>Ga0102953_1002255_pt1 | contig 11609 bp, 10 predicted proteins | sample SalPon2A_C_D2_MG_FD_78509 | JGI IMG/M metagenome (GOLD analysis project Ga0102953, IMG submission 78509) | Soil microbial communities from South San Francisco under conditions of wetland restoration - Salt Pond MetaG R2A_C_D2_MG | ecosystem: Environmental > Terrestrial > Soil > Wetlands | place... | reverse complement strand
GCCGACAGCCCGGAACGGGCCTTTGTCGAGAAAACTTCCGCGGCGATCCTGGTCCTTTTAGCCTTCCTGATTCTGATGAACCTGGTGGCGGTTATTCTGCGAAACCGCTTTGAACGCCGCTGGTAAAAGATAATCCAAATATAATATGCTCCTAACCATTTCCTAAAATTGTGGCTCTATATTGAGAAGGTAATTTTTGCCTTGTCCATTAACGCAATGACGTCACTTTTTTATTCAAAGGAGGATTACAACCATGTTAAAGAAAATTGCCCTCACCACCTTTGCGCTCGCTTTGTCCGCACCATTGTGCGCCGGTCAGGCCATGGCCCGCGACTACATCAGTATCGTCGGCTCCTCAACGGTTTATCCGTTCGCCACTGTCGTCGCCGAGCAGTTCGGCAAGACCACCAACTTCAAGACCCCGAAGATAGAATCAACCGGTTCCGGCGGCGGCCTCAAGCTGTTCTGCGGCGGGGTCGGTGTCCAGCATCCCGACATTACCAATGCCTCGCGCCGGATTAAAAAATCGGAGATCGAGAAGTGCGAAAGCAACGGGGTAAAAGAGATTGTCGAGGTCAAGATCGGCTATGACGGTATCGCCCTGGCCAATTCCAAGAAGGTTGCCGCCATGCACTTGAGCCGCGAGGAGATCTTTCTGGCCCTGGCCAAGGAAGTGCCGGATCCCAAAGGGAGTGAAAAATTGATTGCCAACCCATACAAGACCTGGCACGACATCAACCCCGACCTGCCGAAAAGCAAGATCGAAGTCCTTGGCCCCCCTCCCACCTCCGGCACCAGGGATGCCTTTGTTGAGCTGGTGATGGAAGACGGCGCCAAGGAGATCCCCTTCCTGAAGGCTTTGGCCAAAACAGACAAAAACGCTTTTAAAAAGATCAGCCACAGCATGCGCGAAGACGGCGCCTTCATCGAGGCTGGCGAGAACGATAATCTGATCGTCCAGAAGCTGGAGGTTAATCCCGCTGCCATCGGTATTTTCGGATTCAGCTACCTCGATCAGAACAGCGATAAGCTGCAGGGCTCGATCATCGACGGGGTCGCGCCGACCTTCGAAGCCATTGCCGATGGCAAATATCCGGTTTCCAGGCCCCTGTTCTTCTATGTCAAGAAGGCCCACGTCGGGGTCATTCCCGGCATTAAGGAATATCTGGCCGAGTTCACCAGCGAGAAGGCCTGGGGCGATGAGGGATATCTGGCCGACAAAGGCATGATCCCCATGCCGGCCAAGGAGCGCAAAGAATTTGCCGCCGCGGCCAAGAATCTGAAAAAACTGGAAATGTAATCTATTGAAATCAGCCTCGCGGCCCGCTATAGGAGACGGGCCGCGAGGTTTATGCATATCCAAAACTTCTGCGACAGGCGACAGAGACAGCGGCCGAATGGTGTAGAAGTTTGCGGGAAGCTAGAGTTGGCCAAGTCCTCAGACAGAGGCTTGGATAAATATTTTTATGGGTTATAGTGGCATGGAAAATCCAGGTACGATAATCCAGTATAACTTTCAAGCCGATAGCGGTAAACCGTGAATTTATAGAAAAGGCGACAGCTCCATGCCGAAGTCGACATACGAGAAATACGATCGCGATCACCGGGGAACGGTCGGTCGGGTCGAGGTGGAATCCCCCCGCATGCGGTGCCGCAGCGTCAACGTCTATTACGGCGAGAAAAAGGCGATTAACGAGGTAAGCATCGATATAGGGGGCAACGAGGTCATAGCCATGATCGGCCCGTCCGGTTGCGGCAAATCGACTTTTCTGCGCTGTCTGAACCGGATGAACGACACCATTGACACCTGCCGGGTCGAGGGTGAGATTTTCCTGGACGACCAGGAGATCTACGACAAAAGGATCGATGTTGTCCAACTGCGGGCCCAGGTCGGCATGGTCTTCCAGAAACCGAACCCCTTCCCGAAGTCGATCTACGATAATATCGCCTACGGCCCGAAAATCCATGGTCTTGCCGACAGCAAGGTGGAACTGGATGAGATCGTTGAAATGTCCCTTAAAAAGGCTGGGCTCTGGGAGGAGGTCAAGGATTCTCTCGGACAGCCCGGCACCAGCCTCTCCGGGGGGCAGCAGCAGCGGCTCTGCATTGCCAGGACCATTGCGGTCAGCCCCGAGGTCATCCTGATGGACGAGCCGTGTTCGGCCCTTGACCCGATCGCCACCGCCAAGATCGAGGAGCTGATCGACGAACTGAAGCAGCAGTACACCATCGCCATCGTCACCCACTCCATGCAGCAGGCTGCCAGGGTTTCCCAGCGCACCGCCTATTTCCACCTCGGCGATCTGATCGAGGTGGGAGACACCAAGCATATTTTCACCAACCCAAGCCATCGTCTCACCGAGGATTACATTACCGGCCGTTTCGGCTGATATTTTTAAACTCTCTTGCCATCGGCCATCTTCCCGAGTTCCATTCTGAATAATTCGATCCAACAGCGCCAAGGTTGGGTGTCCTGACTGCAGGCCCAGGTACAGGAAAAATTTTCCACGACCATCGGGCAAAGCCCGTCCCTGAAATTGCAAATGTATTTTGCCGCCTTTTCAAGTACCGCCATATCGTTTTCAGCCGGATTTACAATGGTCATTTTTAGTTTTCTCCAGGTCTTGAATTAGAGAGTCAGTTTTAGTTGACCATATTATTGCACACTACTGTTTATGCCTGATTAACTACTTGTTTTTTTGAAGTTAGCATTGCATTCAGCCTTTGTTTGCTTGATTCCGGTTGTGGCCGAAATTTCTCTGCGGGAAGAGCGGTGCCGCCTGGAAAGGGAAGCCGTCTCAGGGGAAATTAACAAAATCTTAATCATATATTAAAAACAACCTAATCCTCCCGGGTTAGATTGTTTTTAAAGATAGTTTTAATTAACCGGCATACCGGACGTTTATTCAGGGGCACCATCAATTCGAAGGTGTAAGCAGTGGGAACAGACATTACAAAAGAACTTGAGAGCCTTAAGCAGAACATCCTTCTGCTGGGAACCGTTGTCGAACACAATCTTGATAATGCAGTGCGTTCAGTTCTGGCCATGGACTTGGCGCTGGCCGGACAGGTCAAGGATAATGATCGTGAAATCGACGAGATTGAGGTCGGTGTCGAAGAGAATTGCCTGTCTCTTCTTGCCTTGCATCAACCGGTTGCCCGAGACCTGAGGTTTATCGTTACCGTTTTGAAGATCAATATCGACCTTGAACGGATCGGCGATCTGGCCGTCAAGATCGCCGGCAAAGTGAGCCTGCTCCCTGCCGTAAATGACGGCTCCCTCCGGGATCCGGAGATACCCGGAGAAGTGTTCGCTGAATTGACCAGGATGCGCGATGATACCGGGCAAATGCTGAAAATGGGACTTGATGCCTTTGCCCACCAGGATGTGGAACTTGCATATAGGGTCATTCTGAAGGATGATAAGGTAGATACATCCAAAAACCTGATCAGCTCATATCTTGAGAGAGACATCAAGGAAAATCCCTCAGGCCAACTGCATCTGGCCACTTTGCTCAGTGTTTCAAGGAGCCTTGAGAGGATAGCCGATCACACTACCAATATCTGTGAAGATATAATATATATGCTGCTGGGCCGGGTCATCCGTCACCGGATTGACGAGGGGATCGGGGCGATGCCGTTAAATTCATGACTGATTGAGGAATTTCCCGATGAGGAAGAAGAGGATATTAGTCGTCGAGGATGACGAGGATATTCAACAGCTGGTCAGTTACAATCTGGTGAAGGCCGGTTTTGATGTTGAATGCGCTGAAACCGGCGAAGAGGGGCTGAAGAAAATCAACTCCGGCGAACCGGACTTGGTTTTGCTCGATCTTATGCTTCCCGGCGTCGACGGTTCACAGATTTGCCGGCAGCTTCGGCTGAGTGAGGAAAACAGGGAGTTGCCGGTGATAATGCTGACCGCCAAGAGTGAGGATGCGGATGTTGTCGCCGGTTTCGATCTTGGGGCCGACGATTACATCACCAAACCGTTTAGCCCCGACATCCTGATTTCCCGGATAAAGGCGGTATTGCGGCGCAAGGTGCGGGAAAAGAACGGTCCTGCCCGGGAACGGGGCAATATTCTGGAAATTCATGACCTGATGATTGATCCGGGCCGCCACGAAGTTACCGTTGCCGATAAACCGGTTCAACTTACCCTTACCGAATTCGGTATTCTTGAACTTCTGGGTAAAAGACCGGGCTGGGCCTTTTCCCGGCAGCAGATCATTGATGCGGTCAGGGGTTATGAGTATATAGTCACTCCCAGGGCCATCGATGTGCAGATCTTCAGCCTACGCAAGAAGCTTGGCGAAACCGGCAAGAAGATCGAAACCGTCCGCGGCATCGGCTACCGGATGGCCGAAAGCTGATTTTCCCGTAGTCGGTTATTTGACTTTTTCTAGTACTGCGCGTGACCCTTTAAGCAAGATAGTTATCCTGGAAGAATCTGTTCCCGAGGGAAACATTGCCATAAGGGAGCCTGGCTACATATCGATTATTCCAGCCTTGTTTCTTCAGAAGACTTCCTGCAATATTGACTTCCCGAATCTCACCACCATAAATACGCGCTTTCTCGAGAAGCTTTCCCGGTAGGCGGCAATCACGATCGTTTGATTCCGGGGAATAGCGTTTAATATGGTGAATTCCATCGGTACGTAGAACTGTACCGGTGTCGTCGACCGTAATGATCAGCCAGCATTTATTGAGATCGCGGTTGAAATTGCCGTTCACTGCAATCCTGACTATACCCTCTTCGGTTCTGTTTATACTTGATCCGACCAGTCCGGAAACGGCTTCCGAGAAAAGTTTTTCGTCGCCTAATAGATAATCCGGCAAAGCGTGGTCGAAGCTTACATCGAGAGTCACTCCTTTACGATTGGCGATAATCGCCCATTCCACCATGTTTCGGCAGAATATTTTTCGAAGTTCTTTCCCCGATATCGTTCTTTTGATGATTTTATGGTCCTGAATGTGCGGGCCGTAAAATATTGACGTTTCCATATCGCTCCGTGCCTCCTTTTTCGTTAATACCGGGAGTAATAAGCTTGAAAGGCTGATCCTCCTTATATGGATAATGATTCTAAAGGGAAGCGATTAGGACGCGGTTAATTTTCAATCAGGAAGTTGTTAATTATGCTAATCCGTTGCGGATAGATTAGCCATACTCATACAGGTTATTAATAAAGATTTAACCTCAACCAAATATTCGACCATTATCTTTAACACATGACGATTGAATATTTTGATTGAGGATGAGGTAATGAAAACAGTATGCGCCTGGTGCAACAAGATTATAAGAGCTACAGATTGCAATCATAGCGACAACAAGGTGACGCACGGTATATGTCCCGGTTGCAAGAGTAACGCCTCCAGGGAGATCCTTCTGTTAAAAGTCTCCTTGCTGCGCAGGAAAATTGATAGGCAGGCTTAGTCGGTATGGAATGTATCCCGGCATGGTTAATCGCTTGGCCGATATTCAACAATAATAATCTGAGTTTCCGTCGAACTCCCTTCGCCTGTTTCCTCTCTCCGGTTTTCTTCATCCTTGCTCTCCGGCTACAAGGCGAAGGGTTTTTGACGGGTTTTTTGTTGATGGTTCTCCATTCCGTACACAGACAAATCTTCCTTCCGAAAAATAATATTCACCTAACTTTTTTTTAATCGAACAATAATCCGCTTCTAATAAAGTCCCGCTAAATTCGACCGGACCACGTTGGAAATTTATTTAACCGATCCGCCTTGTCGCATGGGCGATAAGGGGGGCGGGATACGAAATCAACAGGAAAAAAGGAGATTAGTAATGAAGCAATCATTCATCCGGGGAAAAGTATTACTGTTGGGTTTTGCCGGGATCGCGGCTGTCGTAGCTGCTGTGGCACCGGCCGAAGCAGGCGTGACTTACAAGGATGGCGACAAGTATCTGAAAGTCGGCGGGCGGATCCAGCTCCAGTATCACAAGGTCAATCCAGACGGCGGGGAGGATTCGGACGAGCTCTTCTTCCGCCGTTTCCGTCCTTATATTGAAGGCAGCATTCATCCCGACTGGGAGGGCAAATTCCAGTGGGATATGGGTAAATCGGAGCTCGCCGTGAAAGACGCCTACATGCAGTACTCCGGAATTGACGGGATGAAGGTCACTGTCGGTAACGCCAATTTCCCCTTTTCCCGGGAACTGCTTACCTCTTCTAAGAAACAGCAGCTGGTGGAACGGACTTTCGTCGGTGATCATAATTACGGTACCCCGGACCGCAATGCCGGTATCCACCTGACCGGCCATGCCATCGAAGGCAAAAAGCTTACCTGGGGCGCTTCCCTGACCTCGGCCAACATCGATCCCGATGACGATAAGCTCGATTTCGATACTCCGGTGAATGCGGGGTATGACTTCAACGAAGGCTGGATGGTCGGCGGCCGCGTAGATTTTCACCCCTTCGGACAGCTGAAGATGGAACAGGGCGATTTCAAGAGGGACCTGAAAGCTACCATCGGTGTCGGCGCATACAGCTGGAGCAACGACGACGACAACAATACCCGAACCACGGCCGGGGTGGCGGACGATCCCAGCCACCCTGATGTTGATTCGGTCACCGGCATCGAGGTGAGCGGGGCCTTCCGGGCCGCCGGTTTCTCGGTGGACGCTGAGTACAATGTTTTTAATGCCGAGACCATCGATCCGGCGGTTACCAGCGGTATTTACAAGAACGGCGAGACCGATTTGAAGAACTACGCCGTAGAGGCCGGTTATATGGTAATACCCAGCAAGCTGGAATTGGTGGCCGGGTATGAATCCCAGGATGCCGACAACTATGCCGACGCATGGACCCGATCTTCGGTGGGAGCCAACTGGTTTATCAAGAAACAGGATATCAAGGTGCAGTTAACCTACCGGATGGGCGAGAACCTGAAAGGCAAGACCGGTAATGACGAAGACGAACTGTTTCTCCAGACCCAGTATGTGTTCTAGGGTTGCAGGTTAAATGATTCCCATTTGATTAAAACACCGCCGGAGCTTATGTCCCGGCGGTGTTTTTTATTATGCATTCTTTCCATTATCGATATCAAGACCTCTGGTTCCGCAAAAAAACTCGGCGAGACCGGCAAAAAGATCGAGACCGTCCGCGGCATCGGCTACCGGATGGCCGACAGCTGATTCCCAATTGATTTGTTATCACTTCCTTTAAAATCATTTCCAAAGAATATCTGGTCAAATTATTAGGAAGATGGATTCACCTTTCAAGAGATATGTTGACTTGGCGCAGATTAGAATTGGGTTCACCAAAAGTCAAAAGCAGATTTGAGCATTTCTCTTCTCTTGACCCCCTTTTTTAACTGATAGCCTGTCCGCGTTGTTTTTCAATAAAATAAAGGACTCCCTCCCATTTCCCTCTAACCTTTATCCTTTTCCACAGGGATTGGCTCCAATAACGGGCGTAAAAGAACTTCCTGCCCAAAAAAGACGATCACCGTCAGTAGCGGTAGGGAAAGAGCGTAGAAGACAAAGAAAACAGCTACTTGGGCTAGGCTGATCTGAAGATGGGCAAGGCTCGACATGTAGTCGGTGATCAGGTCAAAATCATTAAAGGCCATTTGAGTGCCCGCCATGTATTCAGCCCTGAAAAAAGAATCGTTAAGCAACTTGTAGGCAAATTCAAAGTTATGAAACAAAAGAAAGAATGCGAAACAGGCGTATAGAGGCCTCTCAATTGGAGTAACTATAGCAACGGAGCTCATGGCCCGATACAGGAAGATACAGGCAAAAATAGTTTCTGCACCGTGTCCCATGAAAAGACGGATGATGATGTTGAGCCGTGAAAAAGCAAGAAAGCTGTAAGCTGCTGCCAGGAGCATAAGGATAATGATAGAGAGTCCGTTTTTTCGATACAGATAAATGAGGCCGAAAAAACCTGCATAGACCAGCGCCACAATCAGCATATTTCTATCGAAGGACAACGCAACCCCACCGCCCTCCACAAAATTGAATGCCGGAATAGAGGGATAGCCAAATAGCCAGCCGGCAAGACAGTGCCCGAACTCATGAAACAGGACCGCCATATAGATAAAGAGTTGTTTCAGGACCGGCACGTACATGAACAGCGACGCCATAACCAGACCGACGCCTAATGATTTCCAGCCCTCCTCGTCAATGAAATGCTTGGGCCGGACGAAGGGGAACTCTACGGCCCGGCCCGATTCCGGGGCAGTTTTTTTAGAACCGTGGATTTTATCAAAAAAGATGCCGCAGCGCCGGCATTCCCCCCCGGCTTCTTCCTGTTCAAAGCTGCAGGCAGGGCATTGGATCATTTTTCCCCGGGGCATCGGCCTGGCCATGTCAACCGCTTCTCCAGCCGGATCGACAGCTTCTTTAAGACTGGGTTTTGTCGCATCTGTCATCTTCTCGACAAAGCAGAGCGCGCCGGTCTTGGCAATGGCCTTGCGGTAGAATTGCGCCTGATTTTCATCCAGGCCGCTTTTGATTACCCTGGGATTCCCGGAAAAGAGCTTCTTTATATTCTCGGTATCTGTGCGGAGAAGCGCGGCGAGACGGGATTGAACAAGACTGATATCCTCGCCAGTCCTGGTATTTCCCGCAAAAACCAGTCTGTAAAGTTGCGTGTTCATTATTCACACTGGATAATTGCTGGGTATACTGGCGCAGAAGCGAAGAATCCTTGGCAAATAAGGCGATCTGCAGTTGCGGGAGAACATGGCATCTTATAATCCCTTTTTTGATAACGAAAAGGAGGAGGATACAAGGCCTTTAGCAAAGGGTCAAGCCCACTTTGGACTTTTGTTTGCTATATAAGAGGTCTGAAATAAAGAAAAAAGGGCAACCGGGTTATCAATCGGCGGTCTTGAAACGTTCGGCCAGCAGGTCGTAAATGTCGTGGGGATTACGGTTGTATGCGGAGCCGATCTCCTTGAGGGTCGAATCGGCGGTGGCTGCGAAGCCTTTTTCGCTTAAAAACTTTAAGACACTCTCCGGATCGAGTCCGTATTCCCGGCTGATCTCAGATAGAGACATACGACCGATGCCACTCGGCGGACTGGCTGGCAGACCATTGACCGGACCTTCTGACTCGGGCGGTTTGATGATTTCGTAGATTTCCTTTGGGGTGGTCTGGTTGATCCGGGCAATCTCGGCCAAAGTCTGTTCTGCATCCCTTACGGTAATCCCCGCCGTCCTTAGGCTGGCAAGAGAGGTTTTGAGATCGAGTTCGGTCTTTTTGGAGAAAGACTTAAGGGTGGAAAGCTCGGCGTGGCCGTAGGGCGGTTCCCCGTAAACCTTGGCCGCCCGGTTCTTAAAGGAGTTGCTGATCCCGATGATGGTCGAGAAAGGCGGCAGTTCGAAATAGGTGCCGAGACAGAAGATGATGCTCAGGAACAGGGCAATGTTGAAGGTGCCGGTAAACACAGTCAGGTTGCGGACCCGGTTCTTCAGATAGCTGGTAATTGCCGGCCAGTTGTACCAGGCGTGGATGATGATTGCCGCCAGGAAAAGAACGCCGAGATTGATATGCTGGTCGGTCCACTGGGTCTTGCTGAGTCCCCAGAGCTGCCAGTCGGACCAGTAGGCGACCCGGCCCTGGGGCATAATATAGAGAACCACGCTGGTCAGAATTTCCAGGGTAAAAGAGATCAAGGCAGTCAGGGAGACTATTTTCCTGAAATTCATGGTTTTTCACCTGCTTAGATCATCGCATAAAAACAGATGCGCCAACTCGTCTTTGCGCCGGCCTTGAGACTTTCCCCCAGCATAACATTTTCAGCTTCGAGAAAGCGATATCTGTCAGATGGCATTATCGCCAAAGACGGCAACTCTCCAGGCAGGAGGTTAAGCCCCGGTTCATGGGCAGAGGAGATGAGGGGGTAAGTGGGGCCTCAAAAGGGCAGATGCGCGCCACGCTGGCGGCCTCGGCTTATGCTTGTGGTCCGGCTGATTTATCCATCTTTATATAAAACATATTATCTGAGCCGCAATTCGGACAACTATTTATAATTTCCGGTTTGCCTGACTTTGATTTTATGACCTTACAGGTAAGTACGTCGTCACAGAAGGCTTCCTTGCATTCCAGACAATATTTGGTCAAAGATTTTTTGCTGCTGGATCCTTCGTTATTCACTGGCATCAGTCGTCTCTTCAGAAAAAATGGTAAAACGGGAACCCACTATAACAATTATAGCTTTTAGTTAAAGTCTTAAGTTTAGGCTGCACTAATAAATATGGGTTCGCAGGCAGGCCATACGGCATAGCCCGGCCGAGGTGTGATTACTTATCCCTGGAGATGGAATTTACTGTTGGTATAAGCAGGTTCGGAAGGGAAAAACCAAAGATCGCCAAGTTCTTGAAAAAACACATACCGCTCTCCCCCTCTTCTTGAAACTTTAATCGTTTTCAGTATCGCTTTGTGACATCGATTATCAAATTTAATACGAGAACGTAAAATCTCTTTCGCACCTTCGAAGGCCACGTCTTGACAATAAAAAAAGCCCCGCATCCATAAAGGACGAGGGGCTTAAAGACTAAACCGGGCTGCGCCGGATTGCTGTTTGGTGGCGATGCAGGGACTTGAACCCCGGACACTACGGATATGAGCCGTATGCTCTAACCAGCTGAGCTACATCGCCATAAAGAAAGGGATACTATATGTAAAATTTTGCCCGAGTTGTCAATAAAAAAAGGGCCTTTAAAGCAAAGGCCCTTTCGGTTGTTCAGGCTGAAAGCAGGGCTTTTTACACCCCAAGGGCATAAGTCTCACTAAGGCAACAAGTTGCCTAGGTCGGCTTTACACCGCAAGGGCATAAGTCTCACTAAGGCAACAAGTTGCCTAGGTCGGCTTTACATCATGCCGCCCATGCCGCCCATACCTCCCATGCCGCCCATGCCGCCCATCGGAGGCATAGCGCCGCCGGCGCCCTCTTTCTCGGGCTCGTCGGCGACCATACACTCGGTGGTCAACAACAGACCGGCAACGCTGGCCGCGTTCTGCAGGGCAAAACGGGTAACCTTGGCGGGATCGATGACCCCGGCTTCGATCAGGTCTTCGTATTCCTCGGTGTAGGCGTTGAAGCCGTTGGCGCCCTTCAGGCCCTTGACGTGATCGACGATTACCGAACCTTCGCGACCGGCATTGTTGGCGATCTGGCGGACCGGCTCTTCGAGGGCGCGCATGACGATGTTCTTGCCGAGAGCTTCTTCCCCTTCCAGCTTCAATTTCTCAAGGGCGGGCAGGCAGCGCAGGTAAGCAACGCCGCCGCCGGGGACGATACCCTCTTCAACCGCGGCACGAGTTGCGTTCAAGGCATCCTCGACCCTGGCTTTCTTTTCGTGCAGCTCGATCTCGGTGGCCGCGCCGACATTGATTACAGCAACGCCGCCGATCAACTTGGCCAGACGCTCCTGAAGTTTCTCGCGGTCGTAGTCGGAGGTGGAATCCTCGGCCTGGGTCCTGATCTGCTTGACCCTGGCGGCCAGTTTGTCTTTGGCGCCGGCGCCGTCGACGATGGTGGTGTTGTCCTTATCGACGACAATCCTTTTAGCGTTGCCGAGATCGTCTACGGTGATGTTCTCAAGCTTGATGCCGAGATCCTCGGTAATCACCTGGCCG
>Ga0102953_1002253_pt1 | contig 11615 bp, 9 predicted proteins | sample SalPon2A_C_D2_MG_FD_78509 | JGI IMG/M metagenome (GOLD analysis project Ga0102953, IMG submission 78509) | Soil microbial communities from South San Francisco under conditions of wetland restoration - Salt Pond MetaG R2A_C_D2_MG | ecosystem: Environmental > Terrestrial > Soil > Wetlands | place... | reverse complement strand
GGCGAGATTGCCCCGAAACCCTACGATGCAACGTATTCTGATCCTCCGCTTCAGCTCCCTGGGCGATGTGGTGCTTCTCGGAGCCCTCGTCGATGAGTTGCGTACGCGCTGGCCGAAGCACGAAATTTGGCTGGCCACCAAACCCGACTACGCCCCCCTCTTCGAGGATGACACGCGCCTGAACCGCGTTCTTCGGCTGAGCCACGAGTCCGGCGGACTGCGCGGCCTCGCGCGAGAGCTGCAATCTGTGGAATTCGATCTCGTCCTGGACGCCCACGGCAGCTTGCGCAGCCGCTTGCTGTGCCTGGCGCTGGCGGGAACGCCGGTGAAGCGCATCGCGAAGGACACCGCGGCGCGCCTGCTCTTCTTGCGAACGCGGGTTGCCACTCCCCCTCTGACCCGGCACCAGGTCGATCGCTATCTGGCCCTCGCCGGGGCCGAGGGCAAGAGTGTCCGGCCCACTCTACAGTTGCGCGAGAAAGACCACGCCTCCGCCACCGCCATCCTGGGCGGCAGCGAGCTCCCCTTCCTGGCCGTCGCTCCCGGTTCACGGCACGCAACGAAACAGTGGCCCCTCGAACGCTTCAGCGAAGTGGCGGCGCACTGGCAGCGCGAAGGACACGGCGAGGTGGTGATCCTGGGCAGTGAGCAAGAACGCGAGCTGTGCCAGGAGATGGCCTCCCTGCTGCCGCGCGAGGCGCGCGTCTGCGCGGGAGAACTCGATCTGCGCGCGCTCGCGGCTCTCTTGTCGCGCTGTCGAGTCTTGCTGTGCAACGACAGCGGATTGATGCACCTGAGCGAGGCCGCGGGCACTCCGGTGCTGGCCGTGTTCGGTCCCACCAGTCGCGAGTTGGGCTACTTTCCTCTGGATCCACGCAGCAGAGTCGTGGAGAACGAGCTCCCGTGCCGGCCCTGCTCGCGCAACGGGGCTCGCCCCTGCCACATGGAGCAGGAATACTGTCTCTTGCTCAGCGACTCGGATCGAGTCATCCGAATTCTCGAGGAGAACTGGACATGAAGCGCGACCCTGAGCCCAAAGGAATCTCACCCGGGTGGTTCTGCCTCTACAACACGATGGCGGCGCCGATCATCTCGGCCGGATTCCATCTCTCGCGCTTCTCCAGCGAGAAAGCGCGCCAGGGAGAGCGCGGGCGTCGCGGCCTCTGGCGGCGACTGGAAGCGGCGAAGTCGAAGGTGCAGGGCGCGGTGTGGTTTCATGCGAGCAGCGTGGGAGAGTACGAACAAGCTCGCCCCATCTTGCGCGCATTACGCGAGGAAGCGAGTAGGCGGGGCGAGAATCTCCCGCTGCTCGTCAGCGTCTTCTCTCCTTCGGGCTATAATTTCGCGCTCGGCCACCAGGACTTCGATCATCTCGAATACCTGCCGCTGGACAGTTGGCTGGCGGCCTGGCGCATGGTGGCCATCGTGCGCCCGCGCGCGCTCGTCTTCGTGAAGTTCGACTGCTGGCCCAACCTGATCTGGGCCGCTCGCCGCCGCAAAGTGCCGCTCTTTCTCCTGGACGCCACTCTGCACCGCAAGAGCTACCGGCTGGGCTTCGTGGCGCGCAATTTTTACGGAAGACTCTTCGATTGCTTCGACGCGATCGGCGCTATCAGCGAGGACGATGCGAAGCGCTTCAGTGAACAGCTCGAGACCACGGCTCCCATTCGGGTCACCGGCGATACGCGTACCGATCAGGTCGTACACCGCTATCGCCAAGCGGAGGGTGGGCCCCTGTCGAGACTTCTCCAGGGAAACCAGTACCGCTATCTGGCTCTGGGAAGCGTCTGGCCCACCGACCTTCCCTGTATCCTTCCTCCCGCTCTGAACGAGCTAAAGAGAGACGAGGCTCTGGGAGCCATTCTCGTGCCTCACGAGCCCACTCCCGAACATCTGGAAGAGCTCGAGAACGCAGTCTCGAGCGCGGGTTTGGCTTCGACCCGCCTGAGCCAGCTCATCGAGCTGAGTACCCACCAGCGCCGTTCCACCGCCACCGCCAAAGACCCGAGCTGCTGGCGCTGCATCGTGGTGGATGCAGTAGGGGTTCTGGCCGACATCTATCGCTCGACCATCCTGTCCTACGTCGGGGGTAGTTTCTCGACCGGAGTGCACAACGTGCTGGAGCCGGCGGTCTGCGGTCAACCGGTACTCTTCGGCCCCCGCATTCACAACGCTTACGAAGCCGAACGACTGGTGGAGCACGGCGCTGGCTTCGTGCTGAAAACACCAGAGGATGCGCAGAGCGTGCTCGCCAATCTGCTCCACGACGAAGCTGCCCGCGCGCGGGCGGGAGAAAGTGCTCGCGAATTCGTGCTTTCCCAGAACGGAGCAACCGAGGCCAGCGTCGCACTCCTACGTGAAACGGTCTTCAAGTCGACACCTCGAGCCTCGTGAGCGCTGATTCCACAGAAAATTGACCCACAGTCCTTGCGCCACGGGCTGCCGTGACCTTGAATGGGGCTAGCAGACCGCACGGATTTCTCAGCGCGAGCGCGGATTCCCCCTTTCGATCGTCAGGAGCGAGGCCATGGCCAAGACCCGAACGTCCACCCGTTGGCGCATGCCCTATGCAGAGGCGCCGCGCTACGTCCAGATGGAGACGGTGATCGTCTGCAATGCCAAGTGCCCCTTCTGTCCCCAGCACGAAGTCCAGCGCGACCCCGCCAAGATGCACGATTGGGTGTGGAAGAAGATCGTGGACGAGACGCGCGGCATGGGAATGGTGTATCGCCCCTTCCTCATCAACGAACCCTTCGTGGACAAGCGGATGCCCGAGATCATGCGCTACATCCGCCAGGACCCCACGGCCAAGATCGAGTTCAACACCAACGGCAGTCTACTCAACGATGAGCTCGACCGGGAGATCCTGGACATCGGCGTCGACGTCATGCGATTTTCGATCGACGGTTTCAGCCCGGAGGTCTACGCGCCCAGCCGCGTGGGACTGAATTACGAGCGCGTCAAGGAACGCACCACTCGCTTCCTGGAAATCTGGCGCGAGGGCGGCTACGAGGAGAGTTGCAAGACCGAAGTGCGGATGATCGACATGCCGGAAAACCGCCACGAACACGAGGCTTTCCGCGCCTACTGGGAGCCGCGCTGCTCGGAGGTTCTGATCACCGAACTCTACCAGTGGCCCTGGCAGGGACAAGAGAGTTGCGTGCGCAAGCCCTGCTGGAAGATGACGGACGCCATGTACTTCTATAGCGACGGGAAGGCCACGCTCTGCTGTTGGGATCCTGTCGAGCGCGGCGTGATCGGCGACGTCACCACTCATTCCGTCATGGAGATCTGGAAGTCCCCGCAGTACGACGCGGTGCGCGAGCTTCTCAACGACGGCCGGCGCGAACTCCTCCATCTCTGTTCGCGCTGCGATGCCTACGCCAATCACGATTTTTCAGAGTACGAAGTGAACCCGCCCGCGAGGGAGAGCCGGGCCAGCGGGGCGGTCTAACCGCCTCCTTCACGGCACGGGAGGGCCTGGCCTAGGACTTCTGGTAGGGAATGGGATCGACCGCGCCCGCTTCCTCAAAGCCCTTGAGCCGCAGGGCGCAGCTCTCACATCGCCCGCAAGCGCGCTCGGAAGCTTCATAGCACGACCAGCTCAGCTGCAAGGGCGCCTGAAGCTCCAGGCCCTTCGCCACGATCTCCCCCTTGCGCAGATGTAGAAGCGGCGTGGCGATGGCGATGTGGGTCCGCGGACGCGTGCCGGTTTCCACTGCTTTGGCAAAGGCCTCGAAGAACTCCTCCCGGCAATCGGGATAGCCCGAGGAATCCTCCTCGACCGCTCCCAGATACACGGCGTCCGCACTGAGGGTCTCGGCCCAGGCGCAGGCCAGCGCGAGGATCTGTCCGTTTCGAAACGGCACGTAGGTGATGGGGACCTCCCCGGTTCCAGAGGGAGCGTCCAGGGAAGCGGACTGGCTGGGAATCTGCAGTTCCTTGTCCGTCAAAGCGGAGCCTCCGATCTCTCGGAGAGCCGGCTGCTTCGCGCGCAGACGGCGCGCAATGCGATAGTGATCACAGATTTCCTCGAAAGCCCTGCGTTCGCGCTTCTCGGTGCGCTGCCCGTAGCTGAAGTGCAAGGCCGCGATTTCGTGGTGCTGCTTCAACGCGGTCGCGAGCGTCACGCAGGAATCCAGGCCTCCACTCAGACACACCACGGCGATGGACATGCTTACACTCCCCGGGTCGCTTGCGGCCACAGAAGCTTGTGCAGCTGCAATTGCAGGGTAACCGGCAGACCGTCCTTTAGAATCCACGCCGCCAGCAGCGTGGGATCGAGTTCTCCGTGCACCGGGCTGAAAAGCAGCGCATGCACTTTCGAGGCGAGTTCGTGCCGCTCCAGAATCTCCCTGGCCCACTCGTAGTCGCGCCGATCGAGAAGAACGAATTTGAGCTCATCGCTCTCGCGGAGCAGATCCAGGTTCGACCAGAGATTCCTGGCCCCCTCCCCGCTTCCCGGCGCTTTCAGATCGACGATCCGTACCACGCGCGGATCGATCCCGCTCAGATCGAAGGCCCCGCTCGTCTCCAACAGCACGGTGTAGCCGGCGTCCGCGAGGTCTTGCATGAGCCCGTGCACCTCGTGCTGGGCCAGGGGCTCCCCGCCGGTCACGCAGACCATGCGGGTGGAGTAGGACTTCACCCGCTCGAGGATCTCGGCCACCGACATCGTCTCGCCCCCGCTGAAGGCGTAGGTGGTGTCGCACCAACGGCAGCGCAGCGGACAACCGCTGAGTCGCACGAAAGTGCAGGGACGGCCCCGACGGCTTCCCTCGCCCTGGATGCTGTAGAAGATCTCGCTGATTTGCATGGCGCAAGAAGTATAAGGAGCACTCTGCCGCTGTCCAACCGGCCGGCGGCCGGGCTCTCACTTCAGCCAGTCGATCCGGTAGAGAACGAGCTGGCGAAACGCATTCCCCGTGTAGGCGAAGGCGGGGCCCCAAGCGGCCAGCGGGCTCTCCCAGCGCCGCATCTCCTCGAGTCGAAGCTCGCCGCTCGAGCGCAGTCCCAAGCGACGATCCAGACCGTCGGCCGCGCCATCGCGCAGCATCGGCAAGAGAAGATGGCTTGCCCCCCGCTGGTGAAGAAGCCGCACCACGGCGCCGCTCGAGGCGGCGGAGAGCGCGTGGGCCATTTCGGGATCGGAGAGGCCGCTCAGGTCGATCATTGCGGCCGGGTCCTCGTAGGCGACCGCGCCCACGTCGAAGACGGCGAGCCGGGCATCGCGCGGCAGAATGGTCGAGAGCGAGGAGGCGGCGCGCAGGTGCACCCTTTCCAGATGGCGCACCGCGGCGCACCACAGTCCACTCTGCTCCACCGTGCTCGAAAGCAGAGCCAGAATCAGCAGTGCGCCGGCCGCCGTTGCGCTAAAGCCCCCGAGCCGGGGCAGCCGGCCCAAGAAGGCAATACCCTCGACTGCGAAGAAGAACAGCAGCGGGTAGAGCTGGGGTTGATAGCGACCGAGGTGCCCGCGGGTGGGCAGCAGGAGGGCATAGAAGAGAAGCGAGGACAGAGTCCAGACCACGAGGACCATTACCGCACTGCTTCTCTCCTTTTTCCAACGGCGGCCCCAGGCGAAGACCCCCGCCAAGAGCGTGAAGGGGAAGACGATCTTCCAGAGGGCGTGCAAGACGCCGAGTAGAGAGCCGGGGTGCGCGAACACCACGCGCCCCAGGCCGAAATCCGCGCCGAAGGCGTGCAGCCATTCGCGAAACAAGCGCAGCGGCGATGCGCCGAGGGTGTTCCAGCTGAGCTCCGCGGGCAGTCCCATCAGCCAACGGCGCCCCTCGAGAGTGGTGGGCGCGTGAAACCCCTGGAGCGCGAAGAGCAGCAGCAGTGCGCCAGCGGCGAGCAGGGCGCCCGGGGCCAGGCTCTTCAGGAGATGGCCCCTTCGCGCGCTCGATCCGCGCTCCGCCCCGTTTGACCAGAGTGAAACCAAGCCCAATGAGCCCAGCAGCAGGAGCGCATCGGGGCGCAAACAGACCGCGCCCGCCGCGAAGAGTCCAGCCCCGCGCAGATCACCGCGCCCGTATCGGTACAGGGCGGCCAGCCCCAGACTCAGCGCGGGCAGCGACTCCATCCCCGACAGCGCCAGCGAGAGCAGCGGACCACAAAAGGCAAAGCCCAGGCCGAGCCAGAGAGAACGCGCGCGCGTGCCGGCCAGGCTCGCGCACAAGAAGGGCAAAGGAAGGAATGCGAGAGCGTCCAGGATGAGGGCCCACGGTACAGCCCCATGCAGCCGACCCAACTCCGCGGGCGCCAAGAGCCAGGGCCACAGCGGTGAACTCTCGCCACTGCTGTGCTGACCCGCGAAGAGTCCCCAGACCTGGCCGTGGGCCAGATGGGATGCGAACGCACTGTGGATGTAGGCGTCGTCCAGAGGCAGCGCGAGAGGGGTCGAGCCGAAAGAGAACCTGATCAGGAACAGGCTCAGGCCGGCCAGGGCCGTCGCCAGGAGCGACCAGGCGGGAATCTCCCTGATGCGAGAACTCGTCACGAGCCAGCTCGCTTGCTCGCCCACCATTTCACGCTGGCTTCCACCAGCGCATCCTCCCCCGGCGCGAGCGGGGCCGCGCCCAAGCGCAGACCCTTGGCAACCACTTCGGAAGCGGTGGTGCTTCCCAGGGCAAGACACGGTGGAAGTTGCCGCGGCTTCAGTCCACCCACCAGCGCCCCGGCCACCATCCCGGAAACAGCCGAAGGGGAGTAGACCAGGCTGGCATCCAGAAGTCCTTCCCGCAGAAGCTCCAGCAGCGCGGGCGAGAGGGTTTCAGCGGGCAAGGTGCGGTAGACGCACAGGGGATAGACCTCGACTCCCTCCTCGCGCAGCAGAGCCTCCGCCTCGGGACGGCGTCGATCGCTACCTGGCAAGAGCACGCGCGAACTCGCGTCCTCTTCCACGAGTTCGCGCGCCAGCTGAAGACCCAGAGCGAGTGAGGCGACGTGTTCCACTTGCCAACCCAGCGAGTGCGCGGCGCGAGCCGTCTTCTCCCCCACCGCCGAGACCGGCAGCTGCAACACCCTCGCCTTCAGTTGGGGATCGTTAGCCACCGCTTCCAGCAGATAGCGCCCCGCGTTGGCCGAACTCAAGAGCAGCCTCGCGCCGGGAAGGAAATCGCTCAGCCGCGCACACTCTTCAGGGCTCAAGTTCACGGGCCGCAAGCTCACTGTCGACTCCAGGCGGCAGCTTGCGCCTTCTTCTTCGAAGCGCCGGGCGGTGCGCGATGCGGCCGGTTCGGGGCGGGTGATCCACAGACGCAATCCGGATAGTCTCTCGCTCATGGACAAAATCCCCGAAAATGAATGCCCGGTATCGCCGCACTCAGCGCAGCGACTTGTCGTCCAGTCCGAAGAGGTGGCGGACGTGTTGGATGATCGACGCCCCTTCCCCCTTGGCAGCCTGGTCTTTCATGCGAACGGTCGGGGTGTGCAGAATCTTGTTCACGATGCGGTGACTGACGCGTTCCAACTCCGCCAGAGATTTCTCGTCGAGGCGGTTGCGCGCCAGAGCCACTTCGTTGGCGCGAATTTCCTCCAGGCGCTGTCGCAACTGCTTCAGGGTCGGAGTCATCGAACGCGATGCCAGCCACTCCAAGAGCTGACAGAGCTGCTCGTCGATGATCTCCTCGGCTTTCTCCGCTTCGCCGCGCCGCTTGGCCGAGGATTCCGCCACGATACCTTCGAGGTGGTCGACGTTGTAGAGGAAGATGCCCGCCTTCTTGCTGATGGCGGGATCGATGTTGCGGGGTACGCCGAGGTCGATGAGAAACAGGGGGCGACGCCCGCGGCCTTCCAGAGCTCGCTGCACGGTCTCCATGGTGAAGAGTGGCCTCTGCACCGAGGCCGCGGTCACCACGATGGCGACCTCGTTGAGATAAGCGCCGTAGTTTTCCCACGGAACCAGGGTTGCGCCGAGGCAATCCGCCAGGGATCGACCGCGTTCCAGCGTGCGGTTGCTCACCAGTACATCTTCCACTCCGAAGACCTTCAGATGGTGCGCTACCTTCGTTCCGGTGGCTCCGGCCCCGATCAGCAGAACCTTTTCCTTGGTGAGATCCTGAAAAATCTTCTTCGCCAGTTCGACGGCGGCAAACGCGACCGAGACCGCCCCCTCACCGATCTTTGTATCGGTGCGCACCTTCTTCCCGCAGGCCGTGGCCTGGTTGAAAGTGCGATGCAGAATCTCTCGCGTCAGCCCCAAATCGCGCGAGCTCGCGTAGCCCGCCTTCACCTGGGAGAGAATCTGTCCCTCGCCCAAAACCATGCTGTCGAGTCCGCTGGCCACCCGAAAGAGGTGCCGCAAGGCCTCGTCGTCGGTCTCGCGATAGAGCGAGCCGGCAATTCGTTCCAAGGGAACTTCGTGCACTTGTTCCAAAAGTTCTTCCAGCCGGGCCACTCCGCGTTCAGCGTCGTCGGCCACCGCGTAGATTTCCATCCGATTGCAGGTGGAGACCACCACCGCCTCGCTGATCGTGGGGTCCTGCTTTAGACACTTCGCCAGCACGCTCGTCTTCTCTTCGTCGAAGGCGAGCCGTTCGCGCAGCTCGACGGGAGCGGTGCGATGGTTCTGTCCCAGGAGGAGGATCGGCAAGGCTCCTCCTACGTGAAGTGATGGGCAGAGGGCATCAGCCCGTTGAACAGTACGAAGGCGAGGATGATGGACAAGAAGCCGATGATGGTCACCGCGGCCATCTTTCCACCCTGCCATGCGCGGAAACGTCTCAGAAAGAGGGCGAAGCCGAAGATCATCCAGGTCAAGAGGGTCGTGCACTGCTTGGGATCCCACTGCCAGGCCTTTCCCCAGACCTGTTCGGCCAGCTTGGCTCCGAGAACCAGACCCATACTCAAGAACACCCAACCCATGAGGGTCGATCGATGGCTCATGTGGTCGAGCTGTTCGAGCGAGGGCAGTCGGGAAAGCAGAGGGCCGGGGCGCAGGCTGCGCAGCTGCCGGTATTGCAGCACGTAGGTCAAAGCGGTCGCGGCGGCGATGGTGAGGGACGCGAAGGCGGTGATGTTGAAGGCCACGTGCGGTCCGAAGCCCACGCCACGCAAAATCTCCGGCACTTTCAACGCGGGACCGATGATACTGCCTACGATTTGAAAACAGAGAGCGATGAAAGTGGCGAAGATACCCAGGCCGTGTGCGTTCGAACGAAATTCGAGGTACAGGTAGATGAAGGAAATCGAGTTGGCGAGAATCACGAGGCTCTCGCCGCCCGAGACGGGAGGCCACTCTCCACGCACTCGCCCGAAATTCAAGAGGGTGAAGAGATGGGCGAACGCGGCCAGGGCCAGCACGACGCGGCCCCAGCGGTAGGTCGCGGGGTCATTTTTCGCGAAAGCCCACGCGTACAAGAGAAATGCCAGTCCGTAGACTGGAACCATTCCCCAGAAAGGGATGGCAACGACGATGGATCCCACGGATTGTCCCTCCGTCCGCTACTTGTCCGCGAGGGGTTTGCGGCGAACGAGCATCAAGGTGACGTCATCCGCCCAAGCTTGACCCTGCCCGAAACTCCTCACGTCCTCGAACACCTCATCCAGAATCTCCAGCACCGGTCGATCCTCATCCAGCCTGCTCTGCAGCAGCGAGCGCAGACGCGCAAGTCCGTACTCGCCGTCGGGCCCCTGGCGTTCCACGATGCCGTCGGTGTACAGAGCCAGCATGTCGCCCGGTTCGATGTTCACCAGTCCCCGGCGGTACTCCAGGTCCTTCACCGGACCGAGCACGAGACCGGTCGACTTCAAGAGTTGTCCTCTTTTCCCTTTGCGCAAGAGAAGAGCTGGATCGTGCCCCGCGTTGACGTAGACGAAATTGCCGTTGAGCTCCAGTTCTCCGAAGAAGAGGCTCACGAAGCGCGATGTGAGGCCACTGCGGTGGATGACCCGGTTCAATCGCTCGCAGACGGCGGTGATTTTCAGATCCTTCTCCACCCCCATCCGCAGGCCGGTGATCACGTCGCGCGCCTGCAGAGCTGCCGGCAGACCGTGCCCGGAGGCGTCGCCCACCGCTAGACCCAAGAGGTTGGCGCTGATCGGAAGATAGTCGAGCATGTCCCCGCCGACCTGATCGGCCGGGAGACTCTGTCCCGCGATCTCGTAGCCATCGAATGTGAAGCTGCGCCCGGGAAAGAGGCTGGTCTGAATCGAGTGCGCCTCCTGAAGTTGTCCTTCCAGCTCGCTCCGCCTCAGGCGGGTGTCGATGGCGTGACGCAGCGTGCTCAAGATGAGCATCGCCTCCTGCACGTCGGCGTCCTCGCTCAGACCGAAAGCTACGATGTAGTCGCGCGCGGGCCCCACGAGAAAAGCGGCGAAGTGCCGGACGCCCAGCGCCTTCTCGAGTTCGGGATTCAGGGCCGGATCGTCGGGAGCGAAGTAGCGGGTCTGATGCGGAGGGAGCTGCCGCAGCACCTCGTAACCTCGGTCCACCCGGAAGCCCACGACCTGGGTTCCCTTGGCGCCGAAGGAGCGCAGGACCACATAGGCGTCTCCCTCGTCGCGGTAGAGTCGCGCCGACTCCAGTCCGATGTACTCCGCGTAGCTCTTGATGACCTTCTCGAGCAGGTCGCTGAGCATCTCCTCGAAGCCCTGGGCCTGGTCGATCTGGGTGAGGAGCTTTTCGAGATCGCGGTAAAAGTCGCGATGGCGGAGCGACTTGACGGAACGCTGCGTCACGATGGCCTCGCATCCAATGAGAGGGAAAATTCGGCCTTTGGCCCCTGCTTTTCTACGACGGGTGAGGGCTGGCGGCAAGGGGAAGCTCCCGTCATCTTGAAGCAGACTTGACGTTCGATCGAGAGCGTCGTATACCTGAGGGGAGCAAGGCCGGATCCGCTAACTTCAAGTATCGGACCTGGTTATCCTGGGCTGAACCCAGGAGCCTCTGGTGGTTGCCCATATCCTGAGGGCGGCACCTGTTGGTGCGGGGGGAGGGGGAACCCCGCGCATCCAACCGTGCCGCGGGGAGGGGCTTCATTCCACTGGGGCTCCTGGGTTCGGCCCTTCTTGCTTACTGAAGGCCACGTACGAACGCGCCACCTGATCGCACACCCGGTCGCGCACCGCCACTTCCAGTACATACCGCCCTGCTCGGAGTCCGCTGATGTCCACCATCCCCCCCTTCACCACGTGTTCGTGCGGGGACACCGCGGTGGTCTCCTCCATATAGCTCAACGAAAGCGGATCGACGGCACTCAGCCCGCGCACCACCCGGCGGCTCAGAACCCGGCTGTGATCCTTGTCCTTGCGGTGATAGACGCGATAGCTCACGTCGAAACTGGTCTGGCCCTGCTCGTCCTGACACAGGTAGTAGATCTCGTAGTACACGTAGAGCGTTGGCTCCTGGGCGGAAAACACCCCGTTGGGGACGGGCAGGATGCCGAAGGCGTGCTTGACCATGGAGGAGGGCAGTGAACTCTCGCCTTCGAGAGCCTCGAAGGTGGAGGCCAGCTCGAGATCGCTGATGGAGAGTTCGCGGGCCGAACGTTCGGGGATGAGGAGCGAGAGTTCACGCGATTGATGCTCTTCTCCCCCGGCCGCGCTCAGGTCGACCGCGACGCGGTAGCGGCCCGGTTTCAGGTCGGCCGCGAACTGGGCGAGCCAGGGAT
>Ga0102953_1002252_pt1 | contig 11618 bp, 12 predicted proteins | sample SalPon2A_C_D2_MG_FD_78509 | JGI IMG/M metagenome (GOLD analysis project Ga0102953, IMG submission 78509) | Soil microbial communities from South San Francisco under conditions of wetland restoration - Salt Pond MetaG R2A_C_D2_MG | ecosystem: Environmental > Terrestrial > Soil > Wetlands | place... | reverse complement strand
ACATCCCGGAAGACTATATAAAAGCATAAGAAGAACTTCCTCTCCTGCAAAAAACGTCTTAAAATAGAGAAAGATACCTGAGGCCACGGTTAAAATCACATCCATTATACTTAACAAATAATAGCCACCTAAAAACATCAATATCCTGATAAGGCGTGCAACAAAAACAGCTCTATTGTCATTACACTCTTCAAAACAAAAAAAAAGACAACCCTAAAATATTCATTATAAATATATTAAACTAAAGATCATTACAAAACAATAGAACAATGGACTACATTAATCATAATATATTATCATTATTTTAGATTTAAAGATATCCTTATCTTTTTATAGATAGATTTTTTATTCACACATAGAAGCATTTATAACACAAACAACATATAATAAATAACAACTAATTAATACTTATTTTTTACAAAAAGAATTCAAGAATAATATTATAATTTGTGCATAAAATAACTTAATTCATCAACTTAGCAAAACTAAAATAGAAGCATAATAATTCAATTCATCCTAGAAAACGACCACTTCTTATCGTAAAACGTGTCGTTCATGAAATAATAAGCCTCACTTAACACAATGAAATATTAATAGGTATCTTTGCTGAGATCATAAAAATCACTATCGTGAATATCGCACTGCTTTCAAACATCATTACCAGCTTTTTTCTCACCTACCTTTCTATTCCGACAATCGTCAAAGTGTCGAATGCCAAAAATTTGATGGATGTACCAGACCATCGCAAGTTGAATAAAACGGTTGTTCCCACACTTGGAGGAATCGCTATTTTTATTGGGCTCACATTGAGTTCCATGCTATTTTTACCGGAGAAAACGTTGCCTGGTTTACGTTTTCTCTTCGTTGGAATTACGATGATGTTTTTTATTGGATTAAAGGACGATATCTTGATTATAGCAGCACGGAAAAAGCTAATTGTTCAAATTGTAGCCGCTTTAATTCTGGTAGTGATGGGAAATTTTCAGATTCACCACTTTTATGGCATTCTGGATACCTACTACATCAATAATTGGATCAGCATTCCATTAACGACAGTCATTGTCGTTTATCTGATCAACGCGATGAACCTAATCGACGGAATTGACGGGCTGGCCGGAAGCATTGGATTGCTTGTTTCAGCAAGTCTAGGGACTTGGTTTTACGTGGCTGGTTTCATCGCTTATGGCATTATCTGCACTGCTATGGCCGGCAGCCTGTTGGCTTATCTGCGTTACAACCTGTGGGGTGGTAAAAATAAAGTCTTCATGGGTGACACTGGCTCACTGATCCTGGGGATTTTTCTAGCCGCCATGACCATCAAATTTAATGAGCTAAACATCAAAGCGCCTGTTGCCATGCAGATTAAACAAGCACCGATTATAGCTTTAGCTTTATTAATTGTGCCAATAACAGATACACTTCGTGTATTTACCATACGAATCATCCAAAAACGATCACCGTTCAGTCCTGATATGAATCACATCCATCACTTGCTCATCAAATCAGGCCTAACACACATTCAGGCAACCAGCTTTTTAGTTGCCTATACGGTACTGTTCTTGTTGATTGGATTGACGTTACAGAATTATTTAAATGTCACAGCTAATTTTCTTTTGATGTTGGTTCTGAGTTTTGCAATGGTGGGGTATTTAAAAAAGAGGTACACAGAGGACAATCAATCGTTAAAAATTGACGAAAGTGGGGTCAAAATCATCAAACTTTATGCTTCAAAAGATGGTAACTTTTTTCAAAATTTTATAAGAGATCGTCGAAAGATATTGTAATATCCTTATACAAAGTGTAGTGTCAATAATAAAGGAAAGCAGGTATTCGTATGGATACCTGCTTTTTCTTAACTGAGTTTTTTACTAGTTACAACTGATTGACAACTTCTAATTTCTCTTGTCCGGCCTGGATCGCTTGCAGATTTAAAGGAATTAATTTATGGTGACGCTCCGGAAGCGACTTCTCCAATCCTTTTTCAACACTATCCATCTTCACCACGGGTTTGGCTTTTAGATAGGCGCCCAGAACTACCATATTGAATGTTTTAACATTGCCCAGATCGGCCGCTATTTTGGTGCCTTCAATTTTATAAATATTGATGTCGGTTCGGGTAGGCGGATGCACAATCCCATTGGGATCGTACAATAGAACACCACCCGGTTTTACACTTTTCTCAAACTTATCCATCGACTGCTGATTCAGGATGATAGCGGTATCAAACTCGTGCAAAATGGGCGAACTGATCCGGGTATCACTGATGATCACCGAAACATTCGCCGTTCCTCCCCGCATCTCCGGTCCGTACGATGGGAACCAGGTCACTTCCTGGTCCTGCATGACTCCGGAATAGGCTAAAATTTTCCCCATGGACAAAACACCTTGTCCTCCAAAGCCAGCTATTATGATTTCTTCAGTCATGATTTCAGTTTTTTAGTTCTTTTTCCAATACAGGTTCAACAGCATCCTTTTCGGCATCTTTCAAATCGCCTACCGGATAAAACGGGAACATATTTTGCTCCATCCATTGGTTCGCCTCAACCGGATTCAGACGCCAACCAGAACTGCATGTTGAAACAACCTCAATAAACGAGGTTCCCTTCTTGTCCAACACATTTTGGAAGGCTTTTTTCAAAGCTTTTTTGCACTTCCTTGAAGTAGCTGGTGTATGAACAGCCTGTCGAGTGACATATGATGTTCCCGGCAGCTGAGCGATCAATTCGGTAATTTTTAGTGGGTAGCCGTTGCGGCCAACATCACGGCCACAAGGGGTCGTTGAAGTGACTTGTCCGATCAGTGTTGTTGGGGCCATTTGACCACCTGTCATTCCGTAGATGGCGTTGTTAATAAACACAACCACCATATTTTCCCCCCGGTTGCAAGCGTGCATGATTTCAGCCGTTCCGATGGAGGCCAAATCACCATCGCCCTGATAAGTGAAAACCACCTTTTCAGGATTCACCCGAGCAATGCCGGTAGCAACTGCGGGCGCCCTTCCGTGAGCAGCTTCCTGCCAGTCAATATCGATATAATTGTAGGCAAAGACGGAACAACCAACCGGGGACACTCCAACTGTTCGACCTTGGATCTCCAGTTCTTCAATGACTTCAGCCAACAACTTGTGAACTACACCATGACTACAGCCTGGACAATAGTGCATGGTATTTTCAGTCAGTAATTTTGGTTTCTCATAAACCCGGTTTTCGGGCTTCATTATTTCTTGTAATTCCATCGCTATGCCTTTATAAATTTTTCTTCCAAAGCTTCTACCACTTCTCCCGGTGTTGGAATCACTCCGCCCATCCGGCCGAAATAGCTCACAGGTACTGAACATCCAGAACATGAAACGGCCAATTGCACATCTTCAATCATCTGTCCGGCATTCAGTTCAACAGTCATAAATCCTTTCACTTGTTTGGCTATGTCAGCCAATGGTTGTTTCGGGAAAGGATAGAGTGTGATTGGTCTCAACAATCCGACCTTCAATCCTTTGGCACGAGCCAGCTCAACTGACTTCTGACAAATACGTGCAGCTGAACCAAAGGCGACCATAATATATTCAGCATCCTCGCACTGGAACGTTTCATAACGCACTTCTTCGGCTTCCATGCGCTGGTATTTTTCCTGGAAACGCAGGTTGTTTTCTTCCATTTTTTCAGAATCCAACTCAAGCGAAGTGATGATATTACGTTCGCGATTTTTCTTTTTGCCACGAGTAGCCCAGCTTCCTGTTTTGCTTTCAATTTCGTCTTCGGTCATTCGGGTTTGAAAATCGCTCAATTCCACTTTTTCCATCATCTGGCCAATTGCTCCATCAGTCAGGATCATGGCTGGATTTCGGTATTTGTAAGCCAAGTCAAATCCCAATGCAACAAAGTCGTTCATCTCCTGCACCGAAGCGGGAGCCAGAACAATCAATCGATAGTCTCCATGCCCTCCCCCTTTGGTGGATTGAAAATAATCGGCTTGCGAAGGTTGAATGGTGCCAAGTCCCGGGCCACCACGCTGAACATTGACAATCAGGCATGGAAGTTCGGCTCCGGCAATGTATGAAATACCTTCAGCCATTAAACTAACGCCGGGACTTGACGACGATGTCATCACTTTCTTACCTGATCCGGCAGCCCCATAAACCATATTGATGGAGGCCACCTCACTCTCGGCCTGTAACACCACCATCCCGGTTTCATCCCAGGGCTCGCGGGCCATTAACGTTTCCATCACCTCCGACTGCGGGGTGATTGGGTAACCAAAGTAACCGTCGCAGCCACAACGAATGGCGGCTTCGGCAATTACCTCATTCCCTTTCATTAATCTTAAATCTCCCATCTATTGAAACTTTAGTTGATTTCAGCATTTTGCAGTTTTACACGATACACTTCAATACAGGAATCCGGACAAACAACTGCACAGTTTGAACATCCAATACACGCTTCGGGATTTTCCATGAATGAATAGTGATAGCCGCGGCTATTCACCTGTTTGTTCTGAGCCAGAACGAGTTGAGGACAAGCAACAACACACAGTCCGCATCCTTTACACTCCTCGGTGTCAACAGTGACTGCTCCTACTACTTTTGCCATGGTTTTTTATTTTAAATTTTCTTTTACCTTCTATCCAGAATGCCCGCCATTCGGGTTTTTTCGGGCGATCAATACAAAACTATAACATCACTGATATTCTTTTTGCAACAAATGTTGCGAAATCAGATACTATTCAGGATTCGCGTAAAAATGTTCCGGTGAATCCCCAGGTACGAGGCCACATGCTGCCGTTGCACCCGCGAAACCAAGTCGCCGTGCTCTTTGACAAATCGTTTCACCCGCTGTGATGCTGACAACGACTGCAGCATATGTACACGTTTCAAGGCATTGACATAGCTTTCTTCAGCCATTTTCATAACCAAATACTGAAGATCGGAATTGGTAGTAATCAACTCGTCAAAATCCGCTTTTGTAACATAAATCAATTCTGAATCTTCATAGGCCCGGATGGCTTCGATCGACTTTTCTCCATGCATGAAAGAATCGTGACTACTGATAATGGCGTTTGTCGGTGTATAGAAGAACCGGGAGATCCACTCCTGCCCGTTATCAGCAACATAAGTGGCATACAACAATCCTTTCAGCAGGATTGCCAACTTTTGGTTGGGCTCGCCATAATCCAGAAACAACTCCCCTTTTTTCAATATGACTGGCTCTTGATCCGCGAAAAACGTTTTCAATTGGATCAAGGTCAAATCATCGGTTGTCGCTAGTGAATAGGCGTTCATTTTCTACCAAGTATTAATTCACCGGATGATCGGCAGCAAACAGCGCCAATCGTTTTTCAAGGTCGCCAAACTGCGACCGGCTAACATGTGAAACACAGGCACGCAAACCTTCTTTTTCACTGCCTGTATTTTTCAATGTAATGGCGCTAACGCCATAATAGAGAATAGTTGCCAGCAATTCCTCACCGGTCATTCCCGGATAGGCAATAGTGAAGTAAAAACCATCTGCAATCGGATCTTCGCCATCTTTTTCATAAACGATCTGGAAACCGCTTTTTAGGAAAAGATTCTTCATGATCTTGGCTTTTTCACCATATTCCTTCACATCTTCAACAAAGTTGAAATCGCCATCACTGGCGGCTTTTAGCATGGCAGCCAAGGCATATTGCCCTGAATGACTTGTACCAGACGAAATAGCATACAACACACGAAGGGTGATCGTATTTCCAAAACTATTGCTTTGAAAACGCGGTTTAAGGTTCGGGTAATCGCGGTTGTACAATGCGTCAGACACAATCATGACACCAATACGCTGGCCGGCATAACTAAATATTTTAGAGCTTGAAATAAACAGGACAAAATTATCGGTATAACGGGCCACTGTTGGCTGGTAAGGTGGCCTTCCTGGTGAAAACAAATCTTTGCGGAAATCCATGGCGAAATAGGCCAGGTCTTCCATGATGATGACATCATACTTTTGGGACATCTCACCGATGATTTTCAATTCATCCTCCGTAAAACAAATCCAACTTGGATTGTTAGGGTTCGAGTAAATAATTGAATTGATATGCCCTTTGGAAAGGATGCTCTCTAATTTGTCGCGTAATTTTTCACCACGGTAATTAAACACGTCAAAGCTTTCGTATTTGTGCCCCATGACCAGCATCTGCTGCTTTTGCACCGGAAATCCCGGATCAATAAACAGCACCGTGTCTTTCTTCGGATCAATATTGCTGGCAACAAGTAATGCTGAATAAGTTCCCTGCATGGAGCCTACGGTGGGCACACAGCCTTGTGGAGACACATCAACATCCATGAACAGTTTGACGAAACGACTGGCTTCGTGCTTTAAGACTTTGGCCCCATCAATCATTGGGTAAATCGAAGCAACGCCCGATTTCAATGCTTCAATCTCGGCTTTAACACCAACCTGCGCAGGTGGCAGGCCGGGTACGCCCATTTCCATCCGGATGTATTTCTCCGGACTTTCTTCCTCAATTAAATTGACCAAGGCAACAATTTCGCGAATGGATGCCTGACCGACATTTTCGATTCGAAGTTTGGCAATATTTTTTTCGATCAATTGTTGATTAATGGGCGTTTTTTTCATCTTAAATCGATAAAATTAGAGTTAAAAAAAGCAAAGTATTCCCGATTTAGCAAGTAGCTAAACAGTATTACTAAACAGGTTTTTCAAATCGAAAACACTTTCTGCTGCAAAGAATTAAATTGATAGTTTTCCGAATTATTTTCGGTGAAATTAAAAGAAATTCAGGCCATTTTCATGACCTGAATTTTATCATCTTTTTGTTGATTAAAATCCGAAATCGCTTTGAATAGATTTTAACCAAGCATCAACACGTTCGTTTGTTAGTTCGGGTTCAAAATCTTCATCCAGTGGCAGACCAACAAAACTACCATTGACCAAGGCTTCCGATTCTTCAAACTCATAGCCTTCCGGCTCAACACCACCGACCAGTTTGCCATTTTGCTTTTGCAATTCCTTGGCCAATCGCCCCATGGCGTTTACAAAATGTTCCGGGTAAGTGATGTGATCGCCCAAACCAAAAATAGCCATTGTTTTTCCGGAGTAGTCAACCTTCCTAACTTCTGGGAAGAACTTGCTCCAATCGGTATTTGAATATTCTGAATCCCAGGTTTCCTTGCCGACGGTAGAAATACCGAAAATGATTTTGTCGTATTTCTCCAAATCTGCAGCAGAAGCATGATTTACGGAAACCAATTCAATTTTATCTTCACCGATAGTCTCAGCAATTTTCCTGGCTACACGGTCGACCGATCCTTTTTCAGGTCCAAAAAACAATCCTATTTTACTCATAATTCTATGTTTTATTACTGATTTTGTATTTCCAGTTCACCACGGATGTATTCTCCCAAAATCGATAAACTTGAAACATTTTTCAAGATCTGGTGAATGGCATGTTCATAATTTCCAACCTTGTCCCACTCCACATCAACATGGATGGTATATTCATTCGGTTTCCCCAAAATGGGTATCGACTGGATTTTATTGAGGTTAATTTTATTTTCTGCGAAAATATCCAACACTTTGGCCAGCGCACCATAATAATGGCCCACCTCGAAACAAATAGAGGCCTTATTATTGTCTATGGACTGATTGGCACGTTTCGATAAAATCCAAAAACGGGTGTAATTTTTCTTATTGGTTTCGATTCCCCGATCCAATACATTCAGACCGTAAAGTTCTCCTGTTCTCAGGTTGCCAATAGCTGCAGCGTCCATTAATTGTTCTTCAACCAACAATTTCCCGGAAGCGGCTGTGTCCTGGTTTTCCCGGATTTTTGCATTGGGAAAATATTTTTCAATGTATTCAGCACACTGCCTGATGGCGATTGGGTGCGAATAAATGGTTTTTATGTCTTCACTTTTTGCTCCGGGCAACATCATCAGATTCATCTGGATGTGAATGTAAATTTCACCAATAATCCGAAGATGATAATCACGGATGAGTGAGTAATTTTGCAAAATACTACCGGCAATGGAGTTTTCAATCGCCATAACAGCCAAGTCAACCTCATCGGCATCAATCAACTCGCAAACACTTTGAAATGAGCGACATTCTACCACCTCGATTTCTTCATCTCCAAAATAAGTACGAGCAGCGTCTTCATGAAAAGAACCGGCAATACCCTGAATAGCAATTTTCTTCATACGATAATTTTCTATTTAGCAGCCCTATGAACGGATCCAGGGCAAATTTCGCAACAACTTTTTATGACAACAAAACCTTTCACCAGTAATTTTTACTGTTATTTGGATTGCGTCTGCTCGATGGTATACTTTTCGAAAACTTGCTTGACGCGTGCCGAAAAACTCTTCCAATTCAGGGCGATGGCCAAAAGCAACACGATGATGAAACTAATTAAGAACTTTTCATTTTTAGCTAATTTCCGCATGCTCCGCCACTTCTTATAATTTATACAGGTCACTGGCTTTGACCAGCTCCAACTGATGTTTCTGCAACACCTGAATACAACGCTCGATGTTGGCAGGCTTCAAAACAACGTTTGCCGATTGTTTATCCAACGAGAACGCGTAAAGATACTCAATAAATACTTCTTCTGAAGACAAAATATTCAAAGCTTTTGCCAGCGCTCCCGGTTCGTTTGGGCAATTAATGCAGATCACATCTGTTAAGCTGACAGAAAAATCAGCTGATTTCAAAACACTTAATGCTTGATCAGGATCGGAAACAATCAGCCTTAAAATGCCAAATTCCGACGTGTCGGCAATGCTGAACGCGGTCATGTTGATCCCTGCATCTCCCAACAAAAGAGAAACTTCGTTCAAACGACCGGTTTTGTTTTCCAGAAAAACAGACAATTGTTTAATAATCATAGTGACCTCCTATAACTTGCGATTATCGATAACTCGTTTAGCTTTTCCTGCTGTCCGTTCAATTGTTTTGGGTTCAACCAATTTAACGTTGACAGAAATTCCCAGGGTGCTTTGAATGTTGTGCGTAATTTTCTTGCGCAAAGCCTCCAACTGCTTGATCTCGTCAGAGAAAAACTGCTCCTGCACTTCCACCAATAATTGTAGGGTATCCAAATTCCCTTCCCGTTCCACAATAAGCATGTAGTGTGGCTCGGTTTCGCTCATTTCCAGCAACACACTTTCAATTTGCGACGGGAAGACATTGACACCGCGAATAATCAACATATCATCACTGCGACCACGGCATTTTTCCATGCGCACCAGCGTACGACCACATTCACATTTATCATAGATCAGGCGTGTCAAATCGCGGGTACGATAGCGAATCAGTGGGATTCCTTCCTTGGTGATTGTAGTGAACACCAACTCTCCTATTTCACCGTCATGCAATGGCTCCAAGGTGTTTGGATCAATGATTTCGGGCACAAAATGATCTTCATTGACGTGCATACCACACTGGTGCTCACACTCACAGGAAACGCCCGGTCCAATCACTTCACTCAGCCCATAAATATCGATGGCTTTTATGCCTAATTTTGTTTCAATCTCGCGGCGCATTTCTTCGGTCCAGGGCTCGGCCCCAAAAATTCCCACGCGAAGTTTTAAATCTTTGCGATCGATCCCGGCTTCATCAATCGCTTCGGCCAAATAGAGCGCATACGACGGTGTACAAGCCAAAATGCTGGTTCCGAAATCCTGCATCAGTTGCAATTGTTTTTGGGTGTTTCCACCGGAAATGGGAATAACGGAAGCCCCCAGGTTTTCGCATCCATAGTGCAATCCCAAACCACCGGTGAACAATCCATAACCGTATGCCACCTGAACCATATCCTCGCGATGAGCACCTGCCATGCAGAGTGCGCGTGTTACCACTTCGGCCCAGCTATTCAAATCTTTGCGGGTGTAGCCAACCACGGTCGGTTTTCCGGTCGTCCCGGATGATGCATGTACCCGAACAATTTCACTCATCGGAACGGTAAACATTCCGAAAGGGTAATTATCACGCAGATCCTGCTTGGTGGTAAATGGTAATTTCGATAAATCATCAATGGATTGAATATCGCCAGGCACCAAACCGGCATCCTGCATTTTTTTGCGGTAACTGAGTACGTTGTGATAGATTCGCTGCACCGTTTCAATCAGTCGTTCCGATTGAACAGCTTTCATCTCGTCGCGGCTGGCACATTCTATCTTTTTATTCCAAATCATAGTTGATTTCGTTACATGACGCTCTTTTGCAAAGTATCATTATTCATTATTGGTTTTTTATTCAGCCTAAAGAATGAAACGACCGACCAATCAGGAAGGAAATATTTTGGGTGCTATTCCCTTAAAGATTAGCGTCATTTTGGTTGATTGAATATCAAAAATAAGAGAAATCAACATGCGACCGACATGGGGGAAAATTCGACCTAAAATTTAGAATGTATTTAAATTTACAATTCAACAATGAAACAACCCGAAGAACAAGCATTTGTAAAATTCGAGGTGTTTTCTTCTACAATTTGAAAACGATATAATTTAAAATCAATTTGAATAGTGTGATGCCTTTCAGCCAACAAAAACCTGCTTTCTAGTTAAAAAAAATGCGGCCAATGTAACATCGGTTACAGTAAACTGGATTTTGAACTGCTATTTTTGCTTCATTCAAAAAACAGAAGCAAACACGCTTCCGGTGAAGAAAAGACCATGGAAAAGAAGAAGGCACTCAAACTATTTAGAAAATTACATAAATGGCCCGGAGTTATTATTGCATTTTTGGCCATTCTATTCGCATTATCAGGCATCGTTTTAAACCACCGAACCATTTTTTCGGGTGTCAATGTCAATCGAAATCTAATGCCGCCTGGCTATCAATACGAAAATTGGAATCTCGCTGCCGTCCGGGGTGGTCTCCCACTCGATGGCAATCATTTTCTTTACTACGGAAATATTGGCGTTTGGGAGAAAACCAACAACTCGATTCGCGATTTTAACCAGGGCTTTCCACATGGCATCGACAAGCGAAAAATTTATGCGATGGCGCTGTTCCACCATCAAACGCTTTTTGCAGCAACGCATTTTGGATTGTACAAACGATCATTGAGGAAAGATCATTGGACAAACGTTCCATTACCGCTCATCAACCAACGCCTGACCGACCTCATCGTCAAGGAGGACACCCTGGTTGTGTTGAGTCGAAACTACCTGGTAAAATCCGTCGATGGGAACGAATTTAATACTTATCAATTGCCGACACCTGTGAATTACGTTCATAAAACTGGGCTGTTCAATACCTTGTGGGAACTTCACAGTGGCGAGTTGTTTGGATTGGCCGGTAAACTTTTTGTCGATTTGATTGGTTTGGTCGTTATTTTACTTTCAGTCACCGGCCTATTGCATTTCTTTTTTCCTAAAATTGCCAAACGCCGGAAAAAGAAACAAAAAAGCAACACCAAACTTTCAGCAACACGCAAATTAAATCTCCGCTGGCACAACGTGGTAGGTTATGCAGCAATTGCCTTTTTGCTGATCAATACGACGGCGGGAATGTTTCTTCGCCCGCCACTGCTTATTCCTATCGCCTATACGAAAGTGGGCATGATTCCCGGCACTCACCTCGACAATACCAATCCATGGTTTGACAAGCTGCGACGCGTCAGTT
>Ga0102953_1002251_pt1 | contig 11619 bp, 10 predicted proteins | sample SalPon2A_C_D2_MG_FD_78509 | JGI IMG/M metagenome (GOLD analysis project Ga0102953, IMG submission 78509) | Soil microbial communities from South San Francisco under conditions of wetland restoration - Salt Pond MetaG R2A_C_D2_MG | ecosystem: Environmental > Terrestrial > Soil > Wetlands | place... | reverse complement strand
GCAGCAGACCGATTACCCGCGCACGCGGCCCGACATGCCGAACCACGAGCCGCGCGGCTGCTCGCGCGGCGCCTCCTACTCCTGGTACCTGTACAGCGGCAACCGCCTCAAGTACCCGATGGTTAGAAGCGCGTTGCTGCAGTCCTGGCGCGAACTGAGAAAGCGCTGCGACCCGGTGGAGGCGTGGAAATCGATCGCCGAGAACGACCTCTCCTACAAGCGCCAGCGCGGCATGGGCGGCTTCCTGCGCGCCTCGTGGGAAGAAGCGAACGAGATCGTCGCCGCGGCCAACGTCTACACGGTGAAGAAATACGGCCCCGACCGCGTGATCGGCTTCTCGCCGATTCCGGCGATGTCGATGGTGTCCTACGCCGCCGGCAGCCGCTACCTGTCGCTCATCGGCGGTGTGTGCATGAGCTTCTACGACTGGTACTGCGACCTGCCGCCGGCCTCGCCGATGACCTGGGGCGAGCAGACCGACGTGCCCGAGTCGGCCGACTGGTACAACTCGACTTTCATCATGATGTGGGGCTCGAACGTGCCGCAGACGCGCACGCCGGACGCCCACTTCATGACCGAGGCGCGCTACAAGGGAACCAAGATCGTCTCGGTGTTCCCGGACTACGCCGAGGGCGCCAAGTTCGGCGACCTGTGGCTGCACCCGAAGCAGGGCACGGACGCGGCGCTCGCCATGGCGATGGGCCACGTGATCCTCAAGGAGTTCCACCTCGAGCGCCCGAGCGAGTACTTCCGCGACTACTCGCGACGCTACTCCGACATGCCGATGCTGGTGCGCCTCGTGAAGCAAGGCGCGCACTACGTGCCCGAGCGCTTCGTGCGCTGCTCGGATTTCGCCGACAAGCTGGGCGAAACCAACAACCCCGAGTGGAAGACAGTCTGCCACGACGAAGCAAGCGGTGCGCTCGCGGTACCGCTCGGCTCGATCGGCTTCCGCTGGGGCGAGAAAGGCAAGTGGAACCTGGAGGAGAAGAACGGCGCGGGTGCCGAAATCCGGCCCCGTCTGTCGCAGCTCGAGGTGAAGGACGAAGCGGTAGATGTCGCGTTTCCGTATTTCGGCGGCCAGCTTCACGAACACTTCCAGGAAAGCGCCCATCCCGACGTGCTGGTGCGCAAGGTTCCGGCGAAGAGGCTGCAGCTCGTCGACGGCGATGCGCTGGTCGCCACGGTGCACGACCTGCTGCTCGCGAACTATGGCATCGACCGCGGCTTGGGCGGACCGAACGTTGCTGCGTCCTATGACGACGATGTCCCCTACTCCCCGGCCTGGCAGGAACGCATCACCGGCGTGAAGCGCGCCGACGTGGTAAGCGTCGCGCGCCAGTTCGCCGACAACGCCGACAAGACGCACGGAAAATCGATGGTGATCATCGGCGCGGGGCTGAACCACTGGTACCACATGGACATGAGCTACCGCGCCATCATCAACATGCTGGTGATGTGCGGCTGCGTCGGCCAGTCGGGCGGCGGCTGGGCGCACTACGTCGGCCAGGAGAAGCTGCGCCCGCAGACCGGGTGGACCGCGCTCGCCTTCGCTCTGGACTGGGCACGCCCGCCGCGGCAGATGAACTCGACCTCGTTCTTCTACGCGCATACCAACCAGTGGCGCTACGAGAAGCTCTCGGTGGCCGAGATTCTCTCGCCGCTCGCCGACGCCAAGCAGTACGGCGGCAGCCTGATCGACTTCAATGTGCGCGCCGAGCGCATGGGCTGGCTTCCCTCGGCGCCGCAGCTGCAGGCGAATCCGCTGTCGATCGCCAAGGCCGCGGCCGCCGCCGGGCTGGAGCCGAAGGACTACGTCGCGCGCGAGCTGAAAAGCAGCAAACTGCGCCTGAGCTGCGAGGATCCGGACCACCCCGACAACTTCCCGCGCAACCTTTTCGTCTGGCGCTCGAACCTGCTCGGCTCCTCGGGCAAGGGCCACGAGTACTTCCTCAAGCACCTGCTCGGCACGCAGAACGGCGTGCAGGGCAAGGACCTCGGCGCGAGCGCGGGCGAAAAGCCGCTCGAAGTCGAGTGGCGCGACGAGGTCGCCGGCGGCAAGCTCGACCTGCTGGTGACGCTCGATTTCCGCATGTCGACTACCTGCCTGTACTCCGACGTGGTGCTTCCCACCGCCACCTGGTACGAGAAGAACGATCTCAACACCTCCGACATGCACCCTTTCATCCACCCGCTGTCGCAGGCGATCGACCCGGTGTGGCAGTCGCGCAGCGACTGGGACATCTACAAGGGCATCGCGCAGAAATTCTCCGAGCTCGCGGTGGGCCAGCTCGGGGTCGAGAAGGACGTCGTGCTCACGCCGCTCATGCACGACAGCCCCGGCGAGCTGGGGCAACCGTTCGAGCCGAAGGACTGGAAGAAGGGTGAATGCGAGCCGATCTCGGGCAAGACCATGCCGGCGGTCACGGTGGTCGAGCGCGACTATCCGAACGTGTACGCGCGCTTCACCTCGCTCGGTCCGCTGATGGCGAAGGCGGGCAACGGCGGCAAGGGGATCGCCTGGAATACCGAAAGCGAAGTGGATTTTCTGAAGAGTCTCAATCAAGTGAGTCCGCAAGGCCTGGCAAGAATTGAAACCGACATCGACGCCTGCGAGGTCATCCTGTCGCTCGCGCCGGAGACCAACGGCGAAGTTGCAGTCAAGGCCTGGCGGGCGCTGTCGGCAGTCACCGGGCGCGACCACACGCATCTGGCGAAGCCGCGCGAGGACGACAAGATCCGCTTCCGCGACATCCAGGCCCAGCCGCGCAAGATCATCTCTTCGCCCACCTGGTCGGGGCTGGAGTCCGAGCACGTGTCCTACAGCGCGTGCTACACCAACGTACACGAGCTGATACCGTGGCGCACGCTCACCGGGCGCCAGCAGCTGTACCAGGACCACCCGTGGATGCGCGCCTTCGGCGAGGGCTTCGTCGCCTACCGGCCGCCAGTGGACACCAAGACGGTCACGCCGCTGCTCGGCGGGCGCTCGAACGGCAACCCCGAAGTGGTGCTCAACTTCATCACGCCGCACCAGAAGTGGGGCATCCACTCGACCTACACCGACAACCTGCTGATGCTGACGCTGTCGCGCGGCGGGCCGATCGTGTGGATCTCGGAGATCGACGCGCGCAAGGCAGGCATCGAGGACAACGACTGGATCGAGGCCTTCAACCTGAACGGGGCGCTCACCGCGCGCGCGGTGGTCTCGCAGCGGGTGCCCGAGGGCATGGTGCTGATGTACCACGCGCAGGAGAAGATCGTGAACATTCCCGGCTCCGAGATCACGGGCGCGCGCGGCGGCATCCACAACTCGGTGACGCGCACCTGCCCGAAGCCGACCCACATGATCGGCGGCTACGCGCAGCAGAGCTACGGCTTCAACTACTACGGCACCGTCGGCTCCAACCGCGACGAGTTCATCATCGTGAGGAAGATGGCGAAGGTCGACTGGATGGACGGAACGGCGAAGGAGGAGGCGGCATGAAAGTCCGCGCTCAAATCGGCATGGTGTTGAACCTGGACAAGTGCATCGGCTGCCACACTTGCTCGGTGACCTGCAAGAACGTGTGGACCAACCGCGAGGGCATGGAGTACGCCTGGTTCAACAACGTCGAGACCAAGCCGGGCATCGGCTATCCCAAGGACTGGGAGAACCAGTCCAAGTGGCGCGGCGGCTGGGAGCGCAGCGCAGACGGCCGCATCCGCCCCAAGCAGGGCGGCAAGCTCGCGCTGCTGGCGAAGATATTCGCCAACCCGCACCTGCCGGAGATCGACGACTACTACGAGCCGTTTACCTTCGACTACGAGCACCTGCACACCGCGCCCGCGTCGCAGACACCGCCGGTGGCGCGGCCGCGATCGCTGATCACCGGCGAGCGCATGGAGAAGATCGAGTGGGGGCCGAACTGGGAGGAGATCCTCGGCGGCGAGTTTGCCAAGCGCAGCGCGGACGCCAACTTCGCCGACATCGAGAAAGCGGTCTACGGCCAGTTCGAGAGCACCTTCATGATGTACCTGCCGCGCCTGTGCGAGCACTGCCTCAACCCGACCTGCGTCGCCTCCTGTCCCTCGGGCTCGATCTACAAGCGCGAGGAGGACGGCATCGTGCTCATCGACCAGGACAAGTGCCGCGGCTGGCGCATGTGCGTCTCGGGCTGCCCCTACAAGAAGATCTACTACAACTGGTCGAGCGGCAAGGCCGAGAAGTGCATCTTCTGCTACCCGCGCATCGAGGTCGGCCAGCCGACCGTCTGCTCCGAGACCTGCGTCGGCAGGATCCGCTATCTCGGCGTGCTGCTGTACGACGCGGACCGTATCGGCGAGGCGGCGAGCGTCGCCGACCCGCAGGACTTGTACGAAGCGCAGCTCGGCGTGTTTCTGGACCCGTTCGACCCGGCGGTGATCGAACAGGCGCGCCGCGACGGCGTGCCCGAGGCCTGGATCGAAGGGGCGCAGCGCTCGCCGGTCTACAAGATGGCGATGGAATGGAAGGTGGCGTTTCCGCTCCACCCCGAATACCGAACCCTGCCGATGGTGTGGTACGTGCCGCCGCTGTCGCCGATCAGCGCCGCCGCCAACAGCGGCGCGCTGGGCGCGAACGGCGAGATTCCCGACGTCTCCCAGCTCAGGATCCCGCTCAAGTACCTTGCGAACCTGCTCACCGCCGGCGACGAGGCCCCGGTCAAGCTCGCGCTCGAGCGCATGCTCGCGATGCGCGCTTTCATGCGCGCGCGCCACGTCGAAGGCCGCGAGAACGCGGCGGTGCTCGCGCAGGCAGGACTCAGCGCCGCCCAGGTGGAGGACATGTATCGCATCATGGCGATCGCGAACTACGAGGATCGCTTCGTGATCCCCACCACGCACCGCGAATACGCCGAGAATGCTTACGACCTGCGCGGCTCCTGCGGCTTTTCGTTCGGCAACGGCTGCTCCGACGGCGAGAGCGAAGCCAGCCTGTTCGGTGGCAAGAAACGGCGCACGATCCCGATTCGCGCCGCGGCCGACGCCCACGGAGGCGGGCGATGAAAACCCTGTGCGTGTGCGCCGTGCTGCTCGCGTACCCGGAGGCGGAGCTGCTCGCGGCCCTGCCGGAGCTCGCGGCCGCGCTCGACGCCGAGCGGCCGCTGCCGCGCGCGCTGCACGCCGAGCTCGCGGGGCTGCTCGACGAGCTCCGGCGCGAGCCGCTGACCGCGTCGCAGGAGCGCTACGTGGCGCTGTTCGACCGCTCGCGTGCCCTGTCGCTGCACCTGTTCGAGCACGTGCACGGCGAATCGCGCGACCGCGGCCAGGCGATGGTCGACCTCGCGTCGATGTACCAGGCGCGCGGCCTCGCCGTGGACGGCCACGAGCTGCCCGATTACCTGCCGGCGTTCCTCGAGTTCGCCTCGCTGCTGCCGGCGCCCGAGGCGCGCGGCCTGCTCGGCGAGTCCGCCGATATCCTGCGCGCGCTGGGCGAGCGGCTGGCCGTGCGCGGTAGCCGCTACGCCGCGGTGTTCGCCGCGCTGCTCGCGATCGCCGGCGAACGAGGGCTCGCGGTCGAGCGTGCCGCGCGTCCCCAGGCCGGGGAGGAGGATTCGCCCGAGGCGATCGACCGCAGCTGGATGGAGCAGCCCGTGACCTTCGGCGGCGCCTCACCCCAGGTCGCCCCGGTACATGTCTATCGCAAAGGAGCCGCGTCATGAGCGACTTTCTGAACCAGGCGCTGTTCGGCATCTACCCTTACGTATGCCTGGCCGTGTTCCTGCTGGGCTCGCTGGTGCGCTTCGATCGCGAGCAGTACACCTGGAAGAGCGACTCCTCGCAGCTGCTGCGCCGCGGCCAGCTGCGCTGGGGCTCGAACCTGTTCCACGTCGGCATCCTGCTGCTGTTCCTCGGCCACCTGTTCGGCCTGCTCACGCCGCACAGCGCATACACGGCCCTGGGGCTCACGCCCGGAGCGAAGCAGCTCCTGGCCATGATCTCGGGCGGCGTCCTGGGCGCGATGATCCTTGCCGGCGTCCTGCTCCTCCTGCACCGGCGCCTCACCATCGCGCGCGTGCGCGCCACCGGCACGGGCATGGACATCCTGATCCTGCTGTGGATCCTGGCCACGGTCCTGCTCGGGCTCGTTTCGATCGCCTTCTCGGCGCAGCATCTCGACGGCGGCATGATGCTGCTGCTCGCGGATTGGGCGCAGCACATCATCACCTTCCGCGGCGGGGCGGCGGCGTTCCTCGCCGGCGTGCCGCTCATCTTCAAGATCCACCTGTTCTTCGGCATGACGCTGTTCCTGCTGTTCCCGTTCTCGCGCCTGGTGCACGTCTGGAGCGGCTTCGCCTCGGTCGCGTACCTGGGCCGCGCCTACCAGATCGTGCGCAACCGCGGCTGATGGCCCCGCCCGTGGTCGACGGCCTCCCACTCGCGGTGCGCGAGCTGCTGCTCGAGCGCGCCGCGAAGCGCGGCCTGATGGAGGGCCGCGCGCGCGAAGAGGTGAGCTTCGCGGACCCGGGCGCCGAGGACGCGGTCATCGAGCGCCTGCTCGAGCTCGAGGTGCGCACGCCCGAGCCGAACGACGAGGAGTGCCGGCGCTACTACGAGCGCCACCCGGACCAGTTCCGCGCGGGCGAGCTGGTCGAGGCAAGTCATATCCTGTTCGCGCTCACGCCGCGCGTTCCTCCGGACGCGCTGCGCGGCCGGGCGGCGGAAGTGCATGCCGCTGCGCGCGGCGAGCCGCAGCGCTTCGCGCAGCTGGCGCGTGAGTATTCGAACTGCCCTTCGGCGGCGCAGGGCGGCGCGCTCGGACAGCTGGGGCGCGGCGACACCGTGCCCGAATTCGAGCGCGCACTTTTTGAAACCAAGGCGCTCGGCGTGCTGCCCGAGCTCCTCGACACGCGCTACGGCTTTCACGTCGTGCTGGTCGCCCGCCGCATCGCGGGCGAAGCGGTTCCGTTCGATGCGGCGCGCGAGCGTATCGCGGCGATGCTGCGGCTGCGGTCGACCGAGCGCGCGCTGGCCCAATACGCGCAGATTCTTGCAGGCGAAGGCGACCTTCCAGGCGTGGACCTGCAGGTCGCCTCGGGCCCGCTGGTCCGGTAGGATCGGGTGTAATCCATGTGGCTTCCGATTAGCATGTGCGCATGGAATTCTTCGCCACGGCAATCGTTCCCGCCTCGGTCGCGGATCTGCAGCGGCGACTGACGATCGGCGAACTGCCGCACTGGTGCGCTTCCATCGAAAAGGCGCTCAGCGACGAAAAGTTGAGCGGCGAGATCTACTGCGTGTGGGGGATGTTCCGCATCAGCCGCGCCGAGCACGAGCAAGACTTCATCGACTCGATCCGGCAGTTCGTCGATGATTGGAAGGCCGGGCTCGAGGCGCGTTGGTAAGCAGGTGAAACTTCAACGCGGGTGCAGCCACCCCGGCAGAAGGTCGTAGGGGTTGGTCTTGATCGACGGGTCGACGGTGACGCCGTGTTGTTGCAGGCGGGTGTGCAGCTGGCCCGACTTCAGGGTTTCGAATACGTCGATGCAGCCGCCGGCGAAGTCGCCGCCGATGAAGATCTGAGGCAGGGTGACCGATCCGGTGCGGCGCTTGAGCACCTCGTAGATCCTGCCGCCGCGATCGCCTTGCCGGTAGGCGGCCGAATCGAGATCGATCGAGGTGTAGGCGATGCCGTACGCCGAGAAGACCTTGCGCACCGAATCGCAGAACTCGCACCACTCGTAGGCGAACATGACGACCGGCCGCTCCGGGTTGCGCAACATTGCATCGAGCTCGCCGGCGGCCGCTTGGTCCAGGGCGGCCGCCGCATCCACCGGCGCCGGGGCCGGCGCCGGGGCGACGTCGAAACGGTAGCCCGGGGTCGATTTTGATAGTGCGATCTCTTCCGCGGTCATCTCGACCGCGACGTCGTCGAACAGCGGCGTGGAGAGGTAGCGTTCGCCGGTATCGGGCAGCATGCACAGGATGTTGGCGCCCTGCGGCGCGCTCTGGGCCACCCGTAGCGCGCCTGCAAACGTGGCACCCGCCGAGATGCCGACGAAGATGCCTTCCTGCCGTGCCAGCTCCCGCGCGCAACGCAGCGACTCCTCGCCGTCGACCGGCACAAAGCCGTCGATGCGGCCGGCCGCAGTGACCTGCTCCGCGAGCCTGGGGATGAAGTCCGGCGACCAGCCCTGCATCAGGTGCGGCCGCGAGCGGGGATGGCTCGCGCTGTGGGATCCGTCGCCGCGCCTCGACTGCGCGATGCCGCTGCCCAGCATGGCCGAATTGTCCGGCTCGCAGACGATGATCCGGGTATCGGGGCTCTTCTCCTTCAACACGCGCGAGACGCCGTTCAGCGTCCCGCCGGTGCCGAAGCCGGTGACCCAGTAGTCGAGCGAGACGTCGGCGAAGTCGTCGAGAATCTCCAGCGCGGTGGTTCTGGCGTGGATCTCCGAATTGGCCGGGTTCTCGAACTGGCGCGGCTGCCACCAGCCGTGCGCCTTGGCCAGCTCCTCGGCCTTCGCCACCATGCCGGAGCCCTTGTGGCCGCCCGGGGTCAGAACCACCCTGGCGCCGAGAAAGCGCATCAGCTTGCGCCGCTCCAGGCTGAAGTTCTCGGCCATGGTGACGACCAGCGGATAGCCTTTCTGCGCGCAGACCATGGCCAGGCCGATACCGGTATTGCCGCTCGTGGCTTCGACGATCGTCTGGCCCGGCTTGAGCTCTCCGCGGCGTTCGGCGTCCTCGATCACCCCGAGGGCCAGCCGGTCCTTGACCGACCCCATCGGATTGAAGGACTCGACCTTGACGTAGAGGTTGACGCCACTGGGCCCCAGCTTGTTGATGCGGATCACCGGCGTGTTGCCGATGGTGCCCAGGATGCTGTCGAATCGCCTGCCCATGGCAGAGTCTACATACCTACCAGCTGCGCCGTATAGCCCGCTGCCCGGGTCGCCTCCAGCAAGACCGCCGCGCTGGTTTTCTTCGGATCAAAGGTGACCATGAGGAGATGCTCCTTGCCAGCGTTGAACCTTGGCGCTATCACGCCCTCGACCTTGCGCATCGCATTTTCGAGGGTGCTGCGCGCTTCTTCGCCCAGAGACTCTTTGATGTGGATCATGACGTCGCTGATGCTCATTTTGTTGCTCCTTTCAAGTTGCCGGGCGGGTATGCCCTGATCTACGCCTCGAGGGTGGCGTGGAGGTGCACCATGAACGCCGACCAATCGGCGCCACTGATGCCCATGCCGACATGGGAGGTCTTCATGTCTCGTCCGGTGTAGAACAGCGGACCGCCTGCGCTCGAACACAGAAAATCGATCAGGAGCTGTTTCGACCGCTTCAACCTGTCCTCGCCCCGATGCTGTCCAAAGTGAGCCAGTTGCGGATCGCCTCGCAAGCGCGGCAGCAGGTCGTTGACGACTGCGGCGATGGCGTCATAACCACCCAGATTTTTGTACAGCGTCTTGTCGCTCATTGCCCCGCCGCTTGCGGAACGGGATTCAGGCCCTGCATGATGTTGCCGCGCACCGGACGGGAAAAATACGATTTCATCAACAGGCTGGTTGAAAACGGCACGCTGCGATTCCACGGCATGAGCGCCAGCGTGCGCGCCATCACGCAGTAGCCGAAGATCGACCGTGCCCAGGTTCCCACGACCGGCAGCCAGAAGGCGAACTGCATCGGCTCGGGAAACGACAGCAGCACATAGACCACTACCCAGAATCGGACCTGAACCGGGCAAGCGGTAACGCTTCGCTCGCGTATCGTGAAGTGCACGAGTTGTATTAGAGACAGGCCGATGGCGAGGACGAAACCGATCTGGTAACCCCCCACGCCCGCCGTGAGCAGGCACGCCGTTCCGAACCAGTACCACCAGGTGATTTCTTTGTAGTCGATCATGAACATGGCATAGCTCTCTTGGTTTCGAACACGGCGTGCTGTCCGCGTACTACTTGCGTTTGATCACCACCTCGATATACCGGCCCGGCGCCACCATTGAACCGTCGGTTGCGCGATTGAACCGTTCGGCCAGCGCGATCAGGTCCGCGGCGAGCGATTCCTGCCTGGCAGAATCCAGCGCGCCGAATGCCTTGTGCACCGGACCGTAGTAGATGCGAAAGACCTCGAGGAAGTGAGCCGCGCTGCGATAGCGGAACACGAAGTCCTTCGGTTCGATGGCGATCGACTCGAATCGATTGCCGAACAGTCCATGCAAGTGCTCCTCGGTGCCCCACAGCGCGGGTGACTTCACGCCGGCGGGCGGGGGCAGGTAGCGGCCGATCAGCTTGAACAGCTCGCCGACGAAGCTGGTAGGGGTCCAGTTGGCCAAACCGATCTGGCCGCCCGGCTTGCAGACCCGCGCCATTTCGGCGGCGGCCTTCTCCTGATCGGGCGTGAACATCACGCCGAAAGTGGACATCACGACGTCGAAGCTCGCGTCGGCATACTGCAGGTTCTCGGCGTCCGCCTGCTCGAAGGTCACCGGCAGGCCTTCGGCGCTCGCCCGGGCCCGCCCGCGCTCGAGCAGGGTCGGGACGTAGTCGGTCGAGGTGACGTCGGCCCAGCGCCGTGCCGCCGCCAGCGTGGCGTTGCCGTTGCCGGCTGCGACGTCGAGCACCCGCTCGCCGCCGCGCAGGTCGAGCGCCTCGCAAAGCGACTCGCCGACGATCTGCAGCGTGGTGCCGACGATGGCATAGTCGCCTGCGGACCAGGCGGCCTGCTGCCTGGTTTTCACGGCCGAAAAGTCGACCGCTGGGCCTGGGGTGGCATTGATTGCGGACAAGGCGCTTCTCCTTTTGTGATTGAAGCGCCCCCATTTGGCGCGACCGCGGGCGTCCCCGGGTCACGCAAAGCGGGACAGAAGCAGGGACAATGCCGCTAGAATCCGATGCTTCCAGGCAGAGGCGGGCAAAGCCGGTATGCAGGAGCAGTCGCATTCCTTCGGCTACTGGCTGCGGCGGCGCCGCAAGGCGCTGGATCTCACCCAGGGGGCCCTGGGCCAGAAGGTCAGCTGCTCGGGTTTCACGATCAGAAAGATCGAAGCCGACGAGCGCAGGCCATCGCGCCAGCTCGCTGAACGGCTCGCGGCGGCGCTGACCATCCCGGAGGAGGAACGGCGCGCCTTCCTCGACGTGGCGCGCGGGGTGCGGGCCACCGGCCGTCTGGCGCTCGACGCGGCGCCGGTCCGCGCGGTCGCCGACGAGATTACGGCCGGTTCGGCGCACGACCCCGCTTTCGGTGCGTCGAGCGAATCCGCGCCCTTTGTCGGCCGAGGCAACGAATACGGCCTGCTGATCGGGCTCGTCGCGCGACTGACCACGGGCAACGGGCACACCGTCCTGATCGAGGGCGAGCCGGGCATCGGCAAGAGCCGGTTGATGAGCGAGATCGTGCGCTACGCCGAAGCCCAGGGCCTGCCGACGCTGGCGACGAACTGCTACGAGATCGAGCGGGCGATTCCCTACCAGCCCGTGATCGATCTCGTCACGCGCGCGCTCGAGCGCGCGTCGCTGAGAGCGCTGCGCAAGATGGCGCCCGTTTCGCTGGCCGAGCTGGCTGCGCTGGTTCCCGCGGTGAGCGAAAGATTCCCGCGGCTGCCGCAGCTGTCGGGCGATTTTCCCGAGGCGCGCCAGGCTCGCCTGTCGCGCGCGGT
>Ga0102953_1002250_pt1 | contig 11619 bp, 5 predicted proteins | sample SalPon2A_C_D2_MG_FD_78509 | JGI IMG/M metagenome (GOLD analysis project Ga0102953, IMG submission 78509) | Soil microbial communities from South San Francisco under conditions of wetland restoration - Salt Pond MetaG R2A_C_D2_MG | ecosystem: Environmental > Terrestrial > Soil > Wetlands | place... | reverse complement strand
TCGAAGGGCCATGACGATCTCCTCCTCGGGGATGAACTCCGTCTGCACCGACACGGGCTCGTCCCGGGCCCGGAGCTCGAAGAAGCGCCGCTCCGTGAGTCGCTCCTGGGTGCGGGCCACGTAGAGGTCCGAGTAGGTGGCGCCGCCGAAGCGCTCCTCCCACCCTTCGTCGTACAGCGCCGACTGCAGCGTGGTCTGATTCCGGGTCCACACGTGGAAGTCGAAGCCCACGTCCACGCCGTGCTGCTGGGCACCCTCCAGCAGCGCAATGGACAGCGGCGCGGAGCCCACCGTGGACGAGATGAGGTGGGCGATCTGGGCCTGGGCGCCGGTGGCCGCGGCCATGGCCACCACCTCCATGACGGCAAGGCTCATGGTTCCCGGAAAGACGTTCCCCTTGTACCGGGCGTGGAGGTGAACCGGCACGTCTTCCTCCGCCGCCACCTCGAACATGGCGAAGACCTCCTCGTAGGAGGTCCCCGGCGAGTAGTTGAGGCCGAATCCGATGCCCGCGGCCCCGGCCCGGATGGCTCGGCGCGCCAGCTCCTTCATGACCGGGATCTGTGCCGGGAGCGCCGGCGCGTACGGATCCGTGGCACCGGCCGCAACCCGTACCTCCGGGTGGCCCACCGTCTTCGCGAAGTTGATGGCCGGCCCGGTCGCCGCCTGATCCGCCACGTAGCCCGCCACGTCCAGGGGGCCGCCGTGCATGCCGAAGGCCGTCGTCACCCCGTCCGCCACCTTGTCTTCGTGGGCCACTCGCCGGTCTGCGATGCCCGAGAGGATATCGATGAAGCCAGGGGCCACGATGTGGCCCCTGGCGTCGATGACGCGTCGTCCCCGGATCTCGTCGGTGGTGATGGCCGCGATCCGGTTCCCCAGGATGCCCACGTTGGCCACCTGGTCGTAGCCGGTCTCCGGGTCCATGACCCGGCCGCCCTCCAGGACGACGTCGTAGAGGTCCTGGGCCGAGGCGGACGGCGCCGTGGTCACCAAGGCGAGGAGCGCCAGGAGCCATCTCATGGTGTGTCTCATCATGCGCTTCCCGATCTTCCACCCTACGGGCCGGAAATGCCCCCGGGGGGTGTAAGTTGAATGTTCCCTGCAGGTTGGACGGCATCGTAGTACTCGCGCCTGGAGGGAGCAACCGACCCCTTCGCGTCGAACCGTCCCCGGCGACGAGGCTGCCGCGCGGGCCCGGGTGGCGGCGTGTGCCGGATTGCCCCGGGTTTCGGGCGCTCCTAGAATGCGCCCCTATGACTTCCGACTCCCCGTCCCCGGAACTCCTCGACCGCCTCCGGCGGCACAGCACCCTGGCGCGGGTCCCCGAGGCGGAGATCACGTGGCTCGCGGCCCGTGGAGCGTTTCGGCGCTACGAGGCCGGCGAGTTCCTCGCGCGGAAGGGAGATGATTGGGAGTCGGCGGGGGTCGGCCTCCAGGTCGTGCTCAGCGGGCGCCTGGCGGTGTACAGGGACGGGGGCGGCGGCAGTCGCAAGGTCATGGAGTGGGGGGAGGGCGAAGTGACCGGCGTCCTCCCGTTCTCCCGCATGAAGACCGCCAGGGGCGACAGCGTCGCCGACACGGCGCTGGAAACCTTCACCCTCGGCTCGAGCCACTTCCCCGAGCTCATCCGCGCGTGCCCGAACATCACGGCGGCGTGCGTGCACATGATGATCGACCGGGCGCGGGTCTTCAACACGAGTGAGCTGCAGGACGAGAAGATGGTGTCCCTCGGGAAGCTCTCCGCCGGCCTCGCCCACGAGCTGAACAACCCGGCCTCGGCGGTGGCCCGGAGCGCGCGGCTGCTCCAGGCCAGGATGGGCGAGGCGGACCGGGCCACCCGTGAGCTCGCACGGGTGGGGCTTACGCCGGAGCAGCTCGAAGCCGTGGACACGGTACGCGAGGCGTGCATGCGCACCCCGCCGACGGTTTCCATGTCGCCCCTGGAGCGCGCCGACCGCGAGGACGAGATCGCCGCTTGGCTGGAGGCCCATGGGGCCGACGCCTCGGCGGTGGACGCGCTCGCGGAGACGTCGGTGACCCTGGACGCCCTGGACCAGTTGGCGGGCCACCTGGACGGCGACGCCCTGGACGCCGCGCTGGACTGGGTCGCGGCCGGGTGCGCGGTGCGCACGCTGGCTTCCGAGAGCGAGCGGGCCGGCTCGAAGATCTCCGAGCTGGTGGGCGCCATGAAGCGGCTCACGCACATGGACCAGGCGCCGGCGCCGGAGCCCGTCGACGTCGAGCAGGGGCTGCGGGACACCCTCATGGTCCTCGGCCACAAGGCCCGGGACAAGTCGTTGAGCCTGAAGATCGACGTCGCCCCGGCGCTGCCCCCCGTGACCGCGGTGGGCGGTGAGCTGGAGCAGGTGTGGATGAACCTCCTGGACAACGCCCTCGATGCCGTCGACCTCGGTGGCCGCGTGTCCGTGACCGTCAAGCCCGAGGGTCGGGCGCTGGTGGTACGGTTCATCGACGACGGCCCCGGCATCGCGCCCGAGCACCAGGGACGCATCTTCGATCCCTTCTTCACGACGAAGGCTCCCGGCGAGGGCACGGGCCTGGGCCTGGACATCGCGCGGAACCATCTCAGGAGATACGGCGGGGAGATCGACTTCGACTCCCGTCCCGGGCGCACGGAGTTCCGCGTGACGCTTCCGCTGGCCGAACCCGATGAGGCCGGGGCGGGCGCCCGGGCCGAGCCGTGATCCGACCGGTCCTTCTGGCGGTGGATGACGACGCCGAGGTGCTGAGCGCCGTCAGCCGGGACCTGCGTGCACGGTTCGGGAGGGAGTACCGGGTGGTGAAGGCCCAGTCGGGCGCCGAGGCCCTCCAGGTCACCAGGGAGTTGAAGCAGCGTGGCGCCCCCGTGGCGCTCTTCATCGTGGACGAGCGCATGCCGGAGATGAAGGGCACGGAGTTCCTGATCCGGGCCCTGGAGATGTACCCCAACGCCCGCCGTGTCCTCCTCACGGCCTACGCGGACACGCAGAGCGCCGTCACCGCCATCAATCAGATCCGTCTCGACCGGTATCTGGTCAAGCCGTGGGAGCCACCGGAGGAGCTGCTGTACCCGCACCTGGAGGAGTTGCTCGACGAGTGGACCGCCGCCGCGGGACCGCTGCTGGAAGGCATCCGCGTCGCCGGCACGGCGCTGTCTTCGTCGACCTACCTGGTCAAGCGCTTTCTGTCCGCCAACCAGATCCCGTACCAGTGGTGCGACATCCACACCGACGGCGCCATGCGGGCCCTGGTGGAAGCCGTCGAGCCCGGGCTGGCGCGTCTGCCCGTGGTCTTCTATCCGGACGGGACGACCCTGATCCAACCGAGCCCGCGCCAACTGGCCGAACAGTCGAACCTCGACATCGAGCCCAAGCAGCGCTTCTACGACCTGGTCATCGTCGGTGGCGGCCCAGCGGGTCTCGCCGCCGCGGTGTACGGCGCCTCCGAGGGCCTGACCACCCTTCTGGTCGAGCGCGACGCACCGGGGGGCCAGGCGGGCACGAGCTCCTTCATCGAGAACTATCTGGGCTTCCCCGACGGCCTCACCGGCGCGGAGCTCGCGCGCCGCGCCACGGCCCAGGCCCGGCGTTTCGGCGCCGAGATCCTCACGGCGCAGGAGGCCGTGCGCGTGAGGCGCAACGACCCGTATCGCGTGGTGGAGCTGGCCGACGGGTCCGAGCTGAGCTGCTACGCGGTGGTTGTCGCCAGCGGCATGGAGGTCCGGCGACTGGAGGTGCCGGGGCTGGAGGAGCGGGTCGGCGCGGGTGTGTACTACGGGTCGGCGCTCAGCGAGGCGGTGCTCTACCGGGACAAGGACGTCTTCGTGGTCGGGGCCGCGAATTCGGCGGGGCAGGCGGCCTTGTACTTCTCCCGATACGCGCGCACGGTGACCATCCTCATGCGGGGGCCGGACCTCGGTCGGTCCATGTCGCAGTACCTCGTGGATCGCATCAACGAGACGGCCAACGTCATCGTCCTGCCCAATACCGTCGTAGTCGGCGCAGGCGGGAAGGCACGGCTGGAGTCCATCGACGTCAGGGACACCGCCGCGGGCGAGGCGCGGACCGTGTCGGCGGCGGCCATGTTCATCTTCATCGGCTCCGCTCCCCGGACAGGCATGGTGGCCGAGTTGGTGGAGCGCGATGAACAGGGGTTCATCCTCACCGGCCGGGAGGTCATGCGGGACGGTCGCCGACCCAGAGGATGGACTCCGGACCGCGATCCCTTCCTGTTGGAGACCAGCGTGCCCGGCGTCTTCGCGGTGGGCGACGCCCGTCGGGGCTCCGGCAAGCGCGTGGCCGCGGCGGTGGGCGAGGGGTCGGCGACGGTGAGCGCCGTCCACGAGTACCTGCGGACGGTATAGACGACGGGCGACGGGCTGGCGCACCACACCGGCCTGTTGTAGCGTGTGTGATTATAACACATGCTATAATACGGAGGTGGCGGTGCTCCGCACCAACTGGTTCCATGTGCTGGTCGCCCTCGCCCAGGACGACCGCCACGGCTCGGCCATCGCCCAGGACGTGCTCGACCAGACCGACGGCGAGCTCCGGCTGTGGCCCGCGACGCTGTACCGCGCGCTGGACGAAATGGTGACCGTCGGGTTGATCGAGGAGCTCGCCGGTGATGGTCATCCGGAGGGCGAGAGTCAGCGGAAGCGCTTCTACCGTGCCACAGCTCTCGGGCGGCGGGAACTGACCGAGACCGCGCGACGCCTCGCCCGCTACGCCGGCGTGGCCGAGGAGCGCCTGACGGGCGCATGACGCGACGCCCGGGCTGGTTCGACCTGCTTCTCAGGCTTCTCCCACGCCTCCTGCGCGAGACCCACGGCGACGAGATCGCCGCCCTCGCGTCGGAGTACGGGCGGGGTCGATCCCGCTTCGGCCGAGGGCTCGTGTGGCTTCGTGCGGGGGTCGACGTGGTCTGGGTCGCGTGCACGGCACGGCTCCGTGGGCGGGCCGCTCCCTCGTCCGCGTCCGGACGCTCCCGGTTCGGGGCCTGGGTGTGGGAGGAGATCACCGAGGACACTCGATGTGGTCTGCGCTCCCTGCGACGCGACGTTCGCCTCGCGGTGTTCGTGATGACCATCGTCGGGCTCGGGGTGGGCGCGTGCGTCACGGTCTTCAGCGTGGCCAGGGCCATCCTCCTCCGCCCTCTCCCCTTTGCGGACCCCGGCCGCCTGGTCTGGATATCCAACGGGGACTTCGGCCCCGGCCAGCGCCTGTCCGAAATCAGCGTCCAGGTCGCGTATCTGGTCGGGCTGCGGGACGAGGCGGAGCAGCTCGTGGACGTGGGCGGGTACCATCTCTTCGACGGAGACGGGGATCACACCTTCGTGAGCGGGGGCGACCCCGAGCGGGTGACCCGGCTGCGCGTCACGGGCAATCTCTTCGACGTCCTCGGCGTCGAGCCCGTGCTCGGTCGAACCTTCAGCGCCGAGGAGGTATGGGACGACGGCCCGTCCGCCGTCCTGCTCACGTGGGGGTTCTACGTGCGACGCTTCGCCGGGGACGCCTCGATCCTGGGGCAGGCCGTGAATGTCGATGGCGCCCCGGCCACGGTGATCGGCGTCTTGCCGCCGTCGTTCGACTTCACCTCGATCTTCGCTCCCGGTCGACGGATCGACTACGTGGCACCCTTCCCGCTCTCCCCCCGCAGCAACAGGTCGGGCAACACGCTCGGGCTCATCGGCCGCCTGGCCCCGGGGGCGGCGCCCGAGTCTGCGACCGCCGAGGCCGCAGCCATCGCCTCACGGGTCGAGGCGGACCGTCTGAACGGCTTCAATCCGGTCATTCGCCCGTTACGCGAGCACGTGAGCGGGCGCTTCCGGACCGCGCTCCAGGTCCTCACGGGGGCGGTGCTGCTCGTCCTCCTCATCGTGTGCGCGAACCTCTCGAACCTGTTGCTTGCCAAGAGCGCGGCCCGGGAGCGCGAAATGGCGATCCGGGCCGCGATCGGAGCGCCCAGGCGACGCCTCGTCCGGCAGATGCTCGTCGAGAGCACGATCCTGGCGGGCGGGGGGTCGCTGATCGGGATCGCGGTCGCGTACCTGAGCACGGCATTCCTGGCCGGCCTCGACCTCCACATTCCGCTCCTCGACGGCGCCAGGGTGGACGGCGCGGCCATGGCGGTCGCGGTCCTCGCGGCCCTGGTCGTGGGCCTGAGCTCCGGGGTGGCACCGGCACTGCGGGGCACCGACGTGCGTCTGCACGAGTCCCTGAAGGACAGCGCGAGGGGCAGCTCGGCAGGACGTCGGCAAGGGGTGCTGCGTCGGGCGCTGGTCGTCGTCGAGGTGGCGCTCGCGTGCACGCTGATGATCGCCTCGACGCTCTTCGTCAGGAGCCTCTTCGAGGTCCTCGACGTCGACCTCGGATACCAGGCCGACCGAACCGTGGCCATCCGGGTCGACCCCACCGCGCGATTCCCGTCGGACGAAACCAGGGTGGCGTACTACGCCGAAGTCCTGGACCGCGTGCGCACGCTGCCGGGGGTCGAGGCCGCGGGGCTCAGCGACGTCCTCCCCATGGAGTTCAACCGCACATGGAACGCGAGCCGGCCGGACGCGCCTCCGGAAGATGCCGTCTACCCCTTCGTCCGCATGGTGAGCGAGGGGTACGTCGACGCGATGGGGCTCACCCTCGTCTCGGGGCGGGACCTGTCCTCGACCGACGGCCCCGACGCCCCGTTGGCCGCCCTCGTGAACGAGCGTCTGGCGGATCTGATCTGGCCCGGCACGAGCCCGCTGGGGGAGCGCCTGCGGAGCAGCGGGCGGGACTACACCGTGGTCGGGGTGGTGCGCAATACGCGCCAGCTCTCGGTGGAGCAGGCCCCCGGGCCCGAGGTGTTCTTCTCCATCCGCCAGAGCGGCGATCAGTCGGCGGTGCACCTTCTCCTGCGGGGCGCACAGTCGCCCGACGGCCTCGTGGCCGAGGCCCGCCCTCGACTGCGTGCCATCGCTCCCGGCCTTCCCCTCGACCAGGTCGTTGCAATCCGGGACGTCGTGGACGCTTCCATCGCCCCACGGAGGTTCCTCGTGGGGCTCCTCGTGGTCTTCTCCGTTTTCGCCCTCGTGCTCGCGTCCCTGGGCATCTACGGGGTGATCTCGTATGGGGTCACGCAGCGCCGCCGCGAGATCGGGATCCACATCGCCCTCGGTGCCTCCTCGGGCGACGTCCAGGGCCGCATCCTCCGGGAGACGCTCACCCTCGCAGCCCTCGGACTGGGCACGGGTGTGATCCTGGCGGGAGCGGGCGGGCGGCTCCTGACCAGCCTGCTGTTCGGTGTCACGGCGTTGGACCCCACGACCTACCTCGGCGTCGTCGCGCTCCTCGGCGCGGTCGCGGCCGTGGCGGGCTTCCTGCCGGCGCGCCGTGCCGCCCGGGCCAACCCCCTCGCCACATTGGATGGGGACATGCAGGGCTGACGACGTCCTACCTGGTACCCTCGAACCGCCTGAGCAGGGCCACGAAGGCCGTGTGCTCGCGGATGGGGTCGAGGAGGGGGTCCATCTTCATGGTCCAGGCGCTGAACGGAGAGTGCGACTTCAGCATCGCCTCGAGATACGGCACGGCCAGGTCGGGCAGATTCGCCTGCGCGAGTATCCTCGCCGGCGCCTCGGAGATCTCCAGTCCGGCGCGCTGCCGGGCGCGCATGGCCCGCACGGCGCTGTCCGCGGCATCCTGGCTGCGTCCCAGGCCGGCGTAGGCATAGCCCAGGCTGTTGATCAAGCGCTCGTCGTCGGGGTTCTGGGCGATGAGCGCCTCCAGCGTCACCCGTGCCGAGTCGAACGCCGCCGCCGCCGCGGCGTCATCTCCCTGGAGCCGACGCGCCCACCCGGCGTAGAGGGAGCTCGGGAAGTAGACGAGTTGCGTCTCGTAGGCATGGATCCGCGTATCACGGAGGATCCGGAAAAGCCCCTCCGGATCGCGACTCCACAGCGCCAGGTCCGCCCGTGCGAGGTCGATTTCCGGCAGTCGGAGGTTGGAGGGTAGACGTGCCACCACGGACCGGAGGGTATCGAGCTCCCCCCGCCAGTGCACGTAGGTGTGGCCCCGGTGGATGGCGGCATCGTAGAGGTCCGGCGCCAGGGCCTCGGCCCGTGCGTAGGCCCTGACGGCCTCCTCGTACCGGCGGTTCGACAGGAAACTGTGCCCGCCGAGGTCGTAGAAGAGGTTCGGGCTACGGGGGTCGAGCGACGTGGCCCGCTCGAACGCCGCGAAGACCTCCGGCCAGTTGCCCAGACGGCGGTGGGTGTATCCGATGCGCGCGATGACGTCCGCGTCGTTGGGCAGTCCCTTGAGGGCGATCCCGTACTCGGCCAGGGCCCTGGCGTAGTCGCCCGCGACATAGTGGGTCCAGCCCATGGCCACGTGTGCTTGCGGCAACGCCGGATCCAGGCGCAGCGCCTCTTCGGCTTCGGCCCGCTGGGCCTCCAGGCGGGCCGGCGAGTGATCGAAGTTCTCCCAGTACTGCTGTCCGTGGACATTCGACAGCTCCGCGTGGGCGAGAGCGAAGGCAGGGTCGAGGGCTACCGCCCGCTCGAAGAGCACCTCCGCGGCCGTGAAGTTCTCCTGGTGGTAGCCGGGGTGCAGCAGGTAATCCCGTCCCTGGAGATAGAGGCGGTACGCCTCGGGGTCGGCCGTGGGTCGCCCGGAGAGTGCCCTCCACTCATCTTCGGTGAGCGACGTGGCGACCGCTCCGGCGATGGCCCGCGCGATCTCGCTCTGCACGTCGAAGGCGTCGTTCACCTCCCGATCGTAGGTCTCCGCCCAGATGTGGTCGTCCGTGCGCGCGTCGATGAGCTGGACGTTCACCCTGAGGCGGTCCCCCATGCGTTGCACGCTCGCCTCGGTCACGTAGGTCACCCCGAGATTCTCGGCGATGGTGCGGACGTTGGGACGTGTTTCGAGGTCGGCGTATTCCAGCACCGACGTCCGGCTGATGACCCGGAGCTCGGCGACCTTCTGGAGTTGGGTGAGGACCTCGTCGTGCAGGCCCGACGCGAAATAGACGTTCTGGTCATCCACACTGAGGTTCTCGAAGGGCAGCACGGCGATGGATGACCGGTCGTCCAGCGCCATGCGTGGCAAGACCCCCGCGGACTGCGCGGCGTCGGTCGGCTGATACTGCGACGGCAGCATCCACAGTCCTCCGACCGTCGCGAGCGCCAGCACCGTATAGACGACGACCTCGGTCCGGCGGACTCGCTGTCGTCCCCGTTCGCCGTGGTACCACGTGACCACCAGCGTGACGAGGAAGCCACTGAAGGCGACCAACGCGAAGCTCTGCTGGACCATCGACGACCACGCGAAATGCCGAGCCAGGAACTTCACGATCTCCACGAGGATCCAGGCGGTGACCAGGTAGAGCACGGACCATTGCACGACGGCCCGGTCTTTGATGTTCTGGATCAGGGCCTCCCCCGCGCCGAGCCCGACGAGCGCGGGGTTTCCCGCTCGTCGTACGCCCCCTTCTGGCCTTACCACCACGACGCCGCCGCCGGCGGTCACGTCCTCCGGCCTGGGAACGCCGAGCCCCTCGCCGGCGACGGCGAAGACCCGCTGGGGCTCCTTCACGTTCTTCAGCGCGATCTCGCCCAGCGAGACGGTGGGGAGAGACGGATGGTTCTTGATCTCGTCGGCCACCTTGCCCGAGATCAGGACCCCCCCTGGCGCCGAAAGGGCTTCGATCCGCGCCGCGACGTTCACGCCGTCGCCGTAGATCTCGTCGCCGTCGTGCACGATGTCGCCCGTGTGCACCCCGATGCGCAGGGGGATGGCGGGTTCCTTCCGCAGTTCCCGCTGGATCTCGACGGCGCACTCGACGGCCTCGACGGCGCTCCCGAATACGCTCAGGCTGCCGTCACCGTAGTGCTGGAGGGTCGCGCCGTGGTGGCGGAGGACGACTTCCGAGACCACCTGCCGCTGCCGTTCCCGCTGGTCGTGGGCCCTACGCTCGTCCTCCTGCATGAGCGCGGTGTAGCCCACCATGTCGGCGAACATGATCGCCGCGAGTTGGCGGGTCGGTTCAGCCACGAGGTACCGTCCTGATCCACGGGGGTGCCGGAAGGGCCACGGCCATGAGCTGCGGTGCAGCGAGAACATGCGCCATGGGTCGATGGAGGAGCAAGCGGCCCGAATTCCTCGTATGCCGAGCCCGGAGTCCGCGTCGAGACGGCCGGGGAACGGAAAAGGGGGAGCGTGGCTGCGCCACGCTCCCCCTGGAGCCTCCGTGGACGGGCCGGGCTACCGGCCGCCACCCCGGGGCGCGCGCACCGGCGGCGCGGGCCGCGCCGGCAGGTGCTTCGGGTTCGCCTGGATGAGCTTCAGGATCTCCTGCACCCCGCGCTCGAGCTGGGGATCACGTCCCGCCAGCACCGATCCCGGGTCGTTCTCCACCTCGATGTCCGGATCCACGCCGTGGCCCTCGATGATCCACGTGCCGTCGAGGCCGATGAACCCGAACTCCGGCACGTTCACGCTGCCCCCGTCGATGAGGGGGCCATGGCTGGTTATGCCCGTGACCCCGCCCCACGACCGCTTGCCGATGAGGGGCCCCAGGCCCGCCTGCTTGAACATGGCCGGGAAGATGTCGCCGTCCGACGCCGACGTCTCGTTGAGAAGCGCCACCAGGGAGCCGAAGAAGACCGGCCCGCGCGGGTAGGTGCTGGCGAAGTCGTTGTCCCGCGAGTACCCCGACGCCAGGAGCTGTCGGCTCAGGCGCTCGATGAGCATGGAGGACACGTTGCCGCCGCCGTTGCCACGTACGTCGATGACGAGCCCGTCCTTCCGGATCTGGGGGTAGTACCACTTGATGAACTCGCTGATGCCGTCGGCCCCCATGTCGGGCACGTGCAGATACCCGACCCGGCCGTCGGTCAGCTCGTCCACCTTCCGGCGGTTCGCCGTCACCCAGTCGAGGTACACCAGCTTGTTCTCGCTGCCGATGGGCTCGTAGCTGACCTCTCGCGCTCCGTCCATGGACGGCCGGCTGTTGAGGGTCAGCGTCACCGGGTTGTCGCCCTTGTGCTGCAGAAGCTCGTAGGGGTTGTCCGACGCCGTGAGCGCCCGGCCGTCGATGGCCAGGACGTAGTCGCCCGCGTGGGCGTCCACGCCGATCTGGGTCAGCGGGGAGCGGTAGGTGGGCTCGGCGTTGTCCCCGGCGAAGATCTTGTCGATGCGGTACCTGCCCGCCGGGGCGTCCAGGGCGAACCGGGCCCCGGGCAGGGCCACGTCGGGCCGGTCCGGGATCTCGTAGTCGCCGCCGTCGATGTAGGTGTGGGAGTTGCTGAGCTCGGCGATCATCTCGTTGAGCACGTAGTCCAGGTCCGAGCGGTGCCCCACGTACTTCAGGAGCGGCTCGTACCGGTCGCGCAGGGCCTCCCAGTCGTATCCGTTCATGTTGGACACGTAGAAGAAGTCCCGGAATCGCCGCCACACCTCGTCGAAGACCTCGGCCCACTCCTGCTTGGGATCGATGTCGGCCTGGAGCCCGGCGGTGGACACGGTCTGGCTCGACGACGCACCGGGCCTCGGGTCGTAGAGCTTGAAGGCGCCACCCTGGCGGACCAGGACCTTGCTTCCGTCGGGCGACACCGAGTACCCGAAGGCGCCCTCG
>Ga0102953_1002249_pt1 | contig 11619 bp, 6 predicted proteins | sample SalPon2A_C_D2_MG_FD_78509 | JGI IMG/M metagenome (GOLD analysis project Ga0102953, IMG submission 78509) | Soil microbial communities from South San Francisco under conditions of wetland restoration - Salt Pond MetaG R2A_C_D2_MG | ecosystem: Environmental > Terrestrial > Soil > Wetlands | place... | reverse complement strand
AGGCGGATCCTCGGCCGGCGGCGGAGGCGGCGGCGGCGGAGGCGGAAGCTCGGGAGGCCGATGATGGCAGACGGGAACGAAAAAGGTCCGGGGCTCGACCGCCGTAGCGCGGCGGTCTGGGGCGCATCCCTGGCGGGCCTGGCGGTGGTGATGGGCGCGTTCGGGGTGCACAGCCTGGCGCCACTGGTGTCGGCGGACCGCCTGCAGGTGTGGGAGACGGCCGTGCGCTTCCAGATGTATCACGCCCTGGGGTTGCTGGCGATAGGCGCCTTGCCGAGGCCGGCGCGGCTCGCCGCGCTGCTGCTGGTCGTCGGCGTGATCATCTTCTCCGGCAGCCTCTACCTGCTGGTCCTCACCGGCGTTGCCGTGCTGGGAGCGATCACCCCCCTGGGCGGGCTGTCGATGATCGTCGGCTGGGTCCTGCTGGCGCTCTCGCTCGCCCGGCGCGAGCCGGCGACCGACTGATCCTCGCGCGCCGGGGCGGGCGCCGCCCGCGTGCCGTCCGGCGCCCGCCCCGGGGCATCCGCCACAGAGTGCGCGCGGTACGATGACGGCCATGGCGCCGCCCGGAACCACGCGTGTGTCGCTGGTGCTGACGGCCGCCATCGCCGCGGTCAGCCTGTCCGCCATCTTCATCCGGCTGGCCGACGCGCCCGGCGTGGTCGTCGCTCTGCTCCGCATGGTGTTCGCGTCGCTGGTCATGGCGCCGGTCACGCTGCGCGGCCTCCGGCGCACCCCGCTTCGCGGTCGGGCCCTGGGGCTGACCGTCGTCGCCGGGGCGTTGCTGGGGGTCCACTTCGCCACCTGGATCACCTCGCTGTCGATGACGTCCGTGGCCGCCAGCGTCACCCTGGTCACCACCGCGCCGCTGTGGGTGGCGCTTTTCGCCTGGCTGTTCAGCGGCAAGGCACCCAGCTTCTCGGTGCTGATCGGCGTGGTCCTGGCGGTGGGCGGCGCCGCCATCATCGGCTTCGGCGACCTCGGCGGTGGCACGGCACCGCTCATCGGCGACGGGCTGGCGCTGCTGGGCGCCGCCAGCGCCGCCGGCTACCTGCTCCTCGGTCGCTCGGTGCAGCGCTCCGGGGTGGGCCTCGACGCCTATGCGGGCACCGCCTACGCCACGGCGGCGGTCGTCCTGGCGCCGCTTCCGGTGCTCTTCGGCTTCCCCTACCTGGGCTACAGCACCGGCACCTTCGGCTGGATCCTGCTGCTGGCGCTGGTGCCCCAGCTCATCGGGCACAACGGCATCAACTACGCCATGCGCCATGTCGACCCCACCCTGGTCGCCACGGTCATCCTCCTGGAGCCGGTCGGCGCCACCCTGCTCGCCTTCCTGATCTTCGGCGAGGTCCCGTCTTCGTTGACGCTGGTGGGCGCCCTGGTCCTCCTCTTCGGGGTCGTCTTCACCGTGCGCTCCACCGAGTCGCCCGCGCCGGGCGCCGCTCCACCGGAGGTTCCGGGCGACTGAGTGCCACGGTGACGGGCATCACGGCGAGGTCCGCCCTCATCTTCATCATGCCGTGCACTGAGAACTCTTATCTGCTAGAATACGGCACGTGGATGCGCTTGCCGGAGCCAGCTACGTCGTCCGACAAGCGATTCCTCGCAACAACCCCAGCAACCTTCCCAATTGTTGGCCGCCGACCCGAGCGGCTGCTTATATCTGCATGAGCCCTTGCTGAAGGGAGCAGGCGACGTTGAAAGATCAGAGCAAGACCTTCAAGAGCGGTGACCAGGTGGTCCTCCCCCCCTACGGTGTCGGTATCGTCTCCGGGACCACCGTGCGCACGATAGCGGGCGCCGATCTCGACTATTACGAGGTGGAGTTCCCGAACGGCACGTCGCGCGCCTATGTGCCGGTGCACGCCCCGCAGGAAGCCGGCCTCCGCCCCGCTCTCACCAGCGATGAGGTCCAGAGCGTCCTGGAACGGCTGAACAACGGCCGCATCACCCTGCCCAAGCAGTGGGCGGCACGCCACCGCAAGGTCACCGACATCCTGACCAGCGGCGACCCCTACCAGATCGCCACGCTCGCGAGCGAGCTCCGTCGCTGGGACCTGGAGCGTGGCCTGCCGGACCTCGATCGCCAGGCCTACCGCCGCGCCCTGCGGCTGTTGGCCGGCGAGATCAGCGCGGTGTTGGACGTCAACGTGCTGGAAGCGCGCGCCCTGATGGACGCGGGCGAGGACGACGAGCTCAACTGAGGCCATGGGCCTCGCCCGAAGCGCCAGGACAGGGCCGGGGAGCGTTCCCGGCCCTTCGTCAGTGGTCCCGGATGGAAGGCTGAGCATGCTCCGTGACTGGTTCGAGCGCCGCAACGGCGGCGCCGCGCGCCTCTACGAGCGCGTCGTGCATGCGGTCGACGAGGCCGGCGTCGCCGGGGCGAGGCGCCACCTCCTGGCCGGCGTCCCCGCCCCGGTGCTGGAGCTCGGCTGCGGGCCGGGGGCCGCCTTCGGGAGCTACCCGGCCGGCACCGAGGTCACGGCGCTGGAGCCCGAGCCGGACTTCCGCCGCGCCGCGCGGCAGCGCGCCGCCGGAGCTCCGGCACGGATCCGCGTGCTGGCCGGCGACGCCCACGACCTGCCGTTCGCCGACGGCAGCTTCGCCAGCGTGGTGAGCCAGCTGACGCTCTGCAGCGTGGCGAGCCCCCGGACGGCGCTGAGCGAGGCGTACCGCGTGCTCCGCCCCGGCGGGCAGCTCCGCTTGCTCGAGCACGTCCGCCACCCTCAGCCCTGGCTGGGCCGCGTACAGGACGTGGTCGATCCGCTATGGACGCGCCTCGAGGGGCGCGGCTGCCACCTCGGCCGTGACACGCCGCGTGCCGTCGCCGAGGCCGGCTTCACGTTGGAGGGCATCGAGGCCGTGCCGCTGCCAACCGGCGCCGCCTGGCTGTTCCCGGTGGTGATGGTGCGCGCCCGACGCCCCGCCTGAGGTCGGTCCCGACCGCGTGGACGCGTGCCCGCGGCAGCGGCGCGCCCCTCGCCGGCGTCACCCACCCGCCACGGCGCCGCCGTGCGAGGCGAGCCAGCGCAGGGCGATCGCCACGGCGGCGTAGTCGTCGATCGAACGGGGCGGCGCCCGCATGCCAGGCGGCAGCAGGCGCATGAGCCCACGCGGCGGGTGGTCGCGGAAGTAGAGCGCGCGCGCCTCCAGCGTGGTGCCGCTCTCGTCGACCAGCACAGGTGCGTAACCGCGCCGGCGCAGCCCCTCCACCACGCTCTGGCGGCCGGTACCGTCCCCCACCAGCACCACAACCTTCGGCGGCAACACCAGCCGGTCCAGGTCCTCCGGCGCCAGGATGGCCTGGCGCTCCACCCGGCCGTCGTATCCGACCCACGCCGCCCCCAGGTTCCGGCCCGGGTCGAAGGCCACGACCACATCGCGGCCCCGCGCGGGCGCGGAGGCATCGGGCGCGCTCGTCGTCATCTGCGCCCAAGCCTATCAGGCGCGCCCTCCAGCGGGAGCGGGGGCCGCCTTGCGGCGGCCCCCGCTCGTGCCCAGCCACGAAGGTCGTGGGGCGCGTGCCTGCCGTGCCACACCGCGCGTGGCGGCGACAGGGGCTCGCGCCGGAGCGTTGGCCGCGCTCAGGCCTCGGGGCGCTTCTCCTGGTCCGGCGCCGGACGCGCGGGCGCGCTCACCACGGTGGCCTCGGCCTCGCGGCTCTTCTCGAGCATGCGCTCGTCCGCCACGCGCGTGTGCCGGATGGCGTCGAGACCGGTACCCGCCGGGATGAGCCGGCCCAGGATGACGTTCTCCTTCAGGCCGACGAGCCTGTCCGCCTTGCCCGACACGGCCGCTTCGGTGAGGACGTGGGTGGTGTGCTGGAAAGAGGCGGCTGACAGCCAGCTCTTCGTCGACAGGGACGCCTTGGTGATGCCCAGCAGCACCGGCTTCCAGGACGCCGGCGTCTTGCCGTCGTCGAGGAGATGGTCGTTGGCCTCCTCCACGTCGAAGCGCTCCACCGTCTGTCCTTCCAGGAACTCGGAGTCGCCGGGCTCCAGGATCTCGACGTACTTGAGCATCTGGCGCACGATCACCTCGATGTGCTTGTCGTGCACGCTCACGCCCTGACCGCGGTAGACGCGCTGGACCTCGTTGACGAGGTAGGCCTGCACGGCCGCCGGCCCGCGCGACTCCAACAGGTCGTGGGGGTTGATGGCGCCGCGCGTGAGCTGGTCGCCGGCCTCCACATGGTCGCCGTCGCGCACCAGCAGGCGGATGCCCTTGTCGATACGGTAGGCGCGGCTGAACTCGCCGTCCTCGGAGGCGACCGTCACGCGGTAGCGTTCGTCGTCCTCCTGGACCTGCACCACGCCGTCCAGGTCGCTGATGAAGGCCTTGAGCTTGGGCTTGCGCGCCTCCACCAGCTCGATGACGCGCGGCAGGCCCTGCGTGATGTCGCTGCTGGTGGCGATGCCGCCGGTGTGGAAGGTGCGCATGGTGAGCTGCGTGCCCGGCTCGCCGATCGACTCGGCCGCGATGACGCCTACCGCCTCGCCGAGCCCCACAGGACGCATGGTCGACATGTCCAGGCCGTAGCAGGCGCGGCACACGCCGGCGCGCGTCTGACAGGTGAGCGGGCTTCGCACGTCGATCTCGCGCACCTCCGGGTTGTCGGCGATGCGCTTGGCGATGGCGGCGATGTCCTCCTTCATCACGGTGTGACCCTGAGGAAGGTGCAGGTCGCCGATGCTGACGTCGAGCGCCAGGGTGCGCCCGTAGAGGCTCATCTCGAGGTGGCTCTTGGGACGCGGGCGACCGTCCTGGCTGTACAGCATGACGCTGACGAAGTCGGCCGTGCCGCAGTCGTCCTCGCGCACCACCAGCTCGTGCGCCACGTCCACCAGCTTGCGCGTCAGGTACCCGGAGTCGGCGGTGCGCAGCGCGGTGTCCGCGCCGCCCTTGCGGGCGCCGTGGGTGGAGTTGAAGTACTCCAGCACGTCCAGGCCCTCGCGGAAGTTGGCGCGGATGGGCAGCTCGATGGTCTCGCCCGAGGGCTTGGCCATGAGGCCGCGCATGCCGGCCAGCTGGCGGATCTGCTGAGGGTTGCCTCGGGCGCCCGACTGCGCCATGACGAACAGCGGGTTGAAGGGCATGTTGTCGCGGAAGTTCTCGAAGACCGCGTCCTTCACCGCCTCGGTGGTGTCGTTCCACAACCGCACCACCTGCTGGAAGCGCTCCTGCTCGGTGACGAAGCCGCGCTCGAAAGCGGTGTTGATGCGCTCGAGCTTGTTCTCGGCGTCGGCCAGGAGCTCCTTCTTCTTCGGCGGGATGGCCACGTCGTCGATACCGATGGTGATGCCGCTGGTGGTCGACAGCTCGAAGCCGTACTGCTTGAGGCCGTCGAGCAGCGCGGCCGTGCGCTCGATGCCGAGGCGCTTGAAGGAGTCCACCACCAGGTCGCGCAGGGCGCCCTTCTCGTAGGCGGTGTCGTAGCGGATCATGCCGGGCGGCAACTCCACCCCGCCCTCGGCCACCGTCTCGCGCACCATGCGCGCGAACAGACAGCGTCCGGGGCTGGTCTCCTCGATGTGGCCGTCCTCGACGCGCACGGTGACCACGTCCTGCATGTCGATCTCGCCGTTCTCCACGGCCAGCAGCGCCTCGTCCACGTTGGCGAAGCGGTAGCGCAGGCGGCCGACGCTGGTCTCCTCGCCGCCCACCACGATGTTGGAGTTGAGGTCGAGCTCGCCCGCACCGAAGGCCTCGAAGGCCTTCTCCGCGGTGTCGAACTCGCGGCCGACGCCGCGGTGCCCGGTATGCACCTGGGTCAGCACGAACAGGCCGAGGATGATGTCCCGGCTGGCCTGAACGTTGGGGTCGCCGTGGGCGGGGCTGAGCAGGTTGTGGCTGGAGAGCATCTGCAGCCTGGCCTCGGACTGGGCGTAGACCGAGAGCGGCACGTGGATGGCCATCTGGTCGCCGTCGAAGTCCGCGTTGAAGGCCTCGCACACCAGCGGGTGCAGCTGGATGGCCTGACCCTCGACCAGCACCGGCTCGAACGCCTGGATGCCGAGGCGGTGCAGCGTGGGCGCGCGGTTGAGGAGCACCACGCGGTCCTGGATGACCTCCTCGAGGGCGTCCCAGATCTCGTCGCGGGTGTCGCGGTAGCGCTCGAGCAGCTTGCGCGCGCTCTTGATGTTGCTGACGATGCCGCGCTCCTCGAGCTTCTTGAACAGGAAGGGCTTGAACAGCTCCAGCGCCATGCGCTTGGGGACGCCGCACTGGTGCAGCTTGAGTTGCGGCCCCACCACGATCACGCTGCGGCCCGAGTAGTCGACGCGCTTGCCGAGCAGGTTCTGGCGGAAGCGGCCCTGCTTGCCGCCAAGCAGGTCGGTGAGGCTCCTCAGCGGGCGGTCGCTTCCGGGGTGCACCACCGCGCTGCCGCGGCGGCCGTTGTCGATGAGCGCATCGACCGCTTCCTGCAGCATGCGCTTCTCGTTACGCACGATCATCTCGGGCGCGCCCTGCTGCATCAGCTTCTTGAGGCGGTTGTTGCGGTTGATGAGCCGGCGGTAGAGGTCGTTGAGGTCGCTGGTGGCGAAGCGCCCGCCCTCTACCTGCACCATCGGGCGCAGGCTGGGCGGCATGATCGGCACCGCCTCGAGGATCATCCAGGCGGGATCGTTGCCCGACTCCAGGAAGGCGCGCACGATCTCCAGGCGCTTGCGGGCCTTGGCGCGCTTGTGACGGCTCGGCGAGCTCATCTCCTCGGCGAGCTCCGCCTCCAGCGTCTTGAGGTCGAGCGAAGCCAGCAGCTCCGCGATCGCCTCCGCACCCATCTTGGCCTCGAAGTCGTAGCTCTCGATGACGCGCACCTGGCGCCGCACCAGGTCGATCTCGACGCGCCCGGAGATGTCGGACTTGAGCCGGCCCTCGTCGGCCAGATCGTCGCCGGGGAGCACGCGGTCGCCGTTGACCACGATGGGCTCGTCCTCGTACGGGTAGACGCGGGCGCGGGAGACGATGATGCTCGCAGGGTAGGCGAGATGGACGGTGCCGTCGGCGGCCGCCACGATCTCCTGGGCGGCGTCGATGGCCCCCACCACCTTGTCGCCCGCCCGCACATCGGCGCCGGCGCCGACCAGCACGTGCATGGTGGGGTTGATCTCGTGCTCCTCGCGCCGCGCCCACTCGACGCGCAGGGTGGCGGTGACGTCCTTGCCCTTGGCCTTGCTGGCGCGCACGGTGGCCGCGGCGTCGGCGGGCATCGTGAGGGTGGTGCCGCTGGCGGCCTTCGCCAGCAGGTCGCCCTCCTCGACGAACTCGCCGTCCCCGACCAGGAGCTCCATGCCCTTGGGGATGAGGTAGGAGTAGCGCACCTCCTCGCTGTCGACGTCGCGGATCATCAGGATGCCGCCGTCGGTGCCGATGGGGAGCAGCTCGGCGACGCCCTCGTCCTCGCTCTTCACGACCACGTCCGAGCCCAGCTCGGCGATGGGCTGACCGCCCTTGTAGCCGTCCTCTTCCTCGATGAAGTCCTTCTTCGGCAGCACCAGGCGGCCGTCGCGCGCTTCCCGGTAATCGAGGGTGACCTTGCGCGGGAAGCGGTACTGGGCGATGCCCGCGAGCTTGGACTTGACGCCCTTGGCCAGCGACTGCCCCTGCTCCACCTGCTCACCGTCGGCGACGTTGGCGTCCTCGCCGCCGGGCACCGTGTACGTCTCCTGCATGCCGTAGCGGAGCTGACGGTACTCGTCGTCCGTGAGAAGGTCGCCGCGCCTGAGCGGGCGGCCGTTCATGTGCGCGCCCTGCGGGTCCGTGACGATGTACTTGGCGAAGTACAGCACCTGCTCGAGCTGGCTGGTCGACAGGTTGAGCAGGGCCCCGATCTTGCTGGGGATGTCCTTGACGTACCAGATGTGCGCCGCGGCCGTGGCCAGCTCCACGTGGCCCATGCGGTAGCGCCGGACCGTCGACTTGGTGACCTCGACGCCGCAGCGCTCGCACACCTTGCCGGCGAAGCGCTGGCCGCGGTACTTGCCGCAGGAGCACTCCCAGTCCTTCTCGGGACCGAACACGCGCTCGTCGAACAGGCCGTCCCGCTCGGGCTTGAGCGTGCGGTAGTTGATGGTCTCGGGCTTGGTGATCTCCCCGTAGCTCCAACCCCGGATGCGTGCCGGTGACGCGATCTGGATCTGGACGCGGGTGAACTCTCTCAGGTCTCTCATTGGCATCCCTTCAGGAAACCGCCGTGGCGGGGATGTCTGCGCGGATCCAGCGCGCCCCTCACCAGTGCCGCCCGCTCTCGTCGAACATGCTCACCGGCTTGTCCTCGTCGTCGAGCACACGCACGTCGAGGCCGAGCGAGTGGAGCTCCTTCACGAGCACCTTGAACGACTCCGGGATGGTGGGCTCGAGCACGTCGTTGCCCTTGACGATGGCCTCGTAGGCGGCGTTGCGCCCGTCGATGTCATCGGACTTGATGGTCAGCATCTCCTGCAGGGTGTAGGCCGCGCCGTGCGCCTGCAGCGCCCATCCCTCCATCTCGCCCAGGCGCTGGCCGCCGAACTGCGCCTTGCCGCCCAGCGGCTGCTGCGTGATGAGCGAGTAGGGGCCCGTCGAGCGCGCGTGCATCTTGTCCTCCACCATGTGGTAGAGCTTCATCACGTACATGATCCCGATCACGATGGGCGCGTCGATGGCCTCGCCCGTGCGACCGTCGTAGAGCACCGCTTTGCCGGCCATGGCCAGCGCGCGCTCGGCGTCGTGGGGCTCGAGATCGGGCGGGATGATGCCCAGCTTGGCGGCGCGCCGGTGGACGTCGAGCTCGCGGCGGTCGGAATCGAACCCGGACCCCACCTTCGCCTCGATGTCGCGGTCGGCGGCCTCCTTGAGCTTCTGCTTGATCTCCTCCTCGCGCGCCCCGTCGAACACCGGGGTCACGTAGGAGACGCCGTCCTTGAGGGCGGCCAGGCCGAGGTGGGTCTCCAGGATCTGCCCCAGGTTCATCCGCGAGGGCACGCCCAGCGGGTTGAACACCAGGTCGACGGGGGTGCCGTCGTCCAGGTAGGGCATGTCCTCGGGCGGCAGGATCTTCGCCACCACCCCCTTGTTGCCGTGGCGATTGGCGAGCTTGTCGCCCTCGATGAGGCGCCGCTTCTGGGCCACGTAGACGCGCACCATCTCCTGCACGCCGGGCTTCAGCTCGACGCCGGGGTCGCCGCGCTTGAAGCGCACCGTGCGCAGCACGATGCCGCCGTCGCCGGGCGGGACCCGCAGCGAGGTGTCCTTCACCTCGCGTGCCTTCTCGCCGAAGATCGAGCGCAGCAGCCGCTCCTCGGGCGTGGGATCCTTCTCCCCCTTGAAGCTGGTGTGGCCGACCAGGATGTCGCCCTGCTTCACCTCGGCGCCGATGCGCACCACGCCGTCCTCGTCGAGGTCGCGCAGCGCTGCCTCGGACAGGCCGGGGATGTCGCGCGTGATCTTCTCGGGACCGAGCTTGGTGTCGCGCGCCTCCTTCTCGAACTTCTCGATGTGAACGCTGGTGTAGACGTCGCTGCGCACCAGGTTCTCGGAGAGCACGATGGCGTCCTCGAAGTTGTAGCCGTCGAACGGCATGATGGCGATCAGGATGTTCTGTCCCAACGCCAGGCGGCCATGCTGCGAGGCCGGGCCGTCGGCGATGGTCTCGCCCGCCTCGATCCTCTGGCCGATGTCGACGATGGGACGCTGGTCGAGGTTGGTGTTCTGGTTGGAGCGCTGGAAGCGCGTCAGGGTGTACTCGCGCTCGACGCCGGCGTCCGACTCGATGACGATGCGGCGGGCGTCGACGAAGGTGACGGTGCCCGCCTCCTGGGCGAGCAACACGGTGCCGGAGTCGCGCGACACGCGCTCCTCGACGCCGGTGCCGACGAAGGGAGCGTCGCTGCGGATGAGCGGCACCGCTTGCGACTGCATGTTCGAGCCCATCAGCGCCCGGTTGGCGTCGTCGTGCTCCAGGAAGGGGATCAGCGACGTCGGCACCGAGATGATCTGCTTGGGCGACACGTCCATGAAGTCGACCTCGGCCGGGTCGGCGAACACCGGGTCGCCGACCTTGCGGGCCACGATGGTGTCGCTCGCGAAGGTGCCGTCGTCGGCGAGCGGCGTGTTGGCCTGCGCCACCACGTAGTGGTCCTCGTCGTGGGCCGTCATGTACACGACCTCGTCGGTCACCTTGCCGTTCACCACCTTGCGGTAGGGCGCCTCGATGAAGCCGAGGTCGTTCACCCGCGCGAAGCTGGCCAGCGAGGTGATCAGGCCGATGTTGGCGCCCTCGGGCGTCTCGATCGGGCAGATGCGGCCGTAGTGGGTGCGGTGCACGTCGCGCACGTCGAAGCCGGCGCGCTCGCGGGTGAGGCCGCCCGGCCCCAGCGCGGAGATGCGGCGCTTGTGGCGCAGCTCGGAGAGCGGGTTGACCTGGTCCTTGAACTGGCTGAGCTGGCTGCGGCCGAAGAACTCGCGCAGCGCCGCCACGATGGGGCGGTTGTTGACCAGCTTCTGCGGCGTGGCGGCATCGGGGTTGCCGAGCAGCATGCGCTCGCGCACGCCGCGGGCCATCCGCCCCAGGCCGACGCGGATCTGGTCGGCAACGAGCTCGCCCACCGTCCGGATGCGCCGGTTCCCCAGGTGGTCGATGTCGTCCTCCTGGAAACCCTCCTCGCCCGCGTGGAGGCCCACCAGGTACTGGATGGTCGGCACCAGGCCGTAGTCCACGAAGCGGCCGTCCTCGAACCCGAGCAAGGTGTTGGCGGCGAACTCCAGACCCAGCTTGCTGTTGATCTTGAAGCGCCCGGCGTCGCCCAGGTCGTAGCGGCGGGGGTCGGCGAGCAGGCTGAAGAGGTAGTTGGTGGCCTTGTCGACCTTGGGCGGATCGCCGGGGCGCAGCACCGTGAACAGCCGCAGCAGCGCCTCGTCGGGGGTGATGCCGGCGGCGTCCTCGCTCTCGAGCGTAGGGGTGATCAGGTGCTCGGTGCCCGCGAACAGCTCGCGCATCTGCTGATCGCCATACCCCAGCACCCGGAGCAGCAGCGTGAAGGGGAACTTGCGCTTGTTCACCTTCATCCACAGGATCTCGGAGCTGTCGAACTCGATCTCGATCCACGGCCCGCGCTTGGGCATGGGGATGATGCTGGCGGTGAGCGAGCGGCTGGTACCGCGGATGGCGCTGGTGAAGTAGACGCCAGGGCTGCGGTGGATCTGGGAGACGATGACGCGGTCGGCACCGTTGATGACGAAGGAGCCGTCCTCGGTCATCAGCGGCAGATCGCCGAGGAAGACCTGGTCCTCCTTGATGAGGCCGGTGTCCTTGTGCACCAGCTGCAACTTCGCGAACAGCCCGGCGTGGTAGCTCAGGTCCTTCTCGCGGCACTCCTCGGGGCCGTACTCCGGGTCCTCCAGGCTGTACTCGAGGAAGTCGAGCACCAGCCCGGTCTGGCGGCCCCGCTCGGTCTCGTCGATCGGGAATACCTCTTTGAACGCCGCCTGAAGGCCGACGTTCTCCCGCATGGCGGCCGCCACGCCCCGTTGCAGGAACGTCTCGTATGACTTAATCTGGACGTTGGTGAGGTTCGGAAGATCAATGACTTCCTTGATCCTCCCGAAGGTCCGAATCTCGCGCATCTTCACCCCTTCGCT
>Ga0102953_1002248_pt1 | contig 11624 bp, 9 predicted proteins | sample SalPon2A_C_D2_MG_FD_78509 | JGI IMG/M metagenome (GOLD analysis project Ga0102953, IMG submission 78509) | Soil microbial communities from South San Francisco under conditions of wetland restoration - Salt Pond MetaG R2A_C_D2_MG | ecosystem: Environmental > Terrestrial > Soil > Wetlands | place... | reverse complement strand
CCGTTTTCGCTGACGATCTTCGGGAACATCGCCGGTTGCACCCGTTCGTTATTCGCCAATCCGCGGGCATCGAGAACCAGCCAGGGCTGGTCGCCGTCGTCCAACTCGGCCCGTGGTTTAAGGGGCCGGATGGGATAATCCTGCCAGGTAGGCACGGCGTTTAAATGCTTCAAGAGCTTGGCCGTCAGTCCACTGACCCCTTTCATTTCTGCCACCTTGATCACCTCATAATAGGGATCGTTGCCGTCATCGAGGAACTTGCTCTGATATTCCTTGTCCCTCAGGAAGGCTTCCAACTTGATGGTGACGCGATCGCTGCCCAACGACTCAAGGGTTCTGGCGTCATCGAGATGGATTCCGGAGGCCAGTTTGACAATACTGCCGGAAGCCAGCACCCCGGCGACCCCTTGGGATAACGGCCGGTTGTTACGGTTTTTTTTCAGATAACCTCGGCCAATTCCATAGATCAAACCCTTGTCCCAGTCGATCCAGCCATTGGCGTGCTTTTCGATAAATGAATCGAAACTTTTTTCATCAACACTGGCGGAAATTCCCGGCAAACACAAGGTACAGAGCAGAGCCAGGGCAATAGCCCGACTGATTCCAGCGATATTCCGACGTATTGCTGAGCACATACCTTCCTCCAGTCCGGCTTCCGACCGGTTTTAAAGTGGCCGTTAAACCGGTAAAGAACTAGCCTGGTCGTAGAAATCCGTCACCTTGTCTTTGTCTTTGGACTCCATCTGGGCGATGGCCGATCTGGGGTGCTGGTTAAGGGTTCCGCTCACCATGTAAGGGATCGAGTAACCCCACTCTATTTTCTTGCTCCACGGCAGCACTTCCTTTTCGATGACCTCGATAAGGGGCCGCACGTCGAATTTGGGGTTTTTCAGAAACGAGACCAGCAGCTCCAAGGGGCAGTTGCCGGCCCCGCGCCCAATGCCGTAAAGGGTGGCGTCGAGGAAATTAATCCCGTTGATAATCGCGGAAATTGTATTGGCGAAGGCGAGCTGCTGGTTGTTGTGGCCGTGGATGCCGATGGTCTTGCCCGGCAAGCTCTCGATATACTTTTTCGCCAGCGCGTCGATATGCTCCGAATAGAAAAACCCGAAGCTGTCTACCAGATAGATAATCGGCACCCGGCTTTTGGACAGGTCATCGAGGGCCTCTTCCAGGTCTCGTTCATTAACGGTGGAGACCGCCATCAGGTTGATCGTCACCTCATAGCCTTTATCCATACAATGCTCGGCCAGGGAAATGGCCTTGTCCACCTGATGCACGTAGCAGGCGACCCGGATCATATCGAGAGAGCTTTCGGTGCAGAGGGGAATGTCATCGTGATTGATCCGGCCGATATCGGCCATGGCCGAAAACTTGATGGTTTTTTCGCCGTCGCCGATAATCCGTCTGAGATCGTCTTCGGCGCAGAATTTCCACGGCCCCATCTCTTCCCGCGAAAACATCCCCTCCGAGGAAAGATAGCCGACTTCCATATAGTCCACGCCGGATTTCGACAAAGCCTTATAGACATTACGGACGAAATCGTCACTGAACTGCCATTTGTTCATCAGGCCGCCGTCCCTGACGGTACAATCGATCACCTTAATTTGAGGTCTGTACATTTACTGTCTCCTATAGATCTTAAATAGTTTGTTATAGTTTTATCTGGCTGATTTGGCAATACACGCCTGGTTCTTTCGTGGAAATCATCACGTCTGCGAGGCTTTCACCGCCGCATTAACAAACCTACCGATATTTTCGCTAATTTGGTCGAGATCCTTTTCCCGGAGGGACTCCGCGCCGAACAGGCTTGTCCCGACCCCGACCCCATTCGCCCCGGCCTTGAAATAATCGCCAAGATTTTCCAGGGTAACGCCGCCCACCGCTACCAGCGGAATCCGATCAAATGGTCCGCGAATTTCGCGGATATAACCGGATCCTACTACACCGCAGGGAAAGACTTTGACCATCGTCGCGCCGGCCGACCAGGCCCGGTAAATTTCGGTAGGCGTAAAAGCGCCGGCAATTACCGGAATATCCTTGGCGACACCATATTCGATCACCCTGGTGTCAGTATTGGGAGTGACCAGAAACATCGCCCCTGCCCCGATGGCCTCTTCAGCCTCTTCCCGGTTCCGAACCGTGCCGATGCCCAGCAGCTTTCCCTCAGGCACCTCCGCCCGGCAACGGCTGATAATCCCGGCGGCGCCTTTTGTATTCATGGTCAGTTCGATGGCCTGCAAGCCGGCCGCAAACGATACCGCCATTACTTCACGGAAGAAGCCGCCGTCAATCCCGCGCAAAATGCCGATTACCGGCGCTTCCAACTGCATATTATCTCACCGTTCCAAGCGAAAGTTTTTTATCCTAACTAGAGCGCTTCCGCGATAAATTTTTTCGAAACTATCGCCGAAAAAAACCGGTCACCGGTTCTGCTCGGTAATTTTGACCATTTTGATGAAGCGTTCCGCTTCAATAATGGCTTTTTCTGCTAATTTTTCACGGAACTTTACATGGACCGAATATCTCTCCTTGGTTTCAAAGGCCTCGGCATGATGCCGGACGCCCAAAACCTTGCCGATCTGAGCGACTTCGGTCATGTTAGGGGGCATGTTAAAACGTAAATGCAGATTATGCCCCAGAAGCATCAAGGCCTGTTCCCGGGTCGGGGTTCGAACGTAAAACGACACTCCGCCTATGGAAACATCACCGATATCCCCCCTGATGGTCTTGCCGACCACATTACCCTCGGTATCGACAACCTTAAGCAGGATCCGGCCGGGCAGATGGATACGGCGCTGGACCCGCCGGTCCAGAGAGTTTTTTTTCAGGAATTCGTGGATCTTCTCATCGCGCTTACAGAAATCTCTTAGCTTCGGCTCAAGGGCCGGCAGATAGCCCTCCCAAGTAAGCAGGGTAACCGCGGGCAGGTAGTGGACTTTAACCTGGTCGATGGCCACCAGGGAGGTCGTGCAGAGTCCGGCGTCGAAAAAGGAATTTTCGTTGGCGACATTGCCGGCCGCGACCTTGGTAATGAAAATCTCGCGGTTTTCCTGGTTATAAATATGCTTGGCCTGCCCGGAGTCGATAAAATAGAGATTCGAGTTTTTCTGCCCCTGGCTGAAAATATTTTGCCCGGGTTTAAAGGTAATCTCCTGCAGTTCGTTCTGGAGGGCCTGGGACTCTTCGTCGGTCAATCTTTCGTACAGCTCGGCCCATACCTTTTGATGGCTTTCGGCAACCGGTTTTGAACGGGCTGAATCGATGATGTCCTGGGCCAGAATAACTTCGCTTAACGCCGAGGGATCGATCGAGGTTATTTTTTCCCGTAAAGACTCGGCCTTGGAGAAATCACCATTTTTTGCATATTCTTTAATCAGGGCGAGAAGACCCTTAATCGCCTTCTTGTGGTCTCCTTGCCGTTCGTAATGCTCAATCGTTTTTTCATATCTGGCCAGATCGCTCATCCGTTTCTCCGCGAGGCTCTTTATCAATATACCTAACTTATCAGAAGTCTTTATTGCTTAAAGAGTAAAGGGAAAATCAATCGATGACAATTGTTTTCATGGATCTATCTAGTTAAAATCAGGGAGTTGCGCAACTTATTAGAAACAATTATTAAGATGGGAACTCTCTTTTGAAAATTTTCCCGACATAAACAGACCGTTTTCACCGGATGCAGCCAACCGGCCGATAGGAAGACAGTTAATCATTGACAATACACCTCGATTTTGAATATCTCTCTGGCAGTCGGGCTCCTTAACGGGAAGCTAATCGCAAAAAACAGGAGTAATAAGCAACTGAGGACTTAAAGGAAAACAAATGGCAAACGAAGACAATAAAGTCATCTATTCGATGATCAAGGTCAGCAAGTTTTTCAATAAAAAACCGGTTCTGGAGAACATCTCGCTCTCCTATTTTTACGGGGCCAAAATTGGGGTCCTCGGCCTGAACGGTTCCGGCAAAAGTTGTCTTTTGCGGATATTGGCCGGAGTTGACCAGGATTTTAACGGCGAAATCCATCTTTCGCCGGGTTACTCGATCGGTTTTCTTGAGCAAGAGCCACAGCTTGAGAGCAATAAGACCGTCCGGGAGATCGTTGAGCAAGGAGTACAGGAAACCGTCGACCTGCTTGATGAATTCAATCGGATAAACGAAAAATTCTCCGAGCCGATGTCCGATGACGAGATGAACGATCTGATCGAAAAGCAAGGCAAGGTCCAGGACAAGCTTGATGCCCTGGATGCCTGGGACCTCGATTCACGTCTGGAGATGGCCATGGACGCTCTGCGTTGTCCTCCCGCCGAGTCCAAAATCGAGGTGCTGTCCGGCGGCGAGAAAAGGAGGGTCGCCCTCTGTCGACTGCTCCTCCAGAAACCGGATATCCTCCTCTTGGACGAGCCGACCAACCATCTCGATGCCGAAACGGTGGCCTGGCTGGAACAGCATCTGCAGCGCTACGCCGGAACGGTTATTGCCGTTACCCATGACCGTTATTTTCTCGATAACGTCGCCGGCTGGATTCTCGAACTGGATCGGGGCCGGGGCATCCCCTGGAAGGGCAATTATTCATCCTGGCTGGAACAGAAACAAAAACGGCTCAACCAGGAGGAAAAGCAGGAAAGCGACCGTCAGAAGACCATGAAACGGGAACTCGAATGGATCAGGATGTCTCCCAAGGGTCGGCATGCGAAGGGCAAGGCCAGGATCAGCGCCTATGAAAAACTGCTGGAAGACAGCGGCCCGGACCGCTTGAAGGATATGCAGCTCTTCATTCCTCCCGGGCCGAGGCTCGGCAAGTTAGTTATCGAAGCCGACAAAGTAAAAAAAGGATATGGCGATAGGCTTCTGGTCGAGGACATGACCTTTTCCCTGCCCCCCGGCGGTATTATCGGGGTCATCGGCCCCAACGGCGCCGGCAAGACAACCCTGTTCAGGATGATAACCGGCCAGGAAGAGCCGGACGCCGGAAGTTTCACGGTCGGCGATACGGTCAAGCTCGCCTATGTCGACCAGAGCCGGGAACTTGATCCCGACAAGACCATCTGGGAAGTGATTTCGGACGGACTGGACATGATCCAGCTCGGGACAAGGGAGATCAACTCCCGGGCCTATGTGGGCCGCTTTAACTTCTCGGGAACCGAACAGCAGCAGAAGGTCGGGCTCCTTTCCGGCGGCCAGCGCAACCGGGTCCACCTGGCCAAAATCCTCAAAGAAGGGGCCAATGTCATCCTGCTGGATGAACCGACCAACGATCTCGATGTCAACACCCTGCGCGCCCTGGAAGATGCCCTGGAAAATTTCGGGGGCTGCGCCGTGGTTATCAGCCACGACCGTTGGTTCCTGGACCGGATCGCCACCCATATTCTGGCCTTCGAAGGTGACAGCCGGGTGGTCTGGTTCGACGGCAACTATTCTGAATATGAAGAGGACCGTAAGGCTCGATTAGGCCACGAGGCCGACCAACCCCACCGGATTAAATATCGGCATCTGACCAGGGATTAATTCTTTTCAGCGAGGATGCTCCAGAGTCCTGCTCTGCTGATAATAGTTTTTTAGCATATCGAGGGGAACATCGGAATGCCAATGGCCGCTCCCAAGCGCCCAGCCCCAGAGGAGGAAGAATATCGTCAGCACCCCCACGGGAAGGAGCAAGGCGGGCATCCTTTTTTTGCCGTAGACCGAGACAGTAAGGCAGTCATCGACCGGGCAGACCGAAACACATTCCAGGCAGCCCAGGCATTCGGGGCTGGTCACGGTGTTTTTTTCTGCCACCCGGATCGAACCGGGGCAGACCTTCTCGCACTTATGGCAATCGATGCAAAGCTGTTCGTCCCTCTTGATCCTGGTGGGTCCGGCCAGGGCAAGAAGGCCCAGCAGTGCCCCGTACGGACAGAGATAGCGGCACCAGAAGTTTCTCGAGACAAAGGAGATTGCCACCAGAAAGCCCATAACCCAAAGGGTCAGGTTGCCGGGCTCGATGAAAAAAAGCAGCATCTTGGCATCGACCACCAGGTTGTATGGGGTACGGTTAAAGGATTCGATGGCGACCAGGTCCATTTTCAGGACGATCAGGTAGACGAAGAGGCCGAACAGCAGGTATTTCAGGGAGAGGAGCGGCCAATCCAGCCAATCCGGAGCGCGGCGGATGGTTTTCATCTTCAGCCCCAGCTTTTCGATCAGGTTCGAGGTGAAGCCAACCGGGCAGATCCAGCCGCACAGACCCTTGCGAAAAAAGAAACCAATCAGGATAGCGGCAATGAAGATGGTCAGCCCGGCCGGATGGATCGAATCGTACACACCGGTCAGGATCAGCCTCTTCAGGCTTACCAGAGCGCTGATCGGCAGGAAGGCCTCGACCGAAGGCGGTCTTGCCACATAGGTATCGGAAGCGTTTATCGCCCAACGGTAGAACTGGTAAAAAAGATAGCCGCAGTAGAGGCTGAAGAGGGCAAAACCGGCCTGGACGACCATACGGATTTTTTTTAGATTTTTCCGCCTCCGGAAAAATAGTGGCAGCTGTTTTTTTAAAGAAGGCATCGGATCTCCTTGAATTTTTACATTTACGTAGACGAATTATAAACATTAACGGAGAAATCAACATTGACATAAGTCATGAAGAAATAAAAAGAGCGTCGATAAAATCATTCTTGTTAATTTTAATTAAACAATAAAAAACGCATATTTAATAAGTTAATACAAAAGCCTATCTCAGCGGCGAATCGAGAATCCTGCTTTTTAAAACTGAACCGGCTTTAAGCTTTAATTGACCCAAGCCTTATCTCCATTTATATTTGCCGAACCAACGATAATTTGATCATAAAGGGGGGTAACATTTATCTCTCCCAAATCGAGGAAACCCTTTTTAAGAGCAAGGGCAAGGCGAAGAGAATCATCGTCGCACGGAAGTTATAAGCTCAGCCTCTGCATAAACTGACAGCTAATAATCCCCAGTGTATATGACACCGAACATCAAAAACTTTTTCCCGCCTATTACCCTGCCGGTAATTTTTTTCGCTATTTTAATCCTGGTCGGGGGAATGTTGCTGCATAGCCCTTATAGTCATACCGGCCACGAAATTTCCTGGACGAACGCCTTTTTTACCGCCACTTCGGCGGTCTGCGTTACCGGCCTGATAGTGGTGGATACCGGCTCATTTTTCACCGGCTTCGGGCAAGGGGTTATACTTCTGCTCATCCAGTTGGGAGGTCTGGGGATCATGACCTTCGCCAGCCTGATTTTTTTCTTATGGCGTCGACGGGTCTCCCTCACCGACCGGATTGCGGTCGGCCAGTCGATTCTTCACGACCGCACCTTCCATTTGGGCACATTTTTACTGCGCATGATCACCTGGACCTTGCTCCTCGAAGGTTTGGGAGCAGTATTGATCTTTTTGCTCGCGCCGGCAACCGTGACGCCCTTTGCCGCTTTTTTCCATGCGGTTTCCGCCTTTTGCAATGCCGGCTTTTCACTATACGCTGACAGCCTGGTATCATGGCAGGGCACTTGGGGAGTCAATCTTGTCATCATGTTCCTGATAATAGCCGGGGGACTCGGTTTCTCAGTATTGGTGGAACTGCAGACCGTTGCCATGAAAAAGATCAAGCCTTCTCGGGTCCCTGGACATCCTGTAGGTTTGAGCTGGTATGCCGTCACGGTCATCAAGACTTCTTTTATGCTGATTATCGTCGGGTGGGCGACCATTTACCTGGCGGAATATATCGGTTTCCAACGCCAAGTGCCCTTCTCCGAATCGGTGCTTACCTCCCTATTTCAGTCCGTAACCTGCCGGACCGCCGGATTTAACACCATGGAGATCGGCGGCATGACCAACCTGTCGCTACTGGTAATGACCGTTCTGATGTTTATCGGCGGGGCTTCCGGCTCATGTGCCGGCGGCATCAAGGTTTCAACCTTCAGGGTCTTCTGGGCCTTTATCGCTTCCCAGCTCAGGGGCGGCGATCAGGTCGTAATCCGCAATTTTGCCGTTGACCGGCGAGATGTGAGCCGAGCCCTGGTCCTTATAACCTTCACCTTGTTTTTAATCTTTGCCGCTACCCTGCTTCTCTCCGCCACCGAGGGAGGCGATATTCCGCACCCCCAAGCCAGGGGGCTTTTCATGGACATTCTTTTCGAGGTCGTATCGGCAATCGGCACGGTCGGCTTAAGCACAGGTCTGACCGCGAAATTATCGATGGCAGGCAAATGGATTGTAACAGTATTAATGTTTATCGGCAGACTGGGCCCCCTGGTCTTTCTCGCGGTAGTTCAAGAGTTGCGCAGGGAGAAGCTCTTCCGCCGACCAGACGAAAACATCCTGATCGGCTGACCACAGGCGCTTTTATGCCTATTTCATCGCAATAAGGAGCACGATTATGCAGAATTTTGTTCAGGCGGCGGTTATCGGCCTTGGGAAATTCGGTTTCAAGTTCGGGGAGACCCTGGTCAAGCAGGGCGTAAAAGTTCTCGGCATCGATAATGACCCGGAACATGTCAAGCGGGCCCAACATGTTTTCACCCAGGCTCTGGAGGCTGAAGCCACCAACAAGGAAGCCTTGATCCAGATGGGGGTAACCGACATGAGTCATGTTCTGGTCAGTGTCGGCGAATCCCTCGCCGCCAGCACCATGATTACCATGTACCTGAAGGAACTGGGTGTCCCACTGGTCTGGGTAAAGGCAGTTAATTCCGACCATGCCAAACTGTTGAAAAAGATCGGCGCGGATGACGTAATCATTCCGGAGGAAATGGCAGCCAGGCAGCTGGCCAATCGTTTGACAATCCCCGGTTTTATCGATTATTTCCCATTCAATAAAGAAATGGTCCTGCGCGAGATCGTTATTGAGAAGTGGTCGGGTTCAACGTTGCGGGACATCGGGCTGACCGGCAATTATCACATTCAGGCCATTGCCTTGAAGAAAAAAGAGGAAAAAGAATATTCCTTCATCCCTCGGGCGGACGACCCTTTGACCGAAGGCGACATCCTAGTGGTAATCGGCGAAGTGGATCGTTTTGACAAAATTGAACCGTGATAGCTGATCGTACCGATTGAAAGTCTGAAGCAATAAGCTACTTCTAAAAAAACATATCCCACCCGGCTAGCGATAATTAACAGGAGATCCCATGGCCCTTTCAAAAAAAATGCTCGATTTCGCCGAACGCTCGTCGTGGATTAGAAAGATGTTCGAAGAGGGGACAAAGCTTAAGGCCCAATTCGGCGCGGAAAACGTTTTCGATTTCAGTCTCGGCAACCCGGACCTGCCGCCGCCGCCCCAGTTTATTCCGGCCATGAAAGAGATTATCGAGGAAGAAGCGCCCGGCATCCACGGCTATATGCCGAATCCCGGTTATCCGGCAGTGCGGGAGGCTATTGCCGCCCAGATCTCCAAGGAACAGGATGTTACCGTTAACGGCGCTGATATGCTGATGACCTGCGGGGCGGCCGGCGGTCTCAACGTGGTGCTGAAGGCCCTCTTAGACCCCGGCGACGAGGTGGTCATCCTGGCCCCCTTCTTCGTGGAATACAATTTTTACGTGGACAACCACGGCGGGGTGACCAGAATCGTCAATACCGCGGAGGATTTCAGTCTCGATCTTGCGGCCATCGAAAAGGCTCTGACCGAAAAGAGCAAGGCAATTATCATCAACAGCCCGAACAACCCGACCGGCCAGGTCTATTCTGCTGATGAGCTTGCCGCACTAGCTGAAATTCTCCGCAAAGCCGGAGAAAAATTCGGTACCACGATCTACCTGGTCGCCGACGAGCCCTACCGGAAAATCATCTTCGACGGCCTTGAAGTGCCTTCCGTTTTCAAGGCAGGCAGAGACACCATCCTGGTCTCCTCCTATTCCAAGGATCTCTCCCTGCCCGGTGAACGGATCGGCTATATCGTCGTCCATCCGGAAATCACCGACAAGGCGCCGCTCTTGGGCTCCATGGCCCTGGCCAACCGGATTCTCGGTTTTGTCAATGCCCCGGCTCTGATGCAACGGGTGGTGGCCAAACTGCAGGGGGCCGCAGTCGATAATGCCATCTATGCTCGGCGCCGGCAGATGTTCTGCAAAATCTTAAGCGAGGCCGGATATGAATTCGAGCCGCCCAAGGGGGCCTTTTACCTGTTTCCCAAAGCCCCAATCGAAGACGATGTAAAGTTCGTCGCCCTGCTTCAGGAGCAGAAGATCCTGGCCGTTCCCGGCCGCGGCTTCGGGATGCCCGGCTATTTCCGGCTCGCCTTCTGCACCGATGACGCGGTGATTGCCGGCTCGGCCCAGGGTTTCAAGACGGCAATGGCCGCCGCTAAAGCGCTATAAAGTCATCTGTTAATGTCATCCGCCCAAAAGCCCGCCATTCATTACGGCTGGCACATCGTCTGGAGCAGCACTCTCTGTATCTTTTCCAGCCTGGGGCTGGGCCGCTTCGCCCTCGGCATGCTGTTGCCTGCCATGGGCGAATCCTTGGGGCTCAGTTACAGCCAGATGGGGCTGATCTCCACCGCCAACTTCAGCGGCTACCTCATTGCGGTTCTGGGTTGCAGCCTGTTGACCGCCCGACTGGGGCATCGGCGCGTTATTTTTCTGGCCATGGCCCTGATCGGCGGCTCGATGATTCTGATCGGCCGCTCCGAGTTGTTCGCGGTAATTCTCCTCCTCTATTTTCTGACCGGGGTCGGCAGCGGTAGCGCCAATGTGCCGACCATGGCCCTGCTTTCTGCATGGTACAGCAATAAAAGCCGGGGCAAGGCCACCGGTTTCGCGGTAATCGGCAGCGGTTTTGCCATTCTGTTAGCCGGCAAACTCATTCCTTTTCTCAATGACAGGGGCGGAGCAGAGGGATGGCGGCTGGGCTGGATGGCTCTCGGCGCGATCGTCCTCGTCACCGGATTGATCTGTTTTCTGGTCCAGCGCAACTCGCCCAAGGAAATGGGCCTGGAGCCATACGGCAGTATGAAGGACGGAAGATTTGTCCCTCTACCTGAAGTGGATACGAAGATAGACCGAAAAACCGTCCTCCACCTCAGTGCGATCTACTTTCTGTTCGGGGCCACATATGTGGTCTATGTAACTTTTTTTGTACTCTCCCTGGTCAATGACCGAGGCTTTTCCGAAATGTCGGCCGGCAACTTCTGGGCCTGGGTCGGTGCGCTGAGCCTACTGTCGGGACCGATCTTCGGCACCATGTCGGACCGATTCGGCCGTAAAACCGCCCTGGCCACAGTCTTTTCGATCCAGACCCTGGCCTATCTGCTGGCCGGTCTCCAGCAGGTGCCGGATATCTTTCTCTATGCCTCGATCGGCTGCTTCGGGATCACCGCCTGGGCCATTCCCTCGATCATCTCCGCCATGGCCGGTGACCTGGCTGGACCACAGCGGGCGGCCCGGGTCTTCGGCTTTATCACCTTCATCTTTTCCTTGGGCCAGATCTCGGCCCCGGTCATTGCCGGGATGCTGGCGGAGCAGAGCGGCAACTTCTCGTCAAGCTTCATGATGACCGCCTTTCTGGCCGGAGGCGGAGCAATCATCTCTGCCCTGCTGCCCGGCAAGCAGCGCCCTGAGAAAGGGTAAAGCAAACCCGAAAGGCGAAACTTTCCAGTACCGTTAAAACTCAAACTGCAAGCCGCTTGCT
>Ga0102953_1002247_pt1 | contig 11629 bp, 15 predicted proteins | sample SalPon2A_C_D2_MG_FD_78509 | JGI IMG/M metagenome (GOLD analysis project Ga0102953, IMG submission 78509) | Soil microbial communities from South San Francisco under conditions of wetland restoration - Salt Pond MetaG R2A_C_D2_MG | ecosystem: Environmental > Terrestrial > Soil > Wetlands | place... | reverse complement strand
GTGTTGCTCAGGGTGGGGCCAACGCGAGGGCTGTCTCGATCTGCGTTTCGGGGTCGACACGGGGGTACGAGGCTGCTTCGAGCTGGTCGAGCCGTTCCCGGTTGGTCGGCTGGTGCCGACGGGGATGGTCGATCTCGTCGAGGTTGCGTGCCTCGAGGCGGTAAATGCGCTGCTTGCCCCGCCTGGTGCGGCTCACCAGCCCCGATCGATGCAGCAATTGCAGGTGCTGAGAGATCGCACCGAGCGTGATCGGCAGATGGGATTGTAAAGACTGCACCGGCCGTTCCTGTTCGCGCAATAACTCCAGGATTTTGCGCCGCGTCGGATCCGCGATCATGCGATAGACGTCTAACTGGTTGTTTTGCTTGATCATTGACATTACACTATAGAAGTTACTAAAATGTTTGGCAAGTATAAACAACGGTAGTCTCCTCGCCAATCCTTGCGCGAGCGAAACATCGGTTGTCGTTGTTGGCAAAGACAACATACAAGGAGCGCAGCATGAGTGTAACCGTGGTCCACGACTACTACTTCATGCCCGACGGCGACGTCGCCGAAGGCAAAGCCGCCGCTGCCGAATTCGTGGCATTCCTGAAAGACTTTCCCGGCAATCAGATGACCCTGTGGCTCGAAGACCGCGAGAATCCCCTGCATCACTTTCACATCAACGTCTTCGACTCGATAGCGGCTTTCGAAAAGCTGATCGAAACGCCGGAAGTGCGGCGTTTTTCCGATCGCCTGTATCCGCATACCGCGCGGCGTACGCACATCGCGCCGCTGTGCGATGTGTGGCTCGCACAGGGCAAGGGCATCGAAATTACCGAGTTCCCATGATCATGGTCACAGCGATGAAATCCAGCCATCTTTCACCCAGCTACAGGAGCAGGCCATGAGTGCCACTGACCCGAAGGCGACCGTCGAAGCGTTCGTCGAGGAATACAAGAATCGACACAACTGGGATTGCGTCGATACCTACATCGCCGAGAATTGCTGCCTGCATCTGCCGCTGCCCGGATTACCGCCGGGTCGCGAAGGCATGCGCGAGAACGGCCGCATGATGTGTACGGCTTTTCCGGACGTACAGGTCACACGCGAGTTTGCCGTCGTCGACCATGACATCGTCGTTGAACGTGCGCACGCCAAAGCGACCCACAGAGCCGACCTGATGGGCATTCCAGCCAGCAATCGGCCGGTGAACTGGACCGAGTTGCACGCTTACCGGGTAGAGGGTGATCAGATCACCGAAATCTGGACCGAAGCCGATTTACTCGGCGTCATGATGCAAATCGGCGCCGTGGAAATGCCCGGCTCGTGAGATTTTCGACGCGGGACATCGTCGATGCATACGCCTGTGCGCGGTTTCGAGGCGGGTGCGACTATCTTGAAAGCGGCACGGGCCAGCCTTACCGGGATGGCCGGCCACGACAAAATTGAGGAGGCACCGATGAGCGAAGCAAACAAACGGGTCATTCGCCGACTCTACGGCGAAGTCATGGCCAATGGCGATATGTCGGTCGCCGACGAGATTTTTCATGCGGACTACGTCGATCACATGCCGATCATGCAAACCCCCGATCGGGACGGTCTATTGAAGTCGGTCGAGGCGGCGCGCAAGGCCTTCCCCGACGTCAAACCCGAAATTATCGCCGAAATCGCCGAGGTCGACTGGGTAGCGATCGCGGTGTATGCGGACGGCGGCAATCATCAGGATACCTACATGGGCGTTCCCGCTTCCGGCCGGCACGTCACCTGGACCGAAACTCATTTCTGGCGCGTCGCAGACGGCAAGATCAGGGAACATTACGGCAACGTGAGCATGTTTGAAATCCACAAGATGCTCGGTTCGCACAATCTGACTGACACGCTGGCCTGGGAGTCACCATGAGTACCTATAAACAAATCCGCTTTTCCGTAGAAAATGACGCAATCGATACGGTCAAAAAATTCATCAAAAACTACGCTGACTATGTGGGCAATTACGCCAAACAACACAATGAGGAGTGGACCTGGAGTACTTTCCAGTCCACCAACGAACCCACCGAATTCGTCTCGGTCATTTCACATGAAAATGCCAATGCCGAAACTCGCCACATGGAGGCGGACGGCACCAGGGAATTTGCTAAAAATCTCTATGCCCATGTGACGGACAATGAACAGATCGATTACCAGCTAATCGCAAGTTCCGAGCCGAACTGAACTCGTCTCGCTCATTTGCGCGGGAAGAAACGAGACCCGGTTTCGCCAGGTTTTGTTGAAACCGATCTCGTTGGCGCCGTCGCGAGTTTAAAGGCCTTACATTTCACAAGCTCTGGAAAGCCAATGTGAATTTTAAGACCTGATCCCGTATCATGACCCCATATCTCTGTGACTCGGAGTTAAATATACATTCCCCGGAACGCCTCTTTCGGCACCGGGATTTCGCTTGATCCCGATCAACCCGCTCACGCGAAACGCCTGTAATCTGACGGCCTCGATAATTGCGCAAAAGCGCCTGTCGGATAAACGATGACGATTACTCCAGACACCCCGACCTTCGCAGCGGCAGTTTACAAACCGGGCATGATCGACAGGAAGGCGCTGTCGCGGTTCGTCGAACGGCTGTTATCCCGGAATACGCGGGTTGCCGGGATTTTGCAGGAGACGATTCTCGATTCCAGTGGCGGGGTAATCGGATTGAATGCCGTCGATATTTCGAACAACAGCCGTCTCCCCATTAGCCGGCCAACGAAGAACGACGACGAGTGCGGCCTGGATGTATCTGCCCTGGTCGAGACGGCGGGTATTATCCGCAAGGCAATCAGCGACCGCGTGGACCTCGTCGTGGTAGAAAAATTCGGCGAACAGGAGCAAGGCGGGAAGGGTTTGAATGACGAGATACTGCAAACCATAGCCGCGGGCATACCGCTACTTATTGCCGTTCCCGAGGCGGCATTGCCCATCTGGCAAGAACGCACCGGCGAACTCGGCAACGTTCTTCCCTTCGACGAGGAAGCCTTTCGGCAGTGGTGGCACGGGATAACCGGGGGACAGTAAACCTGACTCGCGGAGCACCGTTTGCGGCCGGCAGGCAAATGGCCAACCTGTCAGCTGAACGGCCCGGTCCCGAACCGGCCTCGAGCTATCAGGGATACCGACCCCGGAATTCCGTCAGCGAATCGAGTCGCGGCCGTGCGCTGCGTCGAAATCGATGTCCGGGCCAAGCGGCACGATGCGGCTCGGGTTGATCCAGGTGTGGCTGCCGTAGTAGTGCGTCTTGATGTGATCCATGTTGACGGTTTCGGCGATGCCCGGCAGCTGGTAGAGCTCACGCGTGTAACCCCACAGGTTCGGGTAGTCGACGAGGCGCTTCCTGTTGGCCTTGAAGTGGCCGTAGTAAACCGCATCGAAGCGCACCAGCGTGGTGAACAGCCGCCAGTCGGCCTCGGTGATCCGATCGCCGGCGAGGTAGCGCTGTGTTGCCAGCCTCGCTTCGAGCGCATCGAGGGTTTCGAAGAGCTCCTCGTAGGCGCGCTCGTAAGCCTTCTGGCTACGCGCGAAACCGGCGCGGTAGACGCCGTTGTTGACCCTGGCGTAGACCTGCTCGTTGATGGCGTCGATTTCCCCGCGCAGCTCCTCGGGGTAGAAATCGAGCGACGCGTCGCCGTACCGATCGAAGGCGGAATTCAGCATGCGAATGATTTCCGCGGATTCGTTGTTGACGATCGTCTCGCGCTGCTTGTCCCACAACACCGGCACCGTGACGAGACCGTCGAAGTCCGGGTCCGCCTTCTGGTAGAGCTCGTAAAGGTGCTTCGAACCGTACAGGTGATCTTCGGTGGCGCCGGGGTATTCGCCGAACACCCAGCTTTCCTCGGGCATCAGCGGATGCACCACGGAAACCGAGATCACGTCCTCGAGTTTTTTCAGCGCGCGCAGAATCAGAGCGCGGTGCGCCCAGGGGCAGGCGTAGGAGACGTACAGGTGATAGCGATCCGGTTCGGCGGCGAAACCCCCTTCGCCGCTCGGGCCGGCTTCGCCGTCCGGGGTTACCCAGTTGCGAAACCCGGAAACGGCGCGCACGAATTCGCCGTCCTTGATCTCGAGTCCTGCGGTCATCTTGCGTTCTCCTGTTGTTCGCGAGTCTATTATACGCGGGCGGCAGGTCTGCGGATGGTTAGAGGGACGGTTTAAAGGGCCTTACAATTCACATTGACTTTCTAAAGCTTGTGAAATGTAAGGCCCATATCGCTGTCGACCGCGTTTTGCATGGAAAAGGGACGAAGGGATTATTCTTTAACCATTGCCAACGGCAAAAATGATAAATGAGCCGATGGAAAACGGAATTATGGAATCAGTCTCGGTCAATGCGACAGAGGAAAACCGGTGCACAAGGCGAAAACTGATCAAGAAATAATCCCTCCGCCACTGCTGTTGCCTGCCTGCCAAGACTATCAGCCACATCGATAAGAAGGGCACATATCTAGATTCTGATTGCAGAAAGTGTCTAAAATCGATACTTTATGCGAGTGAAATCTAGTTCTAAGCCTCACGTTGCCCGAAAATTCCTGGACCAATTGGTGTCGCATGGCCGCTATCATTTCACCTCCAGGGAAGTCAGATCTGCGCTGGGTGTGTCAGCCAATGCTTCCAGGCTGGCAATTAATCGACTCAGGCGTCAGGGAATGATCGCATCTCCAGCCAGAGGCTTCTACGTCATCGTGCCGCCTGAATACCGTTCCCTGGGCTGTCTACCCGCCGAGCAATTCATTCCCTATCTAATGGAGTATAAGCAGGAGAAATACTACGCCGGGTTGCTATCGGCGGCTCAGTACTATGGCGCCGCCCACCAGCGGCCGCAGGAATTTCAGGTATTTGTGGCAAAAAACCGCAGACCTGTCCGCTGCGGCAAAATTCAGGTGAAATTTATTGCGCGTAAGCACATCGCCAAGGTAAAAGTCAGGCCATTTAACACCAGCCATGGACAAATTCAGGTTTCCACTCCCGAGGCGACCGCAATCGATCTTGCGGGATATCCGCAACATGCCGGCGGGCTGGATCAAGTCGCTACAGTCTTGCTGGAACTCGCACACGAAATTGACCCGGATGGACTCAAAGAGGCAGCAACTACGGCTCCTGTTTCGTGGGTGCAACGGCTCGGATACCTACTCGAATTCGTCGATGCATCGGAGCGTCTAAACCCCCTCCAGAAATGGGTTCAAGAAAATGCGCACGAATATGCCAGGCTGGTTCCTGACGCGCCATCTGAAAAATGGCAAAGAAACAAGACCTGGAAGCTGGAAATCAATACGGAGCTCGATCCTGATCTATGATTCCACAAGCGTGGATAACAGAATGGCGTAGTCAAGCACCCTGGGTTGACGATGCTCAGGTCGAGCAAGATCTGATCATCAGCAGAGCCCTGGTCGAAATATTCTCTGATCCCTCTATGCGTGAATCACTTGCCTTCAGGGGTGGAACGGCGCTTTACAAGCTTTACCTGACACCCGCGGCCGGATATTCTGCCATTCGTGTCAGGCCTTACATTTCACAAGCGCCAGAAACGGCGATGTCAGTTGTAAGGTTTGATCCGTAATTGTCTGACCCCGGGCGCCTAATTCGAAAGCTCCGCCCGTGGTCCTTCCAGCGTCAGGCTGCTGATCAGCATCGAATAGGTCGAGCGGCTGTCGTCGCCATCGAGCGACAGCCATATACCGACGACGTCGTACGGGCTTTCCAGCTCGTGGTGCAGTTCGAACGGCCCGCTGCGGTCGAGCACCCAGACATTGCGCTCGTAGATCAGATCGGAGCGCGGATGCTGACGTTGCTGTCCGAGCTGGCTTTGATGCTGTACCGCGTTGAGAAAAACGATCCGATCGATGCCGGCGCCTTCGGGGGCGAGCGAGTGCAGCGTCTTCACCCAGCCGGGGCTGATCATCCGCTCGATAAAATTCAACCGCCTGTCGCCCGCCAGTACGAGGCCGATCCTGAGGCTGAAATCGTCCTCGCCCTCGAGCCCCTGGCTGCCGGGTCTGACGTCGAGCAGGTTCATCAACTCGCCCGACACCGAGATACGCGCTACGCGGGTGGTTTCCTCGAGCGGATAGACGACCGGGCTGGCGGACTGGTCTACCGACACCATCATGCCCCGGTCGAGAAATTCGACCTGGTTTGCGGGCAGGTTACGGTATTCGAGCAATTGCCAGTTTCCCTGGTCCTGCAGCGGTAGCGCAATCGCCCCCGCCATGAGCAGCGGTTTCAGATTTACCATGGTTCGTATCTTTGGCCAAAGTGGCTATAGTTACGTCTCGTCGGGGCCTGTGGATCGGTTTTCGGAACCTGTTCGTGCGAAGGTTTTGGCAAAAGCCCGATATCCCGGCGCGGCAAAACGGGGGTTTGCCGCTGCTATTCCCGCGACAACCGGACTAATCCCGCTGATCCGCCGGCGCAAGTCGCGCGTAAACCGGTGCATGGATAAAGATACGCTCTACTACGACGGGGCATGCCCCGTTTGCCGTGCGGAAGTCGACAAGCTCAACCGCCTCACCGGCGGCCGGCTGAATCTCGAAGATATCCACGAACTCGGAGATACCGAGGCCGGCCTCGACAAGAACAGGCTGTTGTCGAGGCTTCACCTCAAAACCGCAGACGGTCGATGGATCACGGGCTTGACGGCCAACATCAGGGCCTGGCATCACACGCCGTTCCGTTATCTCTGGCGCATGCTGGACTGGCCGCTCATCAACCGGGTCAGCCACCCCTGTTACGAGCTCTGGCTGCGGCGGCGCAATCGAGCGCCGGGTCATCGAGCCGCAAGTCCCGATCGAATCGTTTAGAGCGTTTGCGCCAGCCGGTTTTTATTCCATCAAGCACAGACCTTGATTCGGACCAGAACGGCGGACGCCTCAAAACAGCGTCACTGTCCTTTACGCATCCGGCCCGCTACCGGTTTTGGCCTCGAGCGCAGGATTCGGTGCCAACCCGGTGCACGGGCGGCGCAATTTTTCGGTTCCGTATCTGATCCGCTCGAACCCTGCTGACGTATAAAGCATGCGGGGCGTGTGAAGTTTCGCATGCGGGGCTGTCCTCTGGAGCCTTAGCTCATGGCTCAACTCCTCCCCCTCCTCAAGTGAACACGCCTTTTCCGCTTGCGAAAACGCCCCGCATTTTTTTCTCTTTTTTTCGATCGGCCGCGGGGTTCGCTGCACCAGTTCGGTGACTTTGCCCCGAAAGTAAACCGAATCCCGGGTTGCGCCGTAAGCATGACTGCACACGGTTTACAAACCTATAACCAGGAGAACATTTGATGAAAGCTTTACAAAAATACCTGCTCGTCATGCTGGCCGCGTTGCCGATGACCTTCACCGCCTTCACCGCCAAAGCGGGCGATATCGTCGACACCGCCGCGTCTGCCGATCAATTCAGCACCCTGGTGGCCGCGATCAAGGCCGCCGGACTGGTAGACACGCTCAAGGGAGACGGCCCGTTTACCGTTTTCGCGCCGACCAACGAGGCTTTTGCGGCGCTGCCCGCGGGTACCGTCGAAAACCTGTTGAAGCCCGAGAACAAGGCGCAGCTGGTTGCGGTCCTGACCTACCACGTCATTCCCGGCAGGGTCATGTCCGCGGATATCGCAGGCAAGACTGCCGAGGTTAAAACCGTACAGGGCAGCGCGCTTTCGATCGACGCCACCTCGGGTGTCATGGTCGACAACGCAACGGTCACCACCGCGGATATCATCACCAGCAACGGTGTCATTCACGTGATCGACACGGTCGTGCTGCCGAAGTAAGCGCTCACGACAACGCAAACCTGTCAGGGAAAGGCCGGCCTGCGCCGGCCTTTTTCTTTGTTGGGATTCGCCGCCCGACTTCATCGGTCGCCGGGACAGGAGTGTATGCGAACTTGCGCGTCCAGCATCGAATTGCACCGCATCCGCGGGCCCGGGAGCTCGCAACGGTTTGCATCCATGCCCGATTATTATTTTCGTATTCGCCTGCCAGTCATCGGGCAGATCCCGGCGATCAAGCCTGTCGATTAACGGGCAGCCTGAAAAATCTAACTGGAAATTTCGGATCGATGACCGTATCAAATCCTGTATCTCGCCCCGGAGGTAATAACACAATGATGATTTTCTTCGATTTCCGCAGGATCCGTGAAGTCGGGACAGGCATCCCGATGCCTGCGACGCTGCGCCGTACGCTGGTGGCCGGCGTCATGGTCGTGTTGCAATCCGGGTGCAGCCTGGTGGGCATTCGTAGCACCGAGGAGCCGAACTACTCGGTGTTGCAGAGCGAGGATCGATTCGAAGTACGCGAGTACGCATCACTGGTTACAGCCGAAACCCTGGTCGACGCGGGTTTTGACGATGCCGGCAATATCGCTTTCAAACGCCTGTTCGGCTATATCTCGGGCGACAACGATTCGGCCTCCGAGATTTCCATGACGGCGCCGGTGATGGCCCGCGATGAAAATCGAACCGGCGGCGAGAAAATTTCGATGACGGCCCCGGTAACCGGCCAGGCGACGGAACAGGGCTGGCGTTTCGCATTCGTTCTGCCGTCGGGTTACACGCTTGCAAGCGCACCGGTGCCCAACAATCCCGAGGTCAGGCTGGAGCAGGTTCCCGCCAGGAAGGTCGCGGTGGTGCGCTACTCGGGATCCTGGAGCGAAACGGTCTACGAGGAGCACCTGAAACTCCTGCGGCACTGGATGCGGCAAAACCGGCTCGAAGCGGACTCGCTGCCGCGCATCGCCGGCTACGATCCTCCCTGGACGCTGCCGTTCCTGCGTCGTAACGAGATCATGATCGATATAAAAAGCTGATACGCCCCGTCCTCGAGGATGGCCTCGCCGTTGGAGACGTCGATATCGTCGGTGTCGATGGTCATCGTCACGAGCCTGATCGTCGGGCAGTCTTAGCGCCCGGCGGGCGCGGCGGGATTATTCCAGGATCGCCTCCAGATCCTTCGCCGGCACCGGGCAATCGTCCAGGTCGATCTCGATCTCGGCGGGTCCCAGCACCCGGGGGCTGCCGGACATGGTGCAGCGGATGCCGGCGAATTCGCCGATCCGGATCGGCGCGCTGACCGTGCCGCGCAGGCGGGTGCCGGCGAGCGAGACGGTTTCGAGCGTCTGGCCGGCGCCGAGGCGGCCTTCGCGGTGCATCAGCGCGAGCTGCGCGCAGGTGCCGGTGCCGGTCGGCGAGTGGCACAGCACGTTCGGCTGCACGAAGGTCGCGCCGCGCACGCGCAGGGTACCGGCGCCGGCCGTTTCCGCCTCGCCCATGAAGTGAACGAATAATTCGCGGCCGGCCGCGTCGAGCAACGGATGCGCGAGCGCGTGGCGGCCGTCGAGCGCGGCGACGATGCGTTGCGCGCATTCGATCAGCACCGGTTCTTCCGCCGGCTGCAGGCGAAATCCGAGGTCCGCCGCACGCACCAGCACGTAGAATACGCCGCTGTAGGCGAGGCTGTAGGTAATTTCGCCATGGCTGTCGAGCCTCAGCGTGGCATCGTGTTCGAGTACGAAGCTGTCCGGATTTTCGCAGCTCGCCGAGATCAACCGGTCGGCGTCGAATTCCGCCGTCACCGCGATCACGCCCGCGGGCGCCTCGAGATGCAATACTCGCCGCGCGCCTTGCCTGTCGACAATCCCGCCGACGAGCAGAACCGCGGCGGTGCACAGCGTGTTCGAGCCGGAGTATGCCGGGTAGCCCATCGATTCCATGATCACGTAGCCGATGTCGGCGTCCGCGGCGGCGGACTCGACCAGCAGGTCGACCGACATATCGGCGCTGCCGTGGGGCGGCGACAGCAGCAGTCGGCGCAGCCCGTCGGCGTGGCCGCGGATCCAGGCCATCTTGTCGGCCACGGTGTTGCCGGGCACGGGCCGCGTGCCGGCCACCAGGATACGGCTCACATCGCCGCCGCATTCGGCGTCGATCGCGTGCAGCCGGCGAATCCGGGTCACGTCGCCTCGCCGCCGCGAACGCGCGGCGCCGGTTCTTCGGACTGAAATGCGGGATTGTTTATGGCGATTGTCCGGGATCCCTGACTGCGACTATATGTATACCAATCGCCACTTATTGGCAACCCGATTGCCGAAATTATCTCGAGTATTCAAAGGCTGGACGGGAGTGGGCGTTGAAACCCATATATGATTGGTATACATTTCGAGCTTCAATAACCACGATAACAGGAGGACACGGGATGATTGCCGATCTATTCGACCAACCGTTCAAGAAGCTGCTCACGGCGCTCGCGGCGATCCCGCTGATGCTGTCGCTGGGCCTCTCCGTTAGCCACGCCGGCGATCTGATGGATCGCCTGAATGCAGGCGAACCGATCCGCATCGGCTTCGCCAACGAGGTGCCCTGGGCTTACCCCGGCGAAAACAACAAGCCGCTCGGCTTCGCCAACGCGCATGCCGTCGGCGTGCTGAAGGCGATGGGCGCGAAGAAAATCGAGCCCGTGGTGACCGAGTGGGGCGGCCTGATTCCGGGCCTCAACGCCGGCCGCTTCGACGTCATCACCGGCGGTATGTACATTCTCGGCACGCGCTGCCAGAACGTCGCCTTCTCCGAGCCGATGGGCGTGTTCGGTGATGCCTTCATCGTCGCGCCGGGCAATCCCAAGGGCATCGATAACTACCAGGACATCAAAAAGGCGGGCGCGACGCTGGTCACCGGCGCGGGTTACAACATCGTCGAGGTGGCGAAGAAGGAAGGCATCTCCGAGGGCAAGATCATGACCGTGCCCGGGCCGTCCGAGATCCTCGCCGCGGTCAAGGCCGGCCGCGCCGATGCCGGCGGGGTCACCTTCTTCACCGCGCAGAACCTCGCCCGCGAAAGCGGCGGCGCGGTCGACGTGACCGATCCGGACGCGATGCCGGTATTCACCAAGAACTGGGTCGGGATCGCGTTTCGCAAGTCGGACGCCGATTTCCGCGACGCCTTCAACAAGGCCCAGGCGAAGTATCTCGGCTCGCCCGAAATGCTCGCCGCAGTAGCGCCCTTCGAGTATACGAAGGCGCAGCTGCCGGGCGACTCGACGACCGAGTACGCCTGCGCCAACCGCTGACCGGCGCCCGCCGCCGAATCCGCTCCCCGCGGCCGGGGTTTCGACCCCGGCCGAGCGGGATTTTGGGCTTCACAAACTGACACGGGCATCGATGCGTTGAGCTATTTCGAGTTTCTGCAGCAGTACGGGCCGCGGCTGGTCGACGGCACGATCGTCACCATCCAGCAAACCCTGCTGGCGGCGATCCTCGCGATCCTGATCGCGCTGGCGATGGCGCTGATGAAGATGTCGGCCATCGCGGCGCTGCGCTGGTTCGCGATCGCCTATATCGAGCTGTTTCGCGGCACCTCGCTGCTGGTGCAACTGTTCTGGATCTTTTTCGTGCTGCCGTTCTTCGGCATCACGCTGGAGCCCTTCACCGCCGGCTTCATCGCGGTCGGTATGAACCTCGGGGCCTACGGCGCCGAACTCGTGCGCGGCGGTATCCTCGCGGTGCCGAAGGGGCAGTACGAGGCCTGCATCGCGCTGAACCTGCCGCCGATCAAACGCTTCACCCGCGTGATCTTCCCGCAGGCGCTGCTCAACATGCTGCCGCCGTGGGGCAACCTGCTGATCGAGCTGTTGAAGGGCAC
>Ga0102953_1002246_pt1 | contig 11641 bp, 7 predicted proteins | sample SalPon2A_C_D2_MG_FD_78509 | JGI IMG/M metagenome (GOLD analysis project Ga0102953, IMG submission 78509) | Soil microbial communities from South San Francisco under conditions of wetland restoration - Salt Pond MetaG R2A_C_D2_MG | ecosystem: Environmental > Terrestrial > Soil > Wetlands | place... | reverse complement strand
GCCTGGGGCGGCGCTCAGGTGCTCTTCGATGTCGAGCCCGACCTCACCACGCTTGGCAAGGTGATCGGCGGCGGTTTCCCGCTCGCCGCGTACGGCGGCCGGCGCGACCTGATGGAGAGGATTGCCCCCGCCGGCCCCGTATATCAGGCCGGAACTCTGTCCGGGAACCCGATCGCGGTGGCGGCGGGAAATGAGACCCTGCGCTTGTTGGCAGTCGACGATCCCTGTCCGTACGAGGCTCTCGAGGCCTCCTCCTCGCGCCTCGCCGCGGGGATCGGGGAAGCCGCGAGCAAGCACGGAGTACCTTGCCAGGTGCAGCGGCAGGGCTCCATGCTCGGCGTCTTCTTGAGCCCGCGGCCCGTCCGTTCCCTCGCCGACGTCGATGCCTCGGATCGCGAGGGTTTCGCTCGCCTCTTCCATCTCCTGCTCGAGCGCGGTGTCCACCTCCCCCCTTCGCCGTATGAGACGCTCTTCGTCTCCCTGGCGCACGGCGAAGGCGAGATCGACGAGACCATCGCCGCCTTCGACGACGCCTTCGCCCAGCTCTGACCCTCGCCCCGCGACCCTGAGGCCTCAGCTCTTGTCGGGCGGGGACGGGGACTTCTTGCTCGCCTTGCCTGCGCGCTCGGCGATGTCGTCCAAGAGCTCGACCTGAATCTGCTGGATCTCGAGCAGACGCTGCCACTGGTGGCTGAGCAGGAGGTCCAGCATCGCGCGCAAGTGGCGAATTTCGAGCTCCGCCTTGAGATTGATCCGGTAGTCCTCCTCCGAGCGCAGGCGGTCCTTGGCCTCCTGCCGGTTCTGGCTCATCATGATGATCGGCGCCTGGATCGCGGCAAGGCAGGAGAGGATCAGATTGAGGAGGATGAAGGGGTAAGGATCGAAGGGCTGGCGCAGCAAAATCACGGTATTGATCGACATCCAGATCAGCATGAAGAGCCCGAAAGCGCCGATGAAGCCCCAGCTGCCGCCGAACTGAGCCACCCGATCGGCGACCCGCTCGCCAATTGTCGACCTCTGTTCGAACTGAACATTGAGATTTCGCGTCAGGAGCTCGTGTTGCCGCAGGCTCTCGATGACCTCTCGATCCAAGGCGGTTAGCTCACCGTGCTCTTGCCGCAACAGCTCCTCGACATGGCGAGCCCGGAAGAGATCGAGGTCGTGGTGACAGATGTAACCATCGGGGGACCAGTCAGGATTCTCCTTGGCGATGGTCTCCGCCACGGCCGCGCGGATGGTCGCCCCCAACACCATCTCGTCGGCTGGCTTCTTCTCATGGCAGATCTGACACTCGATACGTTCTTGTTTGTGCGCCATCCCGGTCTCCTAGGAAAAATCGTCCGGCCGAAATCTTACGCCTGAACTCCTCCTATCCCGCCGGCTTCAGCTTCGTGAGACAATTTACGCATGCTGACTACTGACACCGACGTAGCCATCATCGGCGGAGGAATCATCGGAATGGCGGTGGCCCGCGAGCTAGCGGGCGCAGGTCGCAGGGTGGTGTTGCTCGAGAGCGGGTCTTGCGGCGGAGAAGCGTCGTCGGCCGCCGCCGGCCTCCTGCAACCGTTCGCCGAGGAGCCGCAGCCCGGACCCTATTTGGAGGCTAGCCGTCAGGCACTCAGAGACTGGCCGCACTGGAGCGCCGAGGTGGCGCGGGAGAGCGGTTGGGAGATCGAGCTCAGCGACTGGGGAACGCTTTTCGTAGCCTACGACGAAGGAGAGGCCGAGCATGGACGCGGCGCCGCCGCGTCAGCAAAACTAGCGAAGGAAGAGGTGGTCGAGCTGGACGCGCGCAGGGTCAAGGATCTCGTACCTCAGTTGGCCCCTGACCCTCTGTCGGCGATCCACCTGCCTTTCGAGAAGCGGGTCGACAACGTTGGCTTCTGCGCCGCCCTGGCCGAGGCCTGCCGCCAGCTCGGCGTAGACATCCACGAACAGTCGCCCGTATCGGAGGCCAGCTTGGCCGCCGATCACGCCGTGGTCGAGAGCCGCGAGTGGCGTGGAAGCTGTTCGCAGCTCGTGCTCGCCGCTGGTGCCTGGTCCGGTGGCATCTCCGGCCTCCCCTCTTTCCCGATTCGTCCCTGGCGGGGACAGATAATCGTCTACGAGAACTGCCCCTGGGATTGGAGCGGGGCGATTCGTTGTGGCCGCCGTTACGCGGTTCGCCGCGGAGAGGACGAGCTCTTGATCGGCTCCACCCTCGAGAATGCCGGGTTTGACAAGTCGACGACCGCGGCGGCGGTGGACGACCTGCTTGCCGTTGCGGCCAAGCTCTTTCCCATGCTCTCGGGCCGAGAGCCCGATAGACGTTACGCCGGGCTCCGCCCTGGAAGCTCCGACGAGCGACCGCTTCTCGGGCGCTGGCGCGATTCACCGCTCTGGCTCGCGACCGGTCATTTCAGGAGCGGCATTCTGCTGGCGCCATGGTCGGCGCGAAGTCTCGCCGGCTGGATGCTCGAACGCGAGAGCGAAGGGGAGAATCCCTTCACGCCGAATCGTTTTTCCGGCCTCGCACCCGCCTGAGTCGCGGCTCCGGCACCGGTGAGGGCCCAGGCAGCACCGGGAGCTCTCCGCTCAATCCCGGAGGATCGCCACCCTTTTCGCCATGTCCCGTCTTCTCGTCTGCGGCCCTTGTCCGCTCCCCTTCGAGAACGTCTCGCGCACCTACGGGACCGGCATCCGAACCTGGCAGCTCGCCTGGAGCCTCGCGCAATCGGGGCACGAGGTTCGGCTCGTGGCGCTCGCGACGGACGGCGCTTACGGTGGGGATGAGAAACCTCCGGCGCATGAGGTGCGAGAGCGCGTCGAGATTCTTCGTCTCTCCTATGCGGAGGTGATGGATCCATCGCTGCTCCGCCGCAGAATCGCCGACTTCTCACCGGACGCCGTGGTCGGCTCCACCATCTACGGTTCCTTCGCCCTCGCCCAGTGCCGACCCCGCCTTCCCTTCTGGGCGGATCACTTTGGGGACGCGATGGCGGAGGCGCAGGCAAAGGCGAAGCTCGAAGGACGAAACTGGCCCCTGGCCCACTTCTGGCGCTTCGCCGAGCCCGCGCTGCGCCGCGCCGACCGCATCTCCGCGGTTTCTGAACCCCAACGTCACGCCCTGGTGGGTGAGCTCGCAGCTCTCGGCCGGCTGACCGCCGAGACCTGCGGCTACGAGCTCACCGCGGTCATCCCCTGTGGCGCGCAACCGACCTTGGACCGGCCCCCGCGCGAGACCTTGCGGCAAGGACGGTTCGCCGCCGATGATTTTCTCCTCCTGTGGAGCGGCACCTTCAATGTTTGGGCCGACGTCGATACGCTCTTCGCCGCCGTCGCCGGAGCAATGGAGGCCAACCCAAAGATCCACCTCCTCGTGACCGGCGGAGCGATCGAGGGACACGACGAAGAGACCTACAGCCGCCTGCGGCGTTTGGTGGAGGCTTCTCCCCACCGCGAGCGCTTTCATTTCGAGGGATGGGTCGCCGCCGAGCGGCTTCCTCTTTACGAGGCCACCGCCAATCTCGCCGTGCTCAGCGAGCTGCCGATCTATGAGGGCATGCTCGGTTCGAAGAATCGCACCGTCCGCTGGCTCGCGCAAGGGCTCCCGGTCGCCACCAATCGCATCGGGGAGCTGGCCGAGAGCCTGGCCCGCGAAGGAGCTGCTCTGACCTTCGAGCCCGGTGACCCTGGAGGTCTTCGGGAGATCATCCTGTGGGCGGCGGACCACCCGAGCGAGCTGCGGGAAGTCGGCAACAGGGGGCAATCCATCGCTCGGGAGCGCTTCACGTTCCTCGCCACGACCGGGCCGCTCATCGCCTGGGCGGAGGTGCCGGTGCGGGCGCCGGATGCAGGCTCGCGAGAGCGGATCCACTCACCCGCCGATTTCGCCTCCGCCCGGTTCCGTCTCGGCAAGCTCGCTCACCGCATTCCCTTCCTGCGCCGCTCACCTGTCATGCGCCGCTTGTGGCGGCGCTGGAAGAACCCTGGGCACGATTGATCAGCTCCGGGAACCACCGGCGAAGGCCTCTTCGGCTTCACCAGCCAAGAGCTCTGGTGTGTCGCTATAACGGGGCGAGAAGTGCATGGGCACCAGGCGCCTGACTCCAGCGCTCCGGGCTAGCTCTCCCGCCTGCCGGGCGGTTAGATGAAATCGTTCCCGAGCCCGTTCCCGGTCGGCGTCGGCGAAGGCGCTCTCGATGAAGAGAAGATCGGCCCCTTGAGCCAGACGCACGATCGCCTCCGCGTTACCCGGGCTGAAGACCGCGTCCACGACATAGGCGATCTTCTGACCGGGCGTCGTCGAGAGCAGCTGGCGGCGGAGCTTCCCCAGGCGCAAAGAGATCTCCCCTCCCCCGCCCTCGCGTCGCACCGTCAGCAGGCGGTCCTCCGGCTCGCCTCTGAGCACCGCCGCTTTGAGCTCTTGAAGCCAAGGCCCGGGCTCGAACCCCAACTCGCTCAGGCGGCTCTTCCAGACATTGAGATGGACGCTCTCCTCGAGAGCGAAGGCGAGACAGGGAATCTGGTGGTCCAGTACCGCGAAACGCACGGTGAGCTCGGGCTCTTCTACCAAGACCCCGGGACGATGGATGGCGGGCGCCGCCGAGCTCGCGCGGAAGGCATCGCGGCTCGACATCTCGGCGGCAGCGCTGATCCCGGACGGTCCGACCTCGTTGACGCGAAAGCGAAGCTCGTCATCGTAGCCCGAGATCAGGTTCCAGGTGTAGGCGCCGAGCTTGTGGCGGACTGCAGCGATCAGACCCGGAGGTCCAAAGAGCTCCAGCCGCTTGTCACGACCGAGAAGCAGCCGCAGGAGATGGTCGAAGCCGGCGAAGTGGTCCATGTGAGTGTGGCTGACGAAGACGTGACTCACCCGCAGCAGCTTGCGCGGTGGAAGCGCCGCTAGATCGCCGAGATCGAGGAGCAGCGCCCGGCGCTCGAACTGAAAGTCGACGAAGGCGCCCGGATCGCCGAACGGATCGTTGACCAGCTCCGCCTGAAAGATCGATCGCACCATCTGACTCCAAAGTGGACACTACACCGAAGCGAGGAAACAGTTTTGCCGTTACGACCGTAGTAGTAGAGATCGCGCCGGAGACGCTTCGCCTTCGACGCTCGCGAGGGACAAGGAGACCATGGACCGAAGAAGACGAACCCTCATCTTGTCGGCGTGCCTCATTCTCGCCTCGTGGAGAGGGTATGCGACCACCGAGGCATCAAGCCCTCCGATCAAGGTGACGAAAGCGTCAGGACCGATACGCATTGACGGCAAGCTCGACGACAGCGGCTGGAAGAACGCGGTTCGCGTTACCACTTTCTACGAGATCAAGCCCGGGGAGAACGTCACTCCCAAGGTCGAGACGGAGGCTTTCATCACCTATGACGACCACTTCTTCTATGTCGCCTTCCGATGCTCCGACCCCGATCCCAAGCAAATCCGCGCCCCGTTCGTCGAACGCGATCACGTCTTCAGCGATCAGGACTTCGTCGGCATGATGCTAGACACGCGAGGCACCGGACGTAGCGCGCTCGAGCTCTTCGTCAACCCGCGAAACATCGTCGACGATGGGATCAACGACGACACCACTGGCGACGAGGACTTCTCGCCTGACCTTTTCTGGAACTCGGCGGTGCGCCTCACCGCGCGAGGCTGGAACGCCGAAATCGCCATACCCTTCTCTTCCCTGCGCTACAAACGGGGAGCGGAGCAGAACTGGGGAATCATTCTCTTCCGCAACTACCCACGCGACTTCCGTTACGAGATCGCGAGCAGCAAGGTCCCACGCGGAACGACCTGCTTCTTGTGCCACGAACGCAAGCTGACCGGGCTCCGAGCGGTACCTGACGGTCGTCACCTGGTCGTCGCGCCTTACGCGACCGGGAACGTGAAGAGCCGTCCCCGTGGCGACCTGGGAACTCCCCTCGCCACGAAGGGATTCGCGGCAGACGGCGGCGTTGACCTCAAGTTCAATCCCAACGAGAACGTCACCTTCGACGCCGCCATCAACCCCGACTTCTCGCAGATCGAATCGGACACCGCTCAGCTCTCGGTCAACCAAAGGTTTGCCCTCTTTTACCCCGAGAAACGTCCCTTCTTCCTCGAGCGCAGCGACCTGTTCACGACGCCCATCCAGGCCGTCTACACCCGCAGCATCACCTCGCCGAACTGGGGCGGCCGCGCCACCGGCCGTCTCGACGGAACCGCGTTCACCTTTCTCGTCACCCAGGATCGAGGCGGCGGCTCGGTCATCATTCCCGGTCCGCTCGGATCGCAATTCGCGCCCCAGGATTTCAACTCGACCGTCGCCGTCGGCCGCGCCCGTCACGGCTTCGGCCGCTCCTATGTGAGCTTTTTGCTGACCGACCGCGAGATCCAAGGTGGCGGGCACAACCGCGTTTACGGCCCCGACTTTCAATGGCGCCCGAACGACAGCGACGTTGTCACCGGCCAGCTCTTGTTCAGCGACACTCTCACTCCTGACCGGCCCGATCTCGCGAATGAATGGGACGGGCGCCATCTCGCCTCGCGCGCCCTCCATCTCTCATGGAACCACGCGCGGCGCAACTACGACTTCTCCTTCCTTCATCAAGACGTTGGGGCCGATTTCCGTGCCGATGACGGCTTCGTTCCGCAGGTCGGCTTCCGCCGCGACCGGGTTGTCGTCACCTACTCCTTCTACCCAACCCACTCTTGGTTTAACCGGGTCCGACCTTTGTTGGCCGCAGCCTACATCGGCGAACCCGGCAACGGCCTGTTGGAGCGGCGCGTCTTCCCCGGCATTCTGCTCAACGGCAAACACAATTTCGGCTCCGAGATCGACTGGATCCCCGAAACGGTGCGGGTGGGAACCCGTCTGCTCCACCGCAATTATCTGAGCTTCGACTTCGAGATGCAGCCCAGTCACATTCTACCCAGCCTCTCCCTGGCCGGCTCCCTCGGTCAAGCATTCGACTACGCCAACGCCAGAGTCGGGCGCGGGGGCGAGGTCGATGTGGCCATGACCGTCCGACCGACGATCCATCTCGACTTGGAGCCGACGGTCGATCGCCAGTGGCTCGATTTGCCTCTGGCGGACGGACGGCACGGACGGCTGTTCACGGCCCAGGTGGAACGGCTCAAGGCCACTTACACTGTCAGCTCGAGGACCTGGGTGCGCCTGATCGTCCAGTACGTCGACACCCGCCGGAATCCCTCTCTCTACCTGAACTCCGGCGTCTCTCCCCGCGACGGCTCGCTGACCGGATCGGCCCTGTTCGGGTACCGAATCAACTGGGAAACGGTGCTGTATCTGGGTTACGGTGGAAGCGACGAGAGAGCTCCAGGCGGACTCCTAGCCCACTCCGGGCGGGAGGTCTTCTTCAAAGTCTCTTACGCGATTCAGCACTGATCGCCGACTCGACGAGGCGCGCCGGCAGGTTTCTCCTCCTGCGAGGAGCGAGCCACCTGTTGCTCCATTTGCCTACCCGCCCGCCGGCGCTATAATTCGTCCCGAGTTTCACGAACCACCCGAAGCCATAGTTAGAGGAGATCGTAAGGAATGACTCACATCATCGCGGAACCGTGCATCGGGGTGAAGGACGGAGCCTGCGTAGACGTTTGTCCGGTCGACTGCATCTACGGCCGGGACGAGGACTTCGAAATGCTCTATATCCACCCCGAGGAGTGCATCGACTGCGGCCTGTGCATCGATGCCTGCCCGGTCCAAGCCATCTACCCACTCGAGGAACTGCCGGACAAATGGCGGGCGTTCATCGCCAAGAACTACGAGCATTTCAGCCTCACCCCTCCGTAGAGTGGGACGGAGCTCTGCGGCACTCAACGGCGCCCCCGCGGGCGCCGTTTCTTTTTGTATCCGGGAATGCCACGACCTCAGGGCGTGTTACCAAAAATGTGACTAGCACTCACTAAGATGTAACTCGTTGAGTGCGGAGACTCGCCGAGGTCCTGAGCGAGACCCATGAGGATTCGGACGGTATACTCGATGAGACCGTAGGTCTAGCTCAATCTTGTGCGCGCACGGGGAGGAATTCATTGGAGTACAAGGACTATTACAAGACGCTCGGGGTCGCCAAGGACGCCAGTCAAAAGGACATCGAGCGCGCCTATCGCAAGTTGGCGCGCAAGTACCACCCCGATGTCAACAAGGACCCGGACGCCGAGGACCGCTTCAAGGAGATCAACGAGGCGAACGAGGTCCTCAAAGACCCCGAGAAGCGCGCCAAGTACGACCGCTTCGGCTCCGCTTGGAAGCAAGCTCAGCACGGTGGCACTCCCCCGCCGGACTTCGCCGATATCTTCAGCCAGTTTGGCTTCGGAGGGGGAGGGACCTACGCCGGGGGACCGACCCATGTCGAGTTCGACCTCGGCGGCGGGGCGAGCCCTTTCAGCTCGTTCTTCGAGGTGCTCTTCGGAGGGGCGGGAGCCGAAGCGGCCGGCCGCGGACGTCGCGTCCGCCGACACGCCCGTCCGGCGCGTGGGATCGATCAAGAAGCACGCATGCCGCTCAACTTAGAAGAGGCGGCGAGCGGCGGCAAGCGCGAGATCCAGATCGGAGAATCCGGCAGCGCTGAGCGCCGCAAGTTGACGATCAACGTTCCGCCCGGAGTCCGGAGTGGACAACGTCTGCGGCTGCCGGGACGCGGCCTGGCGAGCGATGGCGGGCCACGCGGGGACCTCTATTTGACCATCGAGATCCTCCCTCATCCGCGCTTTCGCCTCGAGGGCAGCGACCTCTATACCGTGCTTCCCGTGACCCCGTGGGAGGCCGCCCTGGGAGCGCAGGCCAACGTCCCAACTCTGGAGGGAGATGTGGCGGTCAAGATCCCCGCCGGCACCTCCTCGGGACGAAAAATTCGCCTCCGCGGCAAGGGCTTCCCCCGTGCCAAGGGCGAACGGGGCGATCTCTACGCCGAGATCCGCGTCGACGTTCCTCATCACTTGACCTCGGCCGAAAAGAAGTTGTTCGAGGAGCTATCGCGGGAATCGAAATTCAACCCGCGAACGGGTTGAGCTACTCCACGAGAAACTGACGCCCAAATTCGATCCGAACGCTCGCGACAGAAAGAGACACGATCATGGACATCAATCGATTGACGCAGAAATCGCAAGAGGCCCTTTCCGAAGCCCAGAGCCTTGCCGTACGCATGGGCCAACAGCAGGTATCAACGGAACATCTCCTCGCCGCATTGCTGGCCCAGAGCGACGGCCTGGCGCCGCGGCTTCTCGCCAAGATGGAAGTCCCGGTCGACGGGCTGATAGAGGCGGTCGAAGCCGAGCTAGGCAGGCACCCGAGCGTCTCCGGCACCGGGGTCGAAGCGGGCAAGGTGTACATCACTCCCGATCTCCAGAAGGTCATGGTGGCCGCCGAGGATGAGGCCAAACGTCTCAAGGACGAATACGTCTCCGTCGAGCACCTCTTGCTCGCGATCCTCGATCAGGGCCCCTCCGTCGCCGCCGGCAGATTGCTCAAGGAGTACGGCGTCGACCGCAATCGCCTGCTCACCACCCTGCAGGAGGTGCGGGGATCGCAGCGGGTGACGAGCGCGACGCCGGAGCAGGCCTACGAGGCCCTTTCGAAGTACGGCATGGATTTGGTCGAGCAAGCCCGACGGGGCAAGCTTGATCCCGTCATCGGCCGCGACGCCGAGATCCGGCGGGTAATTCGCGTCCTTTCGCGCAAGACCAAGAACAACCCGGTCTTGATCGGTGAGCCCGGGGTCGGGAAGACCGCCATCGTCGAGGGGTTGGCGCAGCGTATCGTGCGTGGCGACGTTCCCGAGTGGCTCAAGGACCGGTCGCTCTTCTCGCTCGACATGGGGGCACTCCTCGCCGGCGCCAAGTACCGGGGTGAGTTCGAGGAGCGCTTGAAGGCGGTATTGAACGAAATCAAGGAGAGTGAAGGCAGGGTGCTGCTGTTCATCGACGAGCTCCACAACATCGTCGGGGCCGGCCGAACGGAAGGCTCGACCGACGCCGGGAATCTCCTGAAGCCCATGCTGGCGCGCGGCGAGCTGCACTGCATCGGCGCCACCACCCTGGACGAATATCGCAAGTACATCGAGAAGGACGCGGCCCTCGAGCGGCGCTTCCAGCCGGTCATGGTCGACGCGCCGTCGGTCGAGGACACGATCTCGATCCTGCGTGGCCTCAAGGAACGCTTCGAGGTGCACCACGGCGTGCGCATCCAGGACAACGCCCTGGTCGCCGCGGCGGTGCTCTCCAACCGCTACATCAGCGACCGCTTCCTCCCCGACAAGGCGATCGACCTGGTCGACGAGGCGTGCGCCATGATCCGCACCGAGATCGACTCGATGCCGGCCGAGCTCGACGCCGTGACCCGGCGGGTGATGCAGCTCGAGATCGAGGAAGCGGCGCTCAAAAAGGAGAAGGATCGTTCGTCCAAGGAACGGCTGCACACTCTGCGCAAGGAGCTCGCCGACCTCAAGGCCCAGTCCGACGTGATGCGCACCCAGTGGGAGGCGGAGAAGGAAGCGATCGACCGGGTCCGCCATCTGCGCGAGGAGATCGAGCGGCTGCGGCGCCAGATCGAGCAGGCCGAGCGTGCCTATGACCTCAACCAGGCGGCGGAGCTCAAGCACGGGAAGCTCCCGACCCTCGAGGCGGAGCTCAAGAGCCAGGAAGAGCAGATCTCGAATGAAGAGAGCGGCAGCCGCCTCCTACGTGAGGAGGTCACCGAGGACGAGATCGCCGAGGTCGTCTCGCGCTGGACCGGAGTGCCGGTGACCCGATTGATCGAGGGAGAGCGCGACAAGCTCTTGCGCCTCGACGAGATTCTGCACGCGCGGGTGATCGGTCAGGACGAGGCGGTACAGCTGGTGGCCGACGCCGTCATCCGCGCGCGCTCGGGAATCAAGGACCCGCGCCGTCCGATCGGCTCCTTCATCTTTCTCGGCCCGACCGGAGTCGGCAAGACGGAGCTCGCCAAGGCCCTGGCCGAGGCCCTCTTCGACAGCGAGGACAACCTGGTGCGAATCGACATGAGCGAGTACATGGAAAAGCACACCGTGTCTCGCCTGATCGGTGCTCCTCCGGGGTACGTGGGCTACGAGGAAGGGGGCCAGCTCACCGAGGCCGTGCGCCGCAAGCCCTACTCCGTCATCCTCTTCGACGAGATCGAGAAGGCGCACCACGACGTCTTCAACGTCCTCCTGCAAATCTTGGACGACGGCCGCGCCACGGACGCGCAGGGCCGGACGGTCGACTTCAAGAACACCGTGATCATCATGACCTCGAACATCGGCTCACAGTTCCTGCTCGAGGGAGTGGGCGACCGTGGCGAGATCGAAGAGTCAGCGCGCAACTCGGTCATGGGTGAGCTGCGCCAGCACTTCCGCCCCGAGTTCCTCAACCGGGTGGACGACATCGTGCTCTTCAAGCCTTTGACCATCGAAGAGATCGAGCGCATCGTCGACTTGCAGATGGTGGATCTCCGTCGACGCCTGGCGGAGCGCAACATTGCCATCGAGCTCTCCTCCGAGGCTCGCGAGCTTATTGCTCGCCGCGGATTCGACCCGGTCTACGGCGCGCGACCCCTGAAGCGATTCCTTCAGCACGAGGTCGAATCGCGGATCGGCCGCGCCATCGTCGCCGGCGAAGTCGCGGACGGCTCGACCCTGGCGGTCGGCGTCGAGCACGGAG
>Ga0102953_1002245_pt1 | contig 11641 bp, 7 predicted proteins | sample SalPon2A_C_D2_MG_FD_78509 | JGI IMG/M metagenome (GOLD analysis project Ga0102953, IMG submission 78509) | Soil microbial communities from South San Francisco under conditions of wetland restoration - Salt Pond MetaG R2A_C_D2_MG | ecosystem: Environmental > Terrestrial > Soil > Wetlands | place... | reverse complement strand
GTCGAAATTAACATGATAAGTTCCAGTAGCAGCGTCACGCTCAAAAGCACCTTTCTCCTGGAAATAGTAAAAACGAATCATGTTGGCTTTCCCGTGTGCATCCGATGCACCAAAACGAACTGAGCGAAAAATACTGGCCATGAACGTTACAAAATTATCCATCAGGTCTTTGTTGGTGAATTCGCCCATTTCATTCAATTTGTAAACCACCCACAATCCCAGAATATCTGCTTTTCCTTCTTCCATGGTACTGTAGGTTTCTTTCAATGCTTTGCGAACAGTCTGGCTGCCATCGATGGTGTTCCCAAGTCCCAATCCATGAGCCACTTCGTGAAACATGGTATTTTCAAAAAATGCCTTGAATTTCACGTGCTGACGTTGATCTTTGTCGATCAACAAATTAGCGATTGGTACCAAAATTTTATCAAATTTAGCCTTCATGGCATTCTTCAACTGTAACTTGCGACTTCCTTTATTATCACGAACCCGTTCATCATTCGGCAAGTTAATGGCAATTGTTTTGCTTCCGGCATTGCAATCACCAGCATAATAAATGGCATCATAAGCATTCAAATCAGAATCGGTTCCAGGCATTTCCTTCTTGTACTCAGGCTTGCATGGCAGCGCTTTTTGAAGATCTGGTAACAAAGCTGCATACTTGGCCAGCTTTTGGCTCCATTCTTTATCTTTTACCAAAATATATGCTTCGTGCGAAGCCTTGTATCCAAACAATTGATCTTCGTAGCTTTCAATCGGGCCAACCACAAAATCGATGGTGTTATTCTTCATATCCAGCCAGGCAATGTCGCTGTCGTAATAGTTGTCACTCAACAGAGCATCCGCACGCAAATCCAGGTATTTTTTCAAGCCCTGATCTTCCGCCAATTCAGCCGCTTTCTGAATGTAGCCAACTGCTTCCTCAATTTGGCTTTTGAAAAAAACATGATAGGGGATAGACTCGAGTTTCCCATTTTTATCGCGACGAACCATGGTGTACAAACTACTTTTGGTTGCGTCATCCCAATTGTTAAATTCTTCCTTGGTCATATCGACCGGGTAAAAATTGGCACCAGCCGGCTTTTTACCAACACCCTCCACAAACGGTTTATTCCCGTCCAAACGATCCCATGGGCCGTAGTTGATTTTTAAATACTTTTCCATAGCCGGGCCAGTAGCCTTTGCCAGAATAGAATCCTTGTTACCGTAGGCTTCCTGCCAAAAGATGTCGTCCATAATTTTGGCTGCTTTAAACAAGTAAGGCAACATCTCCTTTTGCTTTTCCGTCAGCTTGGAAAGGTCAGTTGTTAATTTAAAAGGAACATATTCATCAGCCTTCTTCTCAATGGCTGTTTTTGTTGGTTCCTTCTTTTGCTTTTTTTTAGGCGCTGAACAAGCCGTCCAGAGGAAACTTGTTGCCAGGATTAATGCATAATATTTCTTCATAGTTGTTTATTTTCAGTGTAAAGTTGTGCTACTTTTTAAATCGGTAGTCATGTTCTACCAATGCAATACGTGTTTTATAGCTTTGGTACCATTTTTCACGTCCCAGTTTACGTGCCAGTGAATGTTCAATGTGGTCCCGCCACTTGCGAATCGACTGAAGGTCCTTCCAATAAGACACCGTGATGCCCAAATCATTACGCACCGATTCCACTCCGAGGAACCCATCTTGTTGAGCAGCAAGTTCCATCATACGGTCAGACATGACCTCATAACCTTCATCAACTTCCGTACGAACCGAGCTAAAAATCACGGCATAATAAGGTGGTCGAGGAGTTTGTGCGATCATTGAAAGAATTTGAAATCGTGGACTTTCAGACTATAAAAAATACAGACGAGCCAATCCTTTTGCAACCAACAAGTCATTGATACAGTAAAAATTTCCAATCGCCCGAATATTGTCATGTCCTTCGAGCACATCTTCAGGCATTTGCACGTAAACGACTGCTAGGTACCGGCCAAATTTTCCCTTTTCATCTTTGATGGTTTCCACCACGGCCAGCGTTCCTTTCTTAATTAGTGACTTCACAAAATCAGATGCTGCTTTCCCTTTCCGGTACTCTTCAGAATCTCTTTTCACGCCATACACCTCAGGAGTGTCTATTCCATATAAGCGCACGTGTTCGCCACGCATCCAAACCGACAAGCCCAAATCGATATCGATTTTATAGGTGTCGCCATCAATGATTTTTTGTATTTCAGCTTGATATTGATACATCGTTCCAGTTTAAAAATTTAAGAACGATAATTTACAAAAAATGCTGCCAAAACTGACAGCATTTTTTCAATATTATTTTTTAGGGAGTTGCATTCCCCGATCTTTGGCGGCTTTTTCGAGTCGTTTCTGGAAGTTTGATTTCTTTCCGCCACCCGATTTTTTCTGTTTTGCTTGCAATTGCAGCCGAATCTTATCTTCATCAATCAATGCACGGAAAATGTACATCTGACCGATGGTGATCAAGTTAGCCAGGAAGTAGTAATAACTCAAACCAGCCGGGTAATTGTTCAAAATGAATAAGAACATGACCGGCATAATGTACATCATGGTTTGCATTCCAGGCATCTGCTGACTGCTTGCCGCCTGAGAATTCAATTTTGTTGAAATGACGGTGGTCACGGTCATCAACAAACAGAATAAACTCACATGATCGCCATAAAATGGGATGATGAATGGCAAGTGAAAAATAGAATCATACGATGATAAATCGTGTGCCCACAAGAAACTCTGCTGACGCAGCTCGATTGATGTTGGGAAGAAGAAGAACATGGCGATCAGGAACGGGAACTGGAGTAACATCGGCAAACATCCGCCCAAAGGATTCACCCCGGCCTTTTTGTAAAGCGCCATAGTGGCCTGTTGTTTTTCCATTGCCTTTTCCTTGCCTTTGCCATACTTTTCATTGAGCTCGTCAATTTCTGGTTTCAAGGCCCGCATCTTCGCCTGCGAAACATACGATTTATAGGTGAATGGGAACACAATCAATTTGATGAAGACTGTCAGTAATAAGATGATGATTCCGAAATTTGAAATGTAATTCCGCAAAAAGTTAAAGACGGGAATGATCAACCATTTATTTACCGGACGCACGATGGCGTATCCAAGGTTGATGAGGCTTTCCATCGACAAACCGTACTGTTTCAGGGTCGTATAGTGGTTTGGCCCAAAGTAAAATTTCATGCCATAATTCTGCTTTGGGTTGCCATCATACGGCAAAGCAATATCAGCAAAGAAATTGGCAATGTATTTTGGATCGTCCTTAATGTAGTCAAATTTCACATCGGCCGTGGGAAATGAAGAATCTGCGATAATGGTCGAATTAAAGAACAACTCTTTAAAACTGATCCATTTCACCGGCGTTTTCAATGTTTCTTCTGCCGACTTCTCAGCACTCATCTTGTCGACTTCGTCCTGGTAATATTTGTAGGCAACCTTTGTATATCGATCTTCACCATATTTGGAAGGACGCTCCTGCCGTGGCGCCAAATAACCCCAATTAAAATTCAGGTAATTGGTGTTGCGGGCAATCAAGTTGTCCATGTCAACTGTTTTCACATTGAAACCAACCATGTAAGAGTTGTATCCCATGGTATATTCGTACTCAATGTAACGACCGTTTCCAACATTCAAGCGCATGGTCAACGTCTCGCTTCCAAAGCTGTTGTCCTTGTTGTAATCTTCGTTCGCCTTTTTCCCCTTTTTCACTTTTGGTCCATCGACCACGATATCACTTTGAGAAGTGGAAGGCGTAAAGTATAAATTATCGGTTTGAATGCTTCTGTTTTGAGAGAAGAAATTCAACCCAAACTGGTTATCTTTTCCATTAAACAAGATCAATGGCAGCGAATCATACGTCTCATAATCTTTCAGTTCAACCGAGTAAACTTTACCTCCCTTGGTTGAAATGGTCATTTTCATCAGGTTGTTTTCCAAGGTAATAAACTTGTCATCACCTTGTGCTGCCTGACCAAACGCACCATACATGTCAGACATCATCTTAGATGAATCTGCCTGAGCTGCCTGGTTCTGCCCGTGACTTTGCATTGATGCAGAATCCTGGGTATCCTGACGAACATTGTTTGTTTGCTCCAAAGCGTCAGCTTTCTGCTTTTGCACGGCTTCTACCTGTGCAATTGAATCCTGGCGCCTCTTTGCAGCTTCAATTTCTTTCTGTGAAGGCCTGTTTAAATAACCAAAACCAATTAGGATCCCAAAAATCAGAACAATCCCAATTATCGTATTTCTATCCATATTTTTTTATTTCTGAATTAGCTTATAGTTGCTTTTACAAATGCGACAAACAAGGGATGGGGGTTCAACACCGTACTGCTGTATTCCGGGTGAAACTGAACCCCGACAAACCATTTGTGTCCCTGAATTTCCATGACTTCAACCAAATCGGTATCCGGGTTAATTCCAACCGGCTTCATATCTGATTGCTTGAAAGCCTCCAGGTAATCGTTGTTAAATTCATACCGATGACGATGGCGCTCACGGATTTCAGTTTTACCATAAGCTTTATAAAAGTTCGACTTTTTGTTGACCACATGACAATCATAGGCTCCCAAACGCATGGTACCACCTTTTTCGGTAATCCCTTTTTGGTCCTCCATCAGAGCAATTACGGGGAATGGTGTCTTGTCATTCATTTCAGTTGAATCGGCGCCTTCCATACCTAATACATTTCGGGCATACTCGACTACAGCAATTTGCATTCCAAGGCAGATTCCAAGGAACGGAATATTATTTTCCCTGACATATTGGGTCGCTTTGATCTTTCCTTCTATGCCACGATGGCCGAATCCCGGCGCAATGATGACGCCCGAAAGTCCTGCCAACTGCTCTTCCACGTTTTCCGGCGTCAATTCTTCGGAGTGGATCCAACGCAGATTGACTTTACAACGATTGGTGGCTCCGGCATGGATCAATGCTTCAGAAATGGATTTATATGCGTCCTGTAATTCGACATATTTACCTACCAGTCCAATTTCCACTTCACGCTCCGGGTGATTTAATTTATCCAGAAAAGCATTCCACTCTTTTAAATCTGGTTCGTTTTTAGAAGGAAGCTTCATTTTTTTCAAAACGGTAAGATCCAGCTTTTCCTCCAGCATTTTGTTGGGCACATCATAAATGGTTGACACATCAATGGACTGAACCACCGCATCAATGTCAACATTACAGAACAACGCCACTTTTTTGCGAATGCTGATTCCCAGATCGTGCTCGGTACGCAATACCAACACATCGGGCTGAACTCCATTTTCCAATAACGCTTTTACCGAGTGCTGGGTGGGTTTGGTTTTCAATTCGCCTGAGGCCGCCAAAAACGGAACCAAAGTCAAATGAACCACCAAAGCGTTGGAGCCCATCTCCCACTTCAACTGACGAACAGCTTCAATATACGGCAATGATTCAATGTCGCCTACCGTTCCGCCTATTTCGGTCACCACGATATCGTAGTTCCGCTTGTTACCCAGGAATTTTATTTTACGTTTAATTTCGTCAGTAATGTGCGGGATAATCTGCACGGTCTTTCCCAAATAATCTCCCCGACGTTCTTTATTAATAACGGATTGATAAATACGGCCGGTGGTCACATTGTTGGCCTGTGAGGTTGGGACATTCAAAAAACGCTCGTAATGGCCCAAGTCCAAATCCGTTTCTGCACCATCCTCGGTGACAAAACACTCACCATGCTCGTATGGATTCAGGGTACCCGGATCAACATTAATGTAGGGATCAAGTTTTTGAATGGTAACGGAATAACCTCTGGCTTGCAATAACTTAGACAAAGAACTGGCTAATATGCCTTTGCCTAAAGAGGAGGTCACACCTCCTGTGACAAAGATGTACTTAGTTGCTGACAAAATCGTATAATTTTTATTCGTTCCTAAAAACGCACAAAGTTAATCAATAAAACCAATTGCGCTTAAACTTACCCTTGATATAATATGAAAAAATCATGAAAAAACCCGCTTTAAAAAGCGGGTCTGTATTTTCGAAAGGTTAATCTTCATCATCCATAGAGTCGATTATACTGATCTTCTCCTTGAGAAATTCGATTTTCTCCTTGGTATCCTCAATCTTCTTGTTCACATCCTCTATCAACGATTCAGCATTTTTCGTATTGGCAAAAAAGCCAATATTATTATTTAAAAGAATCAAATCGCTCTCCATCTGTTTCAACTTGCTGACATATTTATCGCGCTCAAAACGCATTTTGTTGTTTCCGCGAGCAGTCCCTGAAAGGTTAACTACTTTCGTCTTGAATTTCAACAAATTCCGCTGTTGATCATCAATTTTTAGCCCATCAAAATGGATGTTGATCGCATTCCTGAATTCATTCTGCACCTTGTCTTTGTCCCGATACGGAACGTGACCAATATCGGTCCAGCGGCGCTGAAACTCTTTGATCTGCTGCAAGTCTGCATCTTCATCTTTGGTCAGCTTGTAATTTTTAACTTCTTCGATGAGCGCTTTTTTGAGTTTCAGATTTTCAACCTGTTCCTCATCCACATGATGGAAATGTTTGGATTTATTTTCAAAGAAGAAATCGCAGGCTGCCCGGAAACGTTTCCAAATTGAATCAGAATACTTTCGAGGAACAGGACCAATTTCTTTCCATTTTTTCTGAATACGAATAAATTCTTCCGTGGTCTTTTTCCAATCCTCACTATCTTTCAACGCTTCTGCCTGCACACACAAATCCGTTTTGATTTGCAGGTTGTTCATTTGAAGCTCTTTATTCTGAGCGTAAAATTCACGCTTCGCATCAAAGAATTTATCGCAAGCGCTGCGGAAACGTTCGTAAATGCGGTTATTATCTCTTTTCGGCGCAAAACCAATCGTCCGCCAAACCTTCTGCAATTCAATCAGTTCGTGAGATTTCTTATCCCATTCTTTGTGGTTATCAATTTCCAGGTTGGCAATTTCTTCGGCTTTTTCACAAAGTACTGTTTTAGCTTCCAGGTTTTTCTTTTGCTCCTTTTTCCGGTTTTCAAAATATTCCTGGTGTTTTTTATTAATTTTTGAAGTGGCTGCCTTGAATCGCTCCCACAATTCCTCTTTCTTATCACGTGGAACCGGGCCAATCTCACGCCACTGTTCATGATACTTCTGTAAAATATTGAATGCTTTGATCACGGATGGCTCGACTAATAATTCTTCTGCTTTTTCGCACAAGTTAATTTTGGCCTCCATGTTTTTCTTCAAATCCAGATCGCGTAACTCACGGTTGATCTTGATGTAATCGTAGAAATTCTCAACATGGTGGTGATAGGTCTCCCACAAATCTTTCAATTTTGATTGTGGAACAGGACCAATTTCACGCCATTCTTGTTGTAGATCGCGAAATTCCTGAAATGTTTTATTGATTGATTCCTTGCGGTTAACAAGGTTTTTGATATCTTCAATAATTTCGTATTTCCGTTGAAGATTTTCTTCTTTCTCATCTTCCAACTGGCGATGATGCTTGCTACGCAATTGGCGAAAATCTTTCAGAAGTTCCCGCAAATCTTCCTCGTAGATGGTATCCGATGACTCAAAATCTTCTTCTGCACCACCATCTTCCAAAAACTTCTTTTTTTCTTCTTCAACTAAAGCGTGGTGTTTTTTATAAAAATTGACTTTGATGCTATCAATATCCGCTTTAATATCTTCGTCAGCGTGATTTGTCAACAAATCACGCAAGGCATTGATCAACTCCACTTCATTTAAACCAGCATAATCAACCGGCTCTGGAGTTGGAGCTTCCTCTTTTGCTTTCTTTTCTTCCTTATCGCTTTCAGAACTGGCTTCAGCTTGCGGAGCTGAAGGTTCTTCTTCAGGTGTTTTTTCCTCCTTTGCCTCTGCAGCTGGTTGTTCCTTTTCAGCAATTTCCTCCTTCTCCGGTTTTTCTTCAACCACCGGCTCTTCTGGCTTCTCTTCCTTCGCCTTTTCAGGTGCTGTTTTAGCTTCGACTACTTCTGCAGTTTCGACTTCTGCCGCTTTTTCTTCTTCTACTTTATCCTTCCCGGGTTCTGCTTTTCCTTCTTCTAATGGGGACTCTGCGTCCGTTTCTTCAATATTTTCTTCAGCAATTGGTTCTTCAGCTTTCTCTTTCTCAACCTTTCCCGAAGCTTTTTTAGGTACTGCTTTTTCTTCTTGTTTTTCTACTTCCGGGGTCTCATCCTTTTTTACTTCATCTTTGACAGGCTCATCTTTCGACTCTTCCGCTACTTCTTCAACCACTTCCCCTGCGGCATCCGCTGCAGGTTCTGTTTCTGATTTGCTACTTGTTTCATCAGCCACTGTTTCAGGAGACCCTGCATCAATCACCTCTTGCTCCAAAGCCCGCTCTAATTCCGAGGCTTCCTGCTCTTCTGCAGCTCCAACAACCTCTTCGTCCGGAGTATTATTTATTGACTTTTCACTCACTTCTGTTTTTCCCTCGTCAGCAACCTTTTTGGCTTCATTAGCATCGTTTGCTGCTGTTTGGTTTTGGTTTACTTCCGGCGTATTAGCATCATCCATATTTTCAGATGATGCTTTTAACTCATCGTTCGAGTTTTTTAGATCTTTAGGCTTCATGAAATAAAATTTTAAATTACTATGTAATTATCAGAGAATTAGGATCCCTTTGCATACGAAAATAAAATATTAAGTACGAATACTCAAATAAAACATCACTAAAGTAAGAAAAACATTGGCACAGAAACAACAAAAGCCGCCAGTGAGGCAGCTTTTGTGTAAAAGATTTAGCAAATACTTTTTATGCAATTTCAATTTGTCTTTTTACGGGTATGGCTTCTTCCTTTTTTGCCAGTGTAATTGTTAGAATGCCATTCTTAAAATCAGCGTTTATTTTTTCTTGATCCAGTTTGTCAGACAGCTTAAAGCTCTTCTCAAAATTTTGTTTTTCAAATTCAACACGAGAATATTTTAATTCATCGCTTTTTTCATTTTGCTCTTCCAAGTTACTTTTCACTGTCAAAACATTATTTTCTACCGACAATTTAATCTGATCTTTTTCAAAACCGGGAACCAACAGTTCCAACACAATTTTATCATCGCTTTCAACCAGGTTTGTTTTCGGTGAAAAACCAAGTTCTCTTTGCTCAAGGCGATCTGCAAAATGGTTGTTATTAAAGAAATCGTTCATCAACTGATCAACTGGGTTGTACCGGTATACCGGGCGATTCACATTTACTAGTTTCATAATTTATCCTCCTTAAAATTGTTTGTTTTTAATCATTTTCTGATTCCCACATTTCAAGTTCTATTCCACCATACCAAACCCGTCAATTTTCACTTTTTCGACGACAAAAACCAGTCATTATTTCCGACTTATCGCTTCTAATCAAGTCAATATGTCATCTTATGTACACTCATAGATATGTAATTGAAATATTTTGTACGCTCTGAATCTCCCAACTATTGTTACTTTTGCACAAAATTCAGGACGATGCGAATTGATATTTTAACTGTAGTACCGGAGCTACTCGAAAGCCCGTTTAATCACTCCATCATCAAGCGAGGCAAGGAAAAAGGATTGATCGAAATTCATGTGCACAATATTCGTGACTTTTCCACCGACAAACACAAACGAACGGATGATTATGCTTTTAGCGGTGGTGCCGGCATGGTAATGACCATTCAGCCCATTGAGGCGGCCATCAACCACCTGAAGTCGCAACGAAACTACGACGAAATCATTTACACCAGTCCTGACGGTGAGCAATGGAGCCAACAAGCGGCCAATCAGATGTCACTAAAGAAAAACATCATTATTCTTTGTGGCCACTACAAAGGTGTGGACCAACGGGTTCGTGAGCATTTTACGACCAGGGAGATTTCTATTGGTGACTATGTTTTGACTGGTGGAGAACTGGCTGCTGCTGTCATTATCGACAGTGTAGTTCGTTTAATTCCCGGAGTGATTTCCGATGAAACTTCTGCTCTGACCGACTCATTCCAGGATCATCTGCTGAGTCCACCTGTGTACACGCGCCCTGCTGACTACAATGGTTGGAAAGTGCCTGATGTATTGCTGAGTGGAAATGACAAACAAATTAATGAATGGAAAGAAAAGCAGGCGTACGAACGCACCAAACAACTTCGTCCTGATTTATTGAAGAAACACGATTAACCTCGTCGACAAATCACATTGTACGGGCAGGACTGGCATTTTCGTTCATCCTCAGTTTGATCATACACATTGTCGGCGCTGAACATTTCCTGCAACAGTTCTTCCAGGCTTTCCTGAAATGGATCTGCGACCTGAGAATATTCCAACCGATTTCCCTGTTTTAAAACTTCGGGGTGAAATTCATCCTGAAAAAATTCATCGATCTTATAAATGGAGGGGAGTAAATTAGCCTTTCCGGTTGATCGTTTATAAATTTCGGAATAAACGAGCGTTTGAAAGATTTCCTTGGGACGGTTGTGTTTTTCGCGCTGATAAAATTCTTCCATTTGGTTGAATTTCAATACCAGGTTACGACCTGTTTTGTAATCAATGATCCGTGCTCCGGCAACTGATTCATCAACGCGGTCAATGGTCCCGCCAAGCAGAATCTGTTTGCGTCCATTTCCAACAGGCACATCAAATGGCGCCTCATATTGCCCTTCCAAAGCAACAACAGTAAACGGAGCAAATTGCATATCATTTTCCAGCAGACGATGCAGGTAGGTTTCCAAATGATCTTTGATCAACCGGTTCTTCCCGGAGATCGTCACGTCTTTCAAATTCTTCTCCTTATAATATTCCTTGGCAAACGCCTGATGAATCACCTGTTCAATTTTCGCTTTATTTAATCGCAACGCTTTTAGCTGCTCCTTCTGCACTTCCTTTCCAACAAAATCGGTATAAAGCAACTCCATCGCATAGTGAAACAAGTTCCCAAACAGCCGCGGATCAACATCTTCCAATACCTCGTCTGCCTCACTAATTGAGGCAATGTACCGGAAATAAAATTTGAGCTTGCAATCCAGGTACAAATTCAAAGCGCTCGGACTCAATCGCCGCTCAGCATATGTATCTAAAAGTTTTTGTTGGTACGATGGATTCCCTTGAATAGCAATCGGCGCATTGGAACCTGCCTTAAAATCGAAGTCGAGAAAATACTCCTTGACTTCATTTTCGGAATCATATTTTAACTGAAACAAATAGCGACTCATCTCACCGGAATTGAGGCCATCGGTTGCCGAATTGTAAACCAGCACGACTTCGTCAGCACGATGCAATAGACGATAAAAATAATAAGCATACATGGCGTCATGCTCTTCGTAGGTCGGCAATCCAAACGCTTTTCGCAGATGATAAGGAATAAATGAATGTACCGGAGCCGATTTCGGCATCTTCCCTTCGTTGACCGAAAACAGCACCACCTGTTTAAAATCGAGCACACGAGTTTCCAGAAAACCCATGACTTGCAAGCCAGAAAGCGGCTCCCCTTCAAACGGGATGGAGACTCGCTGCAAATGCTGAATCAATATCCGGAAGAAAAGTGTTGTTGAGATTTTCTCAGACGTTGACTCTACAAGGGTATCCACCAAACGTTGAACGGAAAGATAGGCTTGAAATAAATACTCCCCTTCCATACTCGCCGGCGACTCTTCATCATTGGAAAAACGAACGCCTAATTCGCGCAGCACATTCAT
>Ga0102953_1002244_pt1 | contig 11641 bp, 11 predicted proteins | sample SalPon2A_C_D2_MG_FD_78509 | JGI IMG/M metagenome (GOLD analysis project Ga0102953, IMG submission 78509) | Soil microbial communities from South San Francisco under conditions of wetland restoration - Salt Pond MetaG R2A_C_D2_MG | ecosystem: Environmental > Terrestrial > Soil > Wetlands | place... | reverse complement strand
ATTTTCTAAAATCAGCAGGAGTTGGTGCTCTTGCAACAGCCATGGCTCCCGTAATTGTAGCTAAAAATGCAATGGCTGTGCCTCCTCAGAGACAGATCAGAATAGGAATTATTGGAGCTGAAAATTCGCACACGGCCGGATATGGAAGGGTTTTCAATATTCAAAAAAAATTCCCCGGTGTTGAAGTAAAATACGTTTGGGGCGAAACCGATGCATTTGCAAAAACAGCAATGAAAAAAGGAAATATTCCAAACCAGGTAAAAGACCCCAAAGAGATGATGGGTAAAATTGATGCATTGATTGTAGATCACCGTCATCCAAAATATCACCTTGCTGCAGCCACACCGTTTGTAAAAGCTGGTATTCCAACATTTGTTGATAAGCCGTTTTGTTACCGGGCTGCCGAAGGAAAAGAGTTTCTCGATATGGCAAAAAAAGTGGGAACACCGGTAACCTCGTTCAGCTCGATTGCACAAAGTGCAGCCACTTTCGATATGATGGATCAGGTAAAGAAGATGAAAGATCTCACTCAGGTAATTCGTACCGGGACCGTCGACCTCGATTCACAATATGGTGGGGTGTTTTTTTATGGTGTACACATTGTTCAGCCACTGATGTACATATTTGGCGAAGATATTGAGCGAGTTAGAATTTCGCGCGACGGACAGTATGGTAATGCCAGCCTGAAATTTACCAACGGATTGTTTGCTACTCTAATCTTCAAACATAAAGCTTATGGCTGGGAAACCTATGTAGAAACGGGAAATCAGTTTATGGAATTAAAATCCGGAGTTAAAGAACCTGACCCACCTAAAAACGATGCTGATATGGTTGAAATGTTCCGTACTGGAAAAGAGCCACGCTCACATCAAAGTATTTTGAATTGTGTTTCGGTACTCGAGGCGCTGGAAAAATCGGCTGAGAACGAAAAATGGATTGAGGTGAAATACCTTACTGTGGATTAATATTTTTTTGTAAATTATATAGTAGAGACGCAATGCATTGCGTCTCTACACAAAACAATTATAAACGCGAACCTAAAATGTAATATGATGAAAAATAGACAGTTAATTAAAATCTCCCAAATCTTTTTGATTCTGCTTTTTTTATTAATAATGAATAATATGAGTGCACAGCAAGTAATTGAAGGATTACATTATACAGATGATAAGCCGGTAAGAGTGACAATCCGTGATGGTAAAATTGAGTCGGTGGAACATATTCAACAGCTTTCGGATGCAAATAATGATTTGATAATTGCTCCCGGTTTCTTTGATCACCAGGTAAACGGATTTGCCGGTGTTTCATTCGTGTTTGGAAAAAGCGATTTAACCGAGGAAGGAATTCTAAAAGCTACCCGTGAACTTTGGAAGAAAGGGGTTACTACCTACATGCCAACCTTAACAACCAACAGTCAGGAGATTTTGGTGCGAAATTTTGCTATACTGGCAAAGGCGTTGGACGACGACCGTTTGATGGGATCCATCCCTGGTTTTCATTTGGAAGGACCCTATATTAGTCCAATTGATGGTTTCCGTGGTGCACACCCCAAACGGTTTGTACGATTACCCAACTGGGATGAATTTATGGAAATGTACAAAGCAGCAGGCGGACACATTATTGAGGTGACTGTTGCACCTGAGTTGGAAGGAGCACAGGATTTTATTAAAAAATGTACTGCGTTAGGAATAGTTGTTGCTTTGGGACATCACAATGCCAATACTGAGCAGGTTGATCAGGCTGTATATAATGGTGCAAAACTTTCGACCCATTTAGGTAATGGCTGTGCCAACATGATAAACCGCCATCGCAATCCACTGTGGCCGCAGCTCGCCAACGACGAACTGACTGCCAGCATTATTTGCGACGGATTTCATTTATTACCGGAAGAAATTAAAGTTTTTTATGATGTAAAAGGACCTGATAAAACCATGGTTGTATCGGATGTAACCAGTTATGCAGGACTTAAACCAGGCAGATATGTAACTGATACTGGCGAAACAATTGAACTGACACCTGAAGGAGCACTTTTGTATCCGGCCCAGAATGTATTGTACGGTTCAGCCTCGCCCATCACCAGGGGAGTCGGGCATATCATTGAAGTAACGGGCTGTTCAATGGCCGATGCCATTCAAATGTCGAGTACCAATCAGGCCAGAATGTTTGGATTAGAAGATCGGGGAACACTTGATCCCGGGAAAAGAGCTGATATTATTCTTTTTCACCTTAATAATTTCAAAGTGGAAATTGAAAAAACATATGTGAAAGGGGAACTGGTATACGAGAATAAATAACAAAAATCAATCAACAAATTTCAAATAAATTCCATAAGAAAAATTCCAAAACACAATTAGAATAAAAATGGATGAAAAAGTTAAACCGGTCTATGATTTAGAGGAAAGAACTTTTCAGTTTGCAAAGAATATTAAGAGTTTGGAGTAAAGTTTTACCCAAGACTTTACCCAATATTGAAGATATAAAACAACTCATTCGTTCATCGGGATCGGTTGGGGCAAATTATATAGAAGCAAATGAATCGCTGAGCAAAAAGGATTTTGTGTTCAGAATTAGAATTTGCCGTAAAGAGGCTAAAGAAAGTGCTTACTGGTTAAGATTAATAAACGAAGTAAATGAAGATGCTATAATATCTGCTACAGGAGCTAATTTGTATAAGGAAGCAATTGAGTTAAAGAAAATATTTTCATCAATTGAAGGTAAATCAAAATAGTGTATACATGATTCGATTGTTTGGAATGTTTGGTTTTTGTATTGTTTGAGTTTTGAAAGTTATTTGTTATTTGAAATTTGTCATTTGGAATTTAAATTATTATGACTAAATCTTTTCTGAAAAAAATAGCCATTGCATTAGCGGCTGTTGGGCCGGGACTGTTTTTAATCGGGTACAACATTGGCACTGGGAGTGTAACTACTATGGCCAAGTCGGGTGCCGAGCACGGAATGGCGCTTTTCTGGGCGCTGGTTTTATCGTGCATTTTCACCTTTGTTTTAATGGTGGCTTACGGACAGGTTACCCTTGTTACCGGGAAAACCGCACTCTTTAATGTCAGGTCGGAATTTAAATATGGCTGGTTGCTGGCTTTGTACATTCTCATTGCGCTGGTTGTTGGCGAGTTACTTGCACTTATCGGAGTGATGGGCATTGTAGCCGAATTGCTGCAGGAAGGTATTAAAATACTTACTGGTGGAGAAACGGTTTCCACACTCTGGATTATCCTGGTGATTGTTCCGTTAATGTATCTGCTTTTGTGGTTCGGCCGCTACAAGCAATTCGAAAAAGTACTCACGGTTTTTGTTATTTTAATGGGGCTTTGTTTTGTTGTCGTATTTTTTATGCTGAAACCTGATTATTCAGAGATTGTGAAAGGAATGGTTCCACGAGTTCCGGATACTCCCGGCGCTTTGGGGTTGATAGCAGCAATGGCCGGGACGACCTGTTCGGCTGCAGTATTTATTGTAAGGAGTACGGTGGTAGCCGAAAAAGGCTGGACGATTAAAAACTTAAAAAACGAAAAAAGAGACGCATTTGTTTCGGCTGCCATGATGTTGTTTCTGAGTGGAATTATTATGGCTGTTTCTGCCGGGACATTGCATGTAATGGGCTTAAAGCTGGATAACACAGTAGATATGATTTATTTGTTTGAACCACTTGGCGGAAAATTTGCTGCGCTGATTTTAATCCTGGGAATTACGGGTGCGGGACTTTCTACCGTATTCCCAATTGTATTGATAGCTCCGTGGCTTGTTGCCGATTTCACAGGCAAACCACGTGATATTCATTCACCCATGTTCCGATGGCTTATGTTATTGGGATTGGTTTTTGCCTTTGGTTCGGTGTTTTTAAAACAACGCCCACCAGCGCTAATGATTTTTTCACAGGCATTCCAGGCGTGCATTCTTCCAGCAGTTGCTATTCCGATTTTTGTGCTGCTCAACCGGAAAAAACTGATGAATACACACGTAGCAGGTTGGAAAATGAATATTGGGGTAATTGCTGTAATCCTGTTTTCTTTTTTAACAACTTATTACGCCATTGCTGAATTAATGTAAGTAGTTAAAGATGATTACAATTTGCAGAAATTGGAAAAACGATAAAATTGAATAAAATGAATAAAACGGAATTTAAAAAAGACAAACTTGAAGTAAAAGTTTTTGAAAATAAAGATGAATTAGGGAAAGCCTCTGCAATTGAAGTTGCTAGAAAGTTAGGAAAAGCCATCGCTGAAAAAGGTTTTGCCAACCTGATTCTGGCAACTGGTGCGTCACAGTTTCAGTTGCTGGAACATTTGCAACAGCAGGAAATCGACTGGAAAAAAATTACGGTATTTCATTTGGATGAATACAAAGATTTGCCCATTACTCATCCGGCAAGTTTCAGGAAATATCTGAAAGAACGCATTCTTGAAAAGGTGCAGCCAAAACAGGTGTATTATTTGGAAGGCGATGCTGCCGATATTGATGCGGAAGTGGCACGGTACGAGGCTTTGCTGAAAGATCATCCAATTGACGTGGCATGCATTGGAATTGGCGAAAACGGGCACATTGCATTTAATGATCCACCTGTGGCCGATTTTAATGATCCGAAACTGGTAAAAGTGGTGGAACTCGATGATGCCTGTCGTCGGCAGCAACTTGGAGAAGGTTGGTTTCCTATATTCGACGATGTACCAAAATATGCGCTTTCGCAAACCATTCCTGCAATAATGCGCTGCAAACACATCAACTGTGTGGTTCCCGATGAAAGAAAAGCAGAAGCGGTTTTTAACACTTTAAATGCTGAAATTTCAATAGCTTGCCCGGCAACCATTTTACGTACACACCCCGATACTATTCTCTACCTGGATAAAGGTTCTGCTTCGAAATTATAATCTGCACAGAACCGTTTCTTCGAAAGGAACGGTTCTTGTTTTTCCTGTAAAAATCAGGATTAAGATTATAACCCTTTTAAGTTTACTTTAAATCATTTAAAGAAAATTTTCTCCAAATTGGATTCACGCTAAAATCCGCTATTTTTGATTCAGATTTAAATCAGACTTAAAAATAATATTTCAATATGAATATTAGTGCATTACAAAAAGAACGGGCAAAATATCAGCCCAAACTTCCCATGTCGTTAAAAGGTGCAGTAAAATTGGTAGAAGGCACCAAAACAGAATCTGTCGCCAACCAGAAAGAAATTGCTGAGCTGTTTCCGAATACTTACGGGATGTCGTTGATTTCATTTGAAGAAGGTTCAGAAACTGGTAAAAAAGCTCCTGTAAATGTAGGAGTCATTTTATCGGGCGGGCAAGCCCCGGGAGGACACAATGTTATTTCAGGAATTTTCGACGGTATCAAAAAAATAAATCCGGAAAGTAAATTGTACGGTTTCCTTGGCGGACCTGGAGGATTGGTTGATCATAAGTACGTTGAACTGACTGCCGAAATTATTGACGATTACCGGAACACCGGTGGTTTCGATATTATCGGTTCCGGTCGTACAAAACTGGAAGAAGAGTGGCAGTTCGACAAAGCACTGGATATTGCCAACGACTTGAATTTGAATGCACTGGTAATTATTGGTGGCGACGACTCAAACACTAATGCTTGCGTTTTGGCAGAATATTATGCAGCTAAAGATGCAGGTGTTCAGGTAATTGGTTGCCCCAAAACTATTGACGGCGATCTGAAAAACGGAATGATTGAAGCATCTTTTGGTTTCGATACAGCTACCAAAGTTTATTCCGAACTGATTGGCAACATACAGCGCGATGCCAATTCTGCAAAAAAATACTGGCATTTTATTAAATTGATGGGTCGTTCGGCTTCGCATATCGCACTGGAATGTGCCTTGAAAACACAGCCTAACATTACATTAATTTCGGAAGAAGTTGCAGATAAAAAACAAACCCTGGGCGAAATTGTGGATTACATGGCAGGCATTGTGGCTAAGCGTGCAGAGAATGGCGACAATTTTGGAGTCGCGCTAATCCCGGAAGGTTTAATTGAATTTATTCCGGAGATGAAAATACTAATTTCGGAATTAAATGATTTATTGGCAGAAGATTCATTGTCAGAAAAAGAATTTAAGCATTTGAGAAAAAGCCATCGGCTTGCATGGGTTGCAGAACACATTACTCCAAAATCGTCAAAGGTTTTTAAATCGCTGCCTTCCGGTATTGCCACTCAACTTACCCTCGACCGTGATCCTCATGGAAATGTTCAGGTTTCGTTAATTGAAACTGAAAAGTTGCTGGGAGAAATGGTAAAAACCAGGTTGGAACAAATGAAAAAAGAAGGCAAGTTTGTTGGGAAATTTGGCACACAATATCATTTCTTTGGTTACGAAGGGCGATGCGCCGCTCCGTCGAATTTCGATGCCGACTATTGTTATTCGCTTGGATACACTGCTTCGGTTTTAATTTCAGAAGGAAAAACAGGTTACATGTCATCGGTTCGTAACTTAACAGCCCCTGCGGAAGAATGGATTGCCGGCGGTGTTCCGGTTACCATGATGATGAACATGGAAAAACGTTCCGGACACATGAAACCGGTAATTCAGAAAGCATTGGTTGAACTGGATGGAGCGCCTTACAAATATTATGTTTCGAAACGTGGCGAATGGGCATTTAATACGCAATACATTTATCCCGGACCAATTCAATATTTTGGCCCGTCGGAAGTTTGCGACCAGCCCACCGAAACGTTAAAACTGGAAAAAGCTTAATTGCAAAATAGATTATAAGTGAAAAAAAATCCTTCTGTTTTTTGACAGAAGGATTTATATTTGGGTAAAAATATTTTGATTTTAGAAAATAAATCGAACGGAAAGAGCCAACTCGTCAGCCCAGAAACCGGTGTAGCCAATGAGGTTTAAACCTGGTTTCCAATCTAATCCCAGGTTAATCGGTACCTCGTCAAAACTGTATTCCATACCGATAATTCCATCTACTCCAATTACAGTGTAAGTGCTACTGTTGTGGAACCACGGATTGTAATGACCGTCCCAGAAACCGATGTGACCACCAAAACCATAATACCATTTTAATCCCGGAGTATCGAAAGCCTGGTTATGAATTTCATACAATCCGGTAATGTTAAAACCATGCCAGCGAGAAGTAAGAATTCCCTCAAGAGCATCTTTGGAACTAACAAAATGTTTTACGGTTAATCCGTTTGAAAATCCACCTCTGAAACCAATGCCTGTATTGTAATCCTGGGCATTGCTGATTAATGTTGTTGTAAGTAACAAGACAAGAGCTAAAAATAATTTTTTCATGTTATTATGTTTAAATTAGTCATTTTTATGTAGAACGTTTTTCTCTCTATTTAGTTGTATATTTTTTTAAGTAACCAGGCCATATTTTCTCCAAGGGTTTTCATGGTTTGCATGCCTTCTTCATCGTTTAAAACATCGCCCGGGTTTCTACCAAAAGCAAAATTCCAGTACGACGAACCCGGCACAATAATCTGGTTAATTAGAAAAAAGTTGTTTATCGTTTCGAAAGTATGCAGCGCTCCGCCCCGCCTGACGGCAACAACTCCGGCTCCAACCTTTCGTTTCAGTGTGTGACCATTGGCACGGGTAACATAACCGGCAACGTCAATCAGTGCTTTTACTTCGGGCGTTACATCGGCAAAATACACCGGAGAGCCAATTATTATTCCGTCAGCCTCTTCCATTTTTTCAATGCACGTGTTTAAAAGATCATTTTTGATGTGGCATTTTCCATTCTGAATTTCCTTACATTTTCCACAGGCAGTACAACCATGAACCGGTTTATTTCCCAATTGAATCATTTCGGTTTCTATCCCTTCGCTTTCCAGAATTTTAAATATTTTGTTGATTAAAGTTACAGTATTTCCGTTGCGTCGCGGACTTCCGTTAAAGGCTACTACTTTCATACCTTAATTATTGAATAAATTAATGCGATAATACGTTAATAAATCTTTTGAAAACAAAAATAGAAATTTAAGCAGGATTGAAAGGCAATCTCAAAACAATAATTTCTTTTCAATTTTGCCAGTTTTGTTATTGGTTAAAAACGTACGATATAATGTTGGCTCCCATTTTCAGTGCTTTTAAACGTAGTTCCTGCGGGTCTTTGTGCACTTCAATGTCTTCCCATCCGTCGCCTAAATCACACTGGTAAGTAAAAAGACAAACCAGCCGTCCATCGATAAAAATTCCAAAAGCCTGTGCTGGTAACCCGTCGTGTTCATGTATTTTAGGTAATCCTTCTTTGAAATCATATTTCTGATGAAAAATAGGGTGGGACGGAGGCAGTTCAACCAACTCTTTGTTGGGGAAAACCTTTTTAATTTCACGCCTGAAATATTCATTTAATCCGTAGTTATCGTCCACATGAAGAAATCCGCCACCTTCCATATAAGTTCTCAGATTAATAACATCGCTTTCAGAAAAAACAATGTTTCCATGGCCGGTTAATTCTATATAAGGAAAATTAAAAATCTCGGGACTTCCCACTTCCACAGTCGAAGGTTCAGGGTTGATATTTGTTTTTAGGTTTTGATTACAGAATTTAATTAAGTTGGGAAGCGCAGTTGGGTCGGAATACCAGTCACCGCCGCCATTGTATTTGGCCAGTGCAATTTTAACACTTGTATTTTGAGCGTTTCCGGCAATCCCCGCCAACAATAGCAAAATCAACAAAAAAGTCCTCATACCAGAAATTTTGGGAAATTTACAATTCATAACTGAAAGGGAAAAGATAAAAAACGGCTTTAACATTTCATTTATTCGTTAGCCAGGTTAACAATGTGACAAGCCACTACTGCGGCTGTCTCGGTGCGTAGCCGGGCATTTCCTAGTGAAACCTCCATAAATCCATTTGTTTTAGCCAGTTCCACCTCTTCCAAACTGAAATCACCTTCGGGGCCAATTAAAACTAAAGTATCTGAATGAGCAGCGATCAGATCTTTTAAATGGGGTTTTTTGCCCTCGTAACAGTGTGCTATAAATTTGTACTGATGATTTGCTTTTGCAATGAAATCATTAAACGGAGTTAATTCATTTAGCCGGGGTAAATAAGCTTTCAGCGATTGTTTCATGGCTGAAACAAGAATTTTTTCCAGTCGATCGTATTTTATAACTTTTCGCTCGGAATGGTCGCAAAGCAGCGGCGTTATTTCATCCACTCCAATTTCTGTGGCCTTTTCGAGGAACCACTCAAAACGGTCGATGTTTTTGGTGGGCGCAACTGCCATGTGCAAACGAAAATCTTTTTTACCAAATTCCTTTTCTATTTTAGTAATATTTAGTTTGCATTTTTTAGGATTGGCATCGGTAATTTCGGCGGCGTAAAATCCACCCTTCCCATCCACCAGTTCAACAGTGGTTCCCTCAGTTAACCGAAGCACCCGCACTACGTGTTTCGATTCGGTTTCGTTTAAAACAACCTCGGCACCTGAAATAGTTGGAACATAAAACAATTGCATGTCAACAAAAGATTATTCAGGTGCCAAAGGTAAGAAAAATGTTATTCTGATTTTTTTGTAACAATAAAGTCGAAAACAAGCCAGAGTAACAACGATAAAATGAAAATAATAATTCCATAAAGTGTAGGAATCATCGATACTTTTAATCCTCCTGCTAACAATGATTGTGAAACGTCACCCCTTTTCATTAATACGTCAAAAGCCTGGTATAAACCAATTAGTTGCCCGAAAATTCCAAAAATAAGGGCAAGTGTTCCAATGGTTTTAATGTGTTTTAGCTTTGATTTTGTGCCAGATAGGTTTATTTCTTTTCCGGTTAATACCGGAAGAAAATGATAAACGGCCCAGGCAACCATAATAATCAGAATCGCTGTAAGGATTCCCATAAATAACGGTCCTCCCATGTAAAACAGTTTCATAACGTTAAATTTTAAATGATTTATTATTTTTCAAATTTAAAGGGAAAAAGAGGTAGAATGCAAGGTTGAATCCGTTTCTAAGTCTGTTGTTTGCCGACTGTAGTTTTTGAATTTGATTTTTTTAGCGAAATTCGGACTTATTCAGGAAAAAATCTGTTGAAAAAAGTATGAAATCGAAAATTACAAAACCAATTTACCACATTTTATTTTGGTTGGTAGCTACCACTATTTTGGTGTTGGTTTTTGGGCGGTCGTGGAAAAATAATTTGAACGCATTTTATTTTATCTCACTCTTGCTCCCGGTAGTTATGGCAACTTCGTACTTCTTTAATTACTTTTTAGTTCCATATTTTTTACTCAAAAAGAAGTATTTCTGGTTTGGTTTGTACTTTTTTTATACCCTGGTACTTTCGCTATATTTTCAAATGCTGGTCATAATTTTTTCGTACATATACTTTACCAATTTTAATTTGGAAGAAATTGCTACAAACATAATCGACCAAATAATTTTACTTGCTTTTGTTATGTACGTCATTGTTTTTGCAGGATCGTTTTTTGTAATGCTGCAACAATTGTTTAACAGCCGGCGCGAACTTGAGTTGATGAAAGAGGAACAAAAGAAAATGGAAAAACCATTTCTTGAACTCGTTTCCAACCGGAAAACGGTTCGTATTCCTTATGATGATATTATATATATTGAAAGCATTTCTGATTATATAAAAGTGCATTCAATGAAACTTGGTGAGATTACCAGTAAAGAAAAAATAAGCGTAGTTGACGAAAAATTACCTGAACAATTTTTGCGTATTCACCGATCGTTTATTGTTAACACCGAAGAAATAACCGGTTTTAATTATAATGAGATTGAGGTAACCGGAACTAAATTAAATATTGGAAGAAGTTATAAAAAGCGGATTTTAGATGCATTAAAATCTTCAGGGTAGCAACAATTTCAACATGTTGAAAAAATAAGCAATTTATTTAAACATCCTTGGCACCAGTTGAAAAGCTTTTTGTCCGGTGCGGGCTTCCACTTTTTCCCAGGCGTCTACATTAAAATCGATGCCGACCGTTGAACAAGTGGGCATATCACCTCCAAAATGTTCCAGCAAATTGCTCACGAAATAATGAAACCCCGGATTGTGCCCAAAAAAGAATACAGTTTGTACATCTTCCGGCAATTGTTGAATCATTTCAAGAAATTCCGAAGTGGTTTGTCCGTCATAAATATCTTCAACTTCCAGGATATCTTTTTTATTAAATCCAAGGTATTCAGCAAAAATGCGGGCCGTTTTAATGGCTCGTTTGGCCGGGCTCGAAATCATGATATCCAGAACTATCCCTTTCTTTTTCAGCTCCTCGCTCACCAGTTTCGCGTCGTTTTTACCCCGATTGCTCAAATCGCGGTTAAAATCATCGTCGTAACCGTAAGGAACCGATTTTGCGTGCCTGACTATCACTACCCGTTTCATAATAACTTTTTAAAGCGGTTTATAAATATCGACTTCTGCCTGTGCAATTTCCATAATTTTCGGAACAATACTCGTAAAGTGCTGCGAACTGTTGTGAAAATCGATGGCAGCCTGGTCTTTCCATTTTTCAATGATACAATAGGTGAGTGGTTTATTCACATCTTTGTGCAGAATGTATTCAATACATCCTTCTTCTGCCTGCGAAGCAATACCTAATTCGTTCACCATTTCCATAAACTTTTGTTCTTTCCCGTTCTTCACAACAAATTTTGCAACAATTGAAATCATACCTTT
>Ga0102953_1002243_pt1 | contig 11642 bp, 10 predicted proteins | sample SalPon2A_C_D2_MG_FD_78509 | JGI IMG/M metagenome (GOLD analysis project Ga0102953, IMG submission 78509) | Soil microbial communities from South San Francisco under conditions of wetland restoration - Salt Pond MetaG R2A_C_D2_MG | ecosystem: Environmental > Terrestrial > Soil > Wetlands | place... | reverse complement strand
CGCCCCCCTGGGCCGGGACATCGCCGAGTTCTTTCTCGCCGCCGGCATTCCCATCTACGAAGGCTACGGCCTGACCGAGACTTCGCCGGTAATCGCCGCCAACACCCCGGAGGCTCTGCGGCTGGGAACGGTCGGCAGGCCGGTCCCGGGAACCGAGGTCCGCATCGCCGGCGACGGCGAAATCCTCGTCAAAGGTCCCGGGGTCTTTTCCGGCTACTGGGAACGGCCGCGGGAGAGCGAGGAGGCCTTCGACGGCGAATGGTTCCGGACGGGTGACGTGGGCACCATCGACGAGGAGGGCTTTCTCGCCATCACCGACCGGAAAAAGGATCTCATCGTCACCGCCGGCGGCGAGAACATCGCCCCCCAGAACCTCGAGAACCTCTTCAAATCCGACAAGTTCATCGCCAACGCCATGGTTTACGGGGACCGCAAGCCCTACCTCACCGCCCTCCTGGTCCCCAACCTGGAGAACATCGAAGCCCATGCTCGTCGCCTCGACCTCGACTTCCTCAACCACTGCGACCTGGTCAATCACCCCAAAATACTCGAACTGATCAGGCAGCGGCTCGACCAGCTGCAGCACGATCTGCCGGATATCCAGCAGATCAAGCGCTTCACCCTCCTTTCCCAGGATTTTGCCAGGGAAGAGATGACACCCACCATGAAACTGAAGCGAAAGAAAGTCACCCGGCACTTTCACGACGTGCTGGAGACGATGTACCTGCCCGAGGGCCACGGAATTCACGACAGCGGGTTTTGCATCGTCGACGAGAAGGAGGAGTGATCCCGGCGGCGCAATAAACCTGCCCGCAAGGGCTGAAAATGACGATCCTGGGGGGCGGCGCAAGTCCAAATTCTATTTACAATATTTACAATCGTCCCTTGAAAGGGTATGGTAGCCGGGTCAACGGCCCGATGACCATAAGGAGGTGCCGGGAGCCGTGAATGAATCGCACCGGAAACCGGAAAATCTCGAGAAGGCTCTCAAAGGATTGGTCAAGCTGGTCAAGGCAGGCCGATTCTATCCCTCCGGCCACCCCGCTCTCAAGGCCGCAGCAGAAGAGGCCCGGGAGGTCTTCGCCCCCCTGCTGCGCCCCGACGACCACCTCGGCCTCGTCATCAGGAAGGAGGGTTTCTTCCTCGATGACAAGCCGCTCTCCCCGCAAAACCCCATCCTGAAGAACCTGGCCCTCGGCCTCTTCGCCCGTCGTATCCACCGCCTGCTGATCCTGCCCGACCTGTCGACCCGGGACTTGCGCAACTTCGCCCGATGCCTGCGTCTTGAGCCCGACGAGGTGCGCAAGCGGGGAGGTTTCCAGGAGCTGCTCGCCAGGGCGAAAGTCTCGACCCTGTGGGTGAATGAGGTCGACCTCTCGGGCATCTTGGAGCAAAAAAAACAAATCGAGGAAGAGAGGGCCGGAATCCCTGAGGAAGAGGAGCCCGATTTTCTCTCGCAGGAGACGGTCGAGCAGGAGACAAGGAGCGAACAGCCGGATCTCAAGGATCTGCTGGGGCAGTTGGAAAAGGAGAAGTCCGACGAGCGCTACCGTGAACTGCTGCAGCAGGCGCTGCCGCAGATTCCGGCCAACCTCGACACCGCCAACCGCACCCTGGTCCTGTGGGCTTTCACCCTGCTGTGCCGCCACGCCGCCGGTAAGAGGACCAGCGAAACGCGCCGGCACCATTCGCGGCAGGCCCTGGCCCAACTGGCCGGCACCGAATGTCTCGATTTTCTCTCGACCCAGCTCGGCCTCGGGGATATCGACGAGGAACGCCGCCGGCTGATTCAGAATATCCTGGTCTGTCTCGGAGAAAAATCGGTTCGCCACCTGATGGATCGCCTGGCGGCCGAGGGCGACGGTTCGATCCGACGTCTGCTGACCGAAACCCTGATCCGGCACGGCAAGACCGCCGCGCCGATACTGATCGATTATCTCACGGACGAGCGCTGGTACGTGGTCCGCAATGCCGTGGCCATCCTCGGCGAGATTCGCGATCAGAAGGCCGCCACGTCTCTGCCCCCCCTGCTTCAGCACCAGGACCTTCGGGTACGTCGGGAAGCCATTCGCGCTCTGACCCGTATTGGCGGCCCCGAGGCCGTCGGCATTCTCTTGCGCACGGTGGAGAGCTCCGATCAGGATCTGCGCCGCCAGGCCGTGCTCTCCCTGGGTGCGATGAAAACCCCCGCCGCCGTCCCCACCCTGCTGAACCTGCTGCAACGATCGGATGCCCTCGGCCGGGACCAGGAAGTGACCAAGGAGGCGATCAAGGCACTGGGGGAAATCGGCTCCGATGAGGCGGTACCGGACCTGACGGAGATCCTTCGCCGCCGCAGGTTCTGGCTCCGCTCCCGGTTCGACGAGCTGCGCGCTGTCGCTGCCCTGGCCCTCGGTGACATCGGCAGCCGGGAGCCGATCGAGATTCTCGAACGAGCCACCGAGGAACGGTCGGAGACGGTCTCACGGGCCGCCGTTCAGGCCCTCAAGCAGATTAGAAAAGGCACGGAAAATGGACCCTGAACGTTGTAAAAAAGTCGTGCAGGCGCTGGCCGGAGCTTTTAAGGGACTGCGTCTCTATCCGCTGCAGCATCCCGCCATCACCCGGCAGATCGAAAGTCTGCACACCGACTTTCTTGCCCTGCTCGGAAGCAGGGACACCGTGCGGATGGGCCTTCTGGAGGGCACCCTCTTCATCGAGGACCACCTCTTTACTGAATCCGGTCCGGCCGCCGAGGATATCGCCCGGCTGCTGGAAGAACTCGATATCGGCGGCCTGGAGTTTTCCTCCGGCCTCGCCACCGGGGAACTGCATTCTCTTCTCGGATTGATGCAGAAAAAGGGGATCGGGGTCCAGGGCCTTCAAAACCAGTTGGCCTCGGCCGGGATCCAGCATATCCGGGCGGTTGAAAGCGAACCGGAAGAGGAGACTCCCCGCCAGATATATGGCCGGGCCCTGAAGGTGATGGACACCATCTTCAGTGACGTGCGGATGGGCAGGATACCCTCTTCGCTCGAAGCCCTCGACGTCGTCAAGGGCATGGCGCGCCTCACCCTCGCCGACCCGCATGCCCTCTTTGCCCTTTCAATGCTCAAGGACTACGACAACTACACCTTCACCCACTCGGTCAACGTTTCGGTGCTCGCCCTGGCGGTGGGCCGGGCCTGCGGCCTCTCCGAGGAAAAACTGCGGGTTCTCGGCTTCGGCGGCCTGCTGCACGACCTTGGCAAGCTCAGGATCCACATAGACATCATCACCAAGCCGGGCCGTCTGACGGACGTGGAATTCGAGGAGATCAAGCAGCACCCTGTCACCGGCGCCGACATCGTCACCCGAATGGAAGGCGTCACCCAGGAAGTGATCGACATCGTCCTGGGACACCACCTGCGCTACGACCAGGCAGGCTACCCGGCCGACGTCCGCGGCAGAAAAATGTCCCCCCTGACCGACATGGCCGCTATCGCCGACACCTACGACGCCATCACCACCCTGCGTTCCTACCAGCGGCCGCTGACCCCGCGCAAGGCGACCGAACGGCTTAGAAAGGTCAAGGGGAGCGCCCTCCATCCCGAGTATACCGAAATTTTCATAGAATCCCTGGGGACCTACCCGGTGGGCAGCCTGGTGCGGCTCGACAACAACGTGATCGGCCTGGTGGTCTGGGTCAGCACCAGGGACCCCGACACGGTGGAGCTCAAGATCCTCTTCGACGGGGAGGGCCGGAAGCTGTCCGATCCGCGCCGATTGAAACTGGACGGCTCCGAGGCGAAGCGGATCGTGGCGGAAGTCGATCCCTTCGTGAAGGGGATCGAGGTAACCGATTACTTCGAATAAGACAGAAAAAAAGAGGCCGGGATTGGTTCCCGGCCTCTTTCTCATATCCAGACTATCTTCATATCCAGACTATCTATTTAAACCATGCATCAACCCTTCGATCCCGGCTCCTCTTCCCCCACCTTCAATCGCCCCAGGGCGCTGACGGCCTCGCGCCGCACCGCGGGGCGGGAATCCTTGACCAGGGGAAGGAGGTACTTTTCAGCTTCCGCGGCTCCGATCGCCGCCAGCGAGCGTACGGCGCTTGCGACCAGTTCCTCGTCCCGCGCCTTGAGCACGGCTCCGAGGTAGGGCACCAGGCGCCGATCGTCGAAATTGCCCAGCGCCTCGGCGACATGGACCCGTACCGCGGGATGGGGGTCCTTCAGGTGCTTGACCAGGTTGCCCAGAACCCTTGGGTTCTTCTTGGCCCCCAGCACCTGGACGGCCGCCGCGCGGATATCGGCATTGGGGTCCTCCAGGGCCTTGAGCAGGAAAGGAAATACCGTCCCGGAGTTGATCCGCTCCAGAGCGAAGATCGCCCTGATGCGCACACCACGGTCTTCCGACCCGAAGGCTTCGAAAAGCTGCTCCAGGCTTGAAATGGATTCCAGTCTTTCCAGGGCAACCGCCGCCTCCCGGCGCACTCCCTCATCCGAATCGCCAAGGGCCTCCCGGAGCCGCTTTTTCCGCTCATCCAGCATACCGACGTCTTCCCCCCGATTGCTCAAGATCAATTAACGTACCAGAATCACTTCCGGTAGGCAACGGGTTTCCTTGCCTGCCGGAAATCATTCCCAGAAAAGGTAATGGTGCTTTTCCATGAGAAAGGCCAGGCACTCCTCCAAGGACCCCCGGAAATCGTAACACTCCCACCGCTCCAGGTTGTGAAAGTACTCCATCCGCCAGATCCCCTCCTTTTCGGTCGGAATCAGGCGGGCAAAATGGTCGTCGCCGCGAAAAAGATGAAGCTCCCCTTCGACCTCGCGGATTTTCAGGTCTTCGGGTCGGGAGATGCTGGAGCGAAGGAACCGTTCGGCGAATTCCAGCGTGTTTTCGGTCATGGATATCCTCCTGATCTCCTCCTGGGTTCGTTGACGTCCTTGCTTAAACTAAAACCGCGGATGTGAACCGGGTCAAGTGGGGAAGTGAAGAAAACCAGGAGCAGGTTCTCATCTCAATTCAGCCGGGGAAACCTGGTGAACTCCCCCCTTGAGTTCGCCTCCGGCGGGTGGAGGTTTCGGAAAAGGGGCGAAATGATTTTTTGTAGGGGCGATTTGCGAATCGCCCGATTGGCCCGGCCCCGAAACATTTGCCCGGCGGACGGCACCTGCGCCAGCAGGCGAACTCAACGGGGCGCCCTTTGGATCAAACCCTTTGGACGAGCATAGGGTTGGGCGGCGTCAGGTGCCGCGACCCCTGGATTTTCATCCTGATATGATCACCCCATGTGCCAAGTGAATATTTATTGTAACTGCTCAGCATGCCCGAGTTTTACTCTCTGGCAAGGCGCGAGCAACGCAGCCAGAGGGCAAAAGGCGGGCTGCGCTGAATAGTTACTATTTATTTTATCTCCGGCTGTCTTCCTCACCCTCCTTGCGCCAACGGCTCTTGAGGCGCGTCAGTTCCCGGCCGTCGCCTTCCCGAACCAGTTGATGCAGATAGGCGGGTCCGTCTTTTCTCCCAATCTCCCGCGCGCGGGAGAGTACCCGGTCTTCGTAGAGCGCCTCGGCGCGGTACTGGACCTCCAGCTCCACCGGCAGGTAGTTCCGGAGGACCTCCTGCGGCACCGTCTCGAGCGCCCAGGCGGGGTAAACGGCATTGTTGACGTGGTGGTTGAGGTCGATGTCGGCCATCCGCACCCGGAAGGGAAGCTCCAGCTCCGGATCCTCGACGATGTCCGGAACCGGAAAGTCGGTGACGATCGCCCGTTCAGGGTGAAGGGGGTAGGACGGCAGATGCTCGGAGATCTCCACCGGCCGCTTGCTCCGACGATCGAGCAGCACCCAGGAACTGCCAGCCAGGGCGACGGTTTCGTCCGCCTCGTCCGTCACCCGGAAATCGCGCAGAGTCCCCTTGCCCTGGCGCTCCGAGGGCCAGGTACGAACACGGAGCGTCTCGCCGATCTTGGGATAACGCAGCACCCGGACGTGGTAACGCGAAAGGACCCAGGTCAGGCCGAGCCGATGCAGATCGGTGACCGCCAGGTGCAGGCGCGCCGAGTGTTCGCCGGCGGCCTCCTGCAGGTAATTGAGCAGCGAGAAGAGGCGCATCCGCCCGCGGTAGTCGACCTCGTAGGAGTGGATGGAAAAGTGCGTTTCATAGATGGGCTGCATGGTGCTTCCTCGTGACTGGGACAAAATAGCCAAAAAACGGCAATTGAATGCAGATAAAAGCGGATAAACACGGATAAATCAAGGACAAGAACTATTATTTCAGCAAAACCCTTCGGGCTATTGCTCTTTTGTTTTCAGATCCGCGAAAATCCGAATCAATCAGATTTTTCCACGTTCAAATGGTTTTTCCAGTGGCCTGGCGTCCGTCGGTTTACCCGGCCGACCCGCAGGGCGAGGGGCCATCGGACCTGTCGCGGGGCCGGCTCTCCCCACGCCCGGGCCAGCTCCAGCTCAACCTCCGGCAAGGGATCTGTTCCCGTTCGCCGGCGATACTCCTTGACGGCGGACCATGTAGCAAGGTACCCGGTCAGGCGCTGCAGGTCCCAGCTGTCGACCAGTTCGAATGCAGGCGCCTCGATCTCCGGGAAAGGAAAGGGAAGGCTGCGGTAGCCGGTGTCCACGTGGCGCCTCTCCGGGGGCCAGTAGTCGGCCAGGACGTCGTGGTAGAACCTCCCGATTACCTCGTCGGGCTCCCCGCCGACGCGAATGAGTCCGTAGGTGAAAGCGGCGAAGACCCCGCCCGTCGGCCGCGTGACCCGCCCGACCTCGGGATAGAAGCGATCGAAGTCGAACCAGTGCAGCGCCTGCCCGGCCACCACCAGGTCCACCGAGCCGTCACCCAGGCCGGTCTGCTCGGCCGGGGCGACCCGGTACTCGATGTTCTCGCCCGGCATGGCGTTGCGGATCTGCTCGTCGCTGGGATCGACGGCGAATACCCTGCCGAAGTACGGGGCGAGTCCGACCGCCGCCTGGCCGTTGCCGCAGCCGCAGTCCAGCGCCGCTTTTCGCCCCGGCGACACCCCGGCCAACCACTCGAACAGTTCGGTCGGATAGCCGGGGCGGAATACGCGGTAGGCCTTGGCCGCAGCGGAAAAGTGGTCCTTGAAGGTGGTCATGGAAGGGAACCTTTCATGCGGGGGTAAAAAACCGGGCGATGAGGTTCGGCTTGAATTCTTCGGATTGCTTGGTGCTCGACATTTCTGTCGCTCGCCTTCGCTCCCGAGCTTAACACAAAATCTCTCGGCGAGAAGCGATATCTATCCGAACATGCTGGGGTCCTGTGAAAGGGTGCAGCCGGGCGAAACAAGCGAAGCGTACCCGGCATCCTGAAAAAATAATCATCCCTCCGGGATTGCAGGGGACAGCCAACGTCCTGTCCCGGCCTATTTGACGCCCTGTTTGTTTGAGCACGCCGCGAGTCGAAGGAACCGCCCCTGAGTTCGTCTCCGAGGGCAGGGGTTTCGTGAAAAAAGCAAACACCTGTTTGAATTCGGCCCAAATAGATTGAACCGTTCGGATGGATGACTTTAAAGTGAAAAATCTGCTATGGTAATGCCCCCTGGGATCATCCCCGGTTCCTGTTCCTGCCCGATTCGGGCACTATTTCATGACATCCGAGAGGAGAAGAGCTTTGCAGGCAAAAACCGAAGAAAACGATACCGCCCCTGGGCCCGCTCCGGTCGACCTGAGCGGCGAAACCGGCTGGATCCCCTTCGATGCACCGTCGCTGGTCGGCGCGTCCTTGCGCTTCGTCTCCGGCGAACCGGAGGGCAACCGTTACCGGGTGCGCTACTATCGCGACGAAGAAGAGCGGCTGCGGGCACGCATCTGGTTCGGCCCCGAGACCGAGGGCCCGCCGGGCCATTCTCACGGTGGCGCCATGGCGGCCGTCCTCGACGAGGTGCTCGGTCTGGCCGCCTGGGCCGCGGGCTACTCGATCGTCGTCGGCAACCTCAACATCAGTTTCCGTAACCTCCTGCCGCTGGGACAGGTGGTGACGGTGGAGAGCGAAGTCGTTTCCGCCGAAGGACGCAAGGTGATGGTCCACGGCCGGATCTGCACAGGGGAGACGGTCTTCGCCGAGGCCGAGTGTCTCTGTATCACCATCCCGGAGAAATGATCCCCGGCTCTGATTAATGAATATAGCTTCAACGGATCGAGGGCGACCCTGCCAGGCGAAGAAATTCTTTTTCACCACTGTTCGTTCCGCTCACTGGAGAACACCGAGAACGGCAAGAGAAGACCTTGAATTCTTCAAATCTTATCAGTGTTCCCCACGACCTCAGTGGTTCAACATGATATCGAGGCAGAACGGCCGGTGGCAAAATCGTCGCCGGCCGTTTTATCGCCTTTATTGCAGAACCCCACCAACCGCCAATCTCCCCAATCAGTTCACTGAACGGTTTTGCCCCTGGATTCAATCCGGGTCCCGCGTATTTCGCAAGGAAGGAGCAAACCCTGCCCCGGCAATGGAGTGGCCTCCCGAGCGGTTGTTTTCCCCTGCACAGGTGTCATACTCAAGAATAAACACGTGGTTGTGGCTGTGGCCCCTGCGGGGAGAAAAAATATCCATGAAAGACGACAAAACCGGACAAGGGGTTGAGGAACCGGGGCAGACCGATGAGCAGACCCGGCGGCAGATCGCCCTGCTCAAGGCCATCATCCGCATCTTCAGAGAGACTCCCGACTGCGAGACGGAAGAGGAAGTGGCGCAGACCTGCCTCCAGATCGCCGAGGAGCTTTCCGGCAGCGCCTACGGATTCATCGGAGAACTGAACCCCGAAGGGCGTTTCGATACGACAACCCTCAGCAAGTCGGGGTGGCGGGTCTGCCAGGTACCTCGCCCGGAAGCCGAGGAGATGCTGAAAAACATGCCGAACCGGGGGATCAACCGGATCGGGCTCGAAGAGGGCGAATCCTGGTTCATCAACGACCCGGCCGACCATCCCGATGCGGTGGAAAAGCCTCCGGGCCATCCGCCCATCGCCTCCTTCCTGGGCGTCCCGCTGAAATTGATGGGGGGCATCACCGGCATGATCGCCCTGGCCAACAAGGAAGGGGGATATACCCCGGCCGACCAGCAGGACATCGAGGCCCTCTCCGTGGCCTTCGTCGAGGCCCTCAACCGCCGGCGGGCCGAAAGAAAGATCAACAGGCTGAATCAGGAATTGAGCCGCCAGGTCCGGCAGGCCGAGGCCGCCAACAATGAACTGGAAGCCTTCAGCTATTCGGTCTCCCACGATCTGCGGGCTCCGCTGCGCCACGTTACCGGGTTCGTGGAGCTTCTGCACAAGAGGGACCTCGGCGCCCTGGACGAGAAGAGCCGGCACTACCTGCAGGTGATCTCGCAGGCGGCCGAGAAGATGGGGATGCTGATCGACGACCTGCTGGCCTTCTCCCGCATGGGCCGCGCCGAGGTGATGGCAAACAGGGTCGACCCGGGTCGCATGGTGGAAGAGATCATCACCGAGTTGAAGGGCGAAACTGAAGGACGGGACGTCGTCTGGGAGGTTGGTCCCCTTCCCCCCGTGGAGGCGGACCCGGCGATGCTCCGCCTGGTGATGACGAACCTTCTCACCAATGCCCTGAAATTTACCCAGTCGCGCCCCCGGGCAACAATCGAGATCGGGGCGGTCGCCGACCAGCCGGGAGAGACGCTCTTTTTCGTCAGGGACAACGGCGTCGGTTTCGATATGCGTTATGCGGACAAACTCTTCGGCCTCTTCCAGCGCCTGCACGACCCGGAGGAGTTCGAGGGAACCGGCGTCGGCCTGGCCAACGTCCGGCGCATCGTTCACCGCCACGGCGGCCGGACCTGGGCCGAAGGGGCCGTGGATAAAGGCGCCACCTTCTGGTTTTCGCTGCCCAAAAAGACGGAGGGTTGACTGATGGTCAAATTGAGACGCATCCTTCTGGTCGAGGACAACCCCAATGACGCGGAACTGACCCTCGAAGCCCTCGCCGAACATCGTCTGGCCAACGACGTCGACCTGGTCAAGGACGGCGAAGAGGCCCTCGATTATCTCTTTTGCCGGGGGAAATACGCCGATCGCGGCAACGGCAACCTGGCGGTGATTCTCCTCGACCTCAAGCTCCCCAAGGTGGACGGACTGGAGGTGCTGCGCACCATCAAAGCCGACGAAACCCTGAGATTCATTCCCGTGGTGGTCCTTACCTCCTCTCGCGAGGAGCGGGACCTGATCGAAAGCTATCGCCTGGGAGTGAACGCCTACGTGGTCAAGCCGGTCAAATTCGTCGACTTCATGGCTGCGGTCAAGGAGCTCGGCGCCTTCTGGGGGATCGTCAACGAGCCTCCCCCGGGGAGGGAAAAGATGGGCGGGCGGGAATGAGTCAGCATTTGCACATTCTTCACCTTGAGGACGACCCGGCGGATGTCGAACTGGTGGAGGCGACTCTGTCGGCCGAGGGGGTCGGCTGCAACATCGAGGTGGTCGACAAACGGGAGGAATTCGTTGCCGCCCTGGAGAAAAGCAGGTTCGACCTGGTTCTGGCCGATTTCGCCCTGCCCGGCTTCGACGGGATGGCCGCCCTTTCCTTCGTCCGCAACAACTACCCGGAACTCCCCTTCATCTTCGTCTCGGGAAGGCTTGGGGAAGAGTCGGCGATCGAATCTCTCAGGAACGGCGCGACCGATTACGTCCTGAAAAACAATCTCTCCCGGCTGGTGTCTGCGGTCAACAGGGCATTGGCCGAGGCCAGGGAGCGGGCCGAACTCAGGATGGCGGAGGAGGCCCTGCGAGAAAGCGAGATGCGCCGCTACCAGCTCCAGATGGAGCTGGTTTACGCGGCCGAGGTCCAGGCCAAGCTCCTGCCGCGCAGCTATCCCAGCATCCCCGGTTTCGACGTCTCGGCCCGATGCCTTCCCGCCAAGCAGGTCGGCGGCGACTTCTTCGACTGGCAGGAGGTGTGCCCCGGCGTCTGGAGTTTCACTCTCGGCGATGTCATGGGCAAGGGGATGGCCGCGGCCATGCTCATGGCCACGGTCAGGGCCGCACTCCGCTCGGTGGCGCACAACCGGCCCCAGGAGGCCGTTCGGCTTGCCGAGAAGGCCCTGGAACCCGACCTGGAGAACTCCGAGAGCTTCGTCACCATTTTTCTCTCCCAGCTCTACGCGGAGAAGCGCCGCCTCACCTTCATCGACTGCGGACACGGCTTCGTCTTTCTGCGGCACCGCGATGGAGAGGTCGAGAGCCTTTTGCCGCGCATCCTCCCCATGGGCGTGCAGAGCCCGAAGACCTACCGAGAAGGGACCGTGACCCTCGCCGAAGGGGACACCCTGGTTATCTACAGCGACGGCCTGATCGATGCCAGGCCGGAACTGGCCCTGGACAACCAGGCCCTGGCCGGGGAACTGGAGGGTCTGCACAGCGCCCGGGAGATGGTCGACAGGCTCATCGGCCTGACGGAACCGCAGAATCCCCTGCCCGACGACGTGACGGTGCTGGTGGTCAGGTGTACTGGTGCTTAACAAGAGCTGGATGGTTCGGAGAAAGGAAGAACGTAGAATTTTAATCGCCCTTTCACCTTTCACCTTTCACCTTTCACCTTTCACCTTTCACCTTTCACCTTTCACCTTTCACCTTTCACCTTTCACCTTTCACCTTTCACCTTTCACCTTTCACCTTTCACCTT
>Ga0102953_1002242_pt1 | contig 11644 bp, 11 predicted proteins | sample SalPon2A_C_D2_MG_FD_78509 | JGI IMG/M metagenome (GOLD analysis project Ga0102953, IMG submission 78509) | Soil microbial communities from South San Francisco under conditions of wetland restoration - Salt Pond MetaG R2A_C_D2_MG | ecosystem: Environmental > Terrestrial > Soil > Wetlands | place... | reverse complement strand
TGATTAGACTGGTTAGCGTCACCTTGAAAAACTTTTTCCCCAGCTATTTCAAAGTGTTCATGATCCACATAAAGAATAGCGGTGCTTTTCCCTATTAATTCTTCTGGCTGGTAACCAAAGGTGTCTGTCATCCCTTTGTTGGCTAATAGGATATTTCGTTTGGTATCAGTTATTATCACTCCATCAGTCATGGAATTAAACATGGTTTCGAATAATTTCTTCTGATTTTTTATTTCGAGAATCGCCAATTTGTAGTCGGTAATATCCATGTTAATCCCCCTCAGGTAAACTAATCGATCATTTTCGAATTCAGGAATTACTTTGTGTTTAATCCATTTAATTTGGTCATCGGAAAACGTAATTCGAAGCTCCATTTCCAGAGGCATCCGGGTAGCTATTAATTCAGCGCCTGCCTTTTCAATGAGATGCCGGTCATCAGGGTGAACTCTACTCTTAAAATAGTCAAACGAAGGCTCTATTTCGTTGGTTTTCAACCCATAAATGGAATAGCAATTTTCTGACCATCTCGACTTATTATTTACGAGATCATAATCCCAATGCCCCAACTGCGCCACCAACTGTGCATGTTTCAGCGATTCTTCACTTTCGGCCAGAGCTTCTTCAGCTACTTTTCGTTCAGTAATATCAGTAATTGTTCCAATGTATCCCTCAGTAGCGCCAAGGTTTAAAGAATACGGGGAAGCACTACTAATAACCCACCGAATTTGACCATCAGGACGGAGAAAACGAAATTCTGTTTTTAAACTTCTATCGTTTTTCACAGCATTCTGCCACATCTGCATCAATTTTTCCTGATCATTGGGATGAACTGCCTTTTTCCAGCCTTCGCCAAGAGCTTCCCTGTGTGTAAGTCCTGAAATCCCAATCCAGGAAGCATTTACATAGGTTGTTTTTCCGGTCATGTCGGTCCGGAAAACTCCAACCGGAGCATTGGCAGCCATTGCCTGAAACAACAATTCACTATGCTTTATATTCTTAACCAGCTCAAGACTTTTCAATTCGTCAACAATAAAACCACCAATAAACATGGTAACAACAGGAAATACCACCAATAATGGAAGAGCTAGCGTGGTAAAGAACTGTTTTGCCAAATGCCAGGGAAGCAAAAATTGGCATAAACAAACAGCAAGCGTAGCCAATAATCCAACTACTAATAAGTGTTTGGAAGAAATATTGTGGGCGTCTTTATTTTGAAAATGTCGAAAAATCAAGCCCACCAGGGCACTGACAAAAATAGAAGCTAAACCGGCGAAAACTCCAGTCCCCGCAACAAATACCCGGTAAATGCCAGCAATAAACACAGCTATTCCGGCCACGATTCCACCGCCTAAAAGTCCAGCGAGCGATAATATTATTGAGCGACCATCGAAAATTATTCCCTGTGAAAACTGAACAGGCATAAGCATTCCTAAAACTGCAATTCCACCAAATAAGATCCCGGAAATAACAACGAAAACAGGTTGCTTAATTTTATGCAAATAATGCTTTACAATATAATTGTAGAAGAATGATAGCGCTACAAGCAGCGTTATATTAGTTAATAAATCCCGAAACATAAGTTCTTCTCCCTCCGTGCGTCCTCTTGCTTTGTTTTACAAATTTATTAACCTGATCTAAATGTTAAAGTTCACCAGGTTCACAAAGCGGACAAAGCTAACAATTATTTTCAACATAATATGGCTAAAAAAATCTGGAAATAAAATGACGCTGATTCATACTATTTCATTTTACACCACCAAATTACCAGTTAAACCAAAGAATCGTAACTACCTTCTGAAAGTTCATACAATAAGTTTAATTTGGGGGTTCTAATTTTAGAGATTATGAAAGAAAAAGAAGAATTTGAAAAGTTACCGATCTTCAAGAAAGGGAAAGAAATATTGGATATCGTTTCGCGCATTGGCGAATTAATTCCAGAAGATGGTGACCACCTTCAATTTGTGAAAGCTCAAATGTTGAGTGATGCGGCACAATTAACAGTAAAAATTGCTGGTGCTGAAGGTGGACAACTCTACGATATCCGAAAGGAGGCGGCAGCCATCATTCGAAAAGCAGCCCGTGATCTGATGGTACAAAACCATTCGTTGGAGATGTTCGGTTTTGAACATGTAGAATACTACCAAATCGTACGTGATTTGATTGAAGAATACAGAATATTATTCATCGATTGGGTGGCCAGCTTCGACCAAACAGACTACATTATTGATCGCTGGGGATTGTTCAATCCGCCAGGTGTCGGGCCCTTCGACAATGATCCGGACGACGACATTCCTTTTAACCCAGATGATTTTGACTGGGAATAGCGCCAGGTTGTGTTACTCTTCCAACCCAATCATTGCTGTTGTTTCGTGACTCTCGCCCGGCTGTAGTTGAATGGTTCCCTCAAATGCGTTCACTGTTTCAACACAAACAAACGAATGATAGGCTTCATCCGGCGTATCGCCAATTTGCTTGCAAGCTTCTGCTCCTGGATTCCAAACCGTCGTATTGGTACTTCCCTTTTTTTCGATTCGAATCCGACGCCTGAAAACAGGATCATCAATCACACAAGGCGCGTCTGTTTCGTGATAGTGGCGCGTTTCTGCCTTTTCAATTTTCAACAGCGACGAGTCCTGTACGAAATCGCCTGGCTCCAATTGACTGTGGTAGCGGGCCCCTTTCAAGCCTTCAATCGTAATATTTTCAATGGCTGAAACACCGAAATAAGAATGCAAGGCACAAGTGTAATCAAAAGTGTCGTTCGATGTGTTGGTCACTTTCAAGGAAACGTTAACCGATTGACCAATAATAAATGCCAATTCAGCCTTGAAGTCATGCGGCCAATATGCCTTTGTTTTGTCTGACGAATTCAATTGCAAGCGAATGAATGTCTCTCCATTGAGCCGGGAAGCTGTTTCTGCTACTTCCCAATACATTAATCGGCCAAACCCATGTTGTGGTTTGTCAGCATCAGTTGGATGCGGTCCAAACCACGGAAAACACACAGGTATACCACCACGTATCGCTTCGCCCTCTTCAAAATGACTTTCAGGGCTAACCCAAAACATGTCCATTCGATTAACGGGCGTAAAAGTGAGTAGTTGAGCGCCATACAAACAAATATCTGCGTCAGCATATTTATTGGTAACAGTCATAAAAACTAAATCACCCTCTAATTCCGTAAAGCCAATTTCACCTTCAAGGCTGTATTTTTCATTCAATTCGTCAATATCGATCATCCGGGCTCTTTTTATAATTTAACTTCTACCGCCATACCGATCGGTAATCAGTAACGGGATGCGCAAGGTAACGATGATTTATTAACCAACGAAACCAATTTAATTGCTTTAGCTAATTTACTGTAGAAAAAGAGCAACATGAACGTGTATCTAAACCACATGACGTCGAAAGTTATCGATTTCCAGTAGCTCCAAACAAGCGATTACCAACTTGCCAAAATCACTGGCATGGATTTTTCTGATAACAGAATAAACCAGACTTTTAAATGATGAAGCAAGAAAACAATCAAAAAAAACACAAACACACTGATCATTCAGGTCACCAGCACATGAATAACAAAAACGAGCATCATCAACATTCCCATAGTTCGCATGACCATCACAGCCACCATGCGATGATGATCAAAGATTTTAAAAAACGCTTTTGGATCTCATTAGTTGTTACTTTGCCCATTTTGGTATTGTCGCCGACAATTCAGGAATGGCTGGGATTTGATTTTTCATTTGGAGCAGAAAATTACATTCTTTTTGCACTTTCAACATCTATTTTCTTTTATGGCGGTTGGCCCTTTCTTAAAGGGCTTGTTGATGAATTGAAGAAAAAACAACCGGGCATGATGACCCTTATTGCGGTGGCAATAACCATCGCCTGGGGATACAGTTCTGCAACAACTTTGGGACTAAAAGGAGACACATTTTTCTGGGAACTGGCTACACTAATCGACATTATGCTTCTGGGCCATTGGATTGAAATGAAATCGGTAATGGGCGCCTCACAGTCACTACAGAAGTTGGTTGAAATGATGCCTTCTGAAGCACATCGGATCAATGGTAATTCCATAGAAGATGTAAAAGTTGATCAACTGAAAGAGGGTGATCAAGTTCAGGTTCTTCCCGGAGAAAAAATACCGGTTGATGGTACGATTACAGAAGGCGAAAGCTCCGTCAACCAAGCGATGGTCACCGGGGAATCCCATCCGGTGAAAAAATCAAAAGGCGATGAAGTAATTGGAGGAACCATCAATGGCAAAAACAGCTTGAAGGTTCGGGTAGATCAGATTGGTGAAAATACCTATCTAAATAAGGTCGTCAATATGGTTCGGGATGCGCAGAGCAAAAAATCAAAAACCCAGCATCTTGCTGATCGTGTTGCCTTTTGGCTGACGATCATTGCTCTGGCTGCAGGATTTGGAACGCTCAGTGTCTGGCTGATCGCCGGGAAACCATTTGTTTTTGCTCTGGAGCGTATGGCGAGTGTCATGGTGATTACTTGCCCCCATGCACTTGGATTAGCCGTGCCACTGGTTGTTGCTATTTCAACCTCATTATCAGCACAAAAAGGATTGTTGATCCGCAACCGTACGGCATTCGAAAATGCGCGAAAGATTACGTTGATGGCATTTGATAAAACCGGTACATTGACAAAAGGGAATTTTGGAGTCACAAGATACGATTCGGTTCACAAAGACTACGAAAAATCACAAATTCTAAAATTAGCCGCAGCCGTTGAATCACAATCAGAACATCCATTATCAATCGGGATATTAAATAAAGCCGAAGACGAAAACATTGACTTTACTGAACCTAAAGATTTTGAATCGATAACAGGTAAAGGAATTCAGGCTGAAGTTGAAAATAAAACGGTCAAAGTTGTAAGTCCTGGTTTCCTCAAAGAAAAGAAATTAAAGATACCTGATAAATCGATCAAAAACGAACAGGACACTGTTGTATTCGTATTAGTTAATGATGAACTAGTCGGATATATTGCAATGGCTGATGAAATCAGAGATGAATCTTATCAAGCCGTTAAAACGTTGAAAAATAATGGTCTCAAAGTTTATATGATGACGGGAGATAACAAACGGGTGGCTAAAAGTGTCAGCGATGAATTGGGCCTTGACGGTTATTTCGCGGATATTCTGCCTGATCAAAAACTGGATCAGGTAAAACATTTTCAGAAAAAAGGTGAATATGTAGCGATGACTGGTGACGGAATTAACGATGCACCAGCATTGGCAACAGCCAATATTGGGATAGCCGTGGGGTCCGGAACTGATGTTGCCGCAGAAACTGCTGATATTATTTTAGTGAACAGCAACCCGAAAGATATCGCATCCCTGGTTGTCTTTGGGAAAGAAACACACAAAAAAATGATTCAGAATTTTATCTGGGCAACAGCATATAATGTCATTGCAATTCCTCTTGCTGCAGGTATCCTGTATAGTGAAGGGATACTAATTAGTCCGGCAGTGGGAGCAATATTAATGAGTTTAAGTACCGTTATTGTTGCGATTAATGCGCAGCTTTTAAAGCGGAAACTAAATATTAACCAATAAAAAATCCAGAAAATGAAGTATTACATTGAAAAAACAACAAACTATTCCTTTACCGAAGCCATCGATAAAGTGACTGAAGAACTTAAAAAAGAAGGATTTGGTGTGCTGACAACCATCAATATTCAAGAGAAGTTGAAAGATAAGCTTGATGTTGATTTTCGGAAATACACCATTCTAGGAGCGTGCAACCCACCTGCTGCACACAAGGCACTGCAAGCTGAAGATAAAATCGGAACCATGCTGCCTTGTAATGTCATTGTACAGGAGTTGGATAATGGTCAGGTTGAAGTGGCTGCAGTCGATCCAAAAGCCTCTATGATGGCGGTTGAAAATTCCGGACTGGCTCAAATTGCCGGGGAAATTAAAGCGAAGCTCGAAAAAGCAATAGCAGCGTTATAAACGAGTTTGAAGCCGTCTGAGTGACGGCTTCTTATTTTACATTACAATAAAACAGAATGCTTTATGAAAGAATTAAATGCCTTAAAATGCGAAGCCTGTCAGATTGGCGCGCCTCAAGCCACAGAGGAAGAAATTAAAACGTGGAAGCCGCAAATTCCCGATTGGGAGTTGATCGAAACTGCCGGAGTAAGAATGTTGAGACGGACCTACACATTTAATAATTTTCAGAAAGCGCTTGATTTTACCAACCAAGTTGGCCAAATTGCTGAAGAAGAAGATCATCACCCGTCAATTCTCACCGAGTGGGGAAAAGTGACCGTTACCTGGTGGACCCACAAAATCAAAGGGCTGCACCGAAACGACTTCATCATGGCCTCAAAAACCGATACCCTTTTGTAGTCAGTTTCTACAGCTACCTAAATCATTTCACCAAACATTGACCGATTCAACAGATTTCGAAATAGCTATTTTTTCTGTTAATTTGCGGTTCATTTACTTCGCGAAAAAAATGATAAAAGCAAAACAGGATCATCTCTTTCGTATTGAAGAAATTGCCAACAGCATTTCACACGGTATTGGCATGACACTTGCCATCGCCGGAGTAATCCTTTTAGTCACATTTGGAGCTCTATACGGCAATGCATGGCATGTTGTAAGTTTTGCGGTATTTGGCATAAGCATGATTGTGTTGTACCTCGCCTCCACCCTTTATCATGGTGTACAAGAACCTGGTTTAAAAGCCAAACTGAATAAGTTCGACCACTCAGCTATTTACATTCTCATCGCCGGTTCATACACGCCTATTTCATTGATTTCATTGCGCGGCTGGGTTGGCTGGACGATTTTTGGTATGATTTGGTCGCTGGCCATTGCAGGAATTGTTTTTAAAATTTGGTTCTACAAGCCCAAGTGGAGAAACTTGTCTACCCTACTTTATGTAGCGATGGGATGGTTGGTTTTGTTTGCCATTGTTCCGGTGATCCAACATGTTCCCAATCGGTCACTTTGGTTTTTATTTGCAGGTGGACTGAGTTATACGGGGGGCGTGGTTTTCTATTTGTTTCCTAAAATTCCGTTTTTCCACCTGGTGTTTCACCTCTTCATATTGGGTGGTTCGGTATGTCACTTCTTTGCCTTTTTATATTTACTACCCATCTAGAGTGAATTTCCAAATCACAAATTCCAAAAAATCAATCTGAAACGATGCTTTTATTTTTCAGATGAAACAGCTTTTAATAATTGATGAAATTCATCTGGAATAGCTGTCTCAAACTGGAGTTTTTCTGCTGTTACAGGATGAACAAAACTTAATTTTGAGGCGTGCAGCATGAGCCTGTTGAATCCATATTCTGCTTTGATCAATTTATTCAAGGTGAAATCGCCGTGGTGCGAATCACCAACAATATCATGCCGGTTCTTGGCAAAATGCTGGCGAATTTGGTGCCAACGACCGGTTTCAGGTAACACTCTAACCAGGCTAATAGATACATTCGTGTGATCTTTATAGGAAATAGCAGTCTCTACTCTTTGTATATTTTCAAACCGAGTGACAGCTGGCTTTTTAAACTTGCTCTTTTTCTTCACCACAACTTTCTGATCAAAGACTCCTTCATCATCAACTTCTCCCAATACAATGGCCAAGTATTCTTTTTGCACTTCTTTTCGTTCAAATTGCAAGGTGAGTTGATGAGCCACTTCCGAAGAAAGCGCCAAAATGATCAATCCCGAAGTTTTCGAATCTAAACGATGAACGTTGTATATCCACTGCCCTGTCTTATCGCCGATCAGTTTCGTCAAATAATCGGCATCATGAGGCATAAAATCATTTTTATGCACTGGCAAATCAATTGGCTTATCGACGATTAACAGATATTCATCCTGGTAAATAATAGGTACTTCCATCGTTTTAAGTTCTGCTAAAATTGGCCGCAAGGTACATTTCTTTTCAAACAAAATTGAATGTAATTTGTCTAAAATAAACAGCAGTGGTGGTTCGATTAAACCACCATTCAATTTTTAAACATCGGAATTATGGAATTTAATCCACTTAATCAATTTGAAGAATATGTCATCCTGCAAAAAGGGACAGAGCCCCCTTTTACCGGGAAATATTATAAAAATAAAGCTGAGGGGAAATACGTCTGCAAACGGTGTGATGCCCCACTCTATCGTTCATCTGACAAATTTGACAGTGGTTGTGGCTGGCCAAGTTTTGATGACGAAATTCCGGGCGCCGTGCATAAATCAACAGATGCAGACGGTCGTAGAACCGAAATTACCTGTGCCAATTGCGGTGCTCATTTGGGGCATGTATTCTATGGTGAACAATTTACCGGGAAAAACACCCGGCACTGTGTCAATTCGATATCAATGAAGTTTATTCCAAAGGAAGATGAATAGCTGCTGTTAACGCGCTCGGTAAAATAAATTCCAAATGCGTTATTCTGCGGCATTTCTTAAATGAACCACCTCGCAGCAGAGTTGACGAGGTATCTATTGGAAATTAGTTTTTTTAAGCGAAGCAAAGCTTCGGGGAACTAACCCCATAGTGATTAGAATCGATTCTTTTTTGCTGTATTCCTGAGGGTTACACCTTTAAAATTATCCAAACAAAATAACGTTGCTTTCGAAAGCTATTTTGGACTCATTCTATTTAAAGTATTTATTTTGAAAATTATTTCATATTGAACATTTGTTCTATATATTTGTGGTATAATTTTTAAAATAATGCAAATGAAAATAGCAATACCAAGCCGATCAGATATGGTTGATAACCATTTTGGTCATTGTGAATACTTCTCAATTATTGAAGTTGATAATCAAAAACAGGTCACCCAAAAATCTGCAATGGCCACTTCTAAAAGTTGCGGATGTAAATCCAATCTCGCAGAAGAATTAGCACAGGAAGGCGTCACCTTATTATTGGCCGGAGGAATTGGCCAAGGTGCGGTATCAAAGTTAAAACTGCAAAATATTGAAGTACTAACCGGTTTTCGTGGAAGCATTGATGAAGCCATAAAACAATGGAAAAACAATAAATTTCAATTAAATCAAACAACTTGTGTCGAACATCACAATTGTTCGCACTAATTTGTCTCGTTACCGACAGTTAATTTTTGGGCGTCAACCAATTGATAAACATCTTCATATGTGGTTGCGCCCATTAATTTTGCACGCAAGTGAGCAGCGCCTTGAAACCCATTGGCATAAATTTTATAAAAGCGCTTTAAAATATTGAAATTTTTCACGCCACCCCAGTTCCGCTCAAACAGCTGGGTATGCAAAACTAACTGTTCCAGCTTGTCTTCTTTACTTCGTTGTTTTTCCTCCGAATTGAAAAACCAGGGATCGTGAAAAATTCCACGTCCAATCATGATTCCATCCACCCCGTATCGCTGCGAATAGTCCAAGGATTGTGCATAAGAAAGAATATCTCCATTTCCCAAGATCGGAATTTCCGGTTGTAATTTGTTACGAACCTGCACTGCTTTAGCAATCTCATCCCAGTTGGCTTCACCATCTGACTGTTGCTTTTGAATTCGACCATGCAACGTGATAGCCGCCGGCTTTGTTTCCAACAATTGAGTGATCCAACGTTCCGTTTCATGCTGGCGAATTCCGGTTCGCGTTTTCACAGAAACCGGTAAGTCTGTCGCTTCTTTGGTGGCCAATACAATTTCCTGGGCCAGGGATGGTTGATCAATCAATGCGCTGCAACATCCATTTTTTACCACGTTTTTCACTGGGCATCCCATATTAATATCGATGCCATCAAAATCATATTCTTCGGTAATTTCACGGGTTACCTTGTGATAAATTTCCGGCTTGTTCCCCCAGATTTGAGCGACCAATTTTATCCCTTTTTCTTTTAAAATCTGACGTTCACTCTCGCTCGCGATTAATCGTTCGGCAACACGCTTCTTTCCAACCGGGTGATTCATGCCGTCAACCGAAGTAAATTCGGTAAACAACAAGTGTAAACATCCGGGTTGTGAGATGCGAGCCACCAACTCACGAAACGACGTATCGGTCACATCTTCCATTGGTGCAAGTGCCATAATTGGTCGTTCTATTTCCTGCCAGAAATTGCTCATATTATACTTCAGCTTTCGGCTGATCAATTTTGTCAACCTTTATTTTATTATCAATGCTTTTCCGAAAACTTTTTCGGTTGCCAAATTTACGTTTGAATGTTTGAACATACAACTCGAGATCTTCTACCGGAGCATGCAATACATCCTTGCATTCATCGCTGCAGCAACCATCGTAGTGATTAGCACATTCAGGACATTGAATAAATAAAATATGACAAAGGTTATTGGCGCAGTTAGTGTGCGTGTCGCATTTCCGACCACATTGATGGCAATGTGCAATTACTTCGTCATTAATTGTTTCGCCCAATCGCTCATCAAAAACAAAGTTCTTCCCTACAAACTTCGACTGTAAATCCAACTTTTTAATTTGTTGTGCATATTCTATAATACCACCATGCAATTGGTTCACATCCTTAAAACCGTGATGTTTTAAATAGGCACTCGCCTTCTCGCAACGAATGCCACCAGTGCAGTACAACAATATTTTTCGGTCTTTTTGATCTTTGAAATCGCTGACAACCATGTCAATTTCTTCACGGAAGGTGTCGGATTCAGGACAAATAGCTGTTTTAAAATGGCCAATTTCACTTTCGTAATGATTTCGCATGTCAATGACCAGCGTATCTTGCTGATCCACCATATTATGAAATTCCTGAGCAGTTAAATGATTGCCAACATTGGTCACATCAAATGCATTGTCGTCTAAACCGTCGGCTACAATCTTAGGACGCACTTTGATCGTAAGCTTGTAAAATGATTTTCCATCATCTTCCACCGCATATTTTATCGGCATGTTTTTCAGCTCTTCCATTTCGTCCAGCTGCGCCAGAAATTGCTCCAGGTTGTGTTCAGGGACACACATTTGTGCGTTGATGCCTTCTCTCGCCACATAGATACGACCAAAACAGTTCAGTTCATTCCATTTTACATATAGGTTGTTTCGAAAGTCCAAAGGTTCCTCGATACGCACATACCGATAAAAAGAGATGGTTGTGCGTTTAAAAGTTTCGGCCATCAGACGTGCTTTCAGTTCTTCTTTGCTGAATTTGTTGTATAGTTGCATGGTTAATATTTTGTGCGCAAAGATATAAAAACTTCAAATTAAGAATAACTGACCCGATTATCTCTTCCCTTATATAAGGTAAAATCACCATTCCAACCATTTCAGACAAAATGACGCCAACATATGATAGATTCTAGAAATATATTCTACAACATATGGGTGGTTTTTAAACATTGAATGCCAATTATTTATAAATCTGCAAAAACGATGAATTTTCTATACATTAAGATTTTTTAAGGTTTTTTTAATATTCGTAGGAAATATATGCTATATTAGCGAAGCATTTACAAAACAAATGCTTTAGAATGAAATAATTATAGATACCTTTTCTCTTTAAACCAATATTTATTTTCTGGTCTAACTAAACTAAATTATGGACAACGAGTTATCATGACGATGGTAACCCGCCTTTTTTTATTAATATTTATACAAAAAGCTTTCACCTTCATTTTTTCTCCTTTCACAAATTCACCTCCACAATAATAATGCTGAAATTTTTAGTTTGGAATACTT
>Ga0102953_1002241_pt1 | contig 11645 bp, 10 predicted proteins | sample SalPon2A_C_D2_MG_FD_78509 | JGI IMG/M metagenome (GOLD analysis project Ga0102953, IMG submission 78509) | Soil microbial communities from South San Francisco under conditions of wetland restoration - Salt Pond MetaG R2A_C_D2_MG | ecosystem: Environmental > Terrestrial > Soil > Wetlands | place... | reverse complement strand
GGCGCCACGGCGAGCGCTTCCGCGCGGCCGACGGCCTCGCCCGCCGCGCGGAGAGCGGGGAGCGCTTCCACGACGGCGCCGGCTGAGCGGCGTGCGGCGGCGCCGTGACGAGCCGGTAAGCTGGGCGGCGAGCGCGCCATGCTCCTCTACCTCGACCAGAACTACGCCTCGCGCGTCGCCAAGTACCTGCTGGGGCAGCCCGGCCACGAGCACTTCGGCGAGCTCTACCGCGCGCTTCACGACGCGCGCACGCGCCCCCCGCGCGCCCGGCCGGTCATCCCGCCCAGCCCCTTCCACGTGCTGGAGACCCGCGGCGGCTACCTGCTGCCGGTGTTGCAGGGCCTGTTCGCGGAGTTCGGTGAGGGCCGCTGGGTACGGCCCTGGCAGGAGGTGGCGGCACGGCAGGCGCGGCGCCTGCAGGCGGAGGGCCGGCTCGACCGCCGCGACCTGCTCGCCCGCACAGGCGACTGGCAGCGGGCCGCGGACCTCGGCGCGCTCGCGGACCTGCTGGGGGTGCCCCTCTCGGGCGGCTTCTTCGACCGTTGCCTGGCGCTCCGGGAGGCGCTGGCCGGGCGCATCGGGGTGAGCCACGAGATCGCCATGACGCTTCCCTTCGCGCGCTTGCTGGTGCGCTCGCTGGCGTTCCGTTCGCTCGACCAGGACAGAGACCCCCGGCCCAGCGACCTGGCGGACCTGGTGATGGCCGCCACCGTCGGCCCCTACGTGGACGCGCTGGCGACCGACCGCTATCTGCGCGAGACGCTGCAGCGCACCGGCTACGGCGCGCCGGTGTTCTCGGGCCGGCGGCACGAGGTGCTGGACCTGGCCGCCCGCGTCCGCTCGGGAGAGCTGCGCTCGCGGCGGCTCAGCTCTTGACGGCTCAGCCCTTGACGACCAGCCGCGGCCGCAGCCGCGCCACCTTGCGGCCGATGCCGGCGGCGTCGACGGTGTCGACCACGTCCGCCACGTCCTTGTAGGCCTCGGGCATCTCCTCGGCGACGGTGCCGCGGCCGGCCGCCCGGACCACCACGCCCCGGTCCGCCAGCTCCCGCAGCAGGTCGCGGCGCCGCGCCTCCTTCCTGGCGCGGTGGCGGCTCATGCGCCGCCCGGCGCCGTGGCAGCTGGAGCCGAAGGTGTCGCGCATGGCGCCCTCGGTCCCCACCAGCACGTAGGAGTAGCGCCCCATGTCGCCGGGGACGAACACCGGCTGGCCGATCGGGCGGTAGGCCGGCGGCAGCTCCGGGTGGCCGGGCGGGAAGGCGCGCGTGGCGCCCTTGCGGTGGACGAGCAACGGCCGTCCGCCGTGCTCCTCCAGCTTGGCGTTGTTGTGTGCCAGGTCGTAGATGACGTGCAGGCCGTGGTCCCGCGGGGTGAAGCCGGCCTCCTCGAACGCCTCGCGCACGCTTGCGGTGATGCGCTGCCGGTTGGCGAAGGCGAAGTTGGCGGCGGCGGCCATGGCGCCCAGGTAGGCGCGGCCGTCCGGGCTCTCGGCGGGCGCGGCGGCCAGCTGGCGGTCGGGGAGGTCGATGCCGTAGCGCGGCAGCGCGTCCAGGAAGCGCTCCACGTAGTCGCTGCAGACCTGATGGCCGAGCCCGCGCGAGCCGGTGTGGATGAGCACCGTCACCGTGCCCCGGGCCAGACCCATGGCGGCCGCGGCCGCGGCGTGGTAGATCTCGTCGACCACCTGCACCTCCAGGAAGTGGTTGCCGCTGCCGAGGCTGCCGAGCTGCGGCAGGCCGCGCTCCAGGGCGCGCGGCGAGAGCGCGTCGGGGTCGGCGCCGGCCAGGCGGCCGCCCGACTCCGTGCGCGCCAGGTCGTCCGCCTCGCCGTGGCCCCTGGCCACCATGAAGCCCGCGCCCTCCACCAGCAGCCGCCTCAGCTCGTCCTCCTCGAGCCGCTCGGCCTGGCGCTTGGACCCGACGCCGGTCGGCACCCGCCGGAAGAGGGCGTCGGCCAGCCGCTCCACGCGCGGCGCCAGGTCGTCGGCGGTGAGCGCCGAGCCCAGCAGGCGCACGCCGCAGTTGATGTCGTAGCCGACCCCGCCGGGGCTCACCACGCCGCCGGCCCGGGGGTCGAAGGCGGCCACGCCGCCGATGGGGAAGCCGTAGCCCCAGTGGATGTCGGGCATGGCCAGCGCCGGCGCCACGATCCCCGGCAGCGTCGCCACGTTGACGAGCTGCCTGAGCGAGGCGTAGTCCTCCTCGGCCAGCATGTCCAGGATGGCCTGCGAGGCATAGAACACGGCGTCCACGCGCATGTCGCCGTGGCGCGGGATGCGGTAGCGGCAGCGTCCCGCCGTCTCGAAGGTCCGCTCCAGCGTGGTCATGGCCGTCCTCCCCGCTCGCGGGCGGGTCCTGCCGCGAGCCTCACACGTCGAGGATGACCCGCGCCCGCCAGCCCGCCCGCCCGCGAGCCAGCTGCAGGTCGTGATAGGTGGCGCCCTTCACCTCGCCGCGCCAGCCGTGCGCCTGGGGGTCGAGGGGGGCGGTGGTCAGCTGCGCTTGCAGCTGCCAGGCGGCGCCGTCCAGCGCCGGCGGCACGACGCGCAGCCGGGCTCCGACGGGGACGCGCTGGCGCGTCTGCACCAGGTAGAGCAGCTCGTCCAGCCAGCGCACCAGAAGGCGGTCGGCCGCGGGCGCCTCGAGCTGCAGCACGGCCTCGTCGCGGTCGCCGCGGTGGTTTCCCTCGGGGGGCGAGGCCATCAGCTCGGCGAGCAACACCCGCCGGGCGGCGTCGAACAGCGTCTCCAGGTCGGGCGCGCTCAGCTCGAAGCCGATGTCGCCGGTGTGCTCCAGCGGCCGGGTGCGGGTGGCGGGCACGGCGCTCAGCCTCCGCCGCCGGCCCCGGCACGCAGGTACCGGAGGAACCAGTCGGCGGCCAGCGCCGCCACGCGGTCGAGCGCCCCCGGCTCCTCGAAGAGGTGGGTGGCCCCCGAGACGACCTCCAGCGCCTTCCGGCAGCGCAGCAGGGCCAGCGCCTGGCGGTTGAGCTCGAGCACCCTCGGGTCGCGGCCGCCGACGATGAGCAGGCTGGGCGCGCGCACCCGTGGCAGGGCGTCCGCCGCCAGGTCCGGCCGGCCCCCGCGCGACACCACCGCCGCCACGCGCTCGGGCGCGGCGGCCGCCGCCCAGAGCGCTGCCGCCGCGCCCGTGCTGGCGCCGAAGAGACCGACCGGGAGGGCGGCCGTGTCCTCACGGCGCGCCAGCCACGCCACCGCCTGCTCGAGGCGCGCCGCCAGCCTCGGGATGTCGAATCGTGCCTCCGGGCCCGCGGCGTCCTCGTCTTCGCTGAGCAGGTCGAAGAGCAGCGTGCCGAAGCCCGCCGCCTGCAGGGTGGCGGCCACCGCGCGGTTGCGCGAGCTGTGCCGGCTCGAGCCGCTGCCGTGCGCGAACGCCACCAGCCCGGCAGCCTGCGGCGGCACCGTGAGCGTCCCGGGCAGGGCGGCCGCCTCGAGATCGAGCACGACCTCCCGTCCCCGCGGCCGCGTGGAGCGCGCGGTCACGGGCCCTCCGCCGCGGCCGGCCGGTGGGCAGCGAGCAGCTCCCGCACCTCGTCGTCGCCGGTCTGGGGGAAGTCCAGGTACCAGCGCCCGACGGCCAGGAAGGGGTCCGGCGTGGCGAGGCACACGATCTCGTCGGCCTCGCCCTCGAGCCGCGTCAGCGACTCGGCCGCCGCCACCGGCGTGGCCACCACCACCCTGGCCGGAGCCGAGCTGCGCACCGCCGCCACCGCCGAGCGCATGGTGGCGCCGGTGGCGATTCCGTCGTCGACCAGGATCACGGTCTTCCCCTCGAGCCGGGGCGGCGCCCGGTCGCCGCGGAAGACCCGCTCGCGGCGCTCGAGCTCCGCGAGCTCACGCGCGGCGACGCGCTCCACGGTGTCGGGAGTCAGCCTCAGGTCGTGGACGATCTCCTCGTTGACGACGCGCCCGCCGCCGCTGGCGACCGCCCCCATGGCCAGCTCCTCGTGCCCCGGAACGCCCAGTTTGCGCACCACCAGCACGTCCAGCGGGCAGCCGAGCGCGTCGGCCACCTCGGCGGCGACCGGCAGCCCGCCGCGCGGCAGCCCCAGCACCACGGCGCCGGCCGCGCCGGCGTACGCCTGCAAGCGCTCGGCCAGCCTGCGGCCCGCCTCCCGTCTGTTCTGGAACAGCGACATCGACACCTCCGTCCTGGAGGTCGCGTCGGGGTGCGAGCCGGGCCCCGTGCCGTCCGCCCCACACAGGGGCCCGGGCTCGAGAAGTCTTGGTCTCCTCTACCTCAAGTGAAGCACACTCGCGCGCCCCGGAGCGTCCGCCGAACTCCTACGGTGGCGGCTCTCGGGCCGGCCCGAACGGCCTCAATCCGCCAGGTGCCCGAGCTTGGCGATCTTGGTCTCCAGGTAGCGCTCGTTGTACGGGTTCTGGCCGGCATGGAGCGGCACGCGCTCGACGATCTGCATGCCGTAGCCCTCGAGCGCCGCCACCTTGCGCGGGTTGTTGGTGAGCAGCCGCATCTTGCGCACGCCCAGGTCGGCCAGGATCTGCGCGCCGATGCCGTAGTCGCGCAGGTCCGGCGCGAAGCCGAGCTGCTCGTTCGCCTCCACGGTGTCCGCCCCCTGGTCCTGCAGCCGGTAGGCGCGGATCTTGTTGAGCAGGCCGATGCCCCGCCCCTCCTGGCGCAGATAGACCAGCACGCCGCGGCCGGCGTCGGCGATGGCCTTCAGGGCGGCGTCGCGCTGCGAGCCGCAGTCGCAGCGCAGGCTGTGCAGGGCGTCGCCGGTGAGGCACTCGGAGTGCATGCGCACGAGGACGGGCTCGTCGCCGGCCACCTCGCCCAGCGTCAGGGCCACGTGCTCGTTGTCGTTGAGGTCGTCCCGGTAGCCGTGGATGGTGAACTCCGCCCAGGGCGTGGGCAGGCGGGCGCTCTCCACGTGCCGCACGAAGCCGTCGCCGGCGAGGCGGTAGGCGATGAGATCGGCGATGGTGCCCACCTTGAGGCCGTGCTCCCGCGCGAACGCCAGGATGGCCGGCAGGCGCATCATCGAGCCGTCATCGTGCATCAGCTCGGAGAGCGCCGCGGCGGGCTTGAGGCCCGCCAGCCGGCACAGATCGACGGCCGCCTCGGTGTGCCCGGCCCGGCGCAGCACGCCGCCCGAGCGGGCGCGCAGCGGGAAGACGTGGCCCGGCCGGGCCAGGTCGTCGGCGGTCACGTCGTCGGCGATGGCGGCGCGGATGGTGGTGGCGCGGTCGCGCGCGCTGATGCCGGTGTCCACGCCCTGCCTGGCCTCGATGGAGACGGTGAAGGCGGTGCCGCGCTTGGCGGTGTTGTGCGCCACCATCGGCGGCAGCTCGAGCCGGTCCGCCTGCGCGTCGGTCAAGGCCAGGCACACCACGCCGCCGGTGTAGCGGATGGTGAAGGCCAGGTTGTCGGCGGTGACGGCTTCGGCCGGGATGATGACGTCGCCCTCGTTCTCCCGGTCGGCGTCGTCGACCATGATGACCGGGCGCCCGGCGCGCAGGTCCTCCAGCAGCGCCTCGACGCTGGCGATCTCGGGATGCTCGACGCTCATGTCACGCCCTCCGTGTTCCGCTCGCCGCAGGCGACGCCGCGTCACGCCCGCCGCTGCCGTCCGGCTCCCGGCTCGCGCCCGCTCCCTGCGGGGCGGCGGTGGCGGCGTCCGCCTCCCCGCCGGCGTCCCCGCGCGCGAACGCCAGCAGCCGCTCGGCGTAGCGCGCCAGCTGGTCCGTCTCCAGGTTGACGGCGCTGCCCGCTTCCAGCTCGCCCAGGGTGGTGACGGCCAGGGTGTGGGGGATGAGCCACAGCGTGAAGTCGCCGTCGCCCAGACGGCCGTCGCTGCCGGCCGGCCCCCCCACGTCGACCACCGTGAGGCTGACGCCGTCCACTGTCACCGACCCCTTGGGGATCAGGTAGCGCGCCAGAGCCGCGGGGGCGCGCACGGTGAGCACGTGAGCGCCGGGCTCGCTGCGCTTGTCCAGCACCCGCCCGACGCCCTCGACGTGGCCGCTGACGATGTGGCCCCCGAAGCGGCCGTCGGCGCGCAGCGCCCGTTCCAGGTTGACGCGGTGGCCGGGCGACCAGCGCGGAGCGGTCCTGGCGACGCTCTCCTGGGAGAGCTCCACCGCGAAGCCGCCCTCGTCCACCGCGACGGCCGTCAGACAACAGCCGGACACCGCCACGGAGTCGCCGATCTCCAGACCGCGCGCCACGCGTTCGGCCCGGATGCGCACCCGCAGGTCGCCGGCGCGCGTCTCGGCCGCGGCGACGGTGCCCATCTCCTCCACGATGCCGGTGAACATCTCAGACCTCCTCGGAGCCGCCGGCGAGGGACGCGGGGGCGCTCGCGCGCGCCGCTTCCGGCGGCGCCCCCAGGCCGGCGGCCGGGTACCGCACGGCGCCCGTGATCAGCAGATCGTCCGCCACGCTCTCGGTGCGCACGCCCTCCAGCCGGATGGCGTCTTCCATGCGGGCCACCCCCAGCCCCGCCAGCGGCGTGGCCCCTCCGCCGCCCACCAGCTTGGGGGCGATGAACCAGGCGACCCGGTCGACCGCGCGCGCCTCGAAGAACGCCCACGCCAGCGTGCCGCCTCCCTCGAGCAGCAGGCTGGTGACGCCCGCGTCCAGCAGGTGCCGCAGGGCGGGCCGGACGTCCGCGCGTCCCTGCTGCTCGGGCAGGGCCACCACCTCCGCCCCTCGCGCGCGCAGCGCCGCGACCCGCGCGGCAGACGCCTTGGCCGTGCAGAACAGCAGCACCCGCGGCGGCCGCCCGTCGTCGTCGGGATCGAACAGGCGCGCCGTGGGCGGCGTGCGCGCCACCGAGTCGAACACCGCCTTCACGGGGGTGCGCCCGCCGGGGATGCGGGCGGTGAGCTGCGGGTCGTCCAGCAGCACCGTGTTGATGCCTGCGGCGACGCCGTCGAGCTCGTCGCGCCAGCGGTGCACCCGCTCGCGCGCCGGCTCCCCGGTGATCCAGCGCGACCGGCCGGTGCGGCTGGCCAGCTTGCCGTCGAGCGTCATCGCGGTCTTGTACAGCACGAACGGCCGCCGCTCACGCTGAGCCGTGAAGAAGACCTCGTTCTGGGCGGTCGCCTCGGCCTCGCGCACGCCCACCGTGACCGTCACGCCGCCCGCTTCCAGGCGGCGTACGCCGGCGCCGTCCGTGCGCGGGTCCGGGTCCATCGCGGCGATCACCACGCGCGCCACGCCCGCGTTCAGCAGCGCCTCGGTGCAAGGCGGGGTGCGGCCGTGGTGGTCGCACGGCTCGAGCGTGACGTAGGCGGTGGCGCCGCGGGCGCGTGTCCCGGCGGCCCCGAGCGCCTCCACCTCGGCGTGCGGCTCGCCCGCGCGGCGGTGCCAGCCCTCCCCGACCACCTCGCCGTCGGCGACCAGCACGCACCCCACCATCGGGTTCGGCGACACGCGCCCGCGCCCGTTCTCGGCCAGCGCCAGCGCCCGGTCCATGAAGCGCGCGTCGGCACGCGGGTCGGCAGCCGCGGCGCTCACCGGACCCTCCTGCTACGGGCCGCTCGAAACGGCCCCATGTTGTCGACCATGGATGCGAACACGTGATCCGCGCCCGGCACGAACGCCGTGGCGCAATCACCTCCTTCTCCCATCCGGACTCTCACCGTCGGTACCGGAGTCTCACCGGTTCGGGCGCGCGCTTCATGCACGTGCTTCGCGGACTGCGGCCGGTCGCGCTGGCGACGGCCTCACCGCCGGTCGGGAATTTCACCCTGCCCCGAAGGATGTCTGGTTGTGGAGGCCCGCCCAGGGGCCTCACGGGCATTCTACGCCTGCCGGCACCGCAGCGGGGTCGCTCGGCGTGCCCCGCCGCCGCCCCGGCCCGCGGCTAGAATCGGAGCATGAGCACGAGCGACCCCGGTGACGGCCCCGACGTCGATGACGTCGTCACCTGCTTCCTCCGCCATCGCGGTGAGGTGCTGCTGGTGCGGCGCAGCGGCCGCGTCGGCAGCTATCGCGGCCGCTGGGGCGCCGTCTCCGGCTTCGCCGAGGGCGACCCCTTGGAGGGCGCCTGGCGGGAGATCTCGGAGGAGACCGGGCTCGAGGGCGCAGTCACGCTGGTGAAGCAGGGCGAGCCGTTCGGCTTCGAGGACGCCGAGGCGGGGCACCGCTGGCGCGTCCACCCCTTCCTCTTCGACGCCGCGACCCGCGACGCCAGGCTCGACTGGGAGGCCGAGGAGGGAGCTTGGGTGTCTCCCGTCGAGATCCTCACGCGCGACACGGTGCCAAGGCTGTGGACCTCGTACCAACGGGTCGGTCCCACCGAGGCCGACATCCGCGCCGATCACGAGCACGGCTCGGCGTGGCTGTCGTTGCGGGCGGTGGAGGCGCTCCGCGACGGCGCGGCGACCGCCGCCGCGGAGGCCGCCGCGGAGGCCGGCGCGGAGGCCGGCGCGGCGCGGCCGGCGCTGGCGGGACTGGCACGGTCGCTGGGGCGGGCCCGGCCCGCCATGACGGCGCTGCGCAATCGTGTGGACCGCGTGATGGCGCGGGCGCTCGGGGCCGCGGGCCCGGCGGCAGGGGCTGCCGGCTCGGCGGCCGCGGTGCGCGATGCCGCCGAGGCGGTCCTGCGCGAGGCGATCGCGGCCGAGGAGGGAGCCGCCGCCGAGGTGGCGCGCGCCGCGGCCGGCCGGCGGGTGCTGACGCTGTCTCTGTCGGGCACGCTCCTGGAGGGGTTGCTGGCGGCCTCGCCGGCGCCGGCCCGGGTGGTGGTCTGCGAGTCGCGTCCGGGCGGTGAGGGGCGCACGCTGGCGGCACGGCTGGCGGAGGCCGGGCTGGAGGTCGTGCTGGTCCCTGACGCGGCCGTCGCCTGGGCGCTGGGGGCGCTGGGGGTGGAGCTGGTGCTGGTCGGCGCCGACACCGTGCTCGCCGACGGCGCGGTGGTGAACAAGGTCGGCACCCATCCTGCGGCGCTGGCGGCACGTGCGGCCGGCGTGCGCGCGCTCGCCGCGGCCTCGAGCGACAAGATCGCGGCCGCCGGGGAGGCGGCGGATGCGGCGGAGGAGGCGCCGGGCGAGGATGCGGCGGAGGCGGTGCCGCCCGGCGGCCGGCAGGCCGGCGTCGCGCGCCGGCTGCCGCGCCGCCGCGCCCCGCTGTTCGAGCGCGTCCCGGCAGCGCTGTTCGATGGCGTCCTGACCGAGCGGGGCGTGCTCACCCGTCGGCAGGTGCGGGCGATCGCCGCCGAGCACGCCGCCGACCGGGGCTGGGACCCCGAGCGCACGTGAGCGGACCGTGCCCGCCTGGTAGCATCGCCGCACCATGACCCGACTCCCCCCGACCGATCCCGGCAACGGCGCGCCGAGCGCCGCCGCTGCCGTCCCAGACGCCGGCGGGCCCCTCGAGGCGCCGCCGAGCGCGTCCCGCATGCGCGCCTACGCCGAGCTCCTGATCCGGGTAGGCGTCAATCTGCAAGCCGGCCAGGGCCTCCTGGTGCGCGCCCCCATCGAGAGCGCGCCGCTGGTGCGCGAGGTGGCGCGCGTCGCCTACCGCGTGGGCTCTCCGCTGGTGGACGTGATGTGGAGCGACGACGCCGTCACCCGCGCCCGCTTCGAGCTGGGCCCCGAGGGCAGCTTCGAGCGCGTGCCGCAGTGGCGGGCCGACGGGCGGCTGGCGATGTACCGCCAGGGCTTCGCGTCGCTCGCCGTCGTAGGGGACGATCCCGACCTGCTCGCCGGCACCGACCCGAAGCGTTGGGCGACCTACATCCGCGCGTCGCAGCAGGCGAACCGGCCCGCCCAGGCGATCAGCATGCGCGACGGCATCCCCTGGTGCGTCGCCGCCTACCCGGGCCTGTCGTGGGCGCGCAAGGTCAACGCCGGGGTGCCCGACGGGCTGGCGGTCGCGCGTCTCTGGGACGCGATCTTCACGGCCACCCGGGTGGATGCGGCCGACCCCGTCGGCGCCTGGCGCGAGCACTCGCAGCGCCTGAAGGCGCTGGCGGAGAGGCTCAACGCACGCCGCTACGCGGCGCTGCGCTTCCGTGGGCCCGGCACCGACCTGCGCGTGGGCCTCGCCGAGGGGCACGTGTGGGTGGGGGCGTCGGCGCGCACGCCCGAGGGGCAGGAGTTCATGCCCAACATGCCCACCGAGGAGGTGTTCACCGCGCCTCACCGTGCCCGCGTCGACGGCACCGTCCGCGCCAGCATGCCGCTCGCCAGCGGCGGCGCCGTCATCGAAGGCTTCGCGCTGCGCTTCGAGGACGGCCGGGTGGTGGAGGCGCGCGCGGAGCGCGGCCAGGACGAACTGGACCGCATCCTGGACAGCGACGAGGGCGCCCGCTCGCTGGGCGAGGTGGCGCTGGTGCCCGCCTCCAGCCCCATCGCCCGGTCGGGCGTGCTGTTCTACGAGACCCTCTTCGACGAGAACGCCGCCAGCCATATCGCCCTGGGCAAGGCCTACCCCAACACCGTCGGGGGCGGCGAGGCGATGGACGATGCGGAGGCGGCCGCTGCCGGTCTCAACGACTCCATCACCCACGTCGACTTCATGATCGGCTCGGCCGAGGTGGATGTCGACGGCGAGTTCGAGGACGGCCGCGTGGAGGCGGTGATGCGCGCCGGGGAGTGGGCGGGCTGAGCGTGCCGCCGGCACGGCGCTGGCAGGCCGCGGCGGGCGCCTGCGAGGCCGCGACGTGATGCGCGGGGACGGCGCGGCGCGGCCCGGCGGTGGCGCCGAGCCTGCCGGGGTGCGGGGCGACGGCCTCGACGGCGCCCGCCGGGTGCTGCGGGAGCGCTTCGGCTTCGACGCCTTCCGCGGTGCTCAGGAGGAGATCATCGCGCAGCTGCTGGCGGGCGGCGACGCCCTGGTGCTGATGCCCACCGGCGGCGGCAAGTCGCTGTGCTACCAGATCCCGGCCATGCTGCGGCCCGGCGTCGGCGTGGTGGTGTCGCCGCTGATCGCCCTGATGCACGATCAGGTGAGCGCCCTGCGCCAGGCCGGCGTGCGCGCCGCAGCGCTGAACTCCACGCTGGACGCGGCCGAGGCCCGCGAGGTGGAGCGGGCGCTGGCGGAGGGCCGCCTGGACCTGATCTACGTGGCGCCGGAGCGGCTCCTGACCGAGCGCTTCCTGGGCCTGCTGGACGGCGCCGAGCTGGCGCTGTTCGCCATCGACGAGGCGCACTGCGTGTCGCAGTGGGGGCACGACTTCCGCCCGGAGTACATCGGGCTGGCGCGGCTGGCCGAGCGCTACCCGCGCGTGCCGCGCATCGCCCTCACCGCTACCGCCGACGCCGTCACGCGCCGCGAGATCCTCGACAGGCTGCAGCTCGGGAGCGCCCGCCGCTTCGTTTCGAGCTTCGACCGGCCCAACATCCGCTACACCGTGGTGGACAAACAGAACGCGCGCCAGCAGCTCCTCGACTTCTACCGCCGCGGCCACCAGGGCGACGCCGGCATCGTCTACTGCCTGTCGCGCAAGAGCGTCGACCAGACCGCCGAGTGGCTGGCGGCGCGGGGCGTCGACGCCGTGCCCTACCACGCCGGGCTGGACGCGGCGACCCGCCGGGCCCACCAGGAGCGCTTCCTCGATGAGGACGGCGTGGTGGTCGTGGCGACGATCGCCTTCGGCATGGGCATCGACAAGCCCGACGTGCGCTTCGTGGCGCACCTGGACCTGCCCAAGAG
>Ga0102953_1002240_pt1 | contig 11647 bp, 14 predicted proteins | sample SalPon2A_C_D2_MG_FD_78509 | JGI IMG/M metagenome (GOLD analysis project Ga0102953, IMG submission 78509) | Soil microbial communities from South San Francisco under conditions of wetland restoration - Salt Pond MetaG R2A_C_D2_MG | ecosystem: Environmental > Terrestrial > Soil > Wetlands | place... | reverse complement strand
TCCATCTTGAATTCCTGTCTCAAGCTAAGAGTCGGGGGTCGCTAGCTACAGTGTAGCGCGAATCGCCGGACCTGCAGGTGGGAATCTGATCGGCCTGAGATTTTACAACGGGGCGGCGATTCCCATGATGGTCGGTGATGCGAAAGCCGGTGAACCGCTGGAGACCAAATACTGGATTGACTTGATGCTGAAGCCCGCTGCGCGGATCGCACGTTCGGTATCGCGAGCCAGATGACAGTTGCCACAGAGTGGCCGCCAGACCGGCTGCAGGAGTTTCTGCCAGCGCAGCAAGCCCGGCCGGTCCTTCGCCGCGACATGCTCTAGGAAAAGTAGTTGCCCGTCGGGCTTCAGCAAGCTTTTGATCCTGGCAAGCGCGGTGACTTGGGATGCGACCGAGCAGAGGACCAGGGTTGAGACGATGCTGTCGAATGAATGGTCGGGAAAGTCGAGGTCGTCGACCGCGTTTGCTACGACCTGGTAGGTCTCTACCGCGAGAGCACTCAACTTGCCCTGCAGCCGCCGGCGCATGTGGGGATCCGGTTCGGCCAGGGTCAGACAGCTGATCCCGGGCGGATAATGGAGCAGGTTGGCCCCGGTGCCGGCACCGATCTCGAGGACCGCGCCGCTTGCCTGGCTCAGCAATTCGGCCCGCCAGGCTCCCAGGCAAGCCGCCTCCATTCTGCCGAGAGCGGCGTCGTAGACCCGGGCCATCAGATGGGAATAGAACGACATCGGCCCGCTGTCAGTTGCGGGGGACGGGCAGGGGGGCAGGCCGGGCGAGCATGAGATCGCGACTCATGAACAGAACCAATCTTGACATGATTGTCCTCGTTTCAAGGGGGATGTGGCGTGTGATGCGGCGCCGGCAGCAATCAATTTTGTACGACGCGCCGAATATAGCAGAGCGGACGGCATCGTGTAAGATGGTTTCTTTGGCTGTTTCAGCGATCATTTTCGCTCAGGGCCGTTACCTTCGGCAGGCCGGTTTCTGACAACGTCACCCGGATCGACATCGGTCGGCAGCAGACCTGGCAATCCTCGATATAGTCCTGGAACGGGAGCGAACAGTCGACCAGCAATTGATTTTTCTCACCACAGTAGGGACAAAAGATGTCGGTCGTCTCCAGCAGGTTCACGGTTGGGACGCTTTCAGCATGGCGATGACGGCCCGGGCGACTGCCGCCGAAGAGGCCGGGTTCTGTCCGGTCACCAGGGCGTCGTCTATCACCGCATATTCTTGCCAGTCTCCGGCCCTGGAATAGTTCCCCCCGTTGCCCCGCAGCATATCTTCGAGCAGGAAGGGGACCACCTCGGTCAGCTGGACAGCCTTCTCCTCGCTGTTGCTAAAGGCGGTGACATGCTTGCCGGCGACCAGGGGCGACCCGTCCGGCTTCTGCGGGTCACGCAGCACCGCCGGGCCGTGACAGACTGCCGAGACCGGCTTGCCGGCAGCATAGAACGCCTCGATCAGGGCGGTCGAAGTCGGGTCGTCCACCAGGTCCCAAAGCAGACCGTGCCCGCCGGGATAGAAGATCGCATCGTAGGCTGCCGGCATGATTCCGCTGAGTGGCCGGGTGGTTGCCAGGGCCTGCTGCGCCTCCGGGTCGCTGCGAAGCCTTTCGGTTGCAGCGGTCTGGGCATCCGGCACATCGCTCTTCGGGTCGATCGGCGGCTGCCCGCCTGTCGGAGAAGCGAGGGTGACCTCGCAGCCGGCATCCAGAAAGAGATAATAGGGGGCAGCAAACTCCTCCAGCCAGAAGCCGGTCGTTTGACCGGTGTCACCGAGCCGGTCATTGGAGGTCAGGACCATCAGGATCTTCATCGTCTGCTCCTCGCTTTGCGCATGTGCCGAATGGTGGTCCCCTTCGGCACTGAATCCCGCTGCCAGTATATCACGCGAGCTCGCTTCAGGCTCGGTCGTGGCAGCCTGGCGACCTGTCCGCAAACCCGCTTTTCCGGCAGGTCGCGCTGGCCGTGGGTGATCAACGGCAGGGAGGCCTTCGCTGCCGGATCCGCGACCGGACCAAGAGGATGGAAGTGGAAGCTTTCACGGTTTGTTGCCTGCCCGGAGGCAGAACAGGCAGATTCCGATCAGCAGAACCAGCGGTAGGGCGATGATGGCAACCTTAACCAGTTCGAGCGCACCGGCGTAAAACGCCTCCTGGACGGTGAAGGTGGCGGGGAATAAGCCTTTCAGATAATGGATCTCTTCCAGCGAGTGCAGGCAGACGGCGGTTATTACCGCGAAAGCGAATACCACCGAAGCTATGAGAAGGATGCGACACTTGGCTGTCATGGATCACCCCAACTGTTCGACGAAGCGATGGTATCGCGGCGTCAGCGGATTGATTCGCTGCTCGAAACGGTGATGCCTGAAAACGGGATGGCCATCAGTCGCCCCTGGCTATCGCGGCGAAGATGATTGTCGTGGCCAGCCAGAGAAATCCGATCAGTTGCACGATAAAGAAGCTGAAACGCAGCGAGACCACGGTATTGGTCTGGACGAAGCTGACATGAATCAGGGATTGTGCCACGCGTGCCGCCAGAATCAGGCAGGCGACCAGGTCCACCGTCTGACTCTGAATGCCCGAGACATGCAGGACAAACACGATGGCGGCGAAGACCGGCAGGTTTTCGATGCAGTTCGCGTGAGCACGCATTGCGCGACGATACCAGTCTTCGCCGTCGATCCGGTCAGCCCGAAACTCCCTGATCGGCACCCGTCCGGTCAGGATCCTGCTCCAGCGATAGACGCCGACCGTGGCCAGCAGCAGGGTGACGGTCCAGATGGCAAATCCGAGCAAGGCCCAAAGCGGTATCGTCATGGCAACTCCTGACTCTCCTCTGTAGTGAGAAGTTATCTGAGCTGGCAACAAAAGCAAGCTACGGCACGGGATGCTTATGATGAGATGGCAAGATCCTGCGGTTCAGACAGCCGCCCGACCGATCTGCGGTTGCTCACGATTCGCTGCATGCCCGCCTTGAAAAAAATCGATCCCTCTGTCCTGAAGGTTCAATCAAGGTTGCTTGACCGCGGCCGAAGCTTGAGAGATCGTCCTGTCGTCAGGCGGTAGCCAAGCTCGATGGAAAAAGCCGTCCCAAGCATGATCAGCAGAATCCAGAGTTTGCCGGGGGCGGTCATGACCGTCTGCCAGAGCAGGCAGGCAAGGGCGCCCAGGCACAGCAGGACACCGACGCTCGACAGCCAGCCCCTGCTACCGGTCTTGCCAGCCAGGACCGCGTTCGCGGCGTTCACGGCGGCAAAAATAAGCAGAAAACCGGCGCTGCCCATGGTTGACAGGCTGGAAAGATCGACCAGGTTGGCGATCAGCAGGGTCGCGGCGGCGGTGAGCAGCAGTCCTTCGATGGGCTCGCCCCAGGCCTTGCGTTCCAGGAATTCCGGCAGTTCGCCATCCTTGGCGATGACATAACTCAGCCGCGCCGCGCCGTAGAGGGTCGCGTTGATGGCCGAAGCCGTGGAGAGCAGAGCGGCAACCGCGATCAGGATGAATCCGCTTTGCCCCAGGAACGGCCGCGCTGCTTCGGCCAGGGCATAATCCTTGGCGCCGACGATCCGCGCGACCGGCAGGTTCCCCACGGTGACCACGGCGACCAGGACATAGAGAAGGATCACGAAGCCGACGCTCGAATAATAGGCCCGCGGCAGGGTCTGCTCGGGCCGGCGTACGTCCCCGGCCGTGTTGGCGATCAGTTCAAACCCCTCGTAGGCGAGAAAAATGATCATCCCGCCGGCGACCAGCTCCAGGGGAGCAGACCAGGCTGCCGGAACCAGGCGTGAAACTTCGATCCCCGGAATCCCGGTGGCAATGAATAACAGCAGGATCGCCAGTTTGACCAGCACGATCCACTCCTCCGCCGCTCCGATGAACTTGGCGTTGAGCAGGTTCAAGGCGCTGATGCCGAGGATGCAGCCGCTGATGAGCAGATGTTTCCAGAGCAGCTGGGATTCCGGGGGGAACAGCGAGGACCCATAGCTGCCGAACGCATAGGCGTAGAGCGACAGCATGACGATATAGCTGAGCCAGAGCAGAACGTTGGCGCTGCCGGTCAGCAGGCCCGAGCCAAAGGCGCGGTCGAGAAAGGCGACCGTGCCACCCTGGCTGGGGAAGCTGACGGAGAGCCGGGTGTAGGAGTAGGAGGTGATCAGCGCCACGCAGCCGGCCAGCAGGAAGGCGAGGGGGGCACCGCCCCGGGCCAGGTGTACGGAAAGGCCGAGCACGGCGAAAATACCGCCGCCGACCATGCCGCCGACACCGATGGCAGTGACCTGCCAATAGCCGAGACTCCTTTTTTGCTTTTTGTCCATGGCCCTCAATTCCGTGAGATCTAGAATTTCAGGATCGGCTCAAATTTGTTTCCGTCTATGTTACGAGCCGTTTCATCTTGCGCCCACCGGTGATTTCGAAACCGTTGTCGGTGTAAAAACTCAAGGTCCGTTCAAATCCCGGCAAGGGCGGGGTGCAGAGTTCCAGCCGCTTCCAGCCGAGCCGGCCGGCCTCAATCACGGCCCGCTCCAGCAGTGTTGCGCCGACCTGCTGCGACCGGAACTCCGGCACGATGTAAAACTCCTGGATGATGCCGAAGGTTCCTTCGGCATAGAGGGCGTGGCTTTCACAGAGGGTGGCGCAGCCGATGGGACGTTCGGATTTGGCTTCAAACGCCAGCAGGACGCGGTATTTGCCCTGCGTCATGAGCTCGCGGCAGAGTGCGGTTGTCTTCTCCTGGTCGACGTTGAAGTGCCGGGTACCAGTCTTCTTAATGATCTCATCGGTCAGCGCCTTGGCGAAACGGGCAATTTGCCCGGCGTCGGCCGGTTCCGCCTGCCTGATGGAAATATCCATGGGTTTCCAATCCGTCCTGCCGCCGTTCGCTGGCGCGGCAGCCATTCAGACTTTTTTGACGAACTCCGACTTGAGCTTCATCGGTCCGATGCCGTCGATCTTGCAGTCGATATCGTGATCGCCATCGACCAGGCGGATATTGCGGACCTTGGTGCCGACTTTGACCACCGCGGAGGATCCCTTGACCTTCAGGTCCTTGATGACGGTGACGGTGTCGCCGTCGGCCAGTTGATTACCGTTGGCGTCGCGAAACACCTTCTCGTCACTGTCGTCTGCCGCGGTTGCCGGATCGGTTGACCATTCGTGGGCGCATTCGGGACAGACGTAGAGGCTGCCATCTTCGTAGGTGTATTCGGAACCGCATTCCGGGCAGTTGGGGAGATCGCTCATGGGAATTTCACTTTCTGGTAGAGAAATAGAGAGTCAGTTGTCTACCATAGTTGATGGAGTCGAAAATGTTAAGGAAACTTCTTACTTGCCGTTTCGCCTCTCCTTCCAGAGCCGGGCGATTTCGTCCTCACCCAGCGGCAGCGGGTGCTTGACCCGCAGGCTGTTGGCCCACTCGCGGGCGAAATCCCGCTGGATGCAGCGGTTCAGCGCCAGGGTCAGAAGCATGGCGATCAGCGCCCCAAGGCTGGCCAGCGCCATGTCCTTGTGGGCATCCCAGATGTCGCCCTGGGTGCCGAGGTAGGCCATACCGAGCTCGCCGCCGAACAGTTCGGCGACCGCCCATTCGACCAGTTCGTAGATCATCGACGAAGCCATGACGAAATCGAGCGGCAGGAAGTAACCCCAGAATCCCTCGGCGTTGGCGACGCGGAAATAGAATTCGCGCATCGGGTAGGCGAGCAGCAGGCCGTAAGAGAAGTGCACAACCCGGTCGAAGTTGTTGCGCTGCCAACCGATCAGTTCGTTGAAGCTGCCGCCGGTCAGGGCGGTGAACCAGGCGTCGTAGGGGACTTCGGCGTAGGTGTAGTGGGCGCCGATTTCGTGCACGGCGAGAAAGATGAAGATCAGCGTGTAAGAGATGCGCGACAGCGGGAACCTGCGGTAGGTCGTTACCAACCCGACCAGGGCAACCACCACCAGGATATTTTCCAGCAGCCAGTCCTTGCGATCAAAGACGTCGAAGGCGAGATAGAGGCATTCGCCCAGGAACGGCACGGTCAGCAGAGCCAGGTAGCGGCCGTGGGGAATGGCACTGGGTGACGGCATGACGGCGTCCTAGCAACCGGTTGCAGCTGAGCGTTTCGCTTCCAGCCGGGCGTCAAACTTCTCCTTGTTGATCACGAAGCGTTCGTGAACCCCCTTGGCGATGCGATCGACGCCGTCGTGGGCTTCGACGGCAAACACCAGGCGCTTGCCATCGACCTCGGTCAGTTCGACGCTGGCGGTCACTTCGAAGCCGACCGGGGTGGCGGCTTCGTGGCTGACGTTGATCCGGGTGCCAACCGATTGCTCCTGTGGGGCGTCGAGATGCGGGTTGATCGCTTTGATGCAGGCCCACTCGAGGAGCCCGACCATGAAGCCGGTGGCGAAGACCTCCGGCATGACGACGAATTCCTCCGCCTCTGGATAAAGTGCCGGAACGGTTTTGTTGTGGGAAACGACGAACTTGTGCTGGTAACGGATGCCAGGCTTGAGAGTTTCTTTCATGTCGAGCTCCTTTTTATCCTGAACCGGGTTCTGCAGTTGTCGGACCCCTGGTAATTAACATCAAGATAACCCAGCATCGCCGATGTCACAACCTCCGGCTGTTCGAGGTTGGAGAGGTGTTCCGCCTTCTCGACCACCAGCAGTTCGGCGTTACCGAGAGCGTCAGCGAGTTTGCGCGAACAGGCCGGGGGGAGGGACTGATCCTCCGCGCCGACGATAACCAGTGCCGGTGTGGTGACCGTCCCGAGCCGGTCGAGGATGGCGTCACGTCGAACCAGGGCAGCGACCCCTGAGCGGACGGTCTGCAGGGGGACATCGTTAAAGCGTTCATGCCAGGTGCTGACCAATTCCGGGATGTTTTTGCGCGTCTCCTTGCAGAAAAACATTTTCACCACCAGGGGCATCAGCGGGGCGGTGCCGAGCAGCCCGGCCAGCGTGACCAGAAACCGGTATTTGAACTTCTTGTATGACGTTTCACTGCCGGCGTCTGTATCGAGCAGCAGCAGTCCGGCAACGCGCGGCCCGGCGACCAAGGCCGCGCGCAGGGCGATCATGCCGCCGATCGACAACCCCGCCCAGACCGCGCGATCGATCCCCAGCTGGTCGAGCACGGCCAGAACATCGGCGACCAGATCGTCGAGGTCGAATGGCGTGTTGCAGGGACCCGAGCTGCCGTGGCCGCGCAGATCGAAATTGATGACCCGGTAGCGTTCAGAGAGTGGCTCGAGTTGCGGTTCCCACATCGCCCCCGAACAGAGAAAGCTGTGGAGCAGGACAACCGGCGGACCGCTGCCGCTGATCTGGTAGTGAATGTGGGTGTTGTCTCGCAGCAGTTCCGGCATGGCGTCATCCGTTTCTTAACCTGGCGTCTGACGGGCTGTTGCAACATTATTCAGCCTTTACGGGTACCGAACCAGCCCTGCGCCTGTGCCGCATCGAGCTGCGGCTTCATCCAGTCCCACAGCGACGGGCAACCGGACCTGATCGGCGGACCGATGCGAGCGACGACCTGCTCGTAGCTGATGCCGTTTTCGACCCAGCTCTGGCCGTCTCGCGCCAGGTTGAGCAGGGCGGGGATGGAGCGGTCGAGAGCGTGGGCGAAGCGTGCTTCCGGCGATTCTCCGGCGTCGAAATCGCGCCATAGATCGATAAACTCGGCACCGAGCGGTTCGGGCAGCAGGGCGCAGATCCGCTCAATGGCCTTGAGCTCGGCCTGCTTGCGTTCGTCCCAGCCTCCTTCAGCATAGACGATGATGTCGCCGGTGTCGATTTCGCCGAGGTCATGCACCAGCAGCATTTTCACCACGCGCAGGAGGTCGACCGCCGGATCAGCCAACCCGGCCAGCGAGATCGCCATCAGGGCGACCTGCCAGCTGTGCTCGGCGGAATTTTCAAGCCGCTCTTGGCCCAGCGGCTTGTTCTTGCGGGTGATCCGCTTGAGCTGGTCTGCTTCGCGGATGAAAGCGACGATCTGTTCGATGCTGGTTGCGGTCACGAATATCAGCCCGGCCGATTGCAGAGATAGGTGGCAAGCACGCCGTTCTCGAGCGTCTTTTGGCTGGTCGTGAACCCAGCCCGGGTCAACAATCCGTCGATGATCCAGTCATAGGTCGAGAACTCTTCGCGAAAGTGCATTTCGGCATCTTCGCGCAAAAAGTTGCCACCGGCTGCAGCCAGCTTGTCGATGAAGTTTGTCAGGTTGTCGAGACAGTTATCCGGTTCGATGATCGCATCGTGCAGGTAGAACTGGCCAGCGGGCTTAAGCATTTCGTAAAGTCGCCCGAGCGCGACCCCCTTCCAGAAGTCCGGCAGATGGTGAAAGGCAAAGATCGTGCTGATTGCGTCTACCGCAGGACCGGGGTGCGCGTAGCTTAAAAATCCTCCGTGATGAAATTCGATATTGTTGATGCCTGTCCTGGCGGCTTTCTCCCGGGCATAGTCGAGCATGGTCGCGGAGACATCGACTGCGTAGACCTTTTTGCAGCGCCTGGCCGCCTCGATGGCGAAAGTGCCGGTGCCGCAGCCGTAATCGATCAGGGCCGCTTCCGAATCGAGGGCGAGAAGATCGAGTACCGTGTTGGCTTCGGCCTGGATGTCGCGAAACTCACCGTGGCTGACATCGTAGGCCTCGACCTCGGCTGAATCGCCGTAGTCCTTGCCGACCTGTTTGAATTCGTCATATTGCCAGGAAGAATAGATCTTCATACTGCTCACCTTGGTTGACTGCGTTGCGTTTGTCAGGAAAGCCTGCCAAGCAAGTCTGCCTCGGGGTGGAATACATCACGAAGCAATCATGAACGTGGCTGCCAGCAGGGCAATCGATAATCGCTTGATTCACTTCATGGAGCCTCTCCACCGTTGGCCGTTCTCGCCTCCAGGCATTCATCGCCTCCCAGCTCGAATTCGCGACAGATCCAGGGGCGCATTTCGTAAATTGTACATCTCATGGTGATACGATCCAGCGCAACGCACCAGCCGTCAGCTAGGCGCGCCATGCTGTCACCGTCCCGTTCATTGGTGGCAATGAATTGTGCCGGGACCTCAAGGTCGCCAAACAACATGGCTTTCTGGCGGCAGCAGCAGGCCTGGCAGTCGCTGCAGGTCACTTCTGGGACAGGGTGGGGGAAGGTTGAATTCATGGTTCGGAGTGTAGCATCAGTGGCATGATAGCTCAAATGTTGCTGGAAAGGTTGCAGTGCATATTCTGCTCAAATCCTTCCCCCAGTGATCAAGCAGAACCCTCAGGCCATAATGACCTGTCAACCTTCTGCGCCCTGACGGGTGGTGTGGGACGTAGTGGAGTGCAGGGTCAATATGCTGTTACAATTTTGTCATTGCCAGCCATGCAAGACAATGCAGGACTTTTTTAGTAAGATTTTTTGACGGAGTAACCTCTCTCCGCTAGACTTGAAACCTCTTGTTATGGTTCATTCTATGGACGTGGAATGTCAATTAAATAAACAGAAGTATCTGAAACTTATATACCGCTTCTGTCGGCACACTGCTGACCGGCGGTTTTTTTGTTCGCAGATCGGAGTGACGGTTTCCGTGGAGGGATTGAGATATGTTCGAATATTTTGACAAGTTGTACAAAACCACAGACTTTATGCCGCACGGCGATTGCCTGGTCTGGGACACCTCACTTCTCTGGCAGCACGTCGGATCGGATATTGCCACTGGAATCGCTTACTACCTCATAGCAGCACTTTTATTCTACTTTATTCTCAAGAGAAGGGATGTTCCTTACTTCTGGGTTTTCTTGCTATTCGGGTTTTTTATCCTTTCGTGCGGAACGACCCATTTTTTCGGTGCCTGGACCATCTATTACCCATCATACTGGACGGAAGGGATCGTCAAAACGGTCAATGCCGTTATTTCAGTTGGTACTGCCATTGTTTTATTCCCACTCATGCCTAAATTGCTGGCATTGCCTAGTCTGCAAAATGCCCTTGATCAAGTTGATCAACTGAATACCGATCTTGGGCAGAAAATCGTTCGACTCGAAGATGAAGCACAAAAAAGAAAAAAAGCTGAAATCGAGATTTTTTCGCAGCAGGCTTTTCTCCAGAATGCCATAGATGCTCTTAATGACACATTCTTTGTCTTTGACATGTCGAGCGAAAAAGCCCTCCTGTGGAACAAATCTTTTGAGATTATTTCCGGATATTCGGAAGAAGAGATTGCACATTTAAAAGCTCCCGACAGTTACTACTCTAAAGAGGACTTGAAGAAGGCCCAAGATCATCTTGAGCGGATGTTGAATGGAGGGTCAGGGACGGTTGAACTTCAATTGATCTGCAAAGACGGCCGAAGAGTTCTCACCGAATATTCCACATCCGTTTTAAAAGATATCGAGGGACACCCCAAAACCCTCATTTCTGTTGGCCGCGATATCGCTGACCGCAAACAAGCTGAAGCTGAGCTTAAGAAAAGCGAAGAACGCTTTCGCCTGCTGGTGGAACACGCCCCCGACGCAATCTTTGTCCGGGACAAAAGTTCGTTTCTCTATCTGAATAATGCGGCCCTGAAGCTATTTGGGGCAAATTCCGCCCAGGGTCTCATCGGAACCCCGATCATTGACCGTTATCACCCCCAAGCAAGGGACGAAATTCGCAAGCGGATGCAGATCATTAATGAACTGCAGCTGCCGGTCTCCCTGCATCAGTCGATCTGTCTGCGCATGGACGGCAGCGAAGTGGATGTGGAATCAACAGCGGTGCCGATGAACTATCTGGGTGAAGCTGGCGCGTTAGTTTTTCTACGCGATATTTCAGAGCGCGTGGAGAAGGAAAAGCGCCAGCAAGTCCTTGAAGAACAGCTTTATCAATCGCAGAGGATCGAATCGCTGGGTCGTCTGGCCGGCGGAGTGGCACACGATTACAACAACATGCTGAGCGTGATCATAGGGAATGTGGATCTGGCCAAGCTAAGGCTTGAACGGTCTGCTGCAGTGGAAGAAAATCTCGAACAGATACTGCAGGCAGCACTTCGGTCGAGCGATATTACCCGCCAGCTGCTGGCCTTCGCCCGCAAGCAAATTATCGATCCCAGGGTCCTGGATCTGAACGCGTCCGTAGCAGGCACGCTCAAGATGCTGCGCAACCTCCTTGGCGAGAACCTCGAGCTGAGCTGGCAACCCAAAGTCGGCTTATGGCCTGTCAGGATGGATCCCGTTCAACTTGACCAGATTCTGGCCAACCTATGTATCAACGCCCGTGACGCTATTGCCGATATTGGCAAAATGACCATTGAAACCGACACCGTGAGTTTTGATGAAGCTTATTGTAAAGACCATCCAGGATTTGTTCCCGGTGATTTTGCGCTGCTCGCGGTCAGTGACAATGGCTGCGGAATGGACAAAGAAACTCTGGATAATATTTTTGAACCCTTCTTCACAACGAAGCAGACGGGAGAGGGCACCGGCCTCGGAATGGCAACGGTGTACGGCATTGTGAAGCAAAGCAGCGGTTTTATCAATGTTTACAGCGAACCGGGTCAGGGAACGACATTCAAGATTTACTTGCCACGCAGTGAGGAAGAACACGTCGTGGTACAGGAAACGGCCGGTATTGAAGTTTTAAAGGGTCAGGGAGAAACCGTGCTGCTGGTTGAGGACGAAGTGGCCATTG
>Ga0102953_1002237_pt1 | contig 11654 bp, 10 predicted proteins | sample SalPon2A_C_D2_MG_FD_78509 | JGI IMG/M metagenome (GOLD analysis project Ga0102953, IMG submission 78509) | Soil microbial communities from South San Francisco under conditions of wetland restoration - Salt Pond MetaG R2A_C_D2_MG | ecosystem: Environmental > Terrestrial > Soil > Wetlands | place... | reverse complement strand
ATGTAGCCCTGGGCGATGCCGTTCAGCGTCAGGGCCATGCCCGGCCGCGCGAAGGCGACCCGCCCAGCGGCGATCTCGATGCCGCGGTAGTCGACCAGGGCGCGGGCCGCCGCGACCTCGCGCGCCGACGGTCCCGCCGGGTCGGCGCCGGCCGCCGCGAAGTGCCGCGCGTAGAGCCGCCACAAGGGCTGCACCGAGGGGTCGAAGGCGCCGGCCGAGACCGCTCCGAAGCGCAGCACCTCGGCGAGCAGGCTGCGGAGGTCCTGCGACGGCTGCTCGAGAATGCCGTCGCGGTTGAGGCGCGAGATCTCGGAATCGGCGCGGAACAGGCTGAAGGCGCGCTCGAGGCGGCCGATCTCGTCGAGGCAGAGCGCCGTAGCGCGGCGGGCGACGGCCGCGTCGGGATGGGCGACGACGAGCTCCGCCCGCGCGCCCAGGGCGCTGCCCCGCCACCGATAGCGCGGCGCCGCCAAGCCGCGCAGCGCGCTGTCGCGGCCGAGCAGCGGCAGCCCGGCGGCCGCGGCGATCAGGGTCAGGGCACGCCGCCGCGACACGCGGCCGCCTCGCTTTCCATGCTCCATCGGATCGGTCATGGCGATGCCTCCTGCGCCGCTGCCGCCTGCTTGGCCTGAGCCGCCTTGGCGGCCTGGCGCTGCTCGCGCCGCTTGCGCCGGTCGATCAGCGGCGGACAGACGTATTCGTCGTAGTAGTTCACCTGGCAGCGCAGGCAGTGAATGCACTCGTTCGGATTGATCTGCCCGGTCGGATGGATCGCCTGGACGGGGCAGGACTGCGCGCAGGTCTGGCACGGCGTGCCGCACTGCCAGCGCCGGCGCAGCCATTCGAACATGCGCATGCGGGCCGGGATCGCCAGGGAACCGCCCAGGGGGCAGAGGTAGCGGCAGAACGCGCGGTTGACGAACGCGCTCGCCGCCAGCAGCGCCAGCGCATAGGCCACGAAGGGCCAGGCGCGCTCGAACTTGAGGATGATCGCGGTCTTGAAGGGCTCCACCTCGGCGCCGAGCAGCGCCAGCGTCGGCTCGCCCAGAAAGACGGCGAAGAGCGCCAGGAAGACGATGTACTTGATCGGCCAGAGGCGCTCGTGCAGCGCGAACGGCAAGCGCCACTGCGGAATCTTCAGGCGCTGCGCCGCGCGGTTGACCAGGTCCTGCAGCGCACCGAACGGACAGAGCCAGCCGCAGAACACGCCGCGGCCCCAGAACAGGAGGGCAACCGCGACGTAGCTCCACAGGATGAACATGAGCGGTTCGAGCAGGAAGAAATCCCAGTGGAACTCCGTCAGGATGGCGTCGGAGAAGGTCAGCACGTTGAGCACCGAAAGCTGCGCTCCCGCCATCCAGCCGAGCCAGACGAGGGTCACGACGAGGAAGCCGACGCGCAGCCCATCGTACAGCCGTTTGCGCTGCGCCACCCAGTCCTGGAACACCAGGATCAGCGTGAGGACGACGAGGACCAGCGTGACCACCCCGATCTCGACCCAGCGCTCCAGCCAGGTCTGGTGCCACAGCGGCGTGCCCAGGTCCTCGCCCGCCCCGGCCGCCGTGTTGACGTAGAGTCCGGGCAGGCGATACGGCAGGGCGAAGCTGGCGAAGACCGGCGCGCCCGATGCGTCCTCGCCCTCGGCCAGGACCTCCAGCCGCCAATCGCGCTCGGGCAGGAAGCCGCTCGCGGCCGAGACCTTGAACACGGCCAGCTCGCGCAGCTCCGGCGCCCCCTCGATCTGCAGTACGTCGATTCGCTGATGGTCCTCCTTGCTGAAGCGAACGGTCGTCTCGCCCTGCACGACCTGCAGACGGTCAAAGACGCCGTCACGGACGTAGTTCGTTCCCTTGAAGGAATAGAGGCCGCGGCCGGCGACGAAGATCAACTGGTCGCCGGGGCCGATCTCGGCCATGAGTCGATTGTACAGGCGTTGGCCGAGCAGGTTGCGCCCGACCCGGGCCGGGGTCGCCAGCCCAGTATAAATCTCGAGGAACGGGGTGTCCGGCGCGGGCGTGGCGGCGGCGGGAAAGAGCCGCGCGTCGCGCTCCTCGAAGCGCTTCTGCGCCTCGCCGACGGTCACCGACAGCGAGACCAGCGAGCCGTCCTTGCGCAGGTCGTCCCAGGTCGCAGGGGCGAAGCGGTCGAAATCGAGTCGCGCCTGGGCTTCCCCGAGCAGCCCGCGGCTGCGGGCCACCGCGCGCCCGGCGCGCAGGATCGCATCGTTGAACACGACGGAGGAGATGGTCGCGCCGGCCACCGCGTCGAGCTCGCCGGGCACCGTGCCGCCGCGCCGCGCCACGCGCACCGGGTTGCGCACGTCGAGCCCGCGATACTGGTCGACGAAGGCCGCCAGATCGGCGTCCGAAACGCCGATCACCAGGATCGGCTCGCGATGCTCCAGGATCTCGGCCCCGGTGATGCGCCCCTCGAGGTCGATCCCGGCCAGGATGTCGAGCGGCTTGCCGGAAAACCCGGCCGAGGCCACCACCTGGCGGGTCGAGAAGACGTAGCCGACCAGGCCGCCGTCCCGGTAGGCCGGCGCCGCCGGGGGAGAGCCCTCCATCGCCCCGAAGGCCGTCGCCTGGGGGAAGACCTCTGCGAAGCGGGCCGGATCGAGGGGCTCCGCCGCCCCGGCGAAGCGGGACAGCAGCAGCGCCGCCGCCAGGACGAGCGCGGCTATACCCAACCGTCCCGCCGGGGTACCCGCAGGTCTCATGCTCTCGCCCTCACCCCCATCGCGGCGCCGGAGACATCGAATCGGCGCCACTCTCGCGGCCCCAGGATGGCCCTGTCCTTGACCGCGCTCAAGCCGAAGGGCGCGAAGGCTTGACTTGCGTCAAGGACCGGCCCGGGCGGCCCGCCTAGGGTGCCCGGAGCCAGCTAGCCAAGAGGTGGGACGATGAGAGAGGGACTGCTCCGCTCGGTTTTGGGTGCGACACTTGCTGCCGCGGTGACCTTCGCGATGAGTGCGCAGGCGGCCGAACAGCTCAAGCCGGAAGACATCAAGAAGCACGAGACCACGCCGGGCGAGCGGTACGAGCCCAGCCTCGACGTGCTGCAAAAGGAAGGCGCGAAGCTGCCCGGCACCGAAGAGGGCATTCCGTCCCTGACGGAGGCCGAGTTCAATCACGCCAAGCAGATCTATTTCCAGCGCTGCGCCGGCTGTCACGGCGTGCTGCGCAACGGGGCCACGGGCAAGCCGCTGACGACGGACATTACCCGTGAGCTCGGTTACGACTACCTGAAGGCCTTCATCACCTACGGCTCGCCCGCCGGCATGCCGAACTGGGGCACCTCCGGCGATCTGAGCGAACAGGAAGTGGACCTCATGGCCCGCTACCTGTTGAACGAGCCGCCACAGCCGCCCGAGTTCGGCATGCCGGACATGAAGGCGACCTGGAAGGTGATCGTTCCGGTCGACAAGCGGCCGACCAAGCAGATGAACGATCTCGATCTCGACAACCTGTTCTCCGTCACGCTGCGCGACAATGGCCAGATCGCGCTGATCGACGGCAATACCAAGAAGATCGTCGAGGTCCTGACCACGGGCTATGCGGTGCATATTTCGCGCCTATCGGCGTCCGGCCGCTATCTCTACACGATCGGCCGCGATGCCAAGATCGACCTCATCGACCTTTACATGGATCCGCCGGCGACCGTCGCGGAGGTCAAGATCGGCCTCGAGGCACGCTCGGTCGAGACCTCCAAGATGAAGGGATGGGAGGACAAGTACGCCATCGCGGGCGCCTACTGGCCGCCGCAGTACGTGATCATGGACGGCTTGACTCTGGAGCCCCTCAAGGTCGTCTCGACTCGCGGCATGATCTACGACACGCAGGTCTACCATCCGGAGCCGCGCGTCGCGTCCATCGTCGCCTCGCATTTTCACCCGGAGTTCGTCGTCAACGTCAAGGAGACCGGCCATATCCTCATGGTCAACTACGAGGATATCAAGAACCTCAAGGTGACCTCGATCGACGCGGAGCGCTTCCTACATGACGGCGGCTTCGATTCGACCGGGCGCTACTTCCTGGTCGCCGCCAACGCGCGCAATACCGTTGCCGTGGTCGACACCAAGGAGGACAAGCTGGTCGCCTTGATCAAGACCGGGACCAAGCCGCACCCGGGGCGCGGCGCCAACTTCGTGCACCCGAAGTACGGTCCGGTCTGGGCCACCAGCCATCTCGGCGACGAAACCATCTCGGTGATCGGCACCGATCCCGTGGGCCATCCGGAATACGCCTGGAAGGTCGTCGAAACCCTGGAGGGCCAGGGCGGCGGATCGCTGTTCATCAAGACGCACCCCAAGTCGACCAACCTCTATGTCGACACGCCGCTCAATCCCGAGGCGGAGATCGCCTCCTCGGTCGCCGTCTTCGACATCAACAATCTGGAAGCCGGCTACGAAGTGCTGCCGATCGGCGAATGGTCCGGCATCACGGAGGGCGTGCGCCGCGTCGTGCAGGGCGAGTTCAACAAGCAGGGCACGGAGATCTGGTTCTCGGTGTGGAACGGCAAGGATCAGGAATCGGCCATCGTCGTGGTCGATGACAAGACGCGCAAACTGAAGGCCGTCATCCGCGACAAGCGCTTGGTGACTCCGACCGGGAAGTTCAACGTCTACAACACCCGGAACGACGTCTACTAGGACCGCGTCGGGCGGGATCCCGAGGAGCCTCCAAGGGGTCCCGCCCCTCGCCACCGCGTCCTTCGAGGCCGAGGCGGATCGGCCGGTTCAGGAAGAACATCCATGACTCCAGACACTGCCCCTCTGGTTTCCCTGGTCGGTGCCGGCCCCGGCGACCCCGAGCTGATCGCCGTCAAGGCGCTGCGTCGGCTGCAGGCGGCCGAGGTCGTGGTCTACGACCGCCTTGTGTCGGAGCAGATTCTCGATCTCGTGCCGGCGGGAGCGACCCGGATCTACGTCGGCAAGGCGAACGGCCAGCACACCCTGCCGCAGGACGAGATCAACGCCCTGCTGGTCAAGCTGGCGCGGGCCGGCCACCGCGTCGTGCGGCTCAAGGGCGGCGACCCCTTCGTCTTCGGCCGCGGCAGCGAGGAGGCGGCATACCTCGCCCGCTACAAGGTGCCGTTCGAGGTCATACCGGGAATCACGGCTGCGTCCGGCTGTACGGCCAACCTGGGCATTCCGCTCACCCATCGCGGCCTGGCCACCGGGGTCCGATTCGTGACCGGCCATTGCCGCGACGACATCGAGCTCGACCTCAACTGGGAGAGCCTGGCCGATCCGGAGACGACCCTCGTCATCTACATGGGCATGGCGAACGTCACCCGGATTTCAGAGCGGCTGATCGCCGCCGGGCTGGCGCCCGATACGCCGGCCGCGGCCATCGCCCAGGGCACCCTGCCCGAACAGCGAATTTGCCGGGCGCCGCTCGCCGCCTTGCCGAAGACAGCCGCCGCGGCCAAACTTGCGGCGCCGGTGCTGATCGTGATCGGGCGCGTCGTGGCCTTGGCCGACGCCCTCGCCGCCCCGCTCGAGGCGCCGGGCCGGTCCGATGCCCGAACACGTTCGGCGAGTCATGGTTAGGCTTTGCGGTATTGCCGTCTTGCTTCTCTCGGTTGCCCTGTCGCAGACCGCGCGGGCCGATCCGTCGGCGGCGCGTCAGGCCGACCTCGTCTATCAATTGAGACAGGATTGCGGCGCGTGCCACGGTATGACGCTCAAGGGCGGGCTCGGGCCGCCGCTGCTGCCCACGGCCCTCGCCGACAAACCGAACAATGCCCTGGTCGAGACGATCCTGGACGGCCGCCCCGGCACGCCCATGCCTCCCTGGGCCTTCGAGATCACGCCGGACGAGGCCGCCTGGCTCGTTCGTCGGCTGAAGGAGGGACTGCCATGAACCGCTGGCGGCGCATCGGGCGCCACGGCGCGACGGCCGCGCTCGTGCTCGCCGTGGCGGCCTGCCAGGCGCCGCTGCGCGGAACCGGCGATCTCGGCCTGATCGTCGAGCGCGCCGCCGGACGGGTCGAGGTGATCGAGACGAGCGGGCGGAGCGCACTCGGCGAGGTCGGCGGACTGGGCGACCTGTCGCACGCCTCCACCGTATTCTCGCGCGACGGACGCTATGCCTATGTCTTCGGCCGCGACGGCGGACTGAACAAGATCGACCTGCTGCGCCAAAAGCTGGTCGGGCGCGTGGTGCAGGCCGGCAACTCGATCGGCGGCGCGATCTCGCAGGACGGCCGCCTCGTCGCCGTGTCGAATTACGAGCCCGGCGGTGTCCGCGTGTTCGATGCCGAGACGCTGGCACCGGTCGCCGACATTCCGGCCACCTACGGCAGCGACGGCGCGCGCTCCAAGGTCGTCGGACTGGTCGACGCGCCAGGCCAGCGCTTCGTCTTCAGCCTCTACGACGCCGGCGAGATCTGGATCGCCGACCTCTCCGATCCCGCCGCGCCGCAGGTGACCAAGTTCCGCGACATCGGCCGCCAGCCCTACGACGGGCTCATCACGCCCGACGGGCGCTACTACATGGCCGGCCTGTTCGGCGAAGATGGCATCGCGCTGCTCGACCTGTGGCACCCGGAGAAAGGCGTGCGCCGCATCCTCGACGGCTACGGGCGCGGCGAGGAGCCCCTGCCGGTCTACAAGATGCCGCACCTCGAGGGCTGGGCCTCGGCCGGCAATCTGCTGGTGCTGCCCGAGGTGGGCCATCACGAGTTGCTGCTGGTCGAACGTGAGACCTGGCGCGAGGTCGGGCGCATCGCCGTGCACGGCCAGCCGGTCTTCGCCATCGCCCGGCCGGACGGCCGCCAGGTTTGGGTAAACTTCGCACATCCATTGAACGATGTCGTACAAGTTATTGATTTGCCTTCACAGAAGATCATCGAAACTTTACACCCCGGCAAGGCCGTCCTGCACATGGAATTCACCCCGCGCGGCGAGCAGGTGTGGATCTCGCTGCGCGACGAGGACCGGGTGGAGGTCTACGACCCGGACACGCGCAAGCGGATCGCCGCGCTACCCGTCGACAAGCCGAGCGGCATCTTCCTGACCGCGCGCGCCAACCGGATCGGCCTGTGAGGAGGCCGGCATGACGCCCGCAACAGCCACGGCACTTGGCACGGATAGCGGGTCGGCGGAGGACCGCCTGTCGCCGTTGGAGCGCCGGCTGCTCGACGAGTTCCAGCGCGACTTTCCGCTGACGCCCGAGCCCTATGCCGAGCTGGCCCGCCGCCTCGGCAGCGACGAGGCGACGGTCCTGGACGCCCTCGCGCGGCTGCACCGGCGTGGCCTGGTCGCGCGCGTCGGCGCCGTGGTGGCGCCGCACAGCACCGGCTGGAGCACGCTGGCCGCCATGGCGGTGCCCGAGGCGCGGCTCGACGAGGTGGCGGCGCTGGTCAGCGGCTTTGCCGAGGTCAATCACAACTACGAGCGCGAGCACGCCATGAACCTCTGGTTCGTCGTGACCGGCCGCGACCGGGCGCAGGTCCGGGACGTGCTGGACGCCATCGCGGCCGAGACCGGGCTGGCGGTGCTCGACCTGCCGCTCGTCGAAGCCTACCGGTTGGATCTGGGATTTCCGCTGCAATGGAGCTGAGCGAAACCGATCTGCGGCTCGCCGCCGCCCTGGCCGAGGGTTTGCCGCTCGACCCGCGGCCCTACGCGCGTTTGGGCCGGGCGCTCGGGCTGGACGAGGCCGATGTGATCGCCCGTACGCAGCGCCTCATCGCGGCGGGCACCGTCACCCGCTTCGGAGTCATCGTACGGCACCGGCCGCTCGGCTACCGCGCCAATGCCATGGCCGTCTGGGACCTGCCCGACGCCCGGGTCGCCGACGTCGGCCGGCGGATGGCGGCGCTGCCTTACGTCACGCTGTGCTACCGCCGGCCGCGGCGCCTGCCGGACTGGCCCTACAATCTGTTCTGCATGATCCATGGACGCGAGCGCTCGGCCGTCGAGGATCTGATCGAGCGGACGGCGGCCGCCTGCGACATCGCGTTGGCCCCGCGCGCGGTGCTGTTCAGCCGGCGCTGCTTCAAGCAGCGCGGCGCCCGCTACGCGCCGCAGACGCGTGCCGCCGACCCGGACACGGAGGCCGCGTGATGGATGCGATCGACCGCCGCATCGTCAATACCCTGCAGGGCGGCCTGCCGGTCGCGCCCCGCCCCTACGCCATGGCGGCGGAGCGCATCGGGATCGCCGAAGAGGAATTGCTCGCGCGCCTCGAAGCGCTGCTGGCGGACGGTCTGTTGAGCCGCTTCGGCCCGCTGTACGACGCGGAGCGCCTGGGCGGCGCCGTGACCCTGGCGGCCATGGCGGTCCCGGAGGAACGCTTCGACGACGTGGCCGGGATCGTCAACGCCTTCCCCGAGGTCGCGCACAACTACGCCCGCGATCACCGCCTCAACATGTGGTTCGTGGTGGCCAGCGACGATCCGGCCCGCATCGCCGAGGTGCTGCGCGAGATCACCCGGGCGACCGGCCTGGAGGTGATCGACCTGCCCAAGCTGGAAGAATATTTCCTGGAATTGAAGCTGCAGGCATGAGCACCGCCGCCGAAACCCGAGACCGGCGCAAAATCGACGCGGTCGACAAGCGCATCGTCGCCGCCACGCAGGCCGGCCTGCCGCTCTGTCCCCGCCCCTACCTGGCGCTGGCCGAGACGCTCGGCCTCGGCGAACGCGAGGTCATGCATCGCATCGGCCGCATGCTGGCGACCGGGGCGATCCGCCGCATCGGGGCGGTGCCCAACCACTATGCCCTGGGCTACGGCGCGAACGGCATGTCGGTCTGGGACGTGCCCGACACAGAGATCGGCGAGATCGGCCGCCGGGTCGGCGCCCTGCCCTTCGTCACGCATTGCTACCGCCGCCCGCGGCACCTGCCGGACTGGCCCTACAATCTCTTCGCCATGGTGCACGGCAAGAGCCGCGACGAGGTCGCCGAAAAGGTCGACGAGATCGCGGCCCTGCTCGGGCCGGCCGGCCGAGACCACGACGTGCTGTACAGCACGCGCATCCTCAAGAAGACCGGCCTGCGCCTCGCCGGATAGGAGAGCCGAATGTTCCGCCTCAGCCAATTCATGCGCGAGCTCGTCGCCCCGACTCCGGTGCGCCGCGTCGCGCCGCCCGGCCCGGTGGTGATCTGGAACCTGATCCGCCGCTGCAACTTGAACTGCAAGCACTGCTATTCGCTGTCTGCCGACGTGGACTTTCCCGGCGAGCTCTCGACCGCTGAGGTCTACGCGGCGATGGACGACCTGAGGGCCTTCGGCGTTCCGGTGCTGATCCTCTCGGGCGGCGAGCCGCTGCTGCGCCGGGACATCTTCGACATATCCCGCCGCGCCAAGGACATGGGCTTCTACGTCGGCCTGTCGAGCAACGGCACCCTGATCGACGCGCCGACCGCGAACCGCATCGCCGAGGTCGGCTACGACTACGTCGGCATCAGCCTCGACGGCATCGGCGAGGTGCACGACCGCTTCCGACGCGAGGTCGGAGCCTACGACGCGGCACTCAACGGCATCCGCCTGTGCCGCGACAAGGGCATCAAGGTTGGTCTGCGCTTCACCATGACCGAACACACCGTGGCCTCGCTGCCCGGCCTGCTCGACCTCGTGGACGAGGAGGACATCGACAAGTTCTACCTGTCGCACCTGGTCTACGCCGGGCGCGGCAACCGCTACCGCGAGGACGATGCGGTGCACCGCACCACCCGCGAGGCCATGGACATGGTGTTCGCGCGCTGCTGGGACTACGTGCAGCGCGGACTGCTCAAGGAGTTCGTGACCGGCAACAACGACGCCGACGGCGTCTACCTGCTGTTCTGGGTGCGCAAGCATTTCCCCGAGATGGAGGCGCACATCCGCGCCAAGCTCGCGGCCTGGGGCGGCAACGCCTCCGGCGTCAACGTCGCCAATATCGACAACCTCGGCAACGTCCACCCGGACACCTTCTGGTGGCACCACACGCTCGGCAATTTGCGCGAGCGGCCGTTCTCCGAGATTTGGCCGGACATCTCGGACCCGATCATGGCCGGACTCAAGGCGCGGCCGCGAAAGATCACGGGGCGTTGCGGCGCCTGCCGCTATTTCGACGTCTGCGGCGGCAATACGCGGGTCCGCGCCCTGCAATTGACCGACGATCCCTGGGCCGAGGATCCGGCCTGCTATCTGAGCGACGGCGAAATCGGCGTGGCCGCCGCGCCGCGCGTCCGCCTGTCGCCCTACCGCGGGAGGGCCCATGCCGGCGCCGCGCGCTAGCCTCTTTGCGGCCGCTCTGGCCCTTGCGGCGACCGCCGACGTCGGGACGGCCGCCCAGGCCGCGGAAGCGCCCGAGGCCCTCTTCCAGGCGCACTGCGCCGAGTGCCACGGCGCCGACCGCCTGGGCCGCATTGGCCCGGCCCTGCTGCCCGAGAACCTGGGTCGGCTGCACAAGGGCGAGGCCGCCGAGGTCATCGCCAAGGGCCGCGTCGACACGCAAATGCCGGCCTTCGGGAACAAGCTGAGCAGCGCGGAGATCGACAGCCTGGTCGGCTTGATCTATACGCCGCTGCCGGAGACGCCGCGCTGGGACATGGCCGACATCGCGGCCTCGCGCGAGGTCAATGCCGCGGCCGAGCTGCCCGACAAGCCGGTGTTCAATGCCGATCCGCTCAACCTCTTCGTCGTGGTCGAGAGCGGCGACCACCACGTGACCGTCCTCGACGGCGACACCTTCGAGCCGATCGCCCGCTTCCCGAGCCGCTTCGCCCTGCATGGCGGACCCAAGTTCTCGCCGGACGGGCGCTTCGTCTATTTCGCGTCGCGCGACGGCTGGATCACCAAGTACGACCTCTACGGCCTGCAGGTCGTCGTCGAGGTGCGCGCCGGCATCAACACGCGCAACCTGGCGATCTCGCACGACGGGCGCGTCGTCGCCGTCGCCAACTACCTGCCGCACAGCCTCGTGCTGCTCGATGCCGACGATCTGACGCCGCTCAAGGTCATCCCGGCGCTCGATTACCGCGGCAAGACCTCGTCGCGCGTGAGTGCGGTCTATCAGGCGGCGCCGCGCGAGAGCTTCGTGGTCGCGCTGAAGGATTTCCCCGAGCTGTGGGAGATCTCCTACGCCGAGCACCCGCCGGCCAGCTACAGCGGCCTGGTGCACAGCTACGAGAAGGGCATGGAAGAGGCGATCCCGTCCGCCGAGGGCCGCTTTCCGATCCGGCGCACGGAATTGTCCCAGCCGCTCGACGACTTCTTCTTCACGCCGTCCTATACCCAGCTCGTCGGCTCGGCGCGCGACGGCAAGCATGCCGTCGTGGTGCATCTCGACGTGCGGCGCGAGATCGCCGAGCTGCCCCTGCCCGGCCTGCCGCATCTCGGGTCCGGCATTTCCTGGCTGCGCAACGGGCGGCGTATCATGGCGACGCCGCATCTGAAGGAGGCCCGCCTCAGCTTCATCGACATGGAGGATTGGAAGGTCATCAAGACGATCGACACGCTGGGACCGGGCTTCTTCCTGCGCAGCCACGAGAACTCGCGCTATGCCTGGACCGACGTGTTCTTCGGCCCAAATCGCGACGCGATGGAGGTGATCGACAAGCAGAGCCTGGAGATCGTCAAGGTCCTGCGCCCGGCGCCGGGCAAGACCGCCGCCCACGTCGAATTCACGCGCGACGGGCGCTACGCCCTCGTCAGCAT
>Ga0102953_1002236_pt1 | contig 11662 bp, 9 predicted proteins | sample SalPon2A_C_D2_MG_FD_78509 | JGI IMG/M metagenome (GOLD analysis project Ga0102953, IMG submission 78509) | Soil microbial communities from South San Francisco under conditions of wetland restoration - Salt Pond MetaG R2A_C_D2_MG | ecosystem: Environmental > Terrestrial > Soil > Wetlands | place... | reverse complement strand
GCCGCACAGATCCTCGAGGGGATCCTCGAGGAGGTCGAGGCTCCGCTTTGACGTCGGCCCTGGGCCTCCTCTCCCGGGCCTGGCACCGGGCCCGGGACGTGTGGGCGGAGATCCGGGCGTGGCGCCGCATCCACTTCACGTCGGGGGGCATGGTGTTCAGCCTGGGCTCGTTCGCCGTGGGCTTCGCGGCCATGAACACCGGCAACAACCTCCTCTACCTGCTGCTGGGCGCCATGCTGGGCTTCATCGCGGTGAGCGGATGGCTCAGCGAGCAGGCCATCCGGGGCCTGGTGATTCGGCGCCACATCCCCCGCGCGGTGACCGTGGGCCAGGAGCTCCGCCTCACGTACGAGGTGGAGAACACCAAGCCCCGCCTGCCCTCCCTGGCGGTGGAGCTCGTGGAGCAGGGGCTGCCGGGGCGGGCGTTCCTGGCCCACGCGCCGCCCCGAGGCGTCGGTCGGGCCCGGTCGGTGAACGCCTTCTCCCGCCGGGGCGTTCACGAGCTCGACGCGTTGACCCTGGCCACGTCCTTCCCCTTCGGCCTGTTCCTGAAGGAGCGGGACCTGAGGATCCCCGGGGAGGTGGTGGTGTGGCCCCGGACCGACCGCCCGGCGCGCGCGCCGTCGCCCTCGGGCGGACGGGTCCCCCGGGCCGGGCCCACGGCGCGGGGCCCCGCCGGGCACCGGGGGGAGTACCGGAGCCTGCGGGCCTATCGCCCCGGCGACGATCCCCGGGACATCCACTGGCGCTCCTCCGCCCGCCTGCGCGAGCCGGTGCTCCGGGAATACGAGCGCGACGGCGCCGAGACCCGCTGGATCTGCCTGGACCTCCGGGCCGAGCCCGGCGACGCCGCCGAGGTGGCGGTGGAGGTGGCGGCGTCCCTGGCCGCCAACGCCGTGGCCGAGGGCAGGAGCTTCGCCTTCATCGCCGGTGACAGCCTGGTGGACCCGGGAGAGGGTCCAGGACAGCTCGACCGGGTGCTGGACGTCCTGGCCCGGGTGGACTTCTCCGCCACCGCCCCGGCTCCCGAACCCCCCGTGGACCCCGAGGCGTGCGTTCTGGTGAGCGTGGACGGCGCGCCGGGCTTCGGCGCCGTCCTGGCCGTGGGGCGCGACGCCGTGTACGAGGAGCCCCACACGGAACAGGGCCCCGAGGGCGCGGACGACCCCCCCTCCGAGGCACCTCGCGCCGACGCAGTGGCCGTGGCCGTGGAGACGCGGTGAATCTGCGCCTCCTGCACCGCCGACTGGCGGTCCTGATGTCCATGGCGGGGCTGGTGGCGTTCGCCGGCGGCGCGGGCGTGGAGCCCGTCTCGGCGCTCCTGGCCGCCGTCGCCCTCGTGGTGGCCCTGGTGTGGCAGCCGGACCGGGCGCAGTCGGCGCGCATGGAGCGCATCTGGCTGCCGCTGGCCACCATCCTGGTGATCCGGGCCCTCCTCCACGTCTTCGTCATCCGGGACGACGTGGTGATCCCCGTGGTGGACCTCCTGCTCCTGCTCATGGCGGCGGAGGCGTTGCGCTTTCTGGACGCCCCCAACGACATCCGCCTCTACGCCCTTTCCTTCGCCCTGCTCCTGGCGGCGACGGCGTACCGGCCCGGGATCCTGTTCCTGCTGGCGTTCGTGGCCTACGTGGGCTTCTCGGTCATGGGGCTCATGGTGGGGCACCTGAGGAGGAAGGCCGAGCGCCACCACGTACGGCACATCCCCCTGGGACGTGGCCTGGTGCTCACCAGCGGCGGCCTGGTGGGGGTGATCCTCCTGGTGGCGGCCGTGGTCTTCGTGACCTTCCCCCGGGTGTCGCGGGGATGGGCGGGTCGAGGAGAGACCCTGGCCACCTCCATCGCCGGCTTCAGCGAGGAGGTGTCCATCGGAGAGCACGGCTCGCGCATCTACGGCAACCCCCAGATCGTTCTCAGGGTGGAGTTCCCCCAGGGGCAGCCGGCCAACATGCTGGGGCTCCACTGGCGCGGCCGCTCCTACGACCGCTTCGACGGCGTGCGCTGGACCCGGTCCCGGAGCCTGCCCCCGTCGGCGGGCCCGGTCCAGTGGTACCAGGAGCGGTGGTCGGGGCCCCTCCTCGAGCAGAGGATCTACGGCGCACCCCTGGACGTGCGCGTGCTGTTCTCGCTCCACCCCGTGGTGGAGATCGATGCGGAGAACGGCATCCAGCCCCTCTTCGACAACGCCGGCGACTTCATGTACTGGGGCAACGGGGCTCCCGCGTACACGGCGTGGTCCCGGGCGGTGGCGCCCTCCCCCGCGGAGCTTCGGGCCGCGGGAGACGGCTACCGGCCCCTGGCACGCTATTTTCTCCAGCTTCCCACGGACCTGGATCCCCGGATCCGCGCCCTGGCCGACTCCCTCACCGCGGGCCTCGAGACGCGTTACGACAAGGCCGAGGCCGTCCGACGCTACCTGAGCGGGTTCGCGTACACGCTGGAGCTGCCGGCCACGGCCCGGCAGACCTCGCTGGAGTACTTTCTCTTCGAACGTCGCGCGGGCCACTGCGAGTACTTCTCCACGGCCATGGTGGTGCTCCTGCGCGCCGCCGGCATCGAGGCCCGGAACGTGAACGGGTTCCTCGGCGGCGAGTGGAGCCAGTTCGGCAACTACCTGGCCGTCACCCAGAACCAGGCCCACTCCTGGGTCGAGGTCTGGTTCCCCGAGTTCGGCTGGGTCACCTTCGATCCCACGCCGGGCGGCGCCGGCGGCGGCGAACGCCTCGAGTCGTGGTTCTGGCCGGGCCGCATCTTCTTCGACGGCATCCAACATCGCTGGAACAAGTGGGTGCTGGACTACAACGCCCAGTCCCAGACCGGGATCTTCAAGCGGTGGTCCAACGCCTTCTCCACGCAGGTGTCCACCGCCGACGGCGCCCGACCCCGCGACGGCTCCCAGACCACACCCCTGTGGGGCGCGGCTCTCCTGGCCCTCCTGATCCTGGCGGGCATCGTGTGGGCCCGGCGCGGGGGCGTGCCCCTGTCCCGGGAGGCCCGGATGTACGTGAGGCTTCGCGACGCGTGCGCGCGCGCCGGCCTCGAGATCACCCCGGGGGTCACACCCATGGCCTTGCTGGCGCGCATCGCGGAACGGCGGACGGGCGCGACGGCCGCCGCGGAGCGCGTCGTGGATCTGTATCTTAGGGCTCGTTACGGACGCGAGGAGCTGGGGCCGTCGGAGCTGCAGGAGATGACCCTCGCCCTGAGCGCCGCCCGCAAGAACCTCTTGAAACACGGTACATGAACCCAGGACGCACGGGACCCAAGAACCTGTGGGGAGACCGGCCCGCCCCGGCGCCAGGGGAGACCCAACGCCTGGGCATCGGGCCCCTCACCCTGTGGATCAAGGGCGCGGAGGGCGAGGTATGGCTTGCACACGCCCGCACCGCCGCCGGCGAGGCGCCGCCGAGCGAGCCGCCGGAGGAAGGAGACTGGAGCCGGTGGGCCTTCCACGACGTGGCCCACCACCTCCGCATCCTCCCGACGTTGCCCGACCGTCCCCTGGTGGTGAAGCCCGAGCATCCGTTCACCCTGCTTCGCAGGGCCGCGGCCCGCGTCTACATGCGCGTCCCCGCCTGGGTCCGCGTGGAGGTGGTGGAGGACCAGGGCGGACGCGTGTCCGTGCTCGGCGAGACCCCCACGATGCACCTGTCCGACACCTGGTGGGGAGACTTCCAGGAAGGGGAGCTGGCCTTCTGGCTCCCCACCATGGGCCGACGGGAGCTCACGCCCGACCTCTTCGACACCCACATGGTCATGAGCGTGATCCAACTCGACAACCTCTCGAACGACGACCTGAGAGTCGAGAAGCTCGCCCTGCGCGTGGAGCACCTGAGCATCTACGAGAAGGACGGTTGGCTCTGGGCGGAGGAGACCCGGGTGAACTACCACGGCGAAGACGAAGGCAGCGAGATCCACATGGACGACGAGCCACCCCGCGAGGCAGAGGGGGCCCGCGAGATCACGCCGGCCCGGGCTCAGAAGCGCTCGTTCCGGACGCGCACGTTCGCCCGCCTCAAGGCCCTGTCGGGATGGGGAGGCTGAGTATGTACGGCATGTTGGCCACGCTCCAGGCGTCGCAGACCGACGGCTTGGGTCAATGGAACCTGGCCCGGCTCATGGCCGACCCGGGGCCTCTCCTCCGGGCGGCGCTCCTGATCTTCGTGGGGATGCCCGTGGCGTGGGCGGTGTCCAGGTGGGTGCGCAGCTACGTCGGCCGGCTGTATACGCCCCACAAGGGGCTCATCGTCGGGAAGGTCGTCTTCTGGCCCATCGCCCTCATCCTGGCCGTCTCGGTCCTCAACGAGGTGGGCTTCAGCCTGGCACCTCTCCTGGGAGCCGCCGGTATCCTCGGGGTCGCGCTGGGCTTCGCGTCGCAGACCTCGGTGTCCAACATCATCAGCGGCTTCTTCCTCCTGGCGGAGGAGCCCTTCATGGTGGGCGACGTCATCAACGTGGGTGACGTGACCGGTGCGGTCCTGAGCATCGACATGCTCTCGGTGAAGCTGCGCACGTTCGACAACAAGATGGTTCGCATCCCCAACGAGACGTTGGTGAAGGCACAGTTCACCAACGTGACGCGCTTCCCCATCCGGCGGGTGGACGTCCCCGTGGGCGTGGCGTACAAGGAGGACATCGGTCGGGTGCGCGCCGTGCTCCTCGATGTCGCCGAAGCCAACCCCAACGTCCTCATGGAACCGGCGCCGGTGGTGATGTTCTCCGGATACGGGGCGTCGTCCATCGACTTCACCTTCGCCGTGTGGGCCAAGCGCGAGTCGTGGCTGGCGGTGAAGAACAGCATCACCGAGGAGGTGAAGCGCAGGCTGGACTCCGAGGGGATCGAGATCCCGTTCCCCCACGTGTCGCTCTACACGGGCTCGGTCACCGAGCCCTTCCCCATCCGCATCGAAGGCGGTCCGCCGCCCGCTGCCGAGGGGGATGGATGAGCCCCGCCAGGCGCGGCCTCCACCTGGCCACGCTGGCCCACGATGGGCGTCTGTGGGACGCCTACGTGGAGCTCGACGACGACCCCCAACGCCCGGACAGCTATCGGGGCCGCCTGCGCTTCGACTCGCCGGACGTGGTGGGGTCCGTCCGGACGGCCGTGATCTTCATCGAGCCTTCGTACGAGGACCTGGTGACGCGGGCGCGGGGGTTGGACGCGCGGCAGATGCAGGGGTTGCTGCGGTCGGTGCTGCCTGAGGTTTCCGAGGAGTCGGGAGACGAACCGGCCTCCGGCGAGGATCCGGCCTGAGCAGTTGAGGTAGGGGCCGCGCGGTGAGCCGTCGGGGGGCGACCGCTCGGCCTTTCCTCATGGTGGGTTTGCCCGCCACGGTAGCTCACGGCCTCGCTTGGCGGCGGGCGGTCGTCCAAACCCGCCCGGCGATGTCGCCCCCCGTCGGCCCACCGCGCGGCCCCGCCTTACGGCATGGTGGGGCGTATCCGCCAGGTGGGGTGGTCGGCTTTGGCTTCGCCTCGCCTGCCCGCCCTTTGTGGACAGGGTGCACGAGCGGCAGCGGGGGTCGCGGCACCTCCGTTCTTGAACGATCGCGACGACGCCCTCGGTGGGACGGCACAACCACCGCGACCCTGGGAACGCGGCGGGGCGCTCCCCGGAGGCGACGTCGGCGCCGGCGTTTGGACGACCCGGCGCCGTCAAGCGAGGCCCGAGCTACGGTCGCCGGCAAACCCACCATGGACACAGGCCGAGCGGTCGCTCCAAGGGGACCGCCCCGCCGCGTCCCCATACACCAACGCGACGCGGATGGGACGCTATTCGTACCGGAGCGCCTGCATGGGATCCACCCTGGACGCCCGGCGCGCCGGCAGGTACCCGGCACCGAGAGCGATGGCGGCCAGAAGCACCGTCACCGCGCTCACGACCCAGGGATCGTTTCCCTCCATGCCGAACAGGAGGGACTGGGCCGCCTTGCCCAGACCCAACGCGGCCAAGACGCCGACCACGCCGCCCACCACGAGCATGCGTACGACCTGCTTGAGCACCATGGCCTGCACGTTGTCCGCGCGGGCTCCCAGCGCCATGCGCAGTCCGATTTCGCGGGTGCGCTGGGCAACGGTGTACGCCAGGACTCCGTAGAGGCCCACGGCGGCCAGGAGCGTCGCCACGGCGGCGAAGGCGGCGGCCAGCGTGCTGATCATGCGATCCATGAAGACGTTCTCCTTCACCTGCTGCTCCAGCGTCTTCATGTCCTCCACGGGCAGGTTCGGGTCCAGCCGCCGCATGACGTCGGGGATGGCCTTGAGGAGCTGGTCGGTCTCCAGGGAGGTGCGCACGTAGAAGTTGATGAAGCCGATGCTCTCGTCCTGACGGTACGGCGTGAAGAAGAGCGGCGGCACGGCCTGCTTCACGTCGTTGTACTTGGCGTCCTGCATCACGCCCACGATCTGGACGTCGAGCTCGTCGTCGCTGCTGCCGGAGTTGGTGGACATGAACTTCCCAACGGCCTCCCGGGGGTCCAGGTCGAACTTCCGGGCGAAGGCTTCGTTGATGAGGGCCACCTTTGGCGCGCCCAGCGCGTCGGACTCGTCGAACTCACGCCCGGACATCAACGGCATGCCCAGGGTCGCCAGATACCCGGGCCCCACCTCGTTGTACCGGGAGTTGGAGTCGATGTCCGGGCCCCGCTCGAAGCCCTGGACGGCCACGTCGGTCCCCCAGGAGCTCCCGCCCAGCACCGGCACCAGCGCCGTGGACACGGACGTGACGCCGGGCACGGCCGCCAACTCCTCCTCGGCCTGCTGGAACAGCGCCATGCTGCGTTCGGACTCGTATCCGTTGAGCACGGGAGAGATGCCGAAGACCACCGTGTGGTCGGTCTCGAGACCCAGATCCACGTGGCTGACGTTCACCAGGCTCTTGATGAAGAGCCCCGCGGCCACCAGGAGCGCCATGGACAGCGCGATCTGGGCGGTGACCAGGGAGGCGCGGAAGCGCGCCGCGGCCCTGGCTCCCGAGGGCTGGCCGGCGCTGGACTTGAGCATGGTCACCAGGTCCGCCCGCGACGCGTGGAGCGCCGGGTAGAAGCCGAACAGGAAGCCCGTACCCAGGGCCAGGGACCCGGCGAACAGCACCACCGACGGGCTCAACTGGAGCTTCAGGGTCTCGATGGCGTCGGGCGGCATGAGCGAACCGATGCCGGCCAACGTCCACCGGGCCACCACCAGGCTCGCCACGCCGCCCAGCAGCGCCAGAAGCACCGACTCGGTGAGAAGCTGCCCCATGAGTTGGCCTCGGCTGGCGCCCAGGGAGCCGCGGATGGCGATTTCCTGGCTGCGTCCAGCTCCTCGGGCCAGAAGCAGGTTGGCGATGTTGGCGCACGCGATGAGCAGCACCACTCCGGTGATCCCGAAGAGGATGTTCAGGGGGGTCTGCGCCTCGCGGTGGATGGAGCTCTGCCCGCGGTACCCGGGCTCGAGCTGCAGACGCTTCGCCTTGAACCGCGTGAGGGTGGCCTCGCTCATGCCTTCCTGGAGCGGCGTCTCCACCTCGTTGACGATGCCGGCGTAGACCGTGTTGATCTCCCGGTCAGCCTGCTCCAGCGCCACCCCCGGCTTCAGGCGGCCGAACACGTAGGCCCAGTAGCTCTTGCGGTTCTCGAAGCCGGCATCGCCGAAGTACGGCTCCATGACCCCACGCATGCTCAGGGGCACGAACACGTCGGGACGGGAACCCAGCGTCGTCCCGTCGAAGTCACGGGCCGCCACCCCCACCACGGTCATGGGGTGCCCGTTGATGATGAGCGTCCGGTTCAGGACCGAGGGGTCCTTGGCCAGACGATTCTCCCAGTAGTTGTAGGACAGCACCACCACCGAGTGCTCGCCGATGTTCTCGTCGTCGGAGACACCCAGCACCCTCCCCATGGCGGGGTTGACGCCCAGGAGCGGGAAGTACGATCCCGAGACCAGCATGCCCGTGGCGCTGAGGGTCTGGCCCTCGAAGGCCAGGTTGGCGCCGAACAGGCGATGGGCGGCGAGGCCGCTGAAAGGACCGCCGGCCTTCTCCAGGTCCCGGAACATGGCGTAGCTGAACACCGCATCGCAGTCGCCGGCCTGGTTGCACGACTGGGAGCCGGGCTTGGGGCCCGGCGCAGCGAGGTTCACCAACTGGTCGGGCTCCCGGACCGGCAGCGACCGGAGCAGCACCTGGTCGAAGAGGGAGAAGATGGCGGCGTTGGCCCCGATCCCCAGCGCCAACGAGAGGACCGCCACGGCCGTGATGAACGGGGTCTTGGTCAGGGTCCGCGTCGCCTTCCTCACATCCACCATCCATACCCCCCGGGAGCGTCCACCCTGTTCCATGAAGAAAGTCGGCACGTACCCCTTGGACCCCGTGTCGACGCGTTCGGTTGCAAGGCCTGCCAACCCTACGTGAAACGGTCGGCCCGGTTTCCCGGACCGGCCGCCACACCGACGGGCGCGCCGGCGCTACGCCTCCCGCACCCACCTCCACAGCTCGGGCAGCGTGGGCCGCTTCCCGGCCATGAGGATACCGACCTTGTAGATGCGGCCGGCGACCCAGGCCACCGCCACCACGGCGAGCGCCATCAGGACGAAGGACAGCCCCACCTGCCAGGCCGGCGCCGCACCGGCCGCGGCACGGGCGAACATCAGAATCGGACTGAACAGCGGGACGAGTGAAAGACCGACCGCCATGCTCGACGTCGGCGACTGGATGATGGGCATCACGAAGATGAAGGGTATGATGATGAAGAGCATCACGGGAAACTGGGCCTGCTGTGCTTCTTCGTCGCTGTTGCACATGGCACCCACGGCCGCGTACAGCCCGGAGAACATGAAGTAGCCGAAGACGAAGAAGGAGATGAACAGCCCCAGCAGACCGAGTCCCGGCAGGAACTCCTGGAACTGGTCCATGGTCCCCATCTCCGGACGAGCCGCCAGCATGGCGGGGAGCCCCACCAGCATCATGATCGCCCCGGACAGGAACCACACGGCCATCTGGGTGAGGCCCACCGCTCCCACGCCCAGGATCTTCCCGAGCATCAGGTGCCAGGGCTTCATGGAAGAGATCACGATCTCCACGATCCGGCTCGTCTTCTCTTCCAGGGTCGCCCTCATCACGGCAACCGAGTAGATGAGAATGACCATGTAGAGGAGGATCGACCCCATGTACGCCGTGAGGAACCGCGGGTTCTCGAAGCCTCCGCCTTCCGCGGTGAGGAGCTGCACGTCCAGGTCACCACCCTTCAGCAGTGCTCCGACATCGACGTTCATCGCCGTCAACTGAGCTTCCAGGGCGCTCTGCGCCACGGCACTCTTCAGTGCCAGGCGCCGAGTGAGGCCCGGTGAGGACTTCACGTACAGCGCCGCATGACCGCTGCGGAGCGTCTCCGCGTTCAGCAAGACGAAGCCTCCCAGGTCCTCACCGTCCAGCGCTTGTTGGGTGAGTTCGGCGCTCACGTCGGGAGTCCAGGGCACGGTGTGGGCCGTGAAGCCTGCTTCCTCCAGGCGGGGCAACAGGTTATCCGCAAGGACCCCGGTGCTGTCCACCACGGCGATGGTGCGGTCCGCCTCCTGGCCCTTGGACGTGAAATAGGTAGGGAGGATCATGGCTCCGGCCAGGAGGAGCGGGGCCCCGATGGTGGAGAAGATGAACCACTTGGAGCGGACGCGCTGCAGGTACTCGCGGCGGATGACCGCCCACACGTTGGCCATCATCGGCCACCTCCAATGGTGCCGGGGACTCCCGTCGGCGTGCCCGCGTCACCGGTCGCCCCGTCGCCGGCGTGACGCACGAAGATCTCGTGGAGCCGCGGCTCCACGAGGTCGAAGCGATAGATGTTGGCTCCCGCGTCCACGCCCCGACGGAGGATGGCCTGATGGTCCGCTCCGTCGTGGAGGAGCAGGTGCGTGGCGCCGTTCACCTTCTCCACCGAACGCACCTCGGGACCCTGGAGCCACCGGTCCGGTCCATCGAACTCCACGGCCACGAGGCCCCTCCGTTCGGCGGCCTTGAGCTCCTTGAGGTCCGCGTCGAGCACCTTCTTCGCCTTGGAAATGAGGCACACCCGCTGACAGAGCCGCTCGGCCTGGTCCATGAGGTGGGTGGAGAAGAGGATCGTGGTCCCCTTGGCGTGGAAGTCCAGCACGATCTCCTCGAGGACGTCCTGGTTGATGGGGTCCAGGCCGCTGAATGGCTCGTCCAGGATGAGCAGCTCGGGCTCGTGGATCACGGTTCCGATGAACTGGACCTTCTGCTGCATGCCCTTGGAGAGGTCTTCCACCTTCTTGTCGGCCCAGTCCCCCAGGCCCAGGCGCTCGAGCCACGCCATCCCCCGGCGACGTCCCTCGGCCCGGGGCACCCCCCGGATCTCGCCCAGGAACAGCACCAGGTCGAGGCACTTCATCTTCTTGTAGACACCGCGTTCCTCGGGCAGGTACCCGACCTTGGTGCGACGGACATCGTCGGCGTCGGCGCCGAACAGGCGCACGCGCCCCTCGTCGGGGTGCAGGATGCCCATGATCATGCGGATGGTCGTGGTCTTGCCGGACCCGTTGGGCCCCAGAAGCCCGTAGATCACGCCCCTGGGCACCTCCAGGTCCAGGCCGCCCACCGCCGTGTGTTTGCCGAAGCGCTTGGTGACGCCCTCCAGCCGAACCGCGAATCCACCGTCTGTCATCTGGCCGCTCTCACGTACGAGGAGGGAAACCACTCGAGTTCTGCCAGATTGGCAGTAATGCGCTCGGATTTCCGGCCGCTGCACCGTCCCACACTACGCAAATGCCCGAAAAACCCTTCAAAGGGGCGAAATCCGTCGCTTTCGGGATGCGATCCATATACATTACGCGGCTGTAGCTCAAGAAACGAGGAGGCTGCATGGCCATCTACCGTACGCTGTACTACGGTGACGTATCGGTCGGTGTCGGAGGCAGGATCACAATTCCCCAGGACATGCGGGACGACCTGGGCATCGACGAAGGCGATTCGCTCACCGTGCGGGTCGAGGAAAACCCCGACGGCGGTCGGCAGATCGTGATGTGGCGCGCCGAACAGCAGGCCGAAGAGGAGTAGCTCGCCCTCGGCCCCCGTTCGTCCCTACAACTCCAGGTCCACCCACCCCACCAGGGCCCGAAGGGGCCCCTGGCCGTCATGGTGCCAGGCGGGCGAGGGGAACGGCATGGCATCGAAGCCGGTGATCCTGGAGACTCCCGCGCGGGCCAGCTCCTCGGCCAGGCGCGGCAGGCGGTCGCCACATCCGGCGACCCCCACGCTCTGAAGGTGGCGCGCGAAGGGCGCGACGAGGGTCGGCGTGTGGAGGACGTCCGCCACGGGCTTCACCCGGACGACCCTTCCCACGCACGACGGGGCGAACGCCGAGGCGGGGTCGAAGATCACCGCCCACCCGGCATCCCCACCGCGGTGCAACTCCACGCCGGACCCCGAAGCGGCCAGGAGCTCGGCGGTGCCGACGAGCTGATGTCGGGCAGACGCTTCGTCGGGGTCCAGCGTACCGCCCGGGAGATGGTCCTCCAGGACGCCCATGGCATGGGCCAACTCCCGGGCGAAGTCCCGTGGCGTCACCAGGCCTCCCTCCTCCACGTAGACCACCTGGGGCGATACGCACCCGCGCTGGTCGAAGAAGGCCACCGCCCCGGCGACCTCGGAGACCGCCCTGTGCACGCG
>Ga0102953_1002234_pt1 | contig 11665 bp, 11 predicted proteins | sample SalPon2A_C_D2_MG_FD_78509 | JGI IMG/M metagenome (GOLD analysis project Ga0102953, IMG submission 78509) | Soil microbial communities from South San Francisco under conditions of wetland restoration - Salt Pond MetaG R2A_C_D2_MG | ecosystem: Environmental > Terrestrial > Soil > Wetlands | place... | reverse complement strand
TTTCGCCGACGGTCGCCGCCTCGGAGCGGGCGTGGGTGGCGCGCAATTCGACGATCTCGATCTGGGTCCCTCGCGAGTGGTTCCGGGGATCTCGCTGGTTACGGGTGATCCGGTAGGCACCGAACCGCGCAACAGCATGACCATCCTGAATGCGGCGTTCAATGGTAAGGACTCCATTACACCACTGGCGGACAGCTTCCAGTTCATGGATGGTCGGGTGACTGACGGGCTCGAGGGTCAAGCCATTCTCCCTCTCACTTCCCGCGAGGAAATGGCGGGAGATGCCTATGGCCCTTCAGCCACCGTCCAGGACGCGCAGGACGCGGTGACCCAGCGCATCCGCGCGATTCCGGAATACGTGATGCGCTTCCGTCAGGCCTTTGCCGGCGAGATCAACGAAGCCAGCGATATCACGATTCAGCACATCGGACGCGCCATCGCGGCGTACGAGCGCGAGCTCATCACCCCCAACTCACGCTACGACCAGTTCGTGAGCGGCGACTACGGGGTGTTCACGCAGCAGGAAAAGCTGGGCTTCAAGCTGTTCTTTGGTAAGGGAGTCTGTGGAGACTGCCATCGCGGGCCCATGCTCTCCGACTTCGAATTCGTAGTGCAGGGAGTCGGCGAGGATTACGACTCGATCATGCCGGGATTCCTGGGCAAGAACGGTCTGGGGGGCGATTTTGGCCGCTTCCATGCCGACGAAGTTGCTTTCGCCGATCAGAAGTTCGCATTTCGGACCCTGACCATTCGCAATGTGGAGCTCACCGCGCCGTACTTTCACAGTGGCAGTGCCGGCACCCTCATGGAAGTCCTGGAGTTCTACAATCGAGGCGGACGTGGGCCACAAGATATCAGCGACACCGAAATGGCGGCGGCGGGTGTGGTCCGCGATGCATCCATCCATCCTCTCGATTTGAGTCAGGAGGAGATGGAAGCGATCGTCGCCTTCTTGAAGACGACCACTGCACCCGTGCAGACTGCGTCCTTGGGGATCAACTTGACCGAGGTTCCTCAGAGAGTGCCCAGCGGTTTGGTGCCGCCGGGAATTCCGACTCCAGAGGGCGCGGGGCCCTTCTTGACGGCACATCAGGAAGCTCGATACTAGAGCATCGGCAGGATCGCTCTGCGCGCCGAGAAAGCGGCAGCCTAGTCTCCGGCTTTCCGTTCCGTTCTGGATCCTAGCTGTGTTTTGACGCTGGCCAGCTCCTGATCCAGGCTGCGCACGCGGGTGCAGAGGGTTCGGATGAGTCGAAACGCGAGGGTTGGATTCTCGGAAATACGAGCGAAGAGGTTCTTACGATCCACGGCCAGAGCGCGGACCTTCCCTTTGGCCCTCACCGAGGCAGAGCGAACCTCCTGGTCGAAGAGGGCCATTTCACCGATGATCTCTTCTTTGCCGAGAGTTGCCGCCACCAGGTCGCCCTGCTCATTCTCCAGGACCACCTCGACCTCTCCGTCCTGGATGACGTACATCTTGTCGCCCAATTCACCCTGTCGAATGATGTACTCTCCGTCCTCGTAATCTCTCCCCAAGGTGCTCATTGAAATCACCTCTGTGAATTCATCGACTTCCGCGAATTGTTCCGCGTACGGTTCAGCATTGTCGGCGGAATGACAATGGCGGCCGAATGCGCCAGACGTGCCAGGAACGCGGGATGAAGCGTTCGGCGGAAAATCTCCAGGTAGTCCGCGCTCCCGGTGAACATGTCCCATAGGACCGAGCTCATGCGCGGCGGAGGACCGTCTTTGCTCTGCTCTTCATTTACGGCGTGAAGGATGACTGCCCGCGTCAGATAGCTGCGCTGGATGAGATGCGTTACCCAGAAGATGAACTTTCCCACGAGATTGTCTCGGGCAATCGAGCGGCAGACGGGCTCGTAATGTCTTGTGAACTGCTGCTGGGATACGCCGTGGAAGACCGCTGTCCGCGCGGCTGCTTTGGCAGTGCGAAAGGCAGCCCCAATTCCATCCTTGTAGAGACGGCTCACTCCGCAATCGCCGATGAAGACGATGCGATCCATACAGACCGGGGACGCACCGATGATCGGCATCGAGGGGGAGCACTGGCAGGAGAAATCTTCGGGATCCCAGTCCTCCGGCATGCAGCTTCGAAGCTCAGGAGAGGACAGAAATTCGTCCAACAATCCCTTGTCGATCTTATGACCCAAGAGGCACATGGTGACGTACTCGCCCTTGGGAATCATGGCCGCGAAATCCAGCCCGGGAATATCCAGCAGGAAGACATGCATCGAAGAGCCGAGATGCCGGTCGATGGTCTCGGTTCCCAGGCGGTATTCACGGATGCTCGTCTTGACCGATCGTGGTGGGTGGTAGGATGGCTCGAGTTCTTCGATCAGTCGATGTGCCGTCGAATTGACTCCGCTAGCCACTGCCAGTAGATCGTAGCTCCCCTCATGGCCCGATTTGGACTGGACTTTGATGCATCCATCCTCGCGGCTCAGAGCGACGACACGATCCTGCACGATAGTGACGCCGCGCTGCTTCGAGAGCTCTTGCAAGTGACCATCGAAACTCGTCCAAACCGCATGCTCCAGGTCGCGTGGTCCCGCTCCGCGATGGACGGTCGCGATGCGCTTCTCGTCTTGCGGTGTCGCGATCCGAACCGCTTGGCGATCCATATGCATCAGGTAGGAATCGATGCCGCGTTGTACCACCTTACCGGGCAGGGGAATGCCGTCGACGGCCAGATTCTGTACCAGTGACTCGGAGATGATGCCACCGCACATGTTGCAGCCCTTGGGACCGGCGCAGGTGAATTCTCGCGGCTCATAGACATCGACGCTAAGTCTCAGTCCCCTGAGATTGGCGTACTCCAAGAGTGCAGAGCTGAAGAATGAGCCTGCGGGACCTCCTCCAAGCACGGCCACTCTTGCCCCGTCCTGGAGAGTCATGGTGGATCGCTTTGAACCCTGCGTGGCCGGTGCGCTCCACAGTTGCTGACTCGTAGACTTCATCACGACCCTCTCCGGGCTTAGAACTCCAGCACGCGGCCTGCCTCCAGAATTTCGACATCACCATTGGCCCAACTCATGATTTCCTCGATCGTCTCGTTCTTGCTGGGGCCCTTGATCGCGTAAACGTAGATGGGGATATCCGCGCGCGGAGCACGATCGATCTCCGAGCGCATCAGACGTGGGCACAGATGGCCCGACTTCAGAGCGAGATTCTCGAGCCGATCGGGGAAGGAGCACTCGATCAGGATCCCGCGCAAGCGGTCTAGGTAGGGCAGCAGCATTTCCCAGAAGGAGGAATCGGGGCCGGTGTCGCCGCTGATGGCCAGGGCGCCCGTTTCGCTTTCGAGGAGGAAGCCCACCGATCCTCCGAGGTGGGGCATCTCGATTGCCAGCACCTCGAGCCCATCCAGGGAAAATGGTTCGCCGCTTTCGAACTCGTGCAGCCGGAGAATCGGGGATTCCGCGGGCAGGGTGGTAAAGTCCGGCCAGAGTCTCCCATTGAAAAGGTCTTGGCGCAGACAGTCGATCGTATTACGAGCGCCGTGTACGATCAGGGAATGATCGATTCGTCCGAAGAGGTTTTCGCAGAGGAAGGGAAGGTCCCTCACGTGGTCCATATGGGGATGTGTGATCAGAATGTCATGCAATTTGTCCTGTTCGGATTGACTCAGTGTTGAAGCAGCCGAGCCGGCATCCAGCAAAATCTTGTCACCCAGAAGGAAGCAGCTTACATCGCTGTCAGGACCCACGCTTCCCCCCACCGATAAAACCCGGAGTCTCATGCGCTGGCTGCCTCCCGGGCCTCGATGGTGAAGTGAATGCAGCAGGGATGTTTCTCGTCCACACGTTCGCCCAATCCGAGATAGCCGATTCGGGGAAGGGTCAGCTCATTCTGGTGCACACGACGCGGCTCGCCGTTCGGTAGATGTAGCCAAGTGCCGTTGCAACTTTCGTCGATCAGAACGAAACGGCCACGCCGGTATTCGATTCGGCAATGTGAGCGCGATACCACGTTGCTCTCCAGAATGAGATCATTGTGGTCGAAACGCCCCAAGCGCAGGGCGGGACGTTCGTAGTCGATCACGAAGCGATCCTCTCCGCGCTGGACCAGCATGCTTTTCTCCGAGGCCACTGGATTGGTGATGGGATTAACCAGGGTTTGGATGGCGGCCTTCCATACCAGTTCAGAAATCTCGATGCTACCGCTCTTTCCCTTTACCGCAGTGGACCCGAGGGGGTGCGTGCGCATCGCGAAGAAGGGAGGAAGCTGATGCGTCGTCTCCGCCGTGGTGAGGATTTGTCCCGGCTGTGCCAAAGACACCACGCGCGCTGCCACGTTCACCGTGTCACCGAAAATATCCCCATTCTCTTCCAAAAAGGGGCCTGCATGGAACCCGATCCGCGCGTGCAAGTCCATTCCTACTGAGGACAAACCACTGTCCAGCGCACATTGGATGTCCAGCGCGGCCTGTGCCGCGTCCTCAGCGTTGCGGAAGACGCAAAGCAGCTCGTCACCGATGCGTTTGACGACACGGCCGCTTACCGCGGCGACGATTCCCTGCCAGCACGCGATGGCGTGAGAGCTATAGCGCAATGCTTGCTCATCACCGAGACGTTCGTAGAGACCGGTGCTGTCGGTGAGATCGACGAACAAGACGGTCTTGCTGGGGGGAGCAGCACCCATTCTTGCCTCGCGCTTGCAACTCGTCCGTTCGGGCGTTTGAGTCGAAAGGACCCTGGAACCAGTGCATTCATTCTACATCTTGACGTTGCCCCCGGATACCGCGAAAGGCAGACGAGGAGCGATGAAAAAAGAACGATCGTTCGGTTCAAGAGCCAACACTCCGAGTCGCGTTGACGCCCCTTCGCATCTACCGTAGAGTCGCTTCACAGATCATTCCGGCCCTTCCCCGTTCCACCCTTTCGCCGGATGCCACCATGACTCGGCCACGAACAGTGCAGCGCTACGAGCCCTGCCGACGAGGATGTCGCTTCTGCAACATGCTCCTCGATGCGCCGTTGAGCTCACTCTCGATCCACTATAACAAGAAGGAGGAGCCATGAAGCGAATCCTGCTCGTCGGGATCCTGTGTTTGGGATTCCTGAGCTTGCCCACCGCCGCCGCCACGGCCGGTGACGCCGGGCCGGCGTTGGGTTTGCCCCCGGTACCGATACCGGCTGACAATCCACAGACCCCGGAGAAAATTGCTCTCGGCGACAAGCTCTTCCACGATAAACGCTTCAGCATGACAGGTGAAGTGAGCTGCTCCACCTGTCATGACAACGACAAGGCTTTCACCGACAGTCCGCTGCGATTCTCCGAGGGCATCCACAAGCTCAACGGCACACGCAACGCACCCACGGTGGTCAACGCAGCCTACTTCGGAACGCAATTCTGGGACGGACGCTCCCCGGATCTCGAGGATCAGGCCTTGCACCCCTTCGTGAATCCGGTCGAAATGGGTCTCCCCAATCACGAGCCCATTCTGAAGCTAGTGCGAGAGGATCCCGAGTACGTCGAGGCCTTCGCCAGCGTCTTCGGCAAGAGGGGCGAGGAGATCACGATGACGGAGGTGACCGACGCGATCGCGGCCTTCGAACGCACGATCGTGGCGGGAGACTCGCCCTTCGATCGCTACTACTACGGGGGGGACGAGACGGCGCTCACCGAGCAGCAGAAGCGTGGCTTCGAACTCTTCGCGAACAAGGGCCGCTGTCTGTCGTGCCACGTGATCGAGCAGACCCAAGGCCTCTTCACCGACAACCGCTTTCACAACATCGGGGTCGGGATCAACGACATCCAGGTCGACGTGCCCAAGCTAGCCCACGAGTTTTTGCAGGCGGAAGCCACTCTGAGTGAAGTGGACGTGAAGGTCTTGACCGATCCGAGAACCTCGGAATTGGGACGTTTCGCCGTCACACGGAAGTTTGACGATCTGGGAGCGATCAAGACTCCCACCTTGAGGAACGTCGCAGCTACTGCACCCTACATGCACGATGGCAGCCTCAAGACCCTGCGCGAAGTCGTGGTGCACTACAACAACGGCGGCGTCACCGAGGCGAGTGATCCCCTCAACGACTTCTTGAGCGGAGGCATTCGCCCGCTCAATCTCAGCGAGAGTGAAATCGACGACCTCGTTGCGTTCATGGAAGCTCTCACCAGCCCTCAATTCACCGAACTGGCCGCCAAGTCCGGTACCGAATAAGGAGAGGAGCCGAAATGTCCCAATTCAAGATGAGCCGTCGCGACTTTCTCAAGAGTGCGGGCATCGTGACAGCCGCGAGCTGTCTGCCGATGAGCATGGTGGAGCTTTCCTTCGCCGATCCACGCAAGAACTTCACCTTTGCCTACATCTCCGACTCCCACCTGCAACACATCACGGGCACCAAGTTCGTGAACAACTGGGACCGTGGACTGATTCGGGCCGTGGCCGAGACCAACCTGCTCACGCCCAAGCCCGACTTCGTGGTGTTTGGAGGCGACCTGGCCCAGCTGGGGAAGAAGGAAGAACTCGATCACGGGGCCGAGATGCTCTCCAAGCTGAACTACAAGACCTACCACGTCATGGGAGAGCACGACTATTACCTCGATCTGGGTGAGTACTGGTCGAAACTCTACGGTGATCACTACTACAGCTTCGACCACAAGGGGACGCACTTCATCGTTCTCAACAGCGTTCTCACTTACGACGACTGGACTCATGACCGTTGGCCCAGTGCCGAGCAGCGCATGGTGGAGATGGCGGGTCTGGACAATCCCAACGGGTCGCCCTTCATGGTGGGCGAGAAGCAGCGTGAATGGCTGCGCAAGGACCTGGCTAAGGTGAAGAAGGACACGCCGGTCGTGGTCTTCTCGCATTCACCGATTCAGAAGCTGTACAAGGGGTGGAATTTCTGGACGGAGGATGCCGAGCAGATTCACGAGCTCTTGAAGCCCTTCGACAAGGTTTCGGTGATCTACGGGCACGTCCACCAGGTACAATACAACCAAATCGGCAACATCAGCTTCAACGCAGTGATGGCGACGGCGTGGCCCTGGCCGTACCCGGAGAGCTATGCGCAGGCCCAGCACCACATGCCGAAGCTGACGGTGCGCATGAATCGCGCCGATCCTTTCTTCGAACGCGATGCCACCGGTTGGCAATTCATCGACATCAACAGCGGCAAACCCGCTCTGAAATACAACCTGTACAACAACACGAACCGTACCGTGGCCTACAACCCGGAAACGGGAAGGCCCGAAGATGCGACGTTCCAGGACGACTCCGAGCGGATTCCTCCGCAATTCCATTTCTAGAAGGAGTGAGACGATGCGAACGAAAATTCTGGGAGCCTCGCTCCTCTTGCTCGTGATCCTGATGGCCGCGGGAGACTTCATGGTTCGCGCCGACGAATTCACGAAGGAGGATCTGGCCCGCTGGCAACAGGAGTACATGACGGTGGTCGCGCGAGGCCGCGAACTGTGGACGAGTCCGGACCTGGGAACGAACGGCGTTGCCTGTGCGCAATGCCACCCGAACGCGGCGAATACGCATCCGGAAACCTATCCGAAGTTCCAGCAGCAGCTGGGCCGTGTGGCGCCGTTGCGTGACATGATCAACTGGTGCCTCATGAATCCACTGGAGGGAGAGCCGCTCAAGCTCGACGATCCCGATCTGGTGGCGATCGAGACCTACGTGCACTACGAACGTAGGGGAGTTCCGATGGCGCCAGGGAAACACTGACGGCAAATGGTCTGTTGCGATTACCCTGGCGCTGCGTTGCGAGATGAAAACGGGCCCCGCCGCTGCGGGGCCCGTTTGCGAAGAGCTCGAGCTCACGGATTGCCGGTCACTTCTTTTCGAGCTTGACCTCTCCGCTGAATACGGAGATCTCGATACGCGCGCTTCCATTGCCATTGGTGAAGTTGAGCTCCTTCCCCGGAGCAAACTTCGAGGTGCGCTCGGCCTGTTGCCCAAATGCATTGTCGATGTCACCACTGAAGGTGCTGATGTCGAACTCCGCATCGATGTTCGAAGGCACAAGCAGGTGCGCGGCGCCGCTGTGGCAGCTGATCTCCCAGCTTGCGTGCTTGGCTGCGTCCGCCTCGAGTTCGAAGTCTCCGCTGACGCTGCTGAACTCCAACTTCTTCAGGGTGCCCGCGGTCACCTTTGCGTCTCCACTGACGATGGAGATCTCCAGGCTCTCCTGGACGCCACGGACTTTGACATCCCCACTGACGCATCCGAGCTCGACGTCCTTGGAATTGCAGTCCAGCTGGATGTCGCCACTGACGGTCGCGATGTCGAGCGAACCTTCGACCCGCGAAATGTCGAAGTCCGTGCTGACCCCCTGCACCTCCAGTTCACAGCCCTTGGGCACCATGAACTCCAGAGTAGAGCCGTCGAGGTGCCGGTTGTTGTCGGGGTATTCCACTTTGAAACTCATGTCGCTTTCGTCACCGTCGATTTCCAGACCCTCGGCCTTGGGGTCGAGGGTTCCGGTGACGTGAACCTCGTTCTTGTCCCAGGCGGTAATCGTGACGTTTCCCGCCAATACGTCGATCGAGATCTGAGCGCCAGCGTCGACGCTGCGGGTCTCGTCCACCTTGGTGGCGGCATGGCTCTTCGGAATGAAGAGGAGGGAAACAGCCAGGAGAATCGCCATGGCTGAAATTAGTCTCGAGTTCTTCATGATCGCACCTTTCTAAAGGGTGTTCGTTTGGACGGCAATCCGTTGCAGAAGGTTTAGTTTGTTTCGGTAGCCCTCGGCCAAGCTCCGGTACTCCGGAGAGTTCAGGTTGGTTTCGCCCATGGCGGTAACGGTTTCGCGCAGCGCGGCTTGAATTTGATCCAGGCTGCGGTTGAGAACGATCACCGCGTCCGCGGAAAGTTTGCCGTCGTCTTTCACGAGGACGACGCGGTAGTCCTCGACCATGGAGTCCGAGCAGAGCGTCAGCATGTTTTTCGCTCCACCTTGCTCCGGCATACTCGGCGGACGGAGTCCGCGCAGGGTGGGCGGCAAAAGCAGGACGAGGGCCAGCACGGCCGCCAGAAGCCAGCTCACCGAGCGGGGTGAGAAGAGGGAGGGGATCGATCGTTCGGCGGGCCTCAAGCGGGAAAGGCCGCGCAGCGGGGCGCCTTCAGCATCCGCGGCGTCTTCCAAACGCGCGGCGAGTTCCGGCCAGAGATCCCTCGAGGGCTGAATCTCCGTGCGAAGCTGCCGGGCCTGGTTCAAAAGCTCGCGCAACGACCGCAGCTCAGAGGAGCAGGCCGGGCAAGACGCCAGGTGCACGTTCAGCTCGTGTTCCGCGGCGGGCTCGAGCAGTCCGTCGATGTAGTCGTCCAGCTGGGCAAGGATGCTTTCGTGCGTCGTCATGCCAATGCCTCCCTCAGGAGTCTGCGGGCGCGGTGAAGTTGCGCCTTGATCGTGCCTTCGGCGAGATCCGACAGCTCGGCGATCTCGCGGATCTTGTAACCCTGCACGTCGTGCAGCACGAATGCGCTCCGTGCTCCGTCCGGCAGCGCCGCGATGGCCTTCTCGAGGTCCATGCGGTGCCCCCCGTTCTCGGTCCGGGTCTCGGGGATGTGCCTCGCCACGGGGTTCTCCTCCAGCGGGGTTTCTCGAGCGTCCTTGCGGCGCGTTTTGCGCCTTTGATCCAGCACCACGTTGACCGTCAGGCGGTGCAGCCAGGTCGTAAAACGGCTGCGGCCTTCGAAGCCGGAGAGGTTACGCCACGCCCGAACGAACGCATCCTGGGTAAGGCTCTCCGCCAGATCGCGGTCGGCACTCATCCGCAGACAGAGCGCGAACACGCGGTTAACGTGGAGCCGATAAATCTGCTCGAAGGCGCTCTGGTCTCCGCCCCTCGCGCGGTCCAGCAGTGACTCGAGATCGGATTCGCTCATCTCGAGCACCTCTGCACAGTGTGTGAGTTGCCGTTCTGGCAGCATTCCGGTCTCCGGGGCCGAGTTCTTTCCCGCATATGATTCGACCTCCGAGGAGGGGAAAAGGCTTAAAGCAGGGTCGTAGATTTTGTAGAATCCGCGCTGGAGCCCCGAGATCTAGCATCGCCGCTTCCGGGCGGCAAAGGAAGCTCTCGTTGGCGTTCCTGGTCCGTTTCCGCCACTTGGAAGTGCTTTTGGCCGGAAGAGACTGATCTGGTGTCCCGATTTCCAGCGAACGGGCCTCGATTGGGATTCGTGCTTGCTAGATCTGGGACCTCCACCTACTCCATTAATAACGCGGCGGGGCAAAAATATGGAGAGATCCCCCGCGAAAGACGATCCTGCGGCCAAGACGCCGGAAAGAAAGGTAGAGCAATGGGAAAACGAGGACGCGAAATCGTCGGGATGGACGTCGATGAGGTGCTGAAAATGCTCAACGATGCGTATGCCAGCGAGTGGCTCGCCTACTACCAATACTGGCTGGGCGCCAAGCTGATCAAAGGGCCCATGAAGGACGCGGTGGCAGCCGAATTGGATCAACACGCCAACGAGGAACTCAGCCACGCGGACATGGTTGCCGAACGCATCATTCAGCTCGGTGGCGTCCCGGAGCTCGAACCCAAGAATTGGGAGAAACTGAGCCCCTGCAAGTACGACGCGCCCGAGGATGCTTACGTGGCAGTGTTGCTCGACCAAAACATCGTAGCCGAGCAGTGCGCCATCGACACCTACAAGAACATCATGGACGCGACGAAGGACAAGGACATGGTGACTTACAACCTGGCCTTGACGATCCTCGAGCAGGAAGTCGAGCACGAGGAAGACCTGCAGGGGCTTCGCGAAGATCTCGACCTGATGGCCGAACGCGGGAGCAAGTGATCTGGCCGCGGGTTTGAGGTCGCCGCTGAAAGGCCGACCCGACGACGAGGCCAAGCTGGGCGCCTTCCTGGGCGTCTACACGCCGACGGTGCTCACCATCCTCGGCGTCATCATGTACTTGCGCCTCGGCTGGGTCACGGGGCAAGTGGGATTGGCGAGGACGCTCTTGATCGTCGTCATCGCCAATCTCATCACCCTCGTCACTACCCTGTCCTTCTCCGCCATCGCCACCAACTTCCGCGTCGGGGTGGGTGGAGCTTACTTCATCATCTCGCGCAGTCTGGGACTCGAATTCGGGGGAGCGATCGGGCTTCCCCTTTTTCTTTCCCAGGCTCTTTCGGTTTCGCTCTACGCCTTCGGTCTCGCGGAATCGCTGAGGCTGTTGTGGCCGGGCATTCCGCTGCAATTCGTGGCCTTCGCGATCGTCGTGGCGGTGGCTGTGCTGGCTCTACGCGGCGCGCAGATGGCGCTGAGAGCCCAGCTTCCCATCATGGCTCTCATCGTCCTGTCGCTCGTCGCGCTCGTGGGCGGCGCTTTCCACGGTCCGAAGGTCCAGACCGAAATCGCTCACCCCGCGGTCGCCCTCGGTTTCTGGGCGGTGTTCGCGGTGTTCTTTCCCGCGGTGACCGGGATCATGGCGGGCCTGGGATTGTCGGGAGATCTGCGCGACCCCATCAAGGCCATTCCCCGTGGGGCACTGGCCGCCACCATCACCGGCTTCGTGGTCTACCTGCTCATCCCCATCGTCCTCGTCCGTGGGGCCAGCCCCGAGGCCCTGCGAGAAAACCCCATGATCTGGACCAAGATTGCTCCGCTCGGAGTGCTCCTGGTCATGCCCGGCCTGTGGGGGGCGATCTTCTCCTCGGCGGTCGGCTCGATGCT
>Ga0102953_1002232_pt1 | contig 11682 bp, 9 predicted proteins | sample SalPon2A_C_D2_MG_FD_78509 | JGI IMG/M metagenome (GOLD analysis project Ga0102953, IMG submission 78509) | Soil microbial communities from South San Francisco under conditions of wetland restoration - Salt Pond MetaG R2A_C_D2_MG | ecosystem: Environmental > Terrestrial > Soil > Wetlands | place... | reverse complement strand
TGGTTCAAAAGCTGCACCTAAATGGGTTATCTTTTTAATGGCCAGTTTGGGTGTACTTATCGGAGCTACCTTTTCTAATGGAATGATGGAAGTTGCGCGGAAAGGAATTTTTCATCCCGACATGTTTGTTTTTTCAGAAATCATGGTCATTTTTCTCGCGGTTATGATTACCGATGTGATTATGCTTGACATGTTCAACACTTTTGGGATGCCAACATCAACTACAGTATCTATTGTTTTTGAGCTGTTGGGTTCCGCAGTTGCGGTTTCCGTTGTTAAGATTAAAAGCATGGGTGGGTCCATTACAGAGTTGGCAAATTATATTAACTCAAGTAAGGCTCTGGCCATTATCACGGGTATTTTGGTCTCGGTATTTATTGCCTTCACCGTGGGGGCAATTATACAATACTTTACACGATTAATCTTTTCTTTTAATTACAAGAAACCCATGAAATACCTGGGTTCCACGTTTGGAGGTCTGGCTATTACAGCCATCGTTTATTTCATTTTAATTAAGGGAATGAATGGTTCCTCTTATGCCAATATGACACTCTCTAACGGGGAGACCATAGAAAACTGGGTGATAAATAACACCGGGTTATTGCTTTTATATGGCTTCATCTTCTGGGTGATTATTATTCAGCTTTTAAAATGGATTTTCAACCTCAGAATATTAAAAGTTATTGTGCTGATCGGAACTTTTGCTTTAGCCATGGCTTTTGCAGGGAACGATTTGGTTAACTTTATTGGTGTTCCTTTGGCCGGTTTTAATTCTTTTAAAGCGTGGATGACTGCCGGGGCACCGGGACCTGATTCTTTTACTATGGAAATGTTAGCCGGGAAGGTGGGAACACCTACTTATATGTTACTTATCGCAGGTCTGGTAATGATTATTACCCTTATACTTTCGAAGAAGGCGCACTCAGTAATTTCCACTACTGTTGATTTATCGAGACAGGCTGAAGGAAGCGAACGTTTTGGCTCGTCACTGGCTGCACGTGTTATGGTGCGTAGTGCAACGCATTTCAATAAAACAATGTTGAAAATGGCTCCATCGAAGTTAAATAATAAAATTAAACAACGCTTTGTTCCTGTACCGTTGGGGCCTCCCGATGATCCAAATACGCCAGCTTTCGACGAACTGAGGGCCTCGGTAAACTTAGTTGTTGCAAGTACATTAATTGCACTTGGTACTTCACTGAAATTACCGCTATCTACCACTTACGTTACGTTTATGGTGGCTATGGGGACCTCGCTCTCCGACAGGGCATGGGACCGTGAAAGCGCCGTTTACAGGGTTTCCGGGGTATTTGCCGTAATTGGTGGATGGTTTTTAACTGCCCTCATTGCTTTTACCGTTTCGGGAATTATCGCAATGCTAATTATGCTGGGTGGAAAATTTATCATCTTTGTTTTTATTGCAGTAGCCATTTTTATGGTCATCCGCACACATGCTATTTTCAAGAAACGTTCAGCTATTCTTATTGCAGAAGAGGAAGAATTGATTAACGAAAATGACGCTTATGATGAAGCACTTGACAAAAGTTCGAAGCAAGTGGTTAAAGCCATGGTTTCGGCCAATCATATTGTTTCTCTTGGTGTTGAAAGTTTCCTTATTGAAGATCGCAGTGGACTTAAAAAAGCGCAACAGGCGTGTATGGAGTTTTCAAAGAAGGCCAAGAAAAACAAAGACAAAGTTTATTCAACGGTTTCCAAATTATCCGAAGGATCGGTAGACACAAGTCATTTCTATGTGCAAATGATGGATTATAAACGTGAAATGGCACACGCCGTTCATTTTACAGTAGATCCGTTAATCGAACACACTGAAAATAATCACAAACCATTTACACCCGATCAGAATAAAGAACTTACCAATCTGATCACTCAAATGGATGCGTTCTTTAACTTTGCATTACATACTGTAAAAGAAGATAAATTCGAAAATGTGGATAACCTAATTACCGAGCGGGAAAAGATTTTCGGATTTTTAAACAGTATTGAAAAGAGCCAGGTGAAACGTATTAAAAACAAAGAAGTAAATACAAGGAACTCATTGCTGTTCTTTAAAATTGTTTCGGAAACCAAAAACCTGCTGTTGCATACCATAAATCTGATAAAAGCTTATCGCGACTTTGTAACAGTGACTCAAAAAATGAAATCGGTATAAATTAATGAAAATACAGATAAAGAAGACTGTCAGTAATGGCAGTCTTCTTTGTTTTTATGGTATATATGTTGAAGCTACAAATTGTGCTTCGAAAATGAATTCATGTTAAAATAAAAAGATGAATATATTTTATCCGATTTTCTGAAATAATACACTTTTATTAAATGGATTTAAGTAGCTTATAGTATTGATTTTTATTAAAATAAATGTTTTGCCGCCTGTAATTTAATCGTTTTGTAATATTTTCTTAATACCACTGTAATAGGGTTGTTTCACTTTTGCTTTCGAAAAGTAAATTCAATCTCAAAATAATGAAAAGAAGTATTATTATTCTACTAATTGTATCAGGAATTGTGATTGAGGCATTCAGCCAAAACAGTAAAGAAGAATTTAAACCTAATGGTAAACCACTGGCATTGATTTTTACAAATTTTCATTCTGATTTTTCAGGAAGTTCAACGTATCCGGCATTTGAAATAACCCGGGCTTATTTAGGTTATGAATATAATTTCAGTAAAAACTGGTATTCGAAAGTGGTGTTAGATGTTGGAGATCCTGGTGTTGGAAAACTTCATAGGACTGCATTTCTGAAAAATGCTTTTGTACAATACAAGAACAATAAGTTTACAGCCTCATTCGGACTGATATCGACCACTCAGTTTAAGGTATCTGAAAAAATATGGGGAAACAGATACATTGAAAAGTCATTTCAGGATGCGTACAAATTTAATGCGAGTGCCGACCTCGGCTTTAACCTCGACTACAAATTTACCGATTTCATTAGTGCCGATTTTTCGGTAATTAATGGCGAAGGATACAAAAATCTTCAGACCGACAGTATACTACGTCCGGGATTTGGAATTACTGTAAAACCTGTAAAAGATATAACAGCGCGTGTATTTGTCGATAATATGGGCAAAGACACCAAACAGCAATCACTGGCAACATTTCTGGCATACACCGGCAAGAATGTAGTGGTGGCTGCAGAATACAATTACCAGAAAAACCATAAAATGGTTGAAGGACATGATATTTACGGTACTTCGTTTTTTGCTAACTGGAAAGTATCGAAGAATTTCAAACTCTTTGGACGGTTCGACGATCTGAAATCGGCTAAAGTCACCGGCCAGCCGCAACCATGGCAAATCAGCAGTGATGGCCAGTTATTAATGGCCGGCCTGGAATATTCACCGGTGAAGGGAGTAAAATTAACTCCTAATTTCAGATTGTGGAACCCGGCAGTGGCTTCCCAACCCAAAGTAACAAGTCTTTATTTAAATTGTGAATTAAAGTTTTAAAACAATTAAAATCAGTTTGAACATGAAAAATTTAGTAATTATATTTTTGGCAGTTTTTGTTCTTGCCTCCTGCCAAAGTTCCTCCAGTAAAAAAGGAAATGAAAAATCGGCAGGTAAAAGCAAAATAACATTAACTGCCGCAGGGGCAACATTCCCGATGCCTTATTACAATATGGTATTTAAGGAATATGCTGAAGAATCCGGAGTACAGTTGACTTACGGTGGAATCGGATCGGGAGGTGGAATCCGCAGCCTGACCGACAAGGTGGTTGATTTTGGTGCAACTGATGCCTACCTTGACGATGCAAAACTCGCTGAAATGCCTGCACAGGTTGTGCATATTCCCACAGTGCTGGGAGCCGTAGTAATTGCATACAACCTTTCCGGTGTCGATAACCTGAAATTATCGAATGAATTACTTGAAAAAATATTTATGGGTGAAATTACAAAATGGAACGACCCGCTTTTAAAAAGCAATAATCCCGGACTTAATTTCCCGAACAGCGAAATTACCGTTGTTCATCGCTCTGATGGCAGTGGCACAACCAATATTTTCAGTGATTACATGAGTAAAATTAGTCCTAAATGGGCAGAAAAAGTGGGAACAGGAAAATCATTACAATGGCCGGTTGGAATGGGTGCAAAAGGTAATCCTGGAGTTGCCGGAACCATCAAGCAAACCGAAAGTTCTATCGGCTATATCGGTTCTGAGTATGCATTTGCACAAAAAATCCAGACAGCCAGTGTACAAAACAGTTCCGGAAATTATATCCTGCCATCCATTGCATCAGTAAGTGCTGCAGCAAAAGGAGATATTCCTGACGATACCCGTATCATGCTGACCAACTCCTCTGATCCGGATGCATATCCGATTAGTGGATTTACGTGGATAATTCTTTATAAAGAACAGAATTACAACGGACGATCTAAAGAACAGGCACTGGAAACAGTGAAATTCCTCGACTGGCTGGAAAGCGAAAAAGCACAGGGCGAAGCCGAAAAAGTTCATTACGCTCCACTTCCTGCAGCAGCAGTTAAAAAAGCTAAAGCAATTCTCCGTAGTGTAACTTATGAAGGTGTTCCTTTGTTAAAATAAACGTGTTCAGCAATAAATGAACAGCGATAAAATAACAAAATCGATTTTAGTTGCTTCCTCTTTCATAATATTATTACTTGCAGGAGGGATGGTGTTTTCGTTGGTTGAAGGCGCCATCCCTGCATTTAAAACTTTTGGGTTGAAATTTATTTTCAACAACCAATGGAATCCTACAAGTGGCAAAGAAAATTACGGGGCGCTACCTTTTATAGCCGGGACAATTATCACATCGCTGGCAGCTTTGATTATCAGTTTACCGCTTTCATTTTCAGCTTCCCTGTTTTTAGGGGAATATTATCGGGGAACCCGCCTTGCACAAATCATCGGAATGATGGTTGATCTGCTCGCCGGAATTCCTTCCATCGTTTACGGATTGTGGGGATTTTATGTGTTAAGGCCATTATTAATTGATTTGGGATTGCCTAACCAGGGATTTGGAATTTTTACTGCCAGTATCATACTCGCAATTATGATCATTCCTTATGCTACCTCGTTGAGCAACGAAATAATTTCGATGGTGCCCAACGAGCTGAAAGAAGCGGCCTATTCTTTGGGTGCTACAAGGTTCGAAGTAATTTTTAATGTTATTGTACCATCGGCTCGTTCTGGAATTATTGCCGGATACATTTTATCGTTTGGCAGGGCTCTTGGCGAAACGATGGCTGTTACTATGCTTATTGGAAATACAAACATAGTACCTAAAAGTTTCTTTTCAACAGGAAATACCATGGCCAGTGTAATTGCTAACCAATTTGGTGAGGCTGAAGGACTAAAGCTAAGTTCTTTAATTGCAATCGGACTTCTGCTGTTTGTTATTACAGGCATAATAAATGCTGTAGGTAAGTTTATCATAAAAAAAATGGAATAACGGACAATGAACGCTGCACAAAATAAAATAAGTCATGATAATTTGAATCTACGCACTGCAAAAGACAGGTGGGTAAAATACATCGTGATTTTTCTTTCGGCAATTACCATTTCACCAATTATTCTAATTATTTTTAAATTGGTAGCGAAAGGATATCGGCAAATCAGTTTCGACTTTATTATTAATACTCCGCCAAACACATTCGAAGCAATGACTGCCCAGAACAACGGAGAACTGATCCCGGGGGGAATTGCCAATGGTATCACAGGAACATTGCTCATGGTTGTAATGGCTTCGGTCCTGGCTATCCCTGTTGGTGTGATTTCTGGTGTTTATCTTTATGAAAATCAGGGAAAACGGTTGGCCAACATCACCAGAAATGTTTCCGACATCTTACAGGGTGTACCATCCATTGTTCTGGGCTTAATCTCTTATTTGTGGATAGTAAAAAACATAACCAATGGTTTTTCTGCACTAGCCGGGAGTGTATCGTTGTCCATAATGATGCTGCCTATGATAATCCGATCAACCGAAGAAACACTTAAAATGATTCCGCAAACAATTAAAGAAGCGGCACTGGCACTGGGCGTTCCTTACTACAAGGTTATATTGCGGGTATTGTTACCCACCGGAGTCAGTGGCCTTTTAACCGGAATCCTGTTGGGCCTTTCCCGTATTCTGGGCGAAACAGCTCCCCTAATGCTTACCGCACTGGGCAGTAGCATTATCAATTTCAACATTACCAAACCAACCAGTGCCGTACCACTTTTAATCTGGGAATTCTACAATGACCCAAATATGATTGATTTAATCTGGAGTTCCTCTTTATTATTAATGGCAATGGTTTTATTTTTAAATATCATTTCGAAACAAATAGCCGCCAGCACTTAATAAAAAAGAATGAGTGATAGTTCAACACATATAAAAGATCCGGTCTTATCGATTCAGAACCTGTCGGTTTCTTACGATAAAGGGAAATATGCTGTGAAAAATGTATCAGTCGATATGAAAAGGAACAGTGTAACGGCTATTATGGGGCCTTCCGGTTGCGGAAAAAGTACCTTGCTCAGGGCCATTAACCGGATGCACGAATTGTATGAAAACATTGAAACTGAAGGAACAATAATGCTGAATGGGAAAGACATTTCCGGCATGCCCACTATTCAGTTACGACGAATGGCAGGTATGGTATTTCAGCGACCCAATCCATTTCCTACCCTTAGCATTTACGATAATGTTATTGCAGGCTATAAGCTGAACGGAATTCGGTTGAAAAGAAAAGAACGCGATGAAATTGTTGAACGTTCATTACGCGATGTAACTCTTTGGGACGAGGTAAAAGATTCCTTATTAAAAAAAGGCACGTTCCTTTCGGGTGGGCAGCAACAGCGGTTATGCATTGCCCGTGCCCTGGCCTTCGACCCAGAAGTAATCCTTCTCGACGAACCTACTTCGGCCCTCGATCCGGTGGCCACAGCAAAAGTGGAAGATCTCCTGGTAAAACTCAAGGAGAACTACTCGATTATTATGGTCACTCACAACATGGCACAGGCGGCGCGTATCTCCGATCATTCTATATTTATGTACCTGGGCGAACTGGTTGAATATGGAAAAACAAAAGATATGTTTACCAAACCCCAGGATCGTCGTACCGAAGAATATCTTACGGGTAAATTCGGTTAAAATTTTTAACTTCACTAAAATTCAAGATAATGACCACAAAAAAAGACGATGCCATAAACAGTATTTTATACGACTTCGAAGAGTTTGCCAACCTTGTATTGCATCAACTCGATTTGTTGGAAGGATTAATTGCTTCAGGAGAAACAACCATTCCGAAAGATTTGGGAAAAGAAATTATATCGAACGAAAAGAGACTTGACAAATTTGAAGTTAAAATCAGCGATAAAATTGTAAATACCATTGTTCTATATCAACCAGTGGCCTCCGATATTCGAAAAATTATGGCATGTTACCGTATTGTTATCAGTCTTGAACGTGTGGGTGATCTAATCCAAAATGTTATCCATTTTATTGAAAATATAAAATCGATAGAGATTTACGCTGACCTGTCCGATGTGATTTCAAACATGCTTTTTCAAAGCATTAATATGGTGCGAAAAGCATTACTTGCATTTACTACCGACGATAAGGAATACGCCATCTGGACCATTAAAAATGATACCGTGGTGGACGAGATGAATGATAAAATGCTTAGAAAAGCTATCAAAAAAAGTAAAATGGCAGATGAAAACAAACACCTTCTGATGAGCTATATTAATATGAATGGAATGGTTTCGAACATCGAACGAATTGCCGACCATGCCACCAATATTGCCGAAGCAGCAATTTATTCTATTGAAGGTAAAGACATCAGGCACAATAAAAAAATTGATTAATTCATTCTGAATTATGAGTGAAAAGACTGTTCCTAAAATATTAATTGTTGACGATGAAAAGGATTTATGCGAAATTCTTGAATTCAACCTTTCAAGCGAAGGATTTGAAACCGAGATCGCCCATTCGGCCGAAGAAGCCCTGATAAAGCCACTGAATCAATTTGATCTTATTTTACTGGATATAATGATGGGTCAAATGTCGGGTTATAAAATGGCTGCGCACATAAGAAAAGAGTTAAAACTTAAGGTGCCAATAATTTTTCTCACTGCCAAAACAACGGAAAACGACATTCTTACCGGGTTTAATGTTGGTGGCGATGATTATATTTCGAAACCATTTTCAATAAAAGAATTGGTAGTGCGCATTAAGGCTGTGCTTAAAAGAGGAAGTTCGGGAGTTGAATTAAATCAAGTGATTAAAGCCAGCGATCTGACGGTTGATATATCCAGCAAACAAGTTTCAGTAAATAACAAAATAATTAACCTTACACGTAAAGAATTTGAAATCCTGGCTTTACTTGTAAAACATCAGGGACAATATTTAGGAAGAGAAGAAATACTTAACAGGATTTGGAGCGACGATGTTATTGTAACAGAAAGAAATGTAGATGTAAACATTGCCAGGCTCAGGAAAAAAATAGGAAGCTACGGGAACTGCATCAAAGGAAAATCAGGATACGGATACCGGTTTAAAATACAATAAAATAAAACATTAAAACATAAACAAGTGTCAGTAAAATATACATTCAGAAGAACAATTTTTATTTACTTCCTTGCTGTTTTTGTCATTTTCACCGCGGCAATATTTCTGTTTCAGCTGAATCGCGAAAAAAAATATAAAGCCGATGAATTAGAGGCAACACTGGAAACCGTCACCGAAATCACCAATAATTATATTCAACATTACCGGTTGTATGACGAAAATAATTTTAAGCGGTTGGATACCCTGAGATATCTTATTCCCAAAACCAATATTAGGATCACAGTCATTGGGAAAAACGGCGTGGTGCTTTACGACAGTTTTGTGAAAGATTATAATTTAATGGAAAATCACCTGCACCGTCCTGAAGTTCAAAAAGCGTTGTATTCAGAAATTGGCTCAAACATAAGGCATTCGGCAACTACCCATCAGGATTTTTATTACTATGCACGCAATTACGAAAAATATTTTGTGCGCGTAGCTAAAGTTTACGATGTAAGTGTAAAAAATTTCCTTAAAGCAGAGCAGCTTTTTCTATTCTTTATTATTGCCCTTTTCCTGCTAGTCTGGTGGATTATCAATGTAGTAACAAAAAGGCTTTCTATCTCCATTACCAAGTTGAAGGATTTCGCCGTAAGAGCAGGTAAAAATGAACCCATCGATGAAAATATCGAGTTCCCGGAAAATGAGCTCGGTGAAATAGGGTCACAAATAGTAAAAATCTATCATAACCTGAAAAAAACCAAAGATGCATTGGTATTCGAAAAAGAACGCCTTTTTAACCACATGAATATTCTGAATGAAGGAATTTCCTTCTTTTCGAAAAAGAAAGAACGAATGCTGGCCAACAGCCATTTCATACAATATGTAAGTATCATTTCAGATACAACTAATATTTCAGCCGAAAACATATTCACAATCCCGGAATTTAGAAAAACCAATGAATTTCTGGATGAATACCTGGAAAAAGAGACGATATTCCAATCCAACGAACTACCTCAGATTGAATATACCATCAATAAAAACGAACGCTATTTTAAAATTCTGTGCATTATTTTTGCGGATAAAAGTTTCGAAATTTTAATTACTGATGTAACCCGGCCGGAAAAACGTCGACTGCTAAAACAGCAGCTAACTTCGAATATTGCGCATGAATTGAAAACGCCCCTGGCATCAATAAAAGGATATATCGAAACGTTGATGAACAATCCAAGCATCGATAAAGAAAAACAACAATATTTTATCGGACGGGCCCATTTACAGTCTGAACGGTTGAACCTGTTACTCAATGATATTTCGTTGCTGAATAACATTGAGGATGCCGGTGAACTTTTCGAAATTAAACCGATAGCTATAAAATCGGTTGTGTCCGATGTAATTGAAAACCTTGAAAACAGGCTAACTTCGAAAAATATTAAATGTAATCTGAATATCGATGATGAGGTGGTAGTTAACGGGAACGATTCGTTGCTTTCGTCAGTGTTTCAAAATCTAATTGAGAATTCAATAAATTATGCGGGAGAAAATATCACCATCGAAATAAAAAATTATTTGGAAGACAAGAAATTCCATTATTTTTCTTTTTCCGACACAGGTGTGGGAATTCCGGAAGAACACCTGCAACGAATTTTTGAACGTTTTTACCGCATTGACTCGGGCCGAACACGTGAACAGGGTGGCACCGGACTTGGATTGTCGATCGTAAAAAATGCTATCCATTTGCACAAGGGAAATATTTCAGCCCGAAACAGAGCTGAAGGCGGAATCGAATTTTTATTTACCCTATCCAAAGTGTAAAATGGCAACAACTATCTGCACTTCTAACCTGATCAAAATATCCTCTGCTCAACTCCCTTAAATTGGTTAATATCTGTTCTTTACTATTGAACGCGTTGCTTTAATGCAGAATACCTGCGATTTGTACCTGTTTCTTTCCTTCTTCATATCATGTTGTATTTTCAATAGATGAATTATCTGCCTGCAATTGTTACAATTTGGTTAATGCCAATGAAAAAGATAGTAAATCGTCTTTCATTTCAGAAGTCAAAAGTATTAGGATTAACCACCACACACTCCGATAACAGATACCTGTCCGTCCACCGAATTATAATTGAAGTTTCATAAATTTCGGTTAACTTTAACAGCCAATAAAAGTTCAACTAAACAAGTTTTTATGAATCCAAAAGTTCTCCTTCTCCTGGCTTTTCTTTTTCTGATTTTTGGTTGCAAACAACAATCCAAAACCGAAATTCCTTTGCCTGAACACCCGCGCCCTGATTTTGAGCGCCCGGTATGGCAAAACCTCAACGGATACTGGAAATTTAAACCTGACTCAACCAATGTTGGGCTGGCAGAAAAATGGCAAAATGAGGCTGAATTTTTCGACCAATCGATTTTGGTTCCGTTTTCATGGGCCAGCCCTTTAAGCGAAGTTGAAATGCCTAAAGTAATGTTTGCCTGGTATTACCGCACATTTACACTCAAAAATCCTGCAAATTGGCAGGGAAAAGATACCTACCTCGTTTTTTGTGCCAGCGATTTTAACACCACGGTTTGGGTAAACGGTATAGAAATGGGAAGTCATTCCGGGGGTTATGTTCCCTTCGATTTTAACATTTCAAATGTATTAAAAGAAGGTGAAAACAATATTGTTGTTCGGGTTGACGACCAGGAACTGGATAACCGCCCGTCGGGAAAACAGTATTACGGAAATGCCAAAGGAATGTGGCAAACCGTATACCTAGAAGCCCGGCCGGAAAATTATATTTCGCACATTAAATTTACCCCCGACATTGATAAAGAACAGGTAACGGCTGAAGTTAATTTGTCATCAAAAACCACAACACCATTGAAATTTTCGTTCACCGGGAAAAACAATGATCTTAATTTTTCTTCGGAAATTGCTTCCAACCAGGACACAGCCATATTTACCATTCCTATAAAAAATATGAAATTGTGGGATTTGGAAAATCCTTTTTTATATGAAGTTACAGCCTCGCTTTCGGGACCAAAAAGCAACGACGAAGTTTCCACCTATTTCGGAATGCGAAAAATTTCGGCGATGAAAGTGCCGGGCAAAGATTTTGAATATGTGGCTTTGAACAACAAACCCATTTACATGAAACTTACTCTCGACCAGAGTTACCACCCG
>Ga0102953_1002231_pt1 | contig 11685 bp, 8 predicted proteins | sample SalPon2A_C_D2_MG_FD_78509 | JGI IMG/M metagenome (GOLD analysis project Ga0102953, IMG submission 78509) | Soil microbial communities from South San Francisco under conditions of wetland restoration - Salt Pond MetaG R2A_C_D2_MG | ecosystem: Environmental > Terrestrial > Soil > Wetlands | place... | reverse complement strand
CGCGGGCTGGTCAAGCGCTACGGCCCGCGCGCCGCCGTCGACGGGCTCGAGCTGCGCGTGGAGCCGGGCGAGATCTTCGGCTTCCTGGGACCCAACGGCGCCGGCAAGACCACCACGGTGCGCATGCTGCTCGGCCTGGCCCACCCCAGCGCCGGCGACGGGCGGGTGCTCGGCCGCGCCCTCGGCGACCCCGAGGCCCGGCGCGCCATCGGCTACCTGCCCGAGAACGTCCACTTCCCCGGCTGGTTCACCGGCCTGGGCTTCCTCCACTACCACGGCGCCCTCTACGGCCTCCCCCGCAAGGTGATCGACCGGCGGGCGGAGGAGGCGTTGGAGCGCCTGGGGCTGGCGGGGCGCGGCGACGACCGCCTGCGCGCCTACAGCCACGGCATGCTGCAGCGCCTCGGGCTGGCGCAGGCGCTGCTGGCGCGTCCACGCCTGGTGTTCCTCGACGAGCCCACGTCGGCGCTCGACCCGCGCGGGCGCCGCGAGGTGCGCCAGCTGCTCGACGAGATCCGCGCCGAGGGCACCACCGTGTTCCTCAACTCCCACCTGCTCAGCGAGGTGGAACGCACCTGCGACCGCGTGGCCATCGTCGCCGACGGCAAGACGCGCTACCTGGGCCCGACCCACCCCGACGCGGGCGCCGTGCGCGAGCTCGCGGTGGTGCTCTCCGACGCGCCGGCCGACCTGGACGCGGCCCTGCAGGGCGTCGCGCGCGTGACGTCGCGGCGAGGCGACAGCCTGCGCCTGGCGCTGGCCGGGGAAGGCGCCGCGGCCGACGTGGCCCGCCGCCTGGTCGCCGCCGGCGCGCGCCTGCACGAGCTGACCCCGGTGCGCCGCGAGCTCGAGGACCTGTTCCTGGAGCTCACCGGGGCGCCGGCCGGGGATCGCGCGGCGGCAGCCGATGGAGCCGCGGCGGCGGCCGACGCGGGCGCCCCCGCGGCCGGCGGGCGCGCCCCGGGGAACCGCCACCCCGACGGCGCCGGCGGGAGCGGAAGCACACCCGCGAGGGTGGGGAGCGAGCGGGCGGAGTCCCCCGACGAGCGCCGCCGCGACCGCAGCGAGGCACCATCATGACCGTCCTGACCATCGCCGGCGCCACCCTGCGCGAGGCCTGGAACCGCAAGCTGGTGCTGGCCCTGGCGCTCCTCAGCCTCGTCTTCCTGGGCCTCTACGGCTACGGCGCACACCTCCTCAACGTGCGCCTGATCGAGCGCGCGCAGCACGTCGGCGCCACCGGCGGGGCGCGCGGCGGCTCGCTGACGATGGCGCGCCACCAGATGGAGCTCTTCGGCATGTACGTGGTCGACTTCCTGGCCTCGTTCATGGCGATCTTCGCGGGCGTCGGCGCCATCGCCGGGGACCTCGAGGATCACAGCCTGCAGCTGGTGCTGGCGAAGCCGGTGCGCCGCTGGCAGGTGGTGGCCGGGAAGGCGCTCGGCAGCGGCGTGGTGAGCATCCTCTACGCCACCGTCCTGGCGCTGGCGGTGCTGGTCCTGAGCCGCGTGGTCCTGGGCATCACCGCACCGGGCGTGCTCCCCGGCATCGTGCTGATGGACCTCGGCGTCCTGGTCCTGTCGGGGCTCACGCTGCTGGCGAGCAGCATCACGCACACCCTGACCGCCGGCGTGGCGATGGTGATGGTCTACGCCGTCGCCTGGACGGGCGGCGTGATGCACGCCCTGGGGCAGCTCACGCACATCGACGTGCTGTCCGCGCTCGGCTTCGACACCCGCTTCGTGGTGCCGAGCAACGCGCTGTGGAAGGCCGGCTCGTTCTACCTGCAACCCGCAACGATGCGCGTCCAGGAGGGACCCAACCCGCTGTTCGGCGTGGTGGCGCCCGGCACCGGCTTCCTGATCTTCGCGGCGCTTTACGTGCTGGCGGCCTTCGCGCTGGCGGGGGTGGTGTTCCAGCGGCGGGACCTGTGAGGGAGGGCCCGCGGGGGGCGAGGCCGGGTCGCCGGCGGGGGGCGAGGCCGGGTCGCCGTCCGGAGCGGGGCCGGGGACCGCGAGGGGGTTCTCGGGTGCTTATGTGCGACGCGGGGCGAGGCGCGCCGTCGCGGATCGAACGAGGGTCCCTCGAAGGCCGTCAGAGACGCAACCGCTTGGCAAATGCCGATAGGCTTCTGCCAAGTGTCGTCGACGCCAGGGGTCGCAGCCTGGGGGTGGCGCGACGCGGGCCCAGGGGTTCTCGGCACGGACCCCTTGAAACGACGACACTTGGCCCGCGCCCAGCGGGCCTCACTAGACTCATGCGTCCCTGACGGCATAACTCCTCGGTGATGAGCCTGTCCCGGCAACGGCCGACAGGCCCGACGCACATAAGGGTTCCAACAAGGGGTCGCCCTCCCGCGCCGTATCTCGGAGCAGCCGGCCGCCCCGCGCGGCCACCGCCACCCCACCGCGCGAGGACGTTTGGCCCTTCCCCTCCGCCATCCCACCTGGTAGGGCTGATGTGCCGAGCACCACGAGTCCCTGCTACGAGGAGGCGATCATGGACAGCGCCGTAAGCCTGCGGGACGAGCCCGCCCTGATGATGGCGTACCTGCGCCGCCAGGGGCCGTATGCGACCATCCCCGAGGCCATCCAGGTGCTGGTGACGCATCTCCAGCGCCACCGCATCGGCCCGGCGGGGCCGCCGACGGCGGTGTTCCACACCGACCCCCAGGTCGTTCCCGAGGCGGAGGCGCTGTGGGAGGTGCGCATGCCGGTCTCCGACCCCGTGTCCGAGGCCGAGCCGGGGGACGACGGCGTCGGGCTGCGGCGTGTGCCCTCACGGACCCTGGCCGTCATGGTCCACATCGGGCCGTACGCGTCGGTCGCGCCGAGCTACGCCAACACCCAGCACTGGATCGACGAACACGGCTACACCGTCGTGGGCCCGCCCGAGGAGGCGTACCTGAGCCCGCCCGACACGCCGGAGGCCGCCATCCGCACCGAGATCCGCTTCCCCGTGGAGATGGAGCCGGTGGCGCTGGGCGGCTGAGCTTCGCAGCGCCAGCGCCCTGCGCTACAACTCGACCTGGATGCCCAGCTCCACGACCCGGTCCGGCGGGATGTGGAAGAACGCCGTGGCGCTGCGGGAGTTGCGGGACATCAGCGCGAAGAGGCGCTCGCGCCACAGCGCCATGCCGGGGATCTTCGTCGGGATCAGCGTCTCGCGGCCGAGGAAGTAGCTGGTGTCGTCGGCCTCGATGGGACGGCCGCCCACCTCCAGCACGGCCAGGTCGCGCGGCACGCGGGCGGTCTGCATGTAGCCGTAGCTGAGCACGATCTGGTAGAAGCCGCGGCCGAGGTCGGTGATGGCCGGGCGCTCGTCCGAGGAGATGCGCGGCACGTCCTGCGTGCGCACCGACAGGAAGACCACCCGGTCGTGCAGCACGCGGTTGTGCCTCAGGTTGTGGGAGAACGCCGGCGGCGTGGTGCTGGGCTCGCCGGTCATGTACACCGCCGTGCCGGCCACGCGCGCGTAGTTGCTGGCGTCGAGCTCGGCGAGCAACCGCTCCAGCGGCTGCGCCGCGTTCCGGAGCCTCTCCCCGACGATCTGCCGGCCGCGTCGCCAGGTGGTCATCAGGGTGAACACGCCCAGCGCGACCACCAGCGGGAACCAGCCTCCGTCGGGCACCTTGAAGAGGTTGGCGCCGAAGAACGACAGGTCGACGAGCAGCAGCGGGCCGGCCAGCAGCGTCGCCCGCCACAGCGCCCAGCCCCACTGTTGGGTGGCGAGCACGTAGAGCAGGATGGTGGTGATGACCATGGTCATGGTGACCGCCACCCCGTAGGCGGCCGCCAGGTTGCTCGAGGTGCGGAAGCCGAGCACCAGCCCCACGCAGGCGACCATCAGCAGCCAGTTGATGCTGCCGACGTAGACCTGGCCGATCTGCGTGGTCGAGGTGTGACGGATGTTGAGGCGCGGGAGGTACCCCAGCTGGACGCTCTGCATCGCCAGCGAGAAGGCGCCCGAGATCAGCGCCTGCGAGGCGATCACGGTGGCGACCGTGGCGATGAAGACGACCGGGTACAGCGCCCAGGCGGGCGCCATCTGGTAGAAGGGGTTGTGGACCGCCTGCGGGTGGCGCAGCACCAGCGCGCCCTGCCCGAAGTAGTTGAGCAGCAGCCCGGGCAGCACCACGGCGAACCACGCCAGGCGGATGGGACGGCGGCCGAAGTGCCCCATGTCGGCGTAGAGGGCCTCCCCGCCCGTCACCACCAGGAACACCGAGCCGAGGACCAGGAACCCCTGACCGCCGTTGCGCAGGAAGAACCGGACCGCCTGCAGCGGATCGAGCGCCACCACCACCCCGGGATGGTGGGCGATCTGGTAGACGCCCAGCACCGCCAGGGTGCCGAACCACAGCAGCGTCATGGGCCCGAAGACGCGTCCCACCCCGCCGGTGCCGCGGCGCTGGAACAGGAACAGCCCCACCAGGATGGCGATGGTGATGGGGATGACGTACGGCGTCAGGGACGGCGTCGCCACCTCCAGGCCCTGGACCGCGCTGAGCACGCTGATGGCCGGCGTGATCATGCCGTCGCCGTAGAGCAGCGCCGTGCCGAAGAGGCCGAGGAGCAGCAGCAACCACACGCGCGTGTGCCGCTTGCCGTGGCTCGGCGCCACCAGCGAGGTGAGCGCCAGGATGCCGCCCTCGCCGTTGTTGTCGGCGCGCATCACGAAGATCAGGTACTTGACGCTGATGACGATGACGAGGGACCAGAAGATGAGCGATAGCACGCCCAGCACGTTGTCGGGCGTATACGGCACACGGTGCCGGAAGGACTCGCGCAGCGCGTAGAGCGGGCTGGTGCCGATGTCGCCGTAGACCACGCCCAGCGCCGCCAGCGACAGGCCGGCCAGCCGCCGGCCCTGCGGCGGGCCCTTGCGGCCCTCGCCGGGGCCGGCCGCCGCGCGCTCCGGCCGGCGCGCGTCCCGCCGGGAGGGCTCGTCCTCGTGTTCGTCGCTCTTCGGCACCCGGCGATTATAGGTGCGCGCCCTGCCCGCAGGTGTGCGCCTGCGTGCCGCGCCGGCGTGCCGCGCCGGCGCCCTCGCGGACCCGCGGGATAAGCCATGAGGCTCGCAAGTCCCGGCCCCCCGGTGGTAGAATCCGGGCCGCTCGGTGCGCGGCCGTCGGCCGCGCCGCTGGAGGTTGCCATGCGTGGTCGTGTGTTGCGTATCGGTGGCGTGTGGGACGCGGACCGGGTGCAGGCCGGGCTGAACGTGCTCGGCGGCCTGGCGTTCGCGGCCGGTAGCCTCCTGTTCCTCGACAGCTCCCTGATGCGTTTCGGCGTCGTCCTGTTCGTGATGGGCAGCTTCGCCATGGCGTTCGGGGCGCTGGCGGTGTGGCGGCAGCGGTACGCGCGCGGCCCTCGCGCCGGCGCCGGGCCCGCCGTCGACCTCCCTCTGTCACAGGCCGTCGAGCCCGCAGCGCAGGCCGAAGGGACGCCGGCGAACGGCGTGGCCGAGCCCAGCCCGGAGCAGACCTACCTCAGGGCGTCGTGAGCGGCTGCGCCGGCGTGACGCCGCGGCCGGCGCCGGGCGGCGGACGCTACGCGGGCCGGTGCCGCTCCTCCACCAGCTCCAGGAAGACGGCCGCCAGCTCGGGATCGAACTGCTCGCCGGACTTGCCGCGGATCTCCGCGACGGCGTCTTCGTGCGTCCAGGCGCGCTTGTAGGGGCGGTCGCTCAGGAGCGCGTCGTAGACGTCGACCAGCGAGAACATGCGCGCCATCAGGGGGATGGCGTCGCCGGCCAGGCCGTCGGGGTAGCCCCGGCCGTTCCAGGCCTCGTGGTGGCTGCGGACCAGCGCGCGCGTGCTGTCGGGCAGGAAGGGGATGCCGCGGGTCATCTCGTAGCCGTAGACGGTGTGCCGCTTGATGACCTCGAACTCCTCCACGGTGAGCTTGCCGGGCTTGAGCAGGATGTCGTCGGGGATGGCGATCTTGCCCAGGTCGTGGAGGTAGGCGCCCCACTGCAGCGCCTGCAGCTCGCCGTCGGACATGCCCACGGCGCGGCCGAACCCGACCGCCTGCGCCACCACCCGGTCGGTGTGGCCCTTGGTCTCGTAGTCGCGGTACTCCAGCGCCACCCCCAGCGCGCGGAAGGTCTGCTCGCGGGTGGTGGTGAGCTCGAGGATGTAGTCGACGCGCTCGAGCGCGTTCTCCAGCCGCCGCACGAAGCCGCGCGCCACGGTGTGGCTCTCGTCGTCGATGTCCACGATGCGCTCGAAGGAGACCAGGTTGATCACGCCGATGCTGCGGCCGCCGCGCTTGACGGGGATGGTCAGGCGCGTGCGCACGCCCAGCGCGACGTACTCCGGCAGGGCGCCCGGCCACCGCGCGTAGTCCTCCACCAGCTGCGCCTCGCCGCTCGCCGCGACCGTGCCCACCAGCCCCAGGCCCACCGGGATGGGCGTCTCGAACAGCCGCGCCAGCTCGGCCGGCACCTGGCCCCAGGTGCGGGCGACGTGGCAGGCGCCGTCCCGGATCACGAAGAACTCGCCCAGGTCGAGCCCGAGCTGCCGCACCAGGTCCTCCAGGCCGGCGTCGATGAGGGCGTCGATGTCGTGGATCTGCTCGATGCGCGCGCCGAAGTTGGCCAGGTCGCGGTAGGCGGCGGCGTTCGCCTGCAGCTCGGCGTTGAGGGCGCGGACGCGGTCCATGGCGCGGTGGCGCTCGGTGACGTCGGCGAGGGTGGCGACGCTCCCCACCACCCGGCCGTGGGCGTCGCGCGAGGGCGCGGCGGTCACGCGTACCCAGCGGCGCTCCCCGCTCTTGTCCACGATCTCGGTCTCGTACTCCTCGGACAGGCCGCGGGCGCGGTTCCGGGTGCGCTCCTTCTGCACCTCCCACTGCTCGCGGGGCATCAGCGTCCGGTGGGACACCGCGCCCAGCAGCTCCCCGGCCTGGCGCCCGGTCAGGGCCGCGAGGCGCGGGTTGACGTAGAGGATGACGTCGTCCAGGTCGGTGATGACCAGCCCCTCGCCCATGCTCTCGACGACGCTGTCGAAGCGCAGCTCGGAGGCGCGCAGGCTGCGGCGCATGCGCGCCTCGGCCACCTCGCGCTGCACCGCCGGCGCCAGCCGCGCCCACCGCCCCTTGACGAGGAAGTCCCGGGCGCCGGCGCGCATCGCCTCCACGGCGACCTCCTCGCCGACCGCCCCGGACACCACGATGCAGGGCGTGTCGGGCGCCAGCTCGCGCAGCACCGCGATGCTCTCCAGGGCGCCCAGCCCGGGCACCTGGAAGTCGGCGAAGACCACGTCCCACTCCGGCCCGGTCAGCGCCTGGCGCAGCGCCGGCTCGCTGTCCACGCGCTCCCCCTCGACGCGGTAGCCCTCGCGCTCGAGCCGCAACGTGAGCAGCTCCGCGTCGTCCGGGTTGTCCTCGACGAACAGGGCCCGGAGCCGTGCCGCCTCGTTACCGGCCGTCGGCATCCCCGTCCGCTAGCGTCCGCCCGGGGCGACGTTCAGCACCAGCCAGTAGAGGCCGAGCTGGTTGGTCGCCTCGGTGAACTCGTGGAAGTCGACCGGCTTGCGCACGTAGCTGTTGGCGCCCAGGCGGTAGCTCTCGACCACGTCGCGCTCCTCCTGCGAGGAGGTGAGCACCACCACGGGCAGCCCGCGGGTGCGCTCGTCGCCGCGCAGCTGCCTGAGCACCTCCAGCCCGTCCACCTTGGGCAGCTTCAGGTCCAGCAGCACCAGGTGCGGATCGCTGTCCGGGTCGCGTCCCTGGTGAGGTCCGCGCGCGAACAGGTAGTCGAGCGCCTCCTCGCCGTCGCGCGCCACCCGCACGTCGTTGGCGAGGTTCGCCTTGTGGAAGGCGCGCAGCGTCAGCTCGACGTCGTCCGGGTTGTCCTCGACCAGCAGGATGACCTTGCTGCCGTCCCCACGGCTCATACGATCCCCTCTCCCAGCGTGAAGTGGAAGGCGGCGCCCTCGCCGATCTCGCCTTCCGCCCACACGCGGCCGCCGTGGCGCTGCACGATGCGCTGCACATTGGCCAGCCCGACGCCCGTGCCGGGGTACTCGTCGGCGCCGTGAAGCCTCTGGAACGGCCGGAAGAGCTTCCCCACGTAGCGCATGTCGAAGCCGGCGCCGTTGTCCAGCACAGTGTATGTCATATCGCCGGCCGCCTCGTCCCCGCGGACCTCGATGCGGGCGCCGGCGGTCTTCGAGGTGAACTTCCAGGCGTTGCCGATCAGGTTCTGGAGCACCAGCCGGAGCAGGGTGGGGTCGCCGCGGCCCGCCAGGCCGTGCTGGATCTCGACCTCCACCTCGCGCCCGGGTTCGGTCTCCCGTAGCTGGCCGACGACCTCCCGGGCGAGCGCGCTCAGGTCGACGTCGCGGGGTTGCAGGGCGTGCCGGCCCACGCGCGACAGCGCCAGCATGTCGTCGATGAGCGCGCCCATCTGCTGCGCCGCGCCGCGCACGCGGGTCAGGTAGTGCCTGCCGCGGTCGTCGAGGCGGTCGGGGTAGTCCTCGAGCAGCGCCGAGCCGAAGCCGTCGATGGCGCGCAGCGGCGTCCGCAGGTCGTGCGAGACGCTGTAGGTGAAGCCCTCCAGCTCGCGGTTCACGGCGCGCAGCTCGGCGGTGCGCGCCTCCACGCGGCGCTCGAGCTCGCGCGCCTGGTCGCGCACCTGCGTGAGCAGGCCCATGTTCTCGATGGCGACGCTGGCAACCTGGGCCAGCTGCACCAGCATGGCCTCGTCGTCGGCGCTGAAGTCGCCCTCCTCGCGGTCGGAGACCTGCACCGCCCCCAGGACCTCGCCGCTCGTCCCCAGCAGCGGCGCCGCCAGCCAGCCCCGCAGCGGCGGGTGCGAGCCCGCGTCGGCGCCGAAGCCGCGGTAGGCGGGGTGGGCCGCCACCTCCGCCTGCGTCATGCGCATGGGGCGGCCCTGCTCGGCGACCAGCCGGTAGATGCCGGTGCCGTCCGGGCGCGAGTCGTAATCGCGGTAGGCGGCGTAGCGCTCGGAGAGCGAGACGCGGTAGCGGGTGTGGACGCCGGTAGCGCTGTCGGACAGGCTGGCGATGGCCTGGTGCGCGCCGATCACCTCGCGGGCGGCGTCGGTGACGCGCTGCAGTACCTCGTCGAGCTCCCCGGCGGCATGGATGGCCAGCGAGGCGCCGGCGAGGGCCGCCAGCTGCGCGCTGCGCCGCTCGCGGTCGCGCTCCAGCCGCCGGCGCGCGCCCACGTCCCGCGCCACCAGCAGGCGGGCGGGCCGCCCGTCGAAGGTGGTGGCGTGGGAGTCGATCTCCATCTCCATCACCGCGCCGTCGGCGCGCACGTGGCGCCACACGCCGGCGTGCTGGAGGGCGGGCCGCTCGCGCCTGACCAGCCCGAGGAGCGCCTCGCGGTCGTCGGCGGGCCGGATGTCGAGGATGGTCTTCCGGAGGAAGACGTCGCGCGGGTAGCCGTACTGCGCCACCGCGGCCCCGTTGACCTCCAGGATGGCGAGCGTCTCGGTGTCGTAGACCCACATCGGCAAGGGGTTGTCGGCGAACAGGCGCAGGAACCGGCGCCGGCTGTCCTCGAGCGCCTGGCGGTCGCGCACGTGCTCGTCGACGTCGCGCGAGGAGGCCACCAGCCGGGTCGCCTCGCCGGTGGACCGGTCGCGCACGGCGCGCGCGGCCGTCTCGAGCCACACGTAGTTGCCGTCCTTGCGCCGGTAACGGTAGCGCGGCAGGCGCCGGTCGTTGCCGGCCAGCAGCTCGCGGATGACGTCGAGCGCGCGGTCCCGGTCGTCGGGGTGCATGAGCTCGGCGGGCGTCCGGCCCAGCAGGTCCTCGGGACCGTAGCCCAGGATCTCCCGGCAGCTGCCGCTCACCCACAGATAGCGACCGTCCCGATCGTGCACGCTGACGATGTCGCGGGCGTTCCCGCTCACCAGCTCGAAGCGCTCGGTGGTCTCGTCGAGGTGCCGGTCCTGGATGCGGCGGTCGAGCAGCCACGCCACCTGGCTAGTGGCGGCCCTGGCCACACGGACGGCGTCTGCGTCGCGGTCCCTGCGTGCGCGGGAGAACAGGGCCAGTACGGCCAGCGTGCGGCCGCCCGCCACGACGGGCACCAGCGCGGCGCTCCGGAGGCCGTGCCGCTCGGCGGCGCGGTGGCGCAGGAAGTCCCGCTCGTCCAGCGCCGAGAGGTCCGCCAGCCAGGCCGGCTGCTGCGAGGCCCACACGCTCCGGACGATGCCGCGGTCCGGCTGGTAGCCGGCGACCGCGCCGTCGCTGACGAACGCGGCCAGGTCGGCGTCGCGTACCCAGCACGCCCCGGCCACGATGGTCTGGCCGTCGCTCTCCAGCACCCACGCCTCGGCCACGTCCCAGGCCTGCAGCCCGGCCAGCCCCTCGACGAGGGCGCTGAGGGCGGGCCCCAACTGCTGATGGTCCTCGACACGCTGCGCGATGTCGAGGAGGAAGCTCAGCGGGTCGCCGCCCGTTGGATGAGGAGTGCTCGTGTCGTCGCTCGCGCTCACGTCGCTGACGCCGGATGCCGCACAGGTTCCCCGACCGTCACCCCCGGCAGGAACGGTGGGAGGGCAGGGATAACCCTACGAGGCTGATTGCCTCTTGCCAGCCGCATTGTACGTCGGCCGGCTGACGGCGTCCTTACGCGGCCGGACGACCCGCGACGTCCCCGCCGCGGCGTGAACGCGCGGGCGCGGGGGCACCGGTGCGCGGCATCACGCGCGGCCGCGGGGGCACACCGGTGCGCGGCATCAGGCGCGGGCGGGCACGATGCCCGCCGCGGCGTGAACCCGCGCACGCCCGGCGGCGGGCGAGGCCGTATCATGACCGCGCGACGCGGCCGCCGCCTTCTCGACGCGCCATGCGGCACGGCCCGAGGCAAGTTGTTGCCATGCGCGCCGCGCCGGAGGGGAGGGGTAGCCATGCAGGATCCCAACGGGTTCGACCCGTGGCGTTGGTGGAGATCGCTCGAGCCCCAACAACGGCTGCTCGCCGGCGCCGTCCAGCTCGTCATCGGGCTGGCCATGACCTTCTTCGGCTTCCGCCTGTTCCGCGCCTTCCTGGCCATCAGCGGCTTCGCGCTGGGCGCCTCGCTGGGCCTGTCCATCGGCAGCACGATGATGCCCGCCACCGCCTGGGTGCTGGCGGTGGTGCTGGGCCTGGTGGGAGCGCTGGTGCTGTGGGCGCTCTTCCGCATCGGGGCGCTCCTGGCGGGCGCCGCGCTGGGGGCGGCCGTTGCCCAGGCGGCCGTGGTGTCCGTCCCGGGCGCGGCCAACAGCGAGTGGCAGTGGCTGTTCCTGCTGGCGGGGCTGGTCGTGGGCGCCATCCTGGGCTGGCGGCTGCAGCGCCCGCTGATCATCATCGCCACCGCGTTCTCGGGGGCCTGGGCCTCGATGGTCGGCCTGGCCATGCTGCTGGGACGGGCCACGCCCCAGCAGGCGGTTCCGGTGGCCCTCGGCCCGGCCCTGTTCACGCCCGGCCTGCCGCAGGCCTGGCACAACGGCGGCGGCCTGTGGCTGGCAGGCGGGCTGATTCTCGCCCTGCTCGGCATCGCCTACCAGTTGCGCGACACCGGACGGCTGCGCCGGCGGCGCTACTGAGCCTCCGCCGGACGCCGGCCGCCCACCGGCGGCGCCGACGCGCGGGGGCCGAAACGGCAGCGCGGGATCGGCGGTCCTGATCGGTGCGCGGGGTCGGCGGCCGGGCTCGGTGCTGGGGAT
>Ga0102953_1002230_pt1 | contig 11693 bp, 9 predicted proteins | sample SalPon2A_C_D2_MG_FD_78509 | JGI IMG/M metagenome (GOLD analysis project Ga0102953, IMG submission 78509) | Soil microbial communities from South San Francisco under conditions of wetland restoration - Salt Pond MetaG R2A_C_D2_MG | ecosystem: Environmental > Terrestrial > Soil > Wetlands | place... | reverse complement strand
CTTGAGCCGCTTCGACAGCAGGGTCGGCGACATGCGCGGCACGCCCTTGCGGAGCTCGTTGAACCGCGTGCTGCCGGCGCAGAGCTCGCGCAGCAGAAGCAGCGTCCAGCGCGTGCAGACGATCTCGGCCGCCATCGCCACCGGACAGAATTGGCCGTACCCCTGAGTCATCGCCTCCGTTTCCTCCTGCCGCACCCGGTTACCGACCATACCGCGGCGGGACGATCCGCGCCTAGTACAGTTCGTGGAGTTGAGGCCGTTTCGAAGCGGTCGTAAGCTTGTCCAATTCGCGCAACCGAAAACCTACAAAAACCGGCAGGCGCCCAGGACGATTGGGGGGCACCACGTGCCATACGGCTTCGAGGATGGAGGAAATTTCATGTCGGCACTCACGATCAAGACACTCGACGGCAAGACCGCGAAGGTCCCTGCCGAAGACATCGACGCCCTGCGTGCCGCCCTGCGCGGCTCGCTCAGCCAGCCCGGCGATCCGGATTACGACGCGGCGCGCAGCCTCTGGAATGCGATGGTCGACCGTCGCCCGGCGCTGATCCTGCGCGCCGCGGGGGCCGCCGACGTGCAGCGCGCGGTCAACTTCGCGCGCGACCATGGCCTGCTTCTCGCGGTGCGCGGCGGCGGACACAACATCGCCGGCAACGCGGTCTGCGACGGGGGACTGATGCTCGACCTGAGCCCGATGAAGTCGGTGCGGGTCGACCCGGCGAACCGGCGGGCGCGCGTCGAGCCGGGGGCGAGCCTCGGCGACCTGGACAAGGAGACTCAGGCGCACGGCCTCGCACTGCCGACCGGCATCAACTCGACGACCGGCGTCGCCGGGCTGACGCTCGGCGGCGGCTTCGGCTGGCTGACGCGCAAGTACGGCATGACGATCGACAACCTTCTGTCGGCCGACGTGGTCACGGCCGACGGCAAGTTCCTGCGCGCCGCCAAGGACGAGAACCCGGAACTGTTCTGGGCGCTGCGCGGCGGCGGCGGCAACTTCGGCGTGGTCACCAGCTTCGAGTTCGCGCTGCACCCGGTCGGCCCGGAGGTCCTCTCCGGCCTCATCGTGCATCCCCTCGATCGGGCGCCGGACCTGCTCAAGGCCTATCGCGAGATCGCCAGGAAGGCGCCGGACGAGCTGACCTGCTGGGTGGTAATGCGCAAGGCGCCGCCCCTGCCCTTCCTGCCCGAGGCGTGGCACGGCCGCGAGGTGCTCGTCTTCGCGCTCTGCTACTGCGGCGACATGGCCAAGGGTGAAAAGGCGGTCGCGGAATTGCGCGCGCTCGGCGATCCGATCGCCGACGTGGTCGGGCCGCATCCCTTCGTCGGATGGCAGGCCGCCTTCGATCCGCTGCTCGAGCCGGGCGCCCGGAACTACTGGAAGAGCCACGACTTCGAAGGCCTCTCCGACGACGCCATCGCGGTCTTGCTGAAGGCGATCGGGAAGCTGCCGGGGCCGGAATGCGAGGTCTTCATCGCCCACGTCGGCGGTGAGATGAGCCGCGTCGCGGCGGACGCCACCGCCTATCCGCAGCGCAGCTCGCACTTCATCATGAACGTGCACACGCGCTGGCGCGAGGCGGCGCAGGACAAGGCCTGCATCGGCTGGGCGCGCGCCCTGTTCGACGCGGCGGCGCCCTACGCGACCGGCAGCGTCTACGTCAACTTCATGCCGGACGACGAGGCGGACCGGGTGCGCGAGGGCGTCTACGGGCCGAATTACGCGCGGCTGGCCCGGGCCAAGGCGAAATACGATTCGGGCAACCTGTTCCGCATGAACCAGAACATCGCGCCGGCCTCCTGAGGCGGGCGGCGCGCGGGCACAATCGAGGCGGCGGCGCCCGGGCGCGGCGCCGTCGCCTGGCGTCACTGCGCCGCGGCGTCGCCGTCCTGGTTGTCGGGACTGTCCGGACTCCCCTGGCCCTCTCGGCGGGCGGCCCGCGCCGCCGCCTCGACCTCGAACAGGGCCTTCTGGAAGCCGTTCAGCGTAATGGTCTGGGACAGAACGGTTTCGCCGGCGGCGTCGTCGATCCGCACCTCGGCCGAGCGGCCCCGCAGGAAATAGTCCTTGAGCTTGGTCGAGATCGGCGGCTCGAAATAGCACAGCCCGACCTCGCAGGCGCCGGTCTCGATCGGGTCCTTCTTGTCGGCCTTGATCGACACCCGGCCAAGCGCCAGATCGCCGCCGGACACGACCAGCGGCATGTCGCCTTCGTCGCGGTACACGAAATAGAGCACGAACTCGCCCTGGTCGGGGTCGAGCAGAATCTCGACCGTGCAGAGCGGCGTTTCGCCCGAGCTCTCGTCGCCCAGGCACTGCGCGTACCAGACGTTGTAGCCCTGCGCCGCCGCGCCGCCCGCCGGCGCCAGACACAGCGCCAGCCCGAGGGCCAGGGCGGCCGTCGCGACGATGTGATGAATGCGTGTCCTTGCCGACACCGACCGAATCCTCTTCGCGCGCCCGGCTTGCCTCGATGGAACGGGGCCGGAGGCTGCCCCGCCCCGGCTCGCCGTCGGAGAGTACCATGGCAAATCTTACTGCATGACCCCGTCAACAGTAGGTTGCTGCTTGTGGGAAATTGCTTAAGAAGCCGGATAGACTCATCCTAAAGGGTATCGCTCTGGTTGAGAACACGGAGACTGGTCATTGGTCCCACGATCGAAATGATAAACCAGTCAAAGCTCTCATCTGCGATCTGGATAACCACTATGTATCCGAATTCGAATTAAAATCAAAAACTCAATACTTTTCTGAGTCTCAATCGTCCGGCGCGTAGTCGCTCGGCATGTCGCAGAATTTAATCGTCCAGCCATAATATTCGAAATATTCCTTGAATTTTCTCATTATCTCCAGACGTTTCTCAAGGGATAAGACCTCGGCCTCGTGTGGCGGACTCCATGTTTCGGTATCAAGCCAATTGAACAATCCATCGGCATCACCGGAGCAAGGAACACCCAATTCGGTTTCGATCCTATGTCCGTCGATCTCGATATATTCGTAAGTGACTCTAAACACGGGGCGAATCAGCGAGCCGTCGGGAAAGTGCCGGACCGCCCCCCACGAAATCTCTTGAGCCATTTCCACACGTGATAAGAGCTCCTTTATGGCAGGAACTTTTCACTGGAATTCCTCAAGTGAGATCCCTCCACGGGGTTGAGCGTGGCTCAATACCGTTTGACTGACAAGCGGGCTGCGTTTGGCGACCACGACATCGCCAATGCCATGCAATGGAGCGCCAAGCGGGCGTGTCGGCCCGGAAAGATGCCGTTCGGGGCAGGTTCCGGACAAACCAGTCCCGTCGTCGGCTTTCATGAGCGGGGGTCCGCCGATCATGCCGGACATGGTCTCGGTCTGAAGCGTGCGATACGACACATGGTGTCGGCGAACTTGTCACGAGGGACGGCAACCTCGGCCATCTGGAACGTGCCGTAGCGCCCATGGCGGACGATCTTCGCTTCGATCATTATGAGCTTTTCTCGCAGGCCGGCCAGCGACCGTTGGTCGATAGCGCCGGGGCCACGCCGCCGCCATCACCGTTCCGGACATACTGGCCGCCGTCGCGCTGGGCCAGGACGGACGCATCGCCGTGACCTACGTCGAATGGCCCGGCCCGCCCGACCCGCGGACGCAGGCGACGGCATTCCAAGCGCAGCCGGCCGGCTAGAACACCCCGGCGTCCAGCCCGGCCGCCACCAGCATGCCGAGCTCCTCGCACTGGCCGACGAAGTCCTCGCGCCAGGCACCGCGGCAGATCAGCGGCTCGCGCACGGCGCGCCAGCGCAAGCCGGTGACGATCGTCTCGACGCCGCGCCGCGTGCCGGTGCCGTCGTGCCCGGCGCGGATATAGAGCGCGTAGGGCAGCCCCTCGGTCTTCTCCAGGCAGGGGTAGTAGCAGCGGTCGAAAAAGTCCTTCAGCGCGCCGCTCATGTAACCGAGGTTCTCGGTCGTCCCCAGGACGATCGCCTGCGCCCGCAGCACGTCGTCGGGATTGGCCTCGAAGGGCGTGAGCGCGCGCACCGCGACATTCTCGATGTCTTCGTGCCGCGCGCCGCGCAGCACGGCGTCGCGCAGCTTGCGCGTGTTCGCCGAGGGCGCATGGGCGACGATCAGAAGGTGCTTCGGCGCCATGCCGCCGCGCGCCTCAGAACGTCCGGGTCTCGCCCGGCTGCATCACGATCACCTCGGCGTCGTAGTCGCCGAGCGCCGCCTTCAATGCTTCGGGCGTCCCCGTGAGCGGCGGGAAGGTGCCGTAGTGCATCGGCACCACCGTCTTGACCTTGAGCAGGTTGCGTATCGCATAGGCGGCGTGCGCGGGATCCATGGTGTAGTGCCCGCCGATCGGCAGGAAGCTGACGTCGGGCCGATAATACGATCCGATGAAGGCCATGTCGCCGAACACGCCGGTGTCGCCCGCGTGGTAGAGCGTCGTGCCGTCCTCCAGCTCGATGACGTAGCCGGCCGGCTCGCCGCCCGGATAGAGCGCCCCGTCGTGCAGCACTTCGGAGCTGTGCTCGGCGTGCACCATGGTGACGGTGATGCCCTCGCCGAGCGGCCGGATCGGCCCGCTCTTGTTGAAGCGGACCAGCTGCTCCGCCGGCACCAGGCCGAGCAGGCGGAAGGTGTGGCCCATGTCCGCGTTGAGCGCCACCTTGGCGCCGGTCATGGCGGCCAGCGCGTCCGTGTCGCCGACGTGATCGCCGTGCCCGTGCGTGACCAGGATGAGGTCGACCCGGCCGAGCCTGGCGAGGTCCTTGTGTTCCGCCGGCGTCTTCGGGTTCTTGGTGATGAAGGGATCGATCACGATCACCTTGCCGCCGGGGCTGACGATCTTGAACGCGGACTGGCCGAACCACTGCACCTCGGTCGCCTGGGCGGTGGCCGCCAGAACGAGCAGCGGCAGGGCCGCCGCGAGCCGCAACAACGTCCGAATCATGGATGCCTCCCGTAGCCGTTACGGGAGCGACTATAGCAACGCGGGGAGGCGCTCGAAAACCGGTCGCCGGCGGGCGCTCAGGCCGCGCTGCCGGCCTCGGCGACGATCGCCCGCGCGGCGGGCAGGCTAACCGTCGCCGTGGTGCCGACGCCGGGCGCCGACTCGAGCGAGAGGCGGCCGCCGTGCAGCTCCACCAGGCTCTTGACGACGGTCAGCCCGAGTCCGGTGCCTTCGCCGTCGCGGGACAAGCCGCTGTGCGCCTGCCCGAAGGGCTGCAGCGCGCGCTCGATTTCCGACTCGTCCATGCCGCAGCCGCTGTCCTGCACGCTCAGGCGCAGCCCGTCGGCCGGCGCATCGCCGCCGGTGTCGGCCGCGCCCGGTGCGGGACCGGCCACCGCGACCTCGACGAGGCCGCCGGCCTCGGTGTGGCAGACGGCGTTGGACAGAAGATTGATGACGACCTGCTTGAGCGCGCGGCGGTCGCCCCAGAGCCGCACGCCCGTCGGCGCGAAGCGCAGCGCGACGCCCTTCGTCCGGGCCTTCATGTCGATGAGGCGAAGACAGCCTTGCACGACCTCGTCGAGCGCCACCTCCGATTCGTGCAGCTCGTACTCGCCCGCTTCGATCTTCGAGAGGTCCAGGATGTCGTTGATGAGCTCGAGCAGATAGCGGCCGCTTTCGTTGATGTCCCTGGCGTAGCCCTGGGCCTTCTCCGCGTCGAGCGAGACGACGCCGCTGGTCATGAGATCGGAGAAGCCGATGATCGCGTTGAGCGGCGTCCTGAGCTCGTGGCTCATCAGGGCCAGGAAATTGGACTTCGCCTTGTTCGCGGCGGCGGCCTCGCGCCGGAGCCGGGCCTCGCGCTCGCTGCGCTGCTCCGCCTCCTGCTGTGCCTGCCGCAGGGCCTCGGAGCGCATCGCCAGGGATTCGTGGCTCGCCAGCAGCGCGCGGGCGCCCAGCCAGCTGCGCCACAGCAGGAACAGGATCACGAGCGAGGCCAGGAGGCAGAGGCCCAGCTTGGGGCCGGATTCATGGAGCCAGCGCCGCGCGAGCTCGCCGCCCGGCATGCCGATCACCGCGACGATGGGATATTTGTGCGAGCGCAGGACGCGACCGAAGCGCTTGTCGCCGCCGCTGCCCTCCTCCAGCACGGCGCCGCCGCCCGCGGCAAGCCCGCCGAGCAGGGCCGCATCGACGGCCAGGCTCTTGCTCTTGCCGGTCGACGCGAGCAGGACCGCGCCGTCCGTGCGGTATACGCTCGTCTGGCAGTCGGCGCAGCCCGACTGCTCCGCGATGGTATCGAGGTAGTAGGACGGCTCGATCGCCGCGACGACCACGCCGCGGAACGAGTACTCGCCGGCGTAGATCGGCAGGCTGACCGGAAAGAAGACGCCGAGCGCGGTATAGCGCGCCTCCAGCTGCCGGCCGATGAACAGGCCCTGGGTCTGGTCGATCGCATGCGCCACGAAGTAGTCGCGATCGAAGGTATCCAGATCCGGCGTCGGCCAGCGGTCGGTGTAGATCCGCATCCGGCCGTTCTGATCGGAGAGCCAGGCCGAACGGACCTGCGGCAGCGGCGCGATCACGGCCTTGAGCTGGGACCACGCGGCGCGCGATTCGCCGACCTCCGACCAGTCGCGCTCCGCGAAATCCATGGCGGCGATTCGCAGCGCCATCTCGGTCGCTTCCAGGGTCCGGTCGAGCTGCGCGATCGTCAGGCGGGCGCGCGCCTCGAGCTCGGCCAGCATGTCATGCTCGCTTTCGATGTAGTCGCGCCGCGCCTGCCAGATGCCGAAGCCGAGCAGCAGTGCGAGAGCGGCGCAGCCGACCGCGACCGGGCGATAGGCGCTCCCTCGTTTCATCCGCTCCGCGCTCCAATTTCGGTGCTGCCGACGGTCGCACAGAGGGCTTTAGGTAACGGTTAACGGACCGCGAACTTATTGCGCCAAAGCAAGGTATTTTATCCTATGTCTGGGCGTCGGGCGTCGCCGTTCCGGCGCATTTTTGGTCGCCTTCGCGGCGATGCCGCCTCGCGGCCGCAGGAAGCGGCCTCAAATTCCAACGATCCGCCGGCTGCCAAGGCCTATCGGCCTATCGACTCCGCTTCGATGAGCCCGCGCAGCAATCGCTCGTTGTTCGCCCCATCCCGGTAGGGCTCGCAGTTCGCAGCGTCGTAGACGCTTCGACCGGGAGCGGCCCGCCGATAGGCGGAGAGATGCGCCCCGGCTCGCTCACGGTCGCCCAAGTATCCGTAGGCCGAAGCCAGCCAGGCATGACTCCAAAACGGCATTGTCCGCATGCACCGCGCGCCGGCCACGGCTTCCTCGAAACGGCCGAGACCAAACAGGGCGGCACATAACTGAGCGATCAGCAGGTCGTCCGGTTCGAAGGAAAGTGCGATGCCTTGACTTGCCAGGTTCAATGCGTCCTCGTGCCGCCCGAGGAAAATCGAAAGCATCGCCTGAATCGCGAAGGTGTCGGGATGCTCCGATTGCAACGCCCGCGACCGCAAAAGATAAAATTCCGCGTTATCGAAATCGCCAAGCCCCAGATATGCCGATCCGACGACAGCGTGCGAATAGGAACTCTCCCTGCCCCGACCGAGGGCCGCAAGAGCGACACGCAATGCGCGCTCGTGATGCGGCAGCTCGTACTTCTCCCACCAGCCCCGAGCCATGTGCAGATAGGCCCTGCACGTGGCGGCCGGCGGAAAATCGGGCTCGAGCCGAACCAGATGATCTAGCAGACGCTGGGCCCGGCGCAGGCTGGTTCGATCGAATCGCGCCAAGAGACGAAGAGCCTCGGCGTAGCAGCGACGACCGTCGACGGACACTGGCTGAAGCGGAAGGGCCAAGTCGGAGGACAGCGCATCCACATGATCGAGCACGGCCTTCGCAACGTCGCCGGCCACTTGCATCAAGGCTCGATCGAACTCCGACAGCTTGCATTCGTCCGTGCACTGCCAGACCGTATCGTGACGCGCGGCCTCGGAAAGGCGAACCGAAAAGCGCACGGCCGCGCCGCGGACGTTCAGGCTGCCGCTAACCCGATAGCGCACGGCCTCGTCGCTCATGGCCGCCGTCGGCCCGCCGTCGCGGACCGTGACCCGCAGAAAATTGCACCGCGAGAGCGCCATGACGAAGCTCTGGCTCAGAGATTTCCGCAGGCAGGCCAGCGACGACCGCTCGCGGGCGCCGGTAAAGGGCTCCACCATGACGGTCGGCCGCTGCAGCCGCGTCACGGCCGCCGGGTCGGACACGGCATGGCCGTTGCTCCTCGCCCCCCCTTCGGCTTGAACCTCATCCGAAAGCCATACCGCAAGACACGGCGGCGCAATATTCGCCGACCGTTGACGCGCCGCCTGGCTCGCCGACGGCGGCCTCTTGGACAGGAGCGACCGATAGACATCCTTCGTGTCCTGGCCGGGGCCGGCCGACAGCTCCCTCGCCAGAATCTCGACGTAGCGGCGGTAATGCCGGATCGCTTCGTTGATCCGGCCCTGCATGCCGAGCGCACGCATCAAGGCGCCGTGCGCCGCGTCGTCGTAAGGGTCGAGCTCCAGAAGCCTCGTCGAGAACCGCGTGGCCGAACGCCAGTCGCCCTGCGCAACGGACCGATCGGCCAGCGTCCTGAGCGCCCCGATCGCCAAGTCCTGAAAGTGCGTCCGCTGAACCTGCAACCACTCCTCGAACGCCTCTCCGCAAGGTATCAATTCGCTCAGCAGCTCGCCGCGATAGAGCGCGGCCGCCGCCTCGAGATCCCCGACCGAGTCGGCGGCCGCCAGGGTACGAAATCGAAGCGCGTCGACGTCCACGCTTTGCAGCACCAGCCGCACTTCGTCCCGGCCGGACTGCAGGCAAGCGCGACCGGCTTCGCCCAATGCCTTTCGGACCGCAAAGATCGCCTGTCGCAAGCTGCGCGCCGCCGACCGGTGTTCCTTGTCGGTCCACAGCAGGTCCGCAAGGCGGCTACGCGAAATGGGGCGGCCGCCTTCCAGAGCGAGATACGAGAAGAGCGCCTTGGCTTGGCGCGTCGGCAGATGAATGCGCTTGCCCGCGCGGTTCGCGTACAGGGCAAACCCACCAAGCAACTCCGCGCGAATCGAGATTGGAGGCTTCCGCCGTTCAGCGACTCTCACGACCCAACCACAAACGATGCTTCAGCCCCATTCGGAGTGTAGGTCAAATTCGGCACTCATTACAAGCGCTTCTGAACGGCAGACCGTTAACGAGGCAATGACGCGCAGGGGCTTGAATGCAAGGGAAATCCAAGGTTTCGGGCGCATCGGGCGAACAAGAGGAATCATCTTCGCGCACTAAGTGTGGCGCGCGCATCGGGGCCAGGAAAACTCCAGGGAGGACACGATGAAAACCTTTGGCGGTTACGCATTCACGAGCTCGACCACCTTCGGCTTCGCCGCTTGCGGGCGCAGCAAGACCGGTCGCAACAAATTCGCGAATCCCAGGCGCGGCGCGCCGAACCGGCCGGCCGCGGTCAAGGCAGCGCATTGCCTCAAGCGTCTGGTCGTTCTCGCCGGACTGGGGATTGTTGCGGCCGGGCTCCCCGGCGCCGCCGTGGCCGGCGGCAACGGAAGCAATCCAAACGGCAAGCCCTTCGTCGCAATCAACGGCGAACTGGTCGAAGTACAGGGCGCGGTCAGCAACCTCCAGGATCAGATCGACACGCTCGTCGGGCGCGTCGACACGATGGAGGATCGGATCGGCGCCGACGAGGACGCCATCGCCAACCTGCAGGACACGAACGATCTTCTGCAGACCCTGATCGACGAAAACGCCACGGATATTGCCACGATCAACAGCATCGTCTCCGACCTTCAGGCGCAGAATGCCGACCTTCAAGACCAAATCAACACGAATGCCGGCGACATTACCGACCTTCAGGCTCAAATCGCTGCAAACGCCGCGACCATCGGCTCGTTGCAGAACGTGCTCTTCGAGGTGCAAAACGGCCTGCTGACCCTGAGCGATTCCGTCGACGGTCTGCAGAGTCAGATCGACAACAACATTACCCTGATTTCCGGCATCGAGGATGAAATCGCGTCGTTCCAGGATCTCCTCGACATGAAGCAGAACCTGATCAACGGGCTTTGCCCGGACGGGCAGGCCATCCAGCAGGTGCTGGCCGACGGCTCGGTCGTCTGCGACGTCGTCGACAACGGGCCCGGCACCCTGCGCTCATTTCAGGTCAACAGCGGATTCCTGACGGTGCCCGGGGAACAGGAGCAAATACTTTGGACGAGCTGCCCTGCCGGCAGCGTAGCGACCGCCCCAGGCTATCAAGGGTCGAATTGCACACTGGTCGATGCCATGCATGCCGAAGATGACTACGTCGGCGGTCACGGTTACAGCTCCAGGGTGGTCGTACATAACACCTGCTATTTCGATGTACCATTCGTTGCATATGTGACCTGTGCGCAAATCGTGCCCGTCTCTCCTTAGGCTCATCCACGCGGATGCGCCGCCTGAGTTCCGGCACGCCGTTGCCGCGGGCCCCCGGGCCCTCGGCGCGGCCGTGCCGGAGACGGGATCACGCCGCAGTCTTGCGCGGACGCCGTCGGCCGCCGCCACTATGACGAGAGCCAGGCCGGCATTCAATCTTCGAGCCGCCACGAGAAGTCGTCCTGCGCGGGCGAGTCGGCGGCAGAGGCTTGCCGCCGCTCCGCGCAGTTCCTCAGTTCCGCCGCATAGGCGGTCCGGCAGAGCCACACCGCGGCCGCAGCGCAGGCGGCCACGACGACGGTGCCGAACAGGGCAAGGAACACGCCGGGCAGATGCAGCATGCTCACGATGCTCCAGGTCATCGCAAGCCCCAGGGCCGCCGATACGGCGAAGAGAATGACAGCGCCGAGAACGGCGTTGACCGCCGCGCGCCAGGAAAGCCGCTTCGCCGACCGATGCGCGACCGCATCGGTCAAGGTCCGGCCTGCATGAAGCGAGGGAGAAAATTGCGTCATCGCCACCGCCAGCGGGTTCGACGCCGACGCTCGGCGTTCCCGGCAAGTCTGGAATTGCTCTCAGATTAGTTAGTGCGTGGCCGCATCGTGCGCATCGGCATTTCCTGCATGCCTCGGGGCGCGGTCATGACACCGACGCATGGCCGTCCGCGCGGCAACGGCGGCGCCCCGGCCGGTCGGGTCGAACGGGCGGAACGGACCGGGCCGGAACGGGCCTCATGCGGCGCGCAGGCGTCCGGGAACGAAGATTTGCAGCCGGGACGGCGCCCCTCGGTCGCCGCCGCCAGACGACGGCGGAGGCTGGCGGTGCAGGCAGTCAGGTGCGAACCCGTCTCTGGTCGAATTCCCTGTTTAACAGGGAAAATACAGGGAATTTCTGCGATTCCAGGCCGATTTTCGCCATCTGATGAGGGCTAATCGCCTGGAATCACATGATCTTTCCCGAAATTCCCTGGAATGAGAACAGGGAAAAAATCCGAGGTAACAGCGAACCAAAATCGAGTAACAGGGAATTCACTCCCTCACGGCCCCCCCCGGCGGCCGAGCGGCCTCCAAGCAGATCAGGCGGACCGCGGCCCCCACAGGATCACTGCGGCACCTCCCAGGCAGAGCATGGCGCCCGCGAGATCCCAGCGGTCGGGGCGCTGGCCTTCGATGAGCCAGAGCCAGGCAAGCGACGCGGCGATGTAGATGCCGCCGTAGGCGGCATAGGCGCGGCCCGCAAAGGGGCTGTCGATGCGGGTCAGCAGGACCGCGAAGAGGACCAGACTGGCGACGCCGGG
>Ga0102953_1002228_pt1 | contig 11696 bp, 8 predicted proteins | sample SalPon2A_C_D2_MG_FD_78509 | JGI IMG/M metagenome (GOLD analysis project Ga0102953, IMG submission 78509) | Soil microbial communities from South San Francisco under conditions of wetland restoration - Salt Pond MetaG R2A_C_D2_MG | ecosystem: Environmental > Terrestrial > Soil > Wetlands | place... | reverse complement strand
TCCTACCCGCCGCTGACGGAGGGCAGCACCAGGATCTCGGAGTCGGGCTCCAGGGGCGTGTCCAGCCCCCCTGTCCGGCGCACGCTCGTCGTCCCCACGAACAGGTTGACGTGCTGCCGGACCTCGCCCTGCTCGGTGACGATGCGGTCGTAGACCGCCGCGTGCTCCGTCCGCAGGGCCGCGAGCGCCTCGCCGACCGTCCCGGGATATCCCGCCAGCGGGACCGACGCTTCACCTCCCGCCAGCTCCCGGAGGGGCGCCGGGAGGACCACGACCACGCTCACGCCGGGCCCACGACCGTTGCCTTGACGCACACGACCGGGGGGAGCTCCTCCTGCAGGGCCTCCCACGATTCGCCGTCGTCCCGCGAGGCGTACACGCGGCCGCTCCGGGTGCCGAAGTACACCCCCGCCGCGTCCAGGGAGTCCACGTCGAGGGCGTCGCGCAGGACCGTCTCGTAGGCGTTCTCCTGGGGCAGTCCCCGGGTCATCGGCTCCCACGACGTCCCGGCGTCACGCGTCCGGTACACCCGGAGCTGCGCCCCCGGCGTGCAGCGGAATCCGTCCGATTCGAGGGGCACGATGTAGACGGTATCGGGATCGTGCGGGTGGACGGCCATGCAGAAGCCGAAGTCCGAGGGGACGCCGTCGGCCACGTCCTCCCACGAGTCGCCCCAGTCGTCGCTCCGGTAGAGCCCCCAGTGGTTCTGCAGGAAGAGACGCTCGGGCCGGGCCGGGTGGTGCGCGACCTTGTGCACGCACTGTCCGAATTCCGGATACCTGTCCGGCAGGAACTCGGCCCGCACGCCCGCGTTGCGGGCCCGCCACGTCGCGCCCCCGTCGTCCGTCCGGTACACGCCCCCGGTGGATTGCGCGATCAGCATTCGCTCGGACGAGGATGGATCCGGGAGGATCGTGTGCAGGCACAGGCCCCCGTTGCCCGGCGTCCAGTGAGCCCGGTGCTCGTGCTCCAGGTGGCCGGCCACGGCGGTCCAGCTCTCGCCGCCGTCGGCGCTCTCGAACAGGCAGGTGGGCTCGACCCCCAGGAAGAGCCGGTCCGGCTCGTGGTCCCGGCCGGGCCGGATCTGCCAGATTCGCTCGAGCGAGAGGCCGGAGGTCTCCGGGAAGCGCACGGGTCGCTCGTCCTTCCCGGACCAGGTGGCGCCCCCGTCGACGGATTTCCGGAGAGTCGTCCCGAAGAAGGCGCTGGCGGGCGCGGCCCACAGGTCACGCCGCCCGCCGCGCCGGTCGAAGGCGAGGGCGTAGACTTCCTCGCCCGGGAAGTGCGGGCCGTCCATCTCCCAGCGCTTCCGATCGGCGTCCGACCGGAACAGGAAGGCGCCCTTGGTGGTTCCGACCATCAGGAGGACGTCGCCCTCCCGGAGCTGCAGTCCTCGTGGCGTCTCGGGCATGGGCTCGCTCCCGAAGCTGGGGCGGCGACGGCGGGGTCCGAGCCCGACCGGGGAGGATCGGATCGGCGATTCCCTCCAGCCTAACCAGGCGGCCGCGCGAGGTCCAGATCGGGCCGTGGCGCGGTTGCCGGAGCGCCCGTCCCCGCCTCTAATGTCGGCATGTTCTCCGCGCCGCGTCCGCCCGCCGACCCGGACACGTACGGGTCGATCCTTCGTCTGCTCGAGCGCCGCGCGGCCGAGCGGGCGGATGGGGACTTCTTCCGCTTCGAGGGACGGAGCGCGACCTTCGGCGCGGTCGCCGAGGACAGCGCCCTCCTGGCCGCCGGGATCGGAGCCCTCGGCCTCCAGCCCGGCGACCGCATCGCCCTCATGCTCCCCAACGGGATCGACTTCCCCGTGGCGTGGCTGGCGGCGGCGCGCGCCGGGACGCCCGTCGTGCCCGTGAATCCCGGGTATGGCGACGAGGACCTCGCCCACGTGCTGCTCGACTCGGGCGCGCGGGCCGTGGTGGCCGGGCCCGAGGCGGCCGCGAAGCTGGAGGCGCTCGGCGCGCGCTGTCCCGATGTGCGCTGGGTCGGTGGTCCCGGCGAGCTCCGGGCGAGCGGCGTGGAGTCGGGGCAGGCGCCTCCACCCGTCGGCGAGCCGGATCTGGACACGGTGGTGTGCGTCCAGTACACGTCCGGCACCACCGGCTTCCCGAAGGGCTGTGGGCTCACGCACGGCTACTGGCTCCGGCTGGCCGCCACCATGCAGGCGTACGGGCGGTTCGGACCGGAGGACGTGGCCCTCACCGCCCAGCCCTTCCACTACATGGACCCCACCTGGAACCTGGTCCTGTGCCTCGTGGCCGGGATGCCGCTGGTCGTGCTGCCGCGCTTCTCGGTCTCGACCTTCTGGCGACAGGTCCGCGACGCCGGGGCGACCTTCTTCTACTGCATCGGCACGATGCCCTCCTACCTGTTCCGGAGTCCGCCCGACCCGGAGCTCGACCGCGGGCATCGGGTGCGCCTCGTGTTGTGCTCCGGCATCCCAGCCGACCGCCATGCCGCCTTCGAGGCGCGCTGGGGCTGCCCGTGGCGGGAGACGTACGGGACGACGGAGCTCGGCGTCGTGCTCATGGCTCCGCTGGAGGACGCGGACTCGGTCGGGTCGGGAACCATGGGCGAGCCGGTGCCGGGGCGCGAGGTCCGGGTGGTGGACGGGACGGGCCGCCCCGTGGCCGACGGGGAGGAGGGGGAGATGCAGGTGCGCGGACCCGACACGATGCTGGGCTACTGGTCCGGGGAGGGGCCGGACACCGGGTGGCTCACGGCGGATGGCTGGGCCCCGACCGGGGACCGGGTGCGCCACGAGGCCCACGGCTACCGGCACCTCGGCCGCCTCAAGGACGTCATCCGGAGGGCGGGCGAGAACATCGCGGCCGCCGAGGTCGAGGCGGCGCTGCGGGCCCACCCCCGGGTGCGCGAGGCCGCGTGCGTGGCCGTGCCCGACGACCTGCGGGGCGAGGAGGTCCGGGCCTACGTCCAGCTGGTCGAGGGCGTCGACCCGACCGTCACGCCGCCCGAGGCCCTGGCGGCGTTCGCGGAGGGGCGGCTGGCGTCCTTCAAGGTGCCCCGCTACTGGAGCTACGTGGACCGCTTCCCCCTCACGCCATCGCAGAAGATCGCCAGGACGAGGCTGGCCGCACCGGACGGGGACCCGGTCACGGGTGCGTGGGACCGACGGCAGGGGAGGTGGCGGTGAAGGACTCCGGACGCGTCAGGTGGGAGATGCGAGGACGGGTCGGCGTGATCACGCTGGACCGGCCCGGGTCGCTCAACGCCCTGTCGGCAGCCATGCTGCGCGAGCTCCTCCACCTGCTCGGCGAGGCCGCGAGCCGCGATGGCGCGGCGGTCCTGGTGCTCACCGGAGCGGGGAGGGCGTTCTCGGCCGGCATCGACCTCTACGAGCTCGAGGCGGTCAGGGCCGCCGGGGAGAGCGAGGCCGAAGCCCGGCGGCGCCTCGAGCGGTTGCAGGACGTCACCCGCCGCATCGTGGACGGCCCGGTCCCGGTGGTGGCCGCCCTCAACGGTCCGGCCGTGGGACTGGGGGCGGAGATCGCCGCCGCCTGCGACCTCAGGATCATGGCCCGCGGCGCCACGATCAGCTTCCCGGAGGCGCGCCGCGGACTGTCGGCGACCAACGGGGCCTCGTACCTCCTGCCGCGGCTCGTGGGCTCCGGCCGGGCCCTCGACTGGCTCCTCACCGGGCGCGAGGTGGAGGCCGAGGAGGCGCGGGCGGCCGGCTTCGCCTCGGCGGTGGTGTCCGCGATGGACCCGGGGGCGAAGGCGCTCGAGGTGGCCGGGATCATGGCCAGCGCCGCGCCCGGAGGGGTGGGGGCCGCCCGGCGTCTGCTCCGGGAAACCGCCCGCGAGGCGCTGGAGGAGGCGCTCCGCCGGGAAGTGGAGGTCGTTCTGGAGGGAATGCGCTCGCCCGAGTACGAGGCGGGGCTGCGGGCTTTCGTGGAGCGGCGCGGCCCCGAGACCGCGCCGCGCGGCCAGGATCGAGCGGGAGGCCGGCCGGCTTCCGACTAGCGGGTGACGCTCATGGTCACCTTCTGGGAGATCCACACGGCGATGGGCTGGTCCCGGTTGATAGCCGGCTTGAAGGTCATATTCTGGACCACCTGGGCCGCCGCCGCGTCCATGCTCGGATAGCCGCTCGAGTCCTTGATGAAGGTCTTGAGCACCTTGCCCTGCACGTCCACGTACGCCCAGACGACCACGGCCCCCCCGATGCCCACGTCACGGAGCGAGGCAGGGTAGAGCTTCGCCAACAGCCGCTCGATCTCCCCCTTGTTCAGGAGCTTGGGCGGCACGTCGAAGGGGATGAACGTGGGCCGGTCGGCCGGGTTCCCTCCCACGGCGGGCGGAGGAGGCGGCAGGGCGGAGGCCGGATTCGCCTCCAGGGTCGTCGGCGCGATCGTCAGCTCGGGGCTGACGTCGGTGGCCGCCACCTTGGGCGTGGCCGGTCGTGCGATGGACTGGGGCGGAGGCGGGATCTTGACGTCCGGCGGCAGCTGGATCGACTGTAGCGCCCTCGAGGACGTGGCCATGCTGTCGCTGTGGAAGTCCGGCGACCAGCTGAAGATGGCCGCATGGATCCCGACCGAGGCCAGCAGCGCGACCCCGAGGACGAGGCGCTGCTGGTGGACCACCCGCTCGCGGCGCTCGTCCTCGAGTCCCGCGGTGCGGGCCATGTCCCGCGCCCGACCGGGGTGTTCCGTCTGAACCGTGGGGTGAGCCGGGATCTCGACCTCCGGCTCGAGGACCGCCGTCCCACTCCCGGCGCCCGCCCGCCAGGCCGGCGCGGGTGCGTCGCCCTTCGCGGTCGCCGTCCCCGGATGCGCTCCATGCACGTCGTCGTAATCCGACATGACGCTCCTCCCGTGTCCACCGGGGGCTGGATGCCCCCGCCTAATTGTGGACGGGACGGCTCCTTCCGGCCGTCGGGAGGATCCGGAGCCCCGCGTGGGGCTCCGGTCGAGGCGTCTTGTGGGGAAATGCCCTCGCGCAACTACTGCTGGCAGGGCGCGTTCCGGTCGGGCACGGGGTGGTCCACCACCGGCCGGTGGTCCAGGTCCGCCACGTGCACGGCCACATCGGCGACCAGGTCGGCCACCTTCGCCATGTGCGGGTAGTCGATGTTCTCGGCTTCGTCGGTCACCTGGTGGTAGTCCGAGTGGAGTCCCGTGGTGAAGAAGGTGATCGGGATGCCATAGCGCGCGTAGGAGTAGTGGTCGCTGCGGCAGTAGATGTTGGAGGGGTGCCCGTTGGCGTCCATCGCGTAGTCGAACGTCAGGTCGTGCCCGTCCTCGGTGTTCACCTTCTCGATCAGGTCTCCGAGCTCCGTGGACAGCCGGCGCGAGCCCACCAGCTGCACGTAGTTCGGCCCGCCGTGCAGCGGCTGGCCGTCCTTCGTGCGGCCCGTCTCGTCGGTGGCGTCGCCGCGGCCCACCATGTCCATGTTGAGCTGCGCCACGATCGAATCCCGCGGCACCGTGGGATGGTCGGTGAAGTAGCGCGAGCCGTACAGCCCCTCCTCCTCGCCCACGTGCCACACGAACAGGATCGAACGCTTCGGGTGCGGGTCCATGGCCTGGAGCTTCTGGGCGATCTCCAGGGCCGACACCGAGCCCGACCCGTCGTCGTCGGCGCCGTTGTAGGTGGAGTCCATCCGGTCGGGGTGGCTCTTGCGGTACACGGCCAGCAGGGAATCGACCTCCTCCTGCTGGGCCGGCGTGGCCCGCTTGCCGCCGTCATCGGCCCCCTCCGGACGCACGACGTGGTTGAAGATCATGATGGAGTCGTGGTCCATGGGCCGGCCCACGCCCAGGTGGTCGTTGTGCGCTCCGATGGCCACGTACTCGTGCTTCAGCTTCGGGTCGCTGCCGGGCACGATCCCGACCACGTTGCGGGCCGGATACGGGACGGGCTCGAGGGAGTAGCGCACGTGGATCGCGGCCGATCCGCCCGCGGTGCCGGGGGACAGGCCCGCCGGGGGTGCGGAGAACATCTTCCCGGCGGCCGCCTCACTCACCAGGAACACGGGCGTCTGCTCCGAGCCTTGCGGCTGGTCGTCCACGAACATGCGCGGGCGCGTGAAGAAGGCGCGGAACCGAGCCGGCACGCTGTCCAGGGCGGCGACCGCGATCGCCGCGGCCCCCTGGACGGCCGGCGCGGAGCGGAACAGGCGGCGCAGCGACACGCCCGGCGCGACGCCGAACACCACGAGCTTGCCCCTGGCCTGGTCGGCGCTGAGGGGATGCGAGGCGTCCCCCACCACGCCACCGTACACGATCGGGAGCGACGAGGCATCGAAGGAGCGGGGCGTGATCGGGACGAAGTCGTCGAGGAGCTTCAGGAGGCCACCGCCCACCACGAAGCTCGAGCTGTCGCTCAGAGCGCGCGTCTTGAGCGGGATCGTCTGGAAGTAGGTGCCGCCGTCCCCGGCCGGGACCAGCCCCATGCGCTCGATCTCGCGGGCGATGTAGCTCGTGCCCTTGACGTCGCCCAGCTCACCCGTGCGGCGGCCCAGCATCGAGTCGTCGGAGAAGATGTACAGGCGGGTCATGAGGTCCGCCGGCGTGATGGCGGCCGTCGTGGGCTCGGGCGCGTGCTCGCGCGGCAGGCCCCGGTCGACCGGGAGGGCCGATTGGGCGGCCGCGGCGGCCGGCAGGAGCAGGGCGTAGACCGCAAGCGGGATCGGACGGGTGAGGCGTCGCATGGCCATCTCCGGGTGACGCGGAATCGAAGAAGTCGCGTCGCCGAATCTGGCGCGGGCCCGGGCCCGGGAAAAGGGCGTCAGCCCGCGGGTGAGGCCGGGACGGGCTCGGCCGACGTCCGGCTGGCCCGGCCCGCGGAGCTCCGGGTGGCGGGCAGCGCCAGCTCCGCGATGGTCCCGGCCAGCTCCGCGGCGTGTCGCCGCACGAAGGACACCAGCGACCGTCGATGCCGCCCGAAGTGCACCGGCGAGCCCACGACCGCCGCGGCGTAGCGCTCCGGCCGCAGGTCCTCCTCGCGTCCGGGGAGAGCGCCTCGGGAGCGCCGGGGTCTCCAACCCGAGCGGCGAGAGCTTCACCTGTCCCAAGCCTCGCTCCTGATTGGTTTCCGGAAGATTCGAACTTCAAGCTTCCTGATCCGTAGGCGGGCCCATCCCGTCTCATCACCACACGGTGGAGGTCGCAACATGCCAAGCAAAAAGGACCGTTACGCATTCCCAGTGTGGCGCTCCTGTGTTGGAGCGCGAACCGGACAGCTCCCGGCGACACGCCCCTACAAACAGGACGCTCGATAGCCTCAAACCATTTTCTCATAGCCACATGGCTCGAGTGGATTCGAGCCTGGGTTGGCGTCACACGGAATGCCACGAGGCATCGGAGTTGCACTCGTTTGCGAGGCGCGACACAGGGCAACTCTTGACCAGACGGACGCATTGCTCATCTTGGATAAGGTGGGCCGTGGTGATGCGGCAAGCATGCATAGCAATGGAGTTGCGCGATACTCCATTCGTTATCGGGATCTTCATGTGAACAGAGCTTCGTCGTCAATCTTGCCAACACTGTCGGCGGCCGCATTGTTTTTTTCTCTGGCCGGTGGTCGGACCGTTGCCGCTCAGGATACGGGCATACATCCTACGATCGCCAACGATCAAATCTGCGAAAGCTGTTGGATCGATGCAACCAAGGTCACAACCATCTCCGGCCCCTCGCTGCTGCTGCCTGCCCAGGTAAAGTCAGACCACCGGGGCCGCCTTTTCATGTGGTCGCAGATGGATCCAACGACTGTGGCGGTCTACGATCAAACTGGAAAGAAACTTGCGACGATTGGCCACGAAGGTGAGGGCCCGGGCGAATTTAGATCCATTGCAGCGATGTTTGTTGGTCCAGGTGACTCGCTGCATGTCTATGATGACGCCCTGTCGAGGGTGTCCGTGTTCGGACCCGAGAACTTCAAGCTAGCGCGTTCAGCGAGGCTTCCCTTGATACCATGGGCAGGAGGTGTTCTCCGCCTCGGCCCGGATCGTGTGGTTGTAAATAGCCTTGTGGAGACTCGGCGTGGCTTCGGCCTACCTCTACATCTTGTTATACCGGAGCAAGACAGTTTGGTGCGTTCGTTCGGAAGACTGACGAGGAGGGTTCTGCCTGGCGAACAGGGCTTTCTGACGCGCGCTCTTGCTACGGATGGCGACGATGTTGTTTCAATTTCGCGATATCAATATGTAGTCGAAGTCTGGGATCCCGAAACGGGTCAGTTGCTCAACGGCTTCGAACGTCGTCCCGATGGATTTGCGCCGAGACACCTTCATGAAGCTGTGAGCGTTCGACGGAATATCCCTCCAGTATCCTATGTTTCGGATGCGAGGGTGGATTCTGCTGGACGCCTATGGGTGTTGGTGCAGGTACCAAGCAAGGACTGGAAGCGACACGTAAAGGTTGTTTCGAGGGGCAGCGAGGAAGCAGCTCAAGTGGATCCTATTGGAGCTTACAACACGGTGGTGGATGTAATCGACCTCAAAGGAGCAGTGCTGATCGCGACGGCACGCTTCGACACGGTCTATCCGAGTTGGGTGGACAGTCGGCATGTATACAGCTATCGGGAGGTGAGCGGTTTGGTTCCGCAGGCTTCAATTTGGAGCCTGCAACTTCGCAGCCCCTAGTCCTGGAGGGTGTAATGGTGCGCGTATGGCGGGTCGTGCTATGTGTGGTTGCTGTACTCATCGCTGCTGCCGGAACGAACGAACCGGTTCGCGCACAGATCTCCGGCTGTCACGCATGTGAGGCCTGCTATTTTCCGCCAGGGCACAAGCTGCTGCGCACAAGTACGGCTATCATCGGATATCTGAATCCACACGACTTCTGTCTGTCCAATCCATGGTGTGAGGGACACCCAACCTGCCAGGCTGCGTTGGCTCCGTCGACGGTCGACTCCGTTGCTGAGCTCGCACTCGCTGGGGACGTAGTGAGGATGCAGGACGCCGTCGAGCGCTATAGTTCGGTGCAGTATGATTCCGAATTGAACGGTATCTTCGTTCGAGGTTGCCCAGGGGGTTTCCGGGCATTCATTCCGCTTCCGACGGCGGTGGGGCTTAGCCTGCGACATGCTCTCATTGAAGTTCCGGCTCCCACTCCTGTGGCAATCGCGCGAACCCAGAGTACACGTAGTGCGATAGCCACGAGACACTATCCGATGTAGATCACCTCATCACGGCACGCCCGGGGTCCGCCGAAAGAGGTGGGCCCCTGCCTTGCCTTCAGACTGTGCTGTGTGTTCTCCATGTGACCGGTCCGATCTCAAGTTGCAAGGGACTTGATCCAGAGACTTGAGTCCTGATCCTATCCTGCGCTTGAAGTAGGGTCACATCCTCCGGTGGGTGCTGCGACGGGGCGTCGTCCTGGTCGCGTTCGGCATCGCGGTGGGTGGACTCCTGGCGGCCGTGGCCGCCTGCCTGGCTCCGGCCGGCAGCGCCGTGAGGCTCGACCCGGCCCGGGTGCTGCGGGCCGATTGATGTCGGCGGCCGGGACCGCGACTCCGGCCGCCCGCGCCCCGCGCGCGACCACGGCGACCGGCCGTCGAGCCGGCGACCCACCCGTCAGACCTCTTCGGCGGGCCCCGGCCGCGGCAGCACGACCCGCGCTACGCACCCCGCCGCCCCGGAGCGGTTCCGCAGGGTGAGCCCCCCGCCGTGGACTTCGGCGATCTGGCGGCTGAGGGCGAGGCCGATCCCCGAGCCGTCCGGCTTGGTGGTGAAGAAAGGCACGAACAGGTTGGCGGTGTCCGAGATCCCCGGCCCTTCGTCCTCCACGAGGACCTCCACGTGCAGGGTCGTCACCCTCCACCGCACCCGGACGCCGCCGCCGGTCTCCGACGACGCGTCCACCGCGTTGTCCAGCAAGTTGATGAGCATCTGGTCGAGCTGGTCCGCGTCGGCCCGGATCGTGACCTGGGGGCCGGGCCTCACCTCGACCGACAGCCGGGTCTCGAGCCGGGCCACCCGCCCGACCCACGCCCCGATCTCTACGGGGCCCAGCTCGGGTGGCGGAAGGCGCGCCAGGCGGGCGTAGGACGCCATGAACCGGCCCAGCGCCGCGGCGCGCCCGGAGATGATGCCGAGGCCCTGCTCGACATCCTCCGACTCGAGCGCGCCGCCGTCGCCGAGGCCGTCCCGCAGGCTCTCGGCGATGGAACGGATCGGCGCCAGCGAGTTGTTGATCTCGTGGCCCAGCACCCGCACCAGCCGGCGCCACGCCATGCGCTCCTCCTCGCGCAGGACCCGGCTCAGGTCGGAGAGCACCAGGAGCGTCTGCGGACGTCCCTCGTGGCGCAGCGACGTGCGGCGGATCTCCCAGCGTCCCGAGCCGCCGGGAAAGGTCATCTGCACCACCCTGGGCGTGTCGCCCGACAGGAAGGGAGCCAACCCCAGGGCCGCGGCGGGCCGGCCCGTGAGGGCCCGGGCCGGGCGGTCCAGGAGCTGCGCCCCGGCCCGGTTGACGAGCCACAGGCGGTCGTCCGCGTCGAACGCGAACACGGCCACGTCGATCTCCTCGAGCACGCCGCGCAGGAGGGCGGTGGCCTCCATCGTCCCGAGGCGCTCGGTGCGGAGCGTCTCTCCGAGCGCGTTCACCTCGTGCGACACGAGCCCGAGCGCCCGGTCCGAATCCTCCGCCTTCACGCGCAGCGAGTAGTCACCCCCGCGGAAGGCGGCCAACACGTTGGCCAGCGTCTGGAGCGGGCGCACGAGCTCGTGTCGGAGAACCGCGACGAGGGCCAGCCATGTGCCCACGATCAACGCCGCTGCGGCGATGCGCGCCCAGGCGGGCCACGGCACCCGCCACAGGAGCGCCACGGCCAGGCTCACGGCGGGGAGGCCCGCGACCAGGGCCAGGGCGGGCAGGCGGCGCTGGTAGCTCACCGCCCGTCTCTCAGGGTTCCAGGCCGTAACGGTCCAGCCGCCGGTACAGCGCGCTGCGGCTCAGCCCCAGCTCCCCGGCGGCGCGGCTCACGTTCCCTTCGTGGCGGCGGAGCGCCTTCTGGATGAGGATGCGCTCGGCCTCCTCCAGGGTGAGGCCCTCGAGCCCGGGCGCGCCCTCTCCGGGGGCGCGGAGCCCCAGGTGCGCGACCTCGATGCGCCGGCCCTCGGACATGAGGACGGCGCGCTCGATGACGTGCTCGAGCTCCCGGACGTTGCCCTTCCACGGATGGGCGCGCAGCGCCTCCATGGCGTCGGCGGCGAGCTCGGGCACCGGCTCGTCCCGCCGCCTCGCCTCGCGGCGCAGGAAGTGGGCGGCCAGGACGGGGATGTCCTCGGGGCGCCGGCGCAGCGGCGGCACCTGGATCTCCACCGTGTTCAGTCGATAGAACAGGTCCTCCCTGAACTCTCCCGCCGTCACCGCCGCCACCAGGTCCGCGTTGGTGGCGACCAGGACCCGCACGTCGGTCGTCCGCACGCGGGAGGAGCCCAGGCGCCGGAACTCCCCCGTCTCCAGCGCCCGCAGGAGCTTGGCCTGCTGGGCGGCCGGCATGGTGCCGATCTCGTCCAGGAACAGGGTCCCTCGGTCAGCCATCTCGAGGTAGCCCACCCGGTCCACCTTCGCGTCGGTGAACGCCCCCCGCACGTGTCCGAACAGCTCGCTCTCGAACAGGCCCTCCGGCAGCGCGCCCGCGTTGAGCGTGACAAGCGGCCGGCCCGACCGCGGCGAACGGGCGTGGAGCCAGCGCGCCACCACCTCCTTGCCCGTACCCGGCTC
>Ga0102953_1002226_pt1 | contig 11703 bp, 6 predicted proteins | sample SalPon2A_C_D2_MG_FD_78509 | JGI IMG/M metagenome (GOLD analysis project Ga0102953, IMG submission 78509) | Soil microbial communities from South San Francisco under conditions of wetland restoration - Salt Pond MetaG R2A_C_D2_MG | ecosystem: Environmental > Terrestrial > Soil > Wetlands | place... | reverse complement strand
CCTCATCGGCGACGGCCCGCTGCGCCTTGGGCGCGCGCGCCAGCAGCGCCAGCGCGAACGCCCCGGCGGACGCGGTGGTCTCGACCCCCGCCAGGACGAGCGTCGCCATCTCGTCCAGCACGCCGCGGCCGTCGATCAGCCCGCGTTCCCGGGCGGCGAGCAACAGACCCAGCACGTCCTCCACGCCTCGCGGCAAGGGCTCGCGGAGGCGCCGCTCGACCTCCCCTGCGACCACCTCGTCCACGGCGCTGCGGGCGGCGCGGGCCGCGCCGGGCCGCGCCACGCCGGTCGCCAGCGGCAACCGCAGCCGACGCGATCTCGCGTCCTCGAGGACGCGCCCGAACAGCAGCCGCTGCAGCGTGTCCGCCGCCTGCGCCTCCAGCTCCGGATAGACGTCGACGGTGGCGGCAGGGGCGCCGCCGGGCAGCCAGCTCGCGACGGTGGCGCCCGTCGCGGCGGCGACGGCGGGGGTCAGGGCGTCCACCCGGTCCAGGGTGAAGGCGGGCTGAAGCAGCCGCCGCCGGGCCAGGCGCAGGCGCTCGCGGCCACTGGTGAGCAGCCCGCTCCCGAGCACGCCGTGGAGCCCGCGCCGGCCGCGCGGCGGCGAGCCCTTGCCGAAGTCCTCGGGGCGCTCGGCCAGCACCGCCCGCACCGGTCCCGGCCCGGCGACCAGCCACACCTCGCCGCCCGGTCGCGCCAGGCGCACCAGGTCACCGTAGCGGCCACGCGCCCGCTCGAACGCCTCCAGGATGTCGGCGCCGCCCAGCGCGGTCACCTCGGCGGGCCCCGGCGGCAACGGCTCAGACGCGGGCCTCACCTCCGTCCCGCCTACAATGAGCGTCGGACGCGCGCAGGCGCGCCCTACGATCACGATGGAGTTGCTCGAGGCACATCAGCTAACACGCTACCAGCGCGGCGAGCCGCTGTTCCAGCCGCTCGACCTGCGGCTCCGCCGCGGCACCCGCCTGGGCGTGGTCGGGCCCAACGGAAGCGGCAAGTCGACCCTGCTCGGGCTGCTGGCCGGCACCGCGTCACCCGACGAGGGGCGCGTGTTGCGGCCTCCCGGCGTGCGCTACGCCTATCTGCCGCAGGCGCCCGCGCCGACCGGCGCGGAGAGCGTGTGGCAGGCGGCGTCCGGCGGGCTGCATGCGGTCCGCGAAGCGGAGGCGCGGCTGCGGGAAGAGGAACGCCGGCTGGCACGCGGCGAGCCGCGTGAGGACGCCCTGGCGGAGGCGCTCGCCACCTTCGAGATCGCAGGGGGTTACGTCGCCGAGGCGGACCTGCGCGAGGTGCTCGCGGCGCTGGGCTTCGGTCCGGAGGGCCACGACCGTCCAGTCTCGCGGCTGTCGGGCGGGGAACGCCGGAGGCTGGCGCTGGCGGCCGTCCTGGCCGGCGCACCCGACGTGATCCTGCTCGACGAGCCCACGAACCACCTCGACCTCGACGCCCGAGCCTGGCTGGGCGAGCGGCTGGCGCGCTGGCCGGGGGCCGTGGTGCTGGTGTCGCACGACCGGGCGCTGCTCGACCGCGCCACCAACGTCACGCTGTTCCTCGGGTCCGGCGCGCCCGAGCTCCGGCGAGGCGGCTACGAGCGAGCCAGGCAGGCGCGCGAGCACGCGCTGCATGCGCTCCGTCGCCGCGATGCCGAGCGCGAGCGGGAGGCGCGCCGTCTGCGTGCCATGTCCTCGGCCCTGGCACGACGGGGCAACCGCGGTGCGGCGCGGCGGCGGCGCGCGGCCGACCGCAGGGCGGCGTCGCTGGCGGCGCTGGAGGCCGACGTCGGGCCCTCGCAGCCCGCGGAGGGCGCGCGGCTGGCGCTCGACACCCGCGGTCTGCAGGGCGTCCTGTTGGAGGGGCGCGCCATCGAGCGCGCCGGCGTGGTCAGCCTTCCCGACGTCCGCCTGGCAGCCGGGCAGCATGTGGCGCTGGTCGGACCGAACGGGTCCGGCAAGTCGACGCTGCTCGGGCTCCTGGCAGGCACGCTGCCCTCGGACGACCCGCGCGGGGAGCTCCGTTACGCGGCCGGCGTGCGGCTGGCCGCCGTGACCCAGCTGGCGCGCGGTCTGGAGCCGGGCGAGAGCGTGCTGCGCCAGCTTGAAGCCGTCGTGACGCCCGCCCGCGCGCGCCGGCTGCTGGCCGAGGCGGGGGTACCCGCGTCCCTGTGGGAGCGCGCGCCGGAGCATCTCTCCGGCGGGGAGCGGGCGCGCGCCGGGCTCGCCCTGCTGGAAGCGCGGGACGCGGACCTTCTCCTGCTCGACGAGCCGACCAACGACCTCGACCTGCCTGCCATCGAGGCATTGGAACGCGCCCTCTGCGCCACCGCCGCGGGCGTGGTGGTGGCCACGCACGATCACCGCCTGGCCGAACGCGTCGCCAACGAGGTGTGGACGCTCGAGGGCGGTCGCCTGCTCCGCTATCCCGACATCGCCGCCTACCGGAGCGGGCACGCCTTCCCGCCCCGGCCGGCGCCGGGAGCCGGCGAGGCGGAGGCCGGAGGAGCGCGCGGCGCGGCCCCCCCGGCCGCGGCCCGCGACGCCGCGCCCATCCCCGGCGGCAGCACGGAGGCCCCGGCCGCGGCCGGTCCGGACCCCGGCGCCCGGCGCCTGGAAGCCCTCGAGGACGAGGCCCGCAGGGTCGAACGGCTGCTGGAGGACCCGCTGACGCTGGCGCCGCGTGAGCTGGAGCGCCTGCAAAGCCGGCGCGCCGCGCTGCTGGAAGCCCTCGCCCTCGCCTACGAGGCCCGCTCGGAGCCGCCCTCGCCGCGTTTCCGGGTGCGCGAGCGCGGGCTCGCGGTCGTCGCCGACCGCCACGGCGGCGACTTGCTGGTGATGGCCGTCTCCGATACCGACGCCGCGCGCGCCATGCAGGCCTTGCTGCGCGTGGAGGACGGCGGGGCCGACGCCGACGACGAGTCCGTGCTGCGAGCCTGGCCATGGGCGCGCGTCACGGCTCAGGGAACCGTCGGGCACGTCGCCCTCACCGAGCCGCGGGACGCCTGTCTGCTGCCGTGGGCGCGCACCGCCCTGGCGGACGGCGCGGCGCGCCACGCGTTCACGCTGCTCGAGGTCTCGGCACTGCAGCTCTTCTGCCGCGAGCCCTTGCCGGGAACCCGGCTCCAGGACGGAGGCGCGGGCTGGTGGACGTGGACGCGCGCCGGGTTCGCCCGCGCGGAGGGCCTGCCCGACGAGCCCGCTCCCGGCCGGCGTCCACGCGGCCGGCGGCGCCGTGGCGGCCGGCCGCGAGGGCCGGGGCGTTCATGAGCCGACGGCCGCACGACCGGCCCAGCCGCGAGCCGCGGGAGCGCGGCGGTCTCGCGCTGCCCCTGACGCTCCTGGGGGTCGGCGCGGTGCTGGCGCTGGTCCCGTGGCCGACGCCCTGGGTGGAGGCTGCCTTCGCCCGTGGCCTCTTCCCCGTCACCAGCCACATCCTGGCGCCGGTGGTGGGCGCCGTGCCGTTCAGCCTGACCGGCGCCCTGGCCGCGACGCTCGTGGCGGCTGCGCTGGCCACCCTGCTCACGCCGCGCGGGCGGGCAAGCTTCGGCCGCCGGCTGCTGCGCCGTTGGCTGCCGTGGACGCTGGCGGTGCTGGTGCTCGGCTTCTCCCTGGTATGGGGGCTCGCCTACCGTCGCGACACGCTGGCCGCGTTGCTGGCCATCCCGGCGACGGCGCCTACGCAGCAGCAGGTGAGCGTGGCGCAGCGGGAGCTGCTGGCGGTGCTCGTCGGCGCTGCCGGCTCGAGCCCTCCCGGCCCCGCGGACGTGGCCGCCGCCTCTCGCTGCGTCGCAGCCGAGGTGGCGCGCGTCACGGGGGTGCGCGTCGCCGTGCCACGGCGCGTGAAGTTGCTGCCGCCGGGCACCCTGCTCCGCGCCGGCTTCGCCGGGGTGACCTCACCTTGGCTGCTCGAGCCTCACGTCGATGCGGGGCTGCCCCCGGCGGCGCGCCTCGCCACCGCCACGCACGAGCTCACGCACACTGCCGGCTTCGCCCGCGAGGCAGACACCGACGCGCTCGCGGTGTTGGCGGGCATCCGCTGCCAGGATCCGGCCGTTCGCTATGCCCTGGCGTTGCACGCGCTGGCGGGCCTTGCCGGCGGCATGCCGCCGCGTGCCTCCGCCGCCCTGCTGACCTCGCTCCCGCCACGCGCCCGTCAGGACCTGCGCGCGCTGGACGCAGCGGCCGTGCGCTACCGGGTCGCCTGGCTGCAACACGCGGCCACCGCCGCCTACGGCAGCTACCTCCGGAGCCGGGGCGTGCGCGCCGGCATGGCCGACTACGGCCGCGCGATCACCCTGGTCGTGCAGGCGCTGTCGCACGGCCGGCGCTGACGCCCGCCCGCGCTAGGCGCCTCCCGCCGACTCCAAGGCGTCCGCGCCGATGTTGCGGCGGATGAGCGCGTCGGGATCGGGGTCCCGTCCCATGAAGCGCCGGAACAACACCTCGGGGTCCTCGCTGTCCCCCTTCGACAGCACCGCCTCGACGAAGGCGCGACCCGTCGAGGGATTGAAGATGCCCTCGGCCTGGAAGCGGCTGAACACGTCCGCGTCGAGCACTTCACTCCACTTGTAGCTGTAGTACCCGGCCGCGTAGCCCCCGGCGAAGATATGACTGAAGCTGGCCAGGAAGCGCGTGTGCGCGAACTCCGGCCGGATGCCGAACGGTTCCATGACCTTCTGCCCGAAGGCGATCGCGTCGCCGCCGGCCGCCGGATCGAAATCGATGTGCAGCGCCAGATCGACCGTACCCAGGCTGAGCTGGCGCATCTGCGCGCTCGCCCCCAGGAAGGTGCGGCTGCCGGCCAGCGCCCGGTACAGGCCCTCCGGGATGAGCTCCCCGGTGTCCTCGCGGCGGGCGAAGAGATCGAGCCCTTCGCGCTCCCAGACCCAGTTCTCCATCAGCTGTGAGGGCAGCTCCACGAAGTCCCATGCGACGCTGCCCAGGCTGCCACGGGCCGGCACCTCCACCTTGCCCAGCACGTGGTGCAGCAGGTGGCCGAACTCGTGGAACAGCGTCGTGACCTCGTCGTGGGTGAGGAGCGCCTGCCCGCCGTCGCCGGGCGGGGTGAGGTTCGCCGCGATGGCGCCGACGTGGGGCGAGAACGCGGAGGTCTGCCCGGCGCCGTCGGCGGCGGCGGCCACGGGGCCGCCCGTCACCATGGGGTTCATCCAGGCCCCGTCGCGTTTGGACTCGCGCGGGTAGAGGTCGAGGTAGAAGCTTCCGACCCGCAGGCCATCCCCGTCCCGCAGGTCGTAGACACGGACCTCGTCGTTCCAGGTCGGGGCATCGGCCACGGGCTCCACCCGCACCCCGAAGAGCCGCTCGGCGAACGAGAACAGCCCATCCAGCACGGCATCGAGCGCGAAGTAGGGACGGAGCGCCTCCTCGTCGAAGGCGTAGCGGCGGCGGCGCAGGGCCTCCGCCACGAACGCCAGATCCCATGGCTCGATGCGCTCCAGGCCCAGCTCGCTCCGCGCGAACGCCTCGAGCTCGGCCGCCTCCCGGCGGAAGTGCAGCACGGTGCGTGCCGTCAGGTCGTGCTGGAACGCCTGCGCCTCCGCTCCGCTCTTCAGCATGCGGTCCTCGAGCGTCAGGTCGGCGAAGTCGGCGAAGCCCAGGAGCCGCGCCAGCTCCCGCCGGGCCCGCAGGATGTCGCGGATGACGGAGCGATTGTCGTACTCCCCGTCGGCGGCGCGGTCGGCGAACGCCTGGTACATCTCGCGGCGCCGCGAGCGGGCGGTGGCGTACTTCATGAAGGGCCGGTACGAAGGCGCTTGCAGCGTGAACCGCCAGCCCGGCTTGCCCTTCGCCTCGGCGTCGCGGCGGGCCTGGGCGACGACCCCGGCGGGGAGCCCGTCGAGCTCGGCTTCGTCGGCGATGATCATCTCGAAGGAGTTGGTAGCGTCCAGGACGTTCTCGCTGAAGCGCGTCGAGAGTCGCGACAGGGTGACGCGGAGCTCTTGCGCGCGCTGCCGGCCCTCGGGCGCCAGGTCCGCCCCGGCGCGCCGGAACTCCTGGACGGTCTTGTCGAGGTGCCGGCGGCGGACGCCGGTGAGGCTCCGGGCCTCGTCGCTCGCCGCGTACTCGCGGATGGCGCGCCACAGGCCCGGATGGGTCGGCAGCCTGGCCATGAACGCCGAGTACGTGGGAAGGGCGTCGTTGTACGCCTGCCTCAGCTCGGGCGTGCTGCTGACCTGGGTGAGGTGCCGCGCGAAGCCGAAGGCCCGCGACACGCGCTCCACGAGGTCGTCCAGCGCCAGCAGGGTGGTCTCGAAGGTGCGGGGAGCGCCGCCGTCCACCAGCGCTTCCAGCTCTCGCTCGGCGCGCGCCACCGCATCGTTGACGCCGTCCGCCAGCCACTCGGCGGACATGCGATCGAACGGCGGGCGAACGTCGCGTGACAGGTACGGATTGTCGACCATCTCATCTCCTCGCCGAGGGGTCCCCGTCCAGTCTACCCAGGGAGCCCCGGCCGAAGAGCCACGGGCGCACGGCACCGGGAGGCGTGGCGGTCTCTCAGGCGAAGGCGGGTACGTACTCCGCCGGGACGGCCTGGCTGAACAGGAAGCCCTGCCCGTCGTCGCAGGCCAGCGTGCGGAGCACGGTGTTCTGCTCGCGTGTCTCGATGCCCTCAGCCGTCACCCGCAGGCGCAGGCTCTTGCCCAGGCCGATGATGGCGCGCACCAGCTCCAGGTCGTCGCCCGCTTGCCCGCCCCCGAGACGGCCCACGAAGCTGCGGTCGATCTTGAGGCCGTCGAGCGGCATGCCGCGGAGCTGCGCGAGCGAACCCTGCTCCACCCCGAAGTCGTCCAGCGCAACGCGTACGCCGATGCTCCGCAGCTCGCGGAGCTGTTCCGCGGCGCCGCCGAGGACCTCGCCGCCGGAGCGCTCGTTGATCTCGATCTCGAGCAGGCCCGGGTGCAGGTCGTAGCGGGTGAGCGCGTCCTTGATGCGAGCGGTGAGGCGCGGGTCCTCGAGCGCCTGCGGGCTGGTGTTGATCGCCACGCGCCGCGGGGTCCGCTGCTGCTGCCAGCGCATCGCCTGGCGGCAGGCGCCCTCGAGCACCCAGGCGAACAGGTCGGCGCCCAGGCGTGCCTCCTCCGCCACGGGGACGAACGCCGCCGGCTTGAGCAGGCCGCGTTCCGGATGCGCCCAGCGCACCAGGGCTTCGACGCTGGTGATCGCTCCCGTCTGCAGCTCGACCTTGGGCTGGTAATGCAGCACCAGCTGGTCCTCCAGCACGGCGCGCCGCAGGTCGCGCACCAACGTCGCGCGCTCCCGCATGGCGGCGTCGAAACCGCCGGCATAGAAGCGGTAGGCTCCGCGTTCGGCGGCCTTGGCCTCCGACAGCGCGTGCTCGGCGTGCTCCAGCAACCCGACGGCCGTCTCCGCTCCGTCCGGATAGACCTCCACGCCCACCGTGGCGCTGAGCCGCAGCGTGGCGCCGCCGTCGCGCACCGGGTCGAGGATGGCCGCCTGGAGCTTGTCGAGGACGGGCAACGCACCCCGGGAGCTCACCAGCTTGGTGAGCAGCACCGCGAAGACGTCCTCGCCGACGCGCGCGAGCGTGTCGGTCCGGCGCAGGTGGGCGCCGAGCCGGCCCGCGACCTCCTGCAGCACCCGGTCGGCGCGCCGTGCTCCCAGCGTGTCGCTGAGGAACCGGAAATGATCGAGGTCGAACAGGGCCATCGCCACGGCGCCGCCCTCTCGCCGCGCATCGAACAGCGCCTGCTGCGTGCGGTCCTCCAGCAAGCGCCGGTTGGCCAGGCCGGTGAGGGCGTCGTAGTGGGCCTCGTGCCAGGTCCCGCCGTCCGGCTGCCGCGTGGCAGAGACGTCGCGGATCACCCCGTAGACGGCGCTCAGGCCGCGGTCGTCCGAGGCCCATGACAGCATGGCGAAGTCGTCCACCCAGAGCTCGTCCCCAGCCCTGGTACGCAGCCGGTACTCATCCTGGACGCGGTCCGCATCGGCCAATCGCAGGAGTCGCTCGCCGAAGCGTTCCCTGTCGTCCTCGGACACGAGCGCCGTCAGCCCGGTCGCCAGCACCTCCGCGGGCTCGTACCCGGTCAACGCGCGGCACGCCTGCGACACCCAGGTGAGCTCGACGCGGCCGTCCGCGTGCAGCAGGAGGGCATAACCGAACGACGCTCCCTTGCCGCCCACGCTCTCGGCCAGCATGCGGCCGGCAGCCTCGGCGCCGGCGGCGTGCACGGTCTCCGTGACGTCCCGTTGCAGCACCAGCAGGTACCTCGGCAGCTCGCCCGCGGCGCCGACGGGAAGGTGGCGCTGCTCGTTGAAGAAGAGCGTGCCGTCAGGGCGGTAGTTGCGCACCACGCAGGTGACCCCGCGGCCCTCCTGCAGCGCCGCCCGCGCCTCGGCCGCAGCATCCTGGGCGCTGTCGCGCCCCTGTAGGAAGCCCAGGTTCCGCCCTTCGATGTCCGCTGCCGGGTAGCCGGTGAGCCGGGTGAAGGCGTCGCTCGCGTAGACGACGGGGTGCCCCGTCTGTGTGAGGTCCGATACCGTGAAGCTCTCTCCGCCGAACAGACGAAGCGCCGCCTCGATGACGGCGGCGGTATCCGGCGTATCGAGACGACCGAGCGCCGCGACCGCTCCCAGCTCGCCTCCAACGCTGTCGCTGTTCATGCAGCGCCCGCGCCTCCCTAGCCTCTCACCCGTCTCCTGCGGGTGCTCACACGCTCTGGAGGCGACTGCGGGCGCGTGCTGATCGAGACTCCCACATCCCGTGCGCCACTCCCACGCCTCCCATGCTCTTCCAGCCATGACAGTACCACGCCCGGGGGCGTCGCCCCGTAAGATATCTCCGTTGTGGAGGGCGTTCGTGGAGGGCGCTCGGGGTGGCCGTTCGGGCCCGGCGCGCCCGGGCCGGAGGCGCTACCTCTCCGCCGCCCCCAGGATCAGGCAGGCGAGCTCGTGCGAGATCGACAGGTGCTCGCTCCCGAGCCGGATGGTCAGCATCTCGCCCAACGGCTCCTTCGCCTCCACCCGGAGCACCGTTCCTGGCCCCACGCCGAGCTCGGTGACGTACGCCAGCACGTCGGGGTCCTGGCTGAGGATGCGCGAGACGGTGAAGGCGGCGCCCACCGGCACCTCGCACAGGGCCGTGCTCGGGGTGGCGGGTACCGTGCCGTCGTCCTGCGGGATGGGGTCGCCGTGCGGGTCGTGGGACGGCTGGCCGAGATGCTCGGCGAGGCGCTCCGTGAAGCGCACGGACATGACGTGCTCCATGCGCTCGGCCTCTTCGTGGACTTCGTCCCAGGCGTAGCCGAGGTCGCGGATCAGGAAGGTCTCGAGGAGGCGATGCCGGCGCACCAGCCGCAGCGCCTCGCCGCGGCCCGCGCCGGTGAGCTGCGCGCCCTGGTAGGGCTTGTATCGGATCAGGCCCATGCGCTTGAGCTTGCCCAGCATCCCGGTGACCGACGACGCCTTCACTCCCAGCGCCCGGGCGATGTCGCCCGTGCCTGCCGGACCGTCCCGGGCGATCACCCATATGGCCTTCAGGTAGTCGCCCACCGACGTCGAAAGCGACGTCCTCTCCGGCTCCTCCTGTGTCACACCGAAGTCTACGGGCTTCGTCCGGGCGCCGCAAGCGAGGCGCGCCGGAGGCCGAGACGCGACCGAGGCACATACCCCCCATAGGTATCCAATCCGACAATCCGGGCAGCGGAACGGGTGCTAGCATCGTCATCAGTGGAGGTCGCATGCCCAAGAAGCAGCAGCACAACGACGTGGTGATCATCGGCGGGGGGCCCGCCGGGCTCACCGCTGGGATCTACACCGGGCGCGGTCAGCTCGATACCGTGATCATCGAGAAGGGGCTGCCCGGCGGCCAGATCGCGCAGACCGACGAGGTGGAGAACTACGCCGGCTTCCCCGAGGGCATCACCGGTCCGGAGCTGTCCCAGCGTATGGTGCAACAGGCCGAGAAGTTCGGCGCTCACATCGTGATGGACGAGGTGACCACCGTCGAGCGCGAGCCGGGCGGGGGCTTCGTGGTGAGGGGCTACGACGCCGATTACCACGCCAAGGCCGTGATCGTCGCGACCGGCGCCAACCCCCGCGGGCTGGGCGTCCCCGGCGAGGACGAGTTCTACGGCCGCGGGGTGTCCACCTGCGCCACCTGCGACGGCTTCTTCTACCGCGGGAAGCGCGTCGTGGTGGTCGGCGGCGGGGACGCCGCCATCGAAGAGGGTACCTTCCTGACGAAGTTCGCCGACTCCGTGACGGTGGTGCACCGGCGCGACGCGCTGCGCGCGCACAAAGCCGCGCAGGAACGCGCCTTCGCCAACCCCAAGATGCACTTCGTGTGGGACACCGTGGTGACCGAGGTCATCGGCGAGGACGGGCAGGTCACCGGGGCCCGCACGCGCAACGTCAAGACCGGCGAGGCGGGCGTCCTGCCCACCGACGGCGTCTTCGTGTACATCGGCCACGAGCCCAACACGGGCTTCGTGGAGGGTGTCGTCAGGCTGCGCAAGAGCGGCTACATCGACGTCCGCGACGAGATCTACACCGATGTGGAGGGTATCTTCGCGGCCGGCGACGTCTCCGACGAGGTCTACCGCCAGCTCGGCACCTCGGTGGGCGCAGGCACGCGCGCGGCCATGGCCGCCGAGCGCTGGCTCGCCACTCAGGAGCTGCCCGGCGACCGGGCGGTCGTCGGCGACGCGGCGGCCGAGGAGACCGCGGCCGAAGGGCGCGGCCCGCTCAACCTCAACGTCCCGGTGAGCAAGGCCTGACGGCGCCGGGCTCAGCGCGGCAGGAAGTCGTAGAACAGGAAAGAGTCCCGGTAGGCGCTGACGAGCACGTGGCCGTCGGTCCATAACGGGGCCCCGGCGGCCTCGCGCCAGCGCTTGCCGTCCTTGTCGGTGATGGCGATGAAGTTGCCGTCGGCCTGGGCCGTCCAGCCGTCGCCCTGGAGCGTGCCTGGTGGCGGCGCGTCGAGCTTCAGGGGCGTGGGATCGGGAGCGGCCGGCACCGCTCCCTTGTGGAGGCCAAGGTATTGCACCGGGCCGTTCGGCGTCATCCCGAGCTCGGGCACGCCGAGCGCCAGCAGCTTGCTGGTCTCCGTGCCTTTGTCGCTGGGCATGACGCGCTCCAACACGATCAGGCGGGGAACGCCGGACGCGTCGGGCTGGTAGATGGTGGCCTTCACGTCCGACAGCGGGAGCCCCAACCCCTCCGCGACCAGTGAGAGCACGGACGCCTCGAAGGCGTCGCGGGCGGCAGGGCTGTCCTGCTGGTAGTTGTCCGGCCACAGCGGCAGGTTGCGGAGGCGCGTGATGGAACCGTCGGGAGCGGGCACCGCCAGCCAGGCATCGAACGAGTCGACCTGGTCGCCGCTCAGCACGACGTAGCGCGCCTCGCTGAGGGGCGTGCGCTGCTGCAGCCTCACCGCCACCCCGTCGCGCCAGGGCACCACTCCTACGTTCCGCCCGTCGGGGATGATGCGGGTGATGACCCGCGGGGCCAGCGACACGATGCCCGGCGGGATCGCTTCGGCCAGAGCCGGGATGGGCTTGCCGCCGGCGACGTCCGGCATGGAGTCCGCGAAGACCAGCGCCGCCTGACGGTTGGCGTAGGCGCCGATGCGCACGCGGTAGATGTCGCCGAGGCCGGTGGTGGAGCGCACCACGTAGGCCGGATAACCGTCGCCGTCGAGCTGCGCCTGGAGCGCCAGGGCCGAGTCCTT
>Ga0102953_1002224_pt1 | contig 11714 bp, 12 predicted proteins | sample SalPon2A_C_D2_MG_FD_78509 | JGI IMG/M metagenome (GOLD analysis project Ga0102953, IMG submission 78509) | Soil microbial communities from South San Francisco under conditions of wetland restoration - Salt Pond MetaG R2A_C_D2_MG | ecosystem: Environmental > Terrestrial > Soil > Wetlands | place... | reverse complement strand
TGCACATAAAATTACCGCTCCACAAATCGCCGTGCAACAGGGCAGGAGGTTCTTCCGGAAACAGGCTCGGTAGTTCTTTATACAACTGATTGAAATTTTTATGAATGGAGCCTGAAAGCTGGCCGCCGTCGACAGCCATTTCAATCTGTGGCTCTAATCGCTCCTGGATGAAGAAGTCGGTCCACGTACTGTGGCGGCGATTGGACTGTGGCAGACGGCCTATGTAGTTATCGTGATCCAGTCCAAAATTTTTGTTTGAGACTTTGTGCAGGGCGGCAAGACTGCTGCCGAATTTTTGATAAAAAAGAGCGTCGGGTGTGCCGGCCGGGATAAATTGCATAACCAGGTATCCCACATTCGGTCCCTTTGCAAAGCCTACGGCTGTCACTTCAGGTACAATAATGCCAACGGCATGGGTTCGCAAAACGCCAAGCCCTCGTTTTTCTTTCTCAAACATGTCCGAATCGGATCCCGAATGGTACTTGAGGAAGTATGTGGAGCCATCTTCCATCTCCAGCATCGAGGCGTGGTTAATGTCGCCACCGGAAACAGGCCGGGAAGTGTAGATGCGTTTGCCTAATGTTTCTTCCAGATGCCTCTGAAGTGATTCACTTATCATGAGAATTCATTATTTGCTGAATCATCAGAATTAATTCTGGCAGATAAGGTAAGAAACAGCCGGCAATTAGTCTTGACGAGGCACGTATTATGCGCTATTTCATCACTCGGTCAGTCAGGAACGTACTGGCCGACCGATTGCAAACGATCGAAATCACCCTGCGATATGATCAATCCGCCTGCATTCCCCTGTTTGCACAGCTCAGGGCTGGTGCCGTAAAAGGGTACTCTTTGCCGGGGCACTTACTACGAAGGTCAACCGGAGATTATGCTTAAAGCATTTTATTTTACGATTCGAATTCGATGTGTGTCTCAAGGACCTCCAGAAGTTCGGAACAACTGCGCCGGATGATTTCATAGACTTTTTCGAATCCATCGAGTCCGCCATAATAAGGATCGGGAACGGCCATATGATTTGGATATGGATCGAATGAACGCAGAAGCGCTACCTTATCAGAAAAAAGATTCTTGCGATCCAAAGCCAGGATATCACTATAGTTTTCATGGTCCATGGCAAGGATCAGATCGAATTCACTTAAGTCGTCAGACCGGAGTTGCCGTGCCCTGGAACGTAAAATAACGTTATGCTGGCCCGCAACCTCCCGGCTTTTAGAATCGGGAAGTTCTCCTATATGGTAGCTGGCGGTACCGGCCGAATCGATATGGAAATAAGACTGAAGTCCTGCTTTTGTCACCAGGTGTTGCATAACTCCTTCCGCCGTCGGACTACGGCAAATATTTCCCAAACACACAAAGCAAATGGAATAAGGGTGTTTCTCGGTGATCGTCCGTATGGGTATAGCTGGTTTAATATCAGTTGTCATAACCAATTGCATTAATGGATAGTTATATCTCTATCGGTTAAGATCAGGTTTTGTTTAAGCCGGCGAGGGCAAAAAAGTGACATAAGTTAATCACTCATAAATCCTGAAAGATAGTGGATATTAAAATGAGGTTTTCTATTTTGCGCAATTTTGACATTAATATTCATCATGAATGCGAAAGTTCGGAAAAGATTCTCAAACTTAAAATCAATATTGATTGAAAATGGTTCAAATCTCAATTACATGATTCATGTCGGGACCATTGCCTATTTTTCGTATATTTGAAGCTTACAAATCGACGATTCGATCCACCGTCATTTTATGGAAAAAAAATTCTCAGAAGTTAAACAGATTACATACCCAAAAGCAGAGGTAGAAATCCTTAATTGGTGGCGTGCGCAAAAAATCTTTGAAAAAAGTATTTCAACACGTGAAGATGGCATTCCATTTACTTTTTATGAGGGGCCGCCAACCGCCAATGGGAAACCGGGGATACACCATGTACTCTCGCGGACGGTCAAGGATTTGTTCTGCCGTTATCGAACGCTGAAAGGATTCAAGGTAGAGAGAAAAGCGGGCTGGGATACCCATGGACTGCCTGTTGAGATTGAAGTAGAAAAAGAACTCGGCCTGCAGGGACGTTCGCAGGTTGAAGAATATGGTGTTGCAGAGTACAACAGGAAATGTCGCGATAGTGTACTGAAGTACAAGGACTTATGGGATCAACTTACCACACGGATGGGGTATTGGGTAGATCTGGAACATCCGTATGTCACCTTCGAAAATGATTACATCGAATCGGTGTGGTGGGCGATCAAGACGCTTTTTGAAAAAGACCTGCTCTACAAAGGGTATAAAATCCAATGGTATTCGCCGGGTAGCGGGACTGTATTGAGTTCGCATGAAGTAAGCCTTGGTTACAAAGAGGTTCAGGATCCATCAATTTTTATAAAATTCCCGGTTCGCGGGGAAGAAAATACCTACTTGCTTGCCTGGACGACGACTCCGTGGACGCTTATCTCGAATATGGCTCTTACCGTCCACAAAAATTTTGATTACGCCTACATCCGTTTGAAAGAATCGGGTGAGGTTCTGATCCTTGCTAAGCAACGGATTGGTGCGGTTATCGATGAGGAATATGAGATCATACGCGAGCTGAAGGGTAAGGAACTGCTCGGCCTTACTTACAATCCGATCTTTGACTATGCGCTTCGTGAGTTCAACCAGGATGAAGCATGGCGTGTGATAAGCGCTGACTTCGTTACGCTTGAAGATGGTACGGGCATCGTTCATACCGCTCCGGCTTTTGGTGCAGACGACTACGAGGCCGGAAAGGCAAATAATATTCCAATGTTCAACCCGGTTGATCGCGATGGTTGTTTCACCCCTGAGATCAATGATTTCGCCGGTCAGTGGTTTAAGGATGCCGACAAAAATATCACCAGGAATCTGAAGGAACGCGGTCTGGTGTATAAGCACCTGACCTATCTCCATAATTATCCGCACGACTGGCGCAAGGGAACCCCGTTGATGTCGTACCCGGTCGAGTCGTGGTTTATCCGAACTACTGCTGTTCGCGACCGGATGGTTGATATCAACCGGAAGATCAACTGGAAGCCTGAGAGTACCGGAACGGGCCGATTTGGAGCGTGGCTCGAAAATAACGTCGATTGGGCCATTTCAAGACAGCGTTATTGGGGAACTCCTATTCCGATCTGGGTTAGCGATAAAGATCCCGAATATGTTGAATGTATTGGTAGTGTTGCCGAACTGCGTAAAAAAGCCGGGATACCCAAAGAAGACGAACTGGATCTTCACCGGCCCTATATCGATGAACTAACATGGCCGGCACCGGACGGCGGCACCATGCGCCGTATTCCCGATTTACTGGATGTCTGGTTCGATTCCGGCTCGATGCCGTTTGCCCAGCGCCATTATCCTTTTGAAAATAAGGAAAGTTTTAACGAGCATTTCCCGGCTGATTTTATAGCCGAGGGTGTGGATCAGACCCGTGGATGGTTCTATACGCTTCACGCGTTGGGATCAATGCTTTTCGAGGGGCCTGCCTTTATGAATGTGGTCTCGAACGGTCTTGTGCTCGATGCTAATGGCGAGAAAATGAGCAAGTCGAGAGGAAATACGGTCGATCCGTTCGAAGTGATCCAGAAATTCGGCGCTGATACAGTGCGCTGGTATATGATGAGCAACTCATCACCCTGGGAAAATCTGAAATTCAGTGAAGAAGGGCTCAGCGATATCCAGCGTCGTTTTTTCAATACGGTTGTCAATACGTATTCATTCTTTGCGATGTATGCGAATATCGACAAGTTCACCTATGCCGGTCAGCCCATTCCTTATGCCGACAGGGCCGAAATGGACCGATGGATCATCTCCCGGCTCTTCACCACAATCAAAAAAGTAGATGTGTTTCTCGACGATTACGAGCCGACGAAGGCGGTGCGCGAGGTTGAGAAGATTGTCGAAGAACTGAGCAACTGGTATGTACGCCGGAATCGCCGGCGTTTTTGGAAAGAAGGCAAATCTCTGGACAAGACGGCTGCCTACCAGACGCTATACGAATGCCTGATGGCGATCACGAAACTGATGGCACCGGTAGCGCCTTTTATCAGTGAATGGTTGTTCCAGCGATTGAATGATGTCACCGGGAAGGACGAAGAATCCGTACACCTGTCTTTTTATCCGACGGTGGAAGAGACGGCAATCAACAAGCAGCTCGAGCACCGGATGGAACTGGCCCGGATCATCTCATCGATGGTATTGCGGATACGAAATAAGATCGGAATTAATGTTCGTCAACCGCTGTTGCGTATCATTCTGCCGCTCTATGAAGACGAGGAAAGGCAGGCCATTGAATCCGTTAAAGATATCATATTAGATGAGGTGAATGTCAAGAATATCGAATATGTTAAGGATGATACGGGGATTGTCGAAAAGACAGCGAAACCCAATTTCCCCGTTTTGGGGAAGAAGATGGGATCAAAAATGAAGAAACTGGTCCCTGCAATTAAAAACTTAACCGCCGATGAGATAAGCGAGTTCGAAAAAGAGGGCGTTATCCATTTGAATATTGGAGACCACGAACCTGTTCGACTTACGGATGATGATTTGGAGATTATGCGCAGCGGCCTTCATGGTTGGTCGGTCGAAACGGAAAGTGGCCTTACCGTGGCTGTAGATACGGAATTGTCACCGGAGCTCAGGGATGAAGGTTTGGCCCGCGAATTTATCAATCGGGTTCAGAACATGCGTAAAGAAGCCGATTTTGATGTAACAGATCGGATTGAAGTGGCATTTGAAGGAGATAACGAACTCCTTGAAGCCGTCGATAATCAAAAAGACTATATTAGTTCAGAAATTCTCGCCGTTGCAATAGAGCGGCTCAATTCACACGAAGTTTACGATTATACCAAAAAGTGGGACATCAATGGGTCCGAGTGTACCATAGCCATTAAAAGAAAACCTAATTTTTAGGGGTGACAATATGGAAGTATCGAAAAACGATAAAGAAAAAGACGAGCAAGAAAATAATCAGGAACGTGTTACGCCCTACAGCGATGAAGAACTGGAGTATTTTCGCCAGATCATCCTGAAAAAGCGCGACGAGGCGGAGCAGGATCTTGATATGCTTCAGGAATCGCTGAAAGAAAGCATGGAGAACGCCTCTGATGATTCGGCCTATTCGTTTCATATGGCGGATGCCGGAACGGATGCGCAAGAACGGGAAAAGACGTATATGCTGTATAACCGTACACGGAAATTCATAAAATATCTTGATGCCGCATTAGAGCGTATCGACAATAAAACATATGGAATCTGCAAGGTGACGGGCAAAAAAATATCTAAAGGCCGGTTGGAAGCGGTGCCTCATACCCAAATCAGTATTGAAGCCAAACTGAAGAGGAGGTAACCATAGAACCGGTTTCGGAAGATATTCCCCAAAATACCCCGGCAAAATTATCTGTGTTCTGGATCACTGTATTTATCGTGATCTTGGTGGACCAGACCACTAAGTACATCATCAGGACGCATTTTGCCCTGCATAATTTTACGATCATTCCGGGATGGCTGGCATTTAATTACACATTAAATCCAGGAATGGCCATGGGTATCGACTGGCTGCCGACACCGGCAGTGAGCCTGGTTTCTATTATTGCGGTGACCGGTATTCTGATCTATACAACACGTATTGCCAGCAAAGCCAGCCGCGGGATGATGATATGCCTGGGCATGATTATTGGCGGAGCACTGGGTAATATCGTCGACCGTGTTATTATGGGATGGATAAATGGTACCGGCGGTATTCTGAACGGACATGTCGTCGATTTTATTCATTTCACGTTGACGATCGACGGCCATCCTGTTTTTCCGTACATATTCAATATGGCAGACTCATCCATTACGATTGCCGTGTTGATCATCCTGATCTTTAACAAGAGCCTAATGGCCTGGACTAAAGACTCAGAGACACCCGAGGGTTCGCCGGAAACGGCCCAATCCCGACATGTTGGGACCGATTGATAACTATTTAGTATTCTGCAGTTATGCAGGACCGCTCTTCTCATATTCTCATGCAGCATTATCGAAATCCTGTGGCGAACCAGCTCCTGGATCGCCCGGATTTTGATGCAAAACGCAGGAATAATTTATGTGGAGATGAAATCCATTTGCAGTTCAGAATGGATGAAACCGGGAAGATTATTGAATTCGGCTGGCACGCAAAGGGCTGCATGCTCGTAAAATCGTCCGCATCCATTTTGTCTGATGTTTTGACAGGCCGGCCACTGGATGAGGCCCGGGGAGTTGCCGGTTCGTTTATAACATGGCTGGATGACGTGGAAACGTCAGGTGACGATCATAATGCACCGCAATTGATTCGTGAGCTTGGTGTTTTTGATGAGATGAGCAATTATCCCGGCAGGATCCCCTGTATTAAGCTGCCCTGGCGGGCATTCATGGATGCTATCTCCCAGAGTTAGTTTCTTCCAGGTATCGTTTCATAGCCTGCTTAATCCGGTTAAAGATATAATAAATACTTTGACTACGGTTTCTAAACAATTGCTGACCTATGATTTGATGGATGACATCAGCGGGCAGGGAGATCACTTCTTCAGGTTTTGCATGATTCAACCCGTCAGATAGTATCGTTCCAATGGCGCGAGTCAGTATCTGTACGTCTTTTCCGTATTGCATGCGCCAGACAAGTCCCTCTCCATCATCCGCTATAAAAACCCCCACCTCATCCAGGCATTCTTCATCCTTACGGATATCCTGGTATAAGATTTTGTCGTCAGGCCGGGGAAGCCATTTGTCCGACTGCTCTGCAAAAGCGATGAGACGTTCTCTTCTGGATTGCTCATCGAGTTGTTCGAAGTACGAGGCAATCCGTTCCAGTCGTTTTGGCGGGTTGGACATGAATCAGTAGTTGGAAAGCAGGAATGAGGGTCACGTTTTGATAAGCGCCTTATTCCGGTGATTCGTCTTCATTTGTGATGATCGATTGCAGGAAGTCAGGAGTATGCGGATCGATATGATGAAGTTCATGACCCATGCGATCACGTTTTGTTCGAAGGTAACGTTCGTTTTCAGGGAAGGGGCGTATTTCAATTGGAACCCTTTCAACAAGATTGAGTCCGTAACCTTCAAGGCCGACACGTTTGGTTGGGTTGTTAGTCATGAGACGCAACTGGGTAGCACCCAGTTTCCGGAGAATCTGCGCACCGACACCATAGTCACGTTGGTCGGATTTGAATCCAAGGGCCTCATTCGCTTCTATGGTATCCAGGCCCTGTTCCTGTAGCTTGTATGCTTTGAGTTTATTCATCAACCCAATGCCACGACCCTCCTGGTTCATATATAAGAGGACTCCCCGGCCTTCCTTTTCAATCAGGCGAAGTGCGGCATGCAGTTGCTGTCCGCAGTCGCATCTTTTGGAACCAAAAATATCGCCGGTTATGCATGATGAGTGGACGCGAACCAGGATTGGTTCTTTCTTTTTCCACGTTCCCTTCACAAGAGCCAGATGATTCGCACCGGAAAGTTTCTCTTCGAAAGCGTGAAGGCGGAATTTCCCGTAAATAGTTGGCAATTCAACCTGAATAATCTCCTGAACAAGAGATTCATTTGCCATGCGGTAGGCAATGAGATCCTTGATGGTTATGAATTTCATCCCAAATTGCCGGGCGATTTCATAGAGTTCAGGTGTCCGCGCCATGTCTCCATCTGCATTCATAATCTCGCAGATAACGCCAGCCGGCTGCATCCCGGCAATTCTCGCCAGGTCTATGGCAGCTTCGGTATGGCCTGCGCGCCGCAAGACGCCACCTTCCATGGCAATAAGAGGGAAGATGTGGCCCGGTCGGCGGAAATCGTCCGGACGGGCGCGCGAACTTATGATCGCTTTTACCGTTTTGGCGCGGTCGGCCGCAGAAATACCCGTTGTTGTTTCATGACGAAAATCGATGGAGATGGTAAACGCCGTCTCATGCGATTCGGTATTATGTTCAACCATCCGGTCGAACTTGAGCTCAAAAGCACGCTGGCGGGTGATGGGAGTGCAAATCAATCCCCTCCCGTGAGTGGCCATCAGGTTGATGGTCTGCGGGGTTACTTTTTCGGCAGCCATGACAAAATCGCCTTCATTTTCACGATCTTCATCGTCGACAACGATGACGATTTCACCACCTTTTATGGCTTCAATTGCCGATTCTATACTATCAAAATGAATTTCACCCATCCCGCTAATGAATTGTGAGTTGCGGTAACGGTTTAAGATTTTTTATCGTTCTTTTTCTGCGGATTGACATCAACAATAGAGTTCTTCATAAAACGAACCTTGACATTTGTGTCAACCTCTACCAATAACGAATCGTCATCAATATTATTAACCGTACCTACAATTCCTCCGTTGGTGACGACCTTGTCACCCTTCTTAAGGCCTGAAATTTTTTGCTGTATTTCTTTCTGGCGCTTGGTTTGAGGCCGGATAATGAATAAATAAAAGACAGCGAAAATAGCAGCCATGAAAAGAAGGCTGACCATTCCTCCACTGCCACCCTGTCCGTTAGCCATAAACAGCATAAATGTGTGTAACATAGAAAAGCATCGATTATGTTTAGGAAATACTATTCAGAATTATAAAAATACTGCTTATGAATACTAACCACAACGCAAAGGCGATAAAACGGTAGTGGAGATCTTATAGAATTAGATTATATTAAATCGTGTGATATTTTTTACAAGACAAAAAGGTATGTATATATTCATATCGAATATTAATTGCCCATAACAACATGGTACTATCAAAAGCTTGCAGTTACGCGATTCTGGCAACACTCTATATTTCCAGAAAAAATTCTAGTGATTATGTGTCGATTAAAGAAATTAGTAAGCAACTGAATATTTCTTTTCACTTCCTGACCAAGATTCTGCAGACTCTTACGGAGAAGGGGATTCTGGAGTCGTTGCGCGGGCCGCGCGGCGGGGTAAGATTAGCGCGTAATCCGTCAGATTTAACCCTTTTGGATATCATACTGGCCATTGACGGTCCTGAGCTTTTTACCGAGTGTATCCTGGGATTGCCCGGTTGTGGTGTGGCAAAACCGTGTCCGATGCACGAACATTGGGAAAAGGTTAGAAACGATCTGAAAGCACGATTTGCGTCGAAGACCCTGGCAGACATATCGGAACGTGTGGAAGAATTTAAACTTCGCTTGAGTCGGGGATTATTACCGTAGATCAGAAACCATTTCTTGTTTTAATTAACAGTATGCCGTAATTTAAGATAAAAGACTCTTTATTATGAAAAAATGACGATTTCAAAGACGTGTTCATATGGACTTTGGGCAGTGATCTATATGGCAAGTTTGCCGGAAGGGGAATATGTGTCCATACGGAAAATCAGTAAAGAATTGGGTATATCTTTTCATTTTCTGACCAAAATCCTGCAAAAACTGACCGACGAGAAAATTCTTAATTCGCTGAGAGGTACAAATGGCGGGGTTGCCCTGGCCAGAAAGAAGGCAGACATAAACTTGCTGGAAGTTATCAGGGCGATTGACGGTCAGAATGTATGGAATGGCTGTTACCTGGGCTTGCCTGGTTGCAGCGATGAGAAACCGTGCCCGATGCATGATCATTGGAAGGATCAACGAACCAGGCTGAAAGAGTATCTGGCTTCCAAAAATCTGGAGGCATTGTCCGGGAGCATCGACATCATCAAGGCGAAGCTTCGCGGGGAGGTATTTTAAAAAAGTAGGTATTCCGGGTTGACAAAAAATAAATTGAATTTTAAATTAAGATAAAATACTCTTAAATATTATATATGAAAATTGTAAGTAAGACTGGTGCTTATGGTGTGTTAGCTTGTCTCTATCTGGACAAATACGGCCCGGTTTCAGGCTATATATCAGTCAGGGAAATCGGCCGAAGGTTGCAGATCCCATACTCCTATCTTTCAAAGATAATACAATTGCTAAGTTCAAAAGGAGTGGTTAAGACCAAGAGAGGGAGTGGTGGAGGAATTGCTCTGGATGGGGCATCATCACAGATTCTCGTAAAAAGTATCATTGAAGCGGTGGAAGGCCCCATCATTGTGCCGGATTCTTTTATAGAGCAAGAAGAACATACCGGAAGCCTGCAGTTTATGATAACGATTGACGAATGGACATCCCTGAAAGAACAAATTGAAAATATGTTCAATACCCTGACTTTGGATAGGTTATCATCCATTACGCAGGTATCTCTTACTAAGTGCAACAAAGATTAATCTGGTTCATTTAATTAAGATAAAATACTCTTATAACCTAAATTATAAAAACTCATGAAATACTCGATTCTGCTGACGATGCTGGTCCTGTCATTAGCACTCTGGGGCTGCGCATCCAAAAAAAGTAACACTCAACAGCCTCAAAATGAGCAAGCTTCAGCTCAGTCAACAAATGGTTCCGGTTTGACTCCTTTTCAAATGAAGAATGGAATCGGACCCGTAACGAAGGAAGTGAAAGCCGGTCCGCTTAATAAGGAACTCGCTGCAAAGGGGGAGAAGATCTTCGAAAGCAATTGTACGGCTTGTCACAAACTCGGAAAACGCTATGTAGGTCCTAACCTTCAAGAGGTGACCAGCCGCAGAACCCCCACTTACATCATGAATATGATTCTGAACCCGGAAGGGATGACTCATAAGCATCCGGTGGCACAAAAACTGCTTGCAAAATTTGCCACTCAAATGGCCAACCGGCATCTCACAAAAACGCAGGCACGCGCAGTAGTAGAATATTTGCGATCGGTAAATCCAAATACCCAAAAATAAATAGAAACGGAGACACATAAATGACATTTCAAAGAAACCTGAGGAACATACTTGTCGGGGGTATAGCATTTGCTGTCACCGTATTCATGTTCAGCGGTTGCTCTTCACAAAAAAGTAAAATCGGGAATGAAGATGAGGCGGAACAGGTGTATGTCCCGCCTGGGAAACACGATACCTTTTACAGCTTTATGTCGGGGGGCTGGACCGGGAATGTTTCGGTATATGGGATTCCTTCGGGGCGTCATCTGTATACCATACCCGTATTCTCGGCAGACCCGACCGATGGGTATGGTTACACCGAGGAAACCAAAGACATGCTGAATACCTCCTATGGCTGGATTCCATGGGGAGATACACATCATGTCCAGTTGTCTAAATCAAATGGCTTGTATGACGGGCGATGGTTATTTGTAAATGACCGTAATGGCCACCGGATTGCCCGGATTGACCTGAAAACATTCCGGACCGATGAGATTCTGGAAATTCCCAATACGGCGGGCAACCATGCTTCTCCATTTTGCTCGTCAAATACGGAATATATTTCTGCGATGACCGAGTACAGTATCCCACTGCCAAAACCCTTGGGCAATGGAGTGGATGTTCCGATCGCATCTTATAAGAAGAACTTCCGGGCGGTCCAGACCATGGTTAAAGTCGATCCCCAAAATGGCCATATGAAAGTGGCCTTTCAGATCATTGTTCCGCCCTTCGATTATGACTTGGGACGTTTCGGCCTGGGGATGTCGAAAGACTGGGTGTTTTACACCTGTTATAATAGTGAAGAAGCACACAGCCTGCTCGAAGTTAACGCCTCACAAAAAGATAAGGATTTTGTTCTGGCTATCAACTGGAAGAAAGCTGTACAGGCAGCAAAAGATGGGCAGGGCAGGGAAGTATCAACAACGTATGATGACAACGTGCGTGACCACAAGACAGAGTGGGTA
>Ga0102953_1002223_pt1 | contig 11716 bp, 11 predicted proteins | sample SalPon2A_C_D2_MG_FD_78509 | JGI IMG/M metagenome (GOLD analysis project Ga0102953, IMG submission 78509) | Soil microbial communities from South San Francisco under conditions of wetland restoration - Salt Pond MetaG R2A_C_D2_MG | ecosystem: Environmental > Terrestrial > Soil > Wetlands | place... | reverse complement strand
TGTTGTTTGTCTGGAGGTAAATTTAGATACCTATTCAATTTACGACTTTTATTTATAAAAGGCAAAAAGATATTAATATCAATTAATATCAAATGATCATCACCAAGATATATTTCATAGATTTACAATGAACCGAATGACGAATTCGCAAAAATGAAGATGGAGAAATCACCAAAAAAATCAACAAAATCATTCTTGCAATTCAAAAGTGAAATCATTAAACCTAAAATATTGAAAAATGAGATTTCTATTTTTAAAAAATGCGATCCTTTTCTTAATAGTATTGTTTTCTAACACAATTACAAACGCACAAGATATCCAGCCGGATTCTGTGCAAATCAAAGTAAATTTTGGGCAGGAGATTGGTTCCATGAAACCCATATGGGCATTCTGGGGTTACGATGAGCCCAACTACACGTACATGAAAGATGGGAAAAAGCTGCTCTCGGAAATCTCCCAGCTAAGTTCTGTGCCAGTGTATGTTCGTACCCATAGTTTGCTGGTGACCGGGAAAGGAACACACGCTCTGAAATGGGGATCGACCAATGCCTATACCGAAGACGAAAATGGCAATCCGATTTACGACTGGACAATCATCGACAAGATATTCGATACCTACATTGAACGCGGCATGAAACCTTTGGCACAGATCGGTTTTATGCCGGAAGCTTTGTCTGTGAAGCCTGAGCCATACCGCCATCACTGGAAGCCCGGTGCGGCCTACAACGATATCTTTACAGGCTGGGCTTACCCACCAAAAGATTATCAGAAGTGGGCAGAGTTGGTTTATCAATGGGTCAAGCATTGTGTTGACCGCTATGGAAAGGAAGAAGTGGAAAGCTGGTACTGGGAAGTTTGGAACGAACCCAATATTGGTTATTGGCGGGGAACGACCGAAGAATACATCAAGTTGTACGATTACTCGGCCGATGCCGTGAAACGGGCATTGCCCAATGCCATTGTTGGCGGCCCCGAAACGACAGGCCCTGGCTGGGACAAGGCGGCCGATTTTCTGCGCACGTTTTTGGATCATGTTGTTTCCGGGAAGAACTATGCGACTGGCAAAACAGGATCGCCACTGGATTTCATTTCTTTTCATGCTAAAGGGAGTCCCAAGGTGGTGGATGGTATGGTGCAGATGAACCTAGGCGCTCAAATGCGAGATATCAGCAATGGCTTCGAAATTGTAGCTTCGTACCCAACATTGAAGGATTTGCCGATCATCATTGGCGAGTCTGATCCGGAAGGATGTGCGGCCTGTTCCGAAGCCGATTACCCGCACAATGCCTATCGCAACGGAACCATGTATTCCAGTTACGAGGCAGCGGCTTTTGACCGCACCTTCCAGCTGGCCGACTATTATGGTGTGAACCTGCGGGGAGCCGTGACCTGGGGCTTCGAGTTTGAAAATCAACCGTGGTTTGCCGGGTTTCGTGACATGGCGACCAATGGTGTTGACAAACCGGTGCTCAACGTGTTCCGAATGTTTGGTATGATGCAGGGCAACCGGGTGGAGGTTGATCAGGGCAATCTGGCTTATAATTTTTTGCAGGTGCGCGATTCCAGCGTGCGGGGCGACCAGCCGGATATTAATGCGCTGGCTTCCAAAGGCGATCATCAGGCGGCGGTGATGGTATGGAACTACCACGACAACAACGATCTGAATGTGCCTGATTCACCGGTAACTATCAGGATGAAAGGCATTCCGGCTAAAAAGGTGCTGATTCATCATTATCGCATTGACCAGAAATTCAGCAATTCCTATACGTTGTGGAAAAGCATGGGGGATCCCCAAAATCCAACAGCGCAGCAAATTGCCCAACTCGAACAAGCCGGGCAGTTGCAATTGTTTACATCACCAGAGTGGGTTAAAACGGATGATGGAAAAGTCGATTTCAAGATGGAACTTCCGCGGCAGGCCGTTTCCTTGTTGGTTTTGGAGTATTGACTTGGCAGTTTCGGGAGGATTCAGCCTGTAGGGCTGATAGTTGAAAAGAATCAGAAGTATCGTCCGCGGGAAGGCATTCTTCAATAGACAATTGTTGTTTCGGACGAAATGGAGTGATGCTCTTTTCGGGAAAAAATGCTGAATCTCCATTCCGTCTGAAGGAGTTTACCATTTTTTAAAAGCTTGGCGCGCTGACAGTTTTGCTGCACGTCCTTTATCCCTTGGTGCTGCCTCGGTCTGGATTATTTCGACCTTTCAGTCCATATCCTCGAGAGATATTTTTTGAAAAAACCTACGAAACCCACCTTTTATTAAAATATCTTTCGCTCCCGTTCGTCTGACCGAATAGAAACGATTCGGAAACAGAAAATAATTCAATATTGATTTGACTATCATGATTTACAAATGGGATTTTAAACAACGAAAATCATCGATCAATAAAACGATGATAGCTCGAACATTCTCAGTCGCGTTTTTTACGTTGGTGATGACACCTCAAAGCCTGAAATTAATGGTACTGGTTCAACCAATTCCACTTAAAAGAATGGAGTGAAGCAATGAACCCATTGAAACAACAATTTCGAAAACCAACTGGATTCGTCGGGCAAATTGTTGGCCGGATTCTGGCAGTCGACAACAAGCAGCGTTCGCTGTGGACAGTTGAAAAATTGAAGGTCCGCCCAACTGACACGATCCTGGAAGTGGGATTTGGACCGGGAGTGACTTTAGAATTGGTTGCCGGCCAATTGACTTCTGGCTTTGTAGCGGGGATTGACCATTCCGAAGTCATGCTGAGACAGGCATCGAAAAGAAATCGAAAGTACATCGATGGTGAAAAAGTTCGTTTGAAGCGCGGCACCATCGAGGATTTGGCTTATCCCGAAAATTCATTTGACCTGATCTATGGGAGCAATGTCCACTTCTTCTGGGAAGATCAGGTTGCTGAATTTCGAAAACTACAAGCCTTGCTCAAACCCTGTGGACGATTGGTCATGGTTTTTCAACCACGTTGGGCAAAAAACGAAGAAGAAATCAAGGGAATTGCCACGAAAACCAAACAACAATTTGAAGCTGCCGGCTTAAAAAACATCGAGATCAAATTTAAAAAATTGAACCCGGTGACCAGCATTTATGTGGGCGGATTTAAATAATTCTGATTTTCAATTTCAGACAGATACATGACATGCATTCAACAATATAAAATACGAAATGTTATGACTTGAATAGATCATTTTTCGAATTTAAAACAAGGGAATATGAAGATCGATAAGCAAAAGTCGTTGTTGTTATTGGTTGGTATGTTGGTAATTTCACTTTCTGTAACTGCAGGCCCACCTTACAATACGGACGATCCGGATCCAACTCCGTTCAAGCATTGGGAATATTATATTTCAACAATTAACAACGAACAAGGCGGTGAGTTTTCAGGAACCCTACCACATTTTGAAGTCAATTACGGGATCATCCCGAATGTCATGATCCATTTGGTAATGCCGCTGAGTTACGATGCACCAAAGCATCAATCCATGCATTATGGATATGGTGATACAGAAATGGGTTTTAAATACCGATTTGTGAAAGAAACTGACAATTGTCCGGAGATTGGTACTTTCCCGATCGCACTGGTTCCTATTTTTAAAAGTAATAAAATGACTAGTGAAAAAGCACAGTTTTTCGTTCCTGTTTGGTTGCAGAAATCATGGGGAAAGTTAACGACCTTCGGTGGTGGCGGCTATTGGTTTAACCCGGGAGCGGGAAACAAAAATTCGGTATTCACCGGGCTGACGATGCAATATGATTTTTCGGAAAAAGTTTCGCTGGGTGAAGAATTGTATTATCAAACAGCAGCAACCGAAGAAGATCAATCATCGTTGGCCTTCAATTTGGGAGGTCAAATCAATTTTTCGAAAATTTTGCACTTGATTTTTTCGGCGGGCCATAGTTTGGTTCATGGAAAATACTTCACATCTTACCTTGGCTTGTGGTGGACCATTTGATTTGAATTTATTAAGAAATCAATTTATCCTTTTTCGAATTAGAATTGTTATAGATAATCGAATTTGAATTGGAGGCCGGCGCCCTGGTATTAATCGATTGTTAAAAACAACCATCCCATCGACCTTCTTGAACAGTTTGCCGAACAAGTTGACAGAAATGCCCCAAATTGGTATTTCTTTGCAAACGCAAATGATGACTGCACAAAATTATGGAGAATAAAAAAAGGCGAGGGAAGAAAGCAAAATCAGACAAGCCTAATCTATTTGGACTGCTGAAACCCTACAAGAGCAAGGTAATTCTGTTGGTGATATTTGCTTTGGTGAGCAACGGGGTAAATTTGTTGATTCCCAAAATTATTTCACAGGGGATTGATACTTATACTGCCGGGCATTTTGTATTAAAAACCATTCTGATTGAATTCATCGCGGCTACCGTAGTGATTTTTATTTTTGGCTATTTACAGGCCATTGTTCAAACCTATGCGGCCGAACAGGTAGCCTTCGATCTTCGCAAACAACTTTCAGACAAAATATCACGACAAGGATTTTCATTTATTCAGAAATCAAATCCTTCAAAATTACTGACCAATTTAACGTCCGACATGAACTCGGTGAAACAATTTGTGGCGCAGGCTGTGGCCTCCATCGCATCATCGCTGTTCATCATTTTTGGAACCTGCATTTTGCTGTTGACGATTAATTGGCGACTGGCATTGGTGGTCATCCTCATGATCCCCATTATTGGTGTCGCCTTTTTTGTCGTGTTGAAAAAAGTTCGGGTGTTGTTCAAGCGTTCGCGCGAAGTGATCGACTGGCTGAACAGGGTAATCAACGAAAGTATACTTGGATCGGCCATTATTCGAGTCATGAATTCACAGCAACAGGAATACGGTAAATTTATGGCCGCCAATACAGAGGCTCGTGATTTGGGTATCTCCATTGTTACTTTGTTTGCCACGCTGATTCCAGTCATCACTTTTGTATCGAACCTGGCGATCCTCGCTATTTTGTCTATGGGTGGTCATTTCGTGATCAACGGTTCCATGACGCTGGGTAATTTCGCAGCGTTCAATAGCTACGTTTCCATCCTGGTTTTTCCCATCATTGTGATTGGTTTTATGAGTAACGTAATTGCTCAGGCAACGGCATCTTATGCTCGGATTGATCAAGTGATGAAAGCACCTGACACGGCTGATAAAGGAACCGTTGAGGAGCCAATTTCTGGCAAAATCGAATTGACAAATATATCGGTGATTTACGATGGAAAGCCAGCATTACAAGAGGTTTCTTTTCAGGTGAAAGCCGGCTCCCGGACGGCGATTATTGGGCCAACCGCAGCGGGTAAAAGCCAGTTGCTTTATTTGCTCACCGGCCTGATCAAGCCGAATGAGGGCGAGGTTCTTTTTGATGACATCAACATTGAGCAGTATTACAAAGCGAAATATCACACCCAAATTGGTTTTGTTTTTCAGGATAGTGTCATGTTCAACCTGAGTTTGCGTGAAAACATTGCTTTTAGTGATACCGTGACTGACGAGTCGTTGCAAAAAGCCATTGAAACTGCCGAGTTGAAAGGCTTTATTGATTCACTGCCGGAAAAATTAAATACAATGGTTGCCGAACGCGGTACCAGTCTTTCAGGTGGACAAAAACAGCGCATCATGCTGGCCCGCGCACTGGCGTTGAATCCTAAGGTTTTGTTGCTGGATGATTTCACGGCGCGTGTGGACAAACAGACCGAAGAACGGATTTTGGCCAACGTGCATAAAAATTATCCCGATCTGACCCTGATTTCAGTCACCCAGAAAATAGCGCCTGTGAGCGATTTCGATCAGATCATTTTGTTGATGGAAGGCGAGCTAGTTGCTACAGGCAAACACAAAGAGTTATTAAAGACTTGTCCGGAATACATCCAGATTTATAATTCACAGCGAAGCACCAGTCATTATGAACTACAATCTTAATATAGAAGAGGAAGTTAAAAAGAAGAAGCACCGGGACAAACAGGAGAAGAAATCGACTTGGGGCTCGTTAAAGACACTGGTTGCTCACATGGTGGAGGAAAAGCGTATCCTGGCGGTCGCGTTTATCGCCATGTTGATCACTGCGGTGCTAAATTTGCTCGGGCCAATCATCATCGGGCACACGGTTGATAATTATGTTGTGCCCAAAAAATATCATGGTGTCCTAATTTTTAGTGGGATTTTGCTGGTGATGTATGTCATTGCACTTTTTGCCGGCTACGTTCAAACCAAATTAATGGGAACGGTAGGGCAGCGCATGCTTTTTAACCTGCGAAATGGGGTGTTCAATAAATTGCAGTCATTGCCGGTTGACTTTTTCAACCAAAATAAAACAGGTGATCTCATTTCGAGGATCAACAACGATACGGACAAAATTAACCAGTTTTTTTCTCAATCGCTGATGCAGTTCATCCGCTCCATCCTGATTATGATTGGGGCGGGAATTTTTCTGTTGTCCATCAATTTTGAATTGGGAGTGGCAGCGTTGGCTCCGGCATTGGTGATCTGGATTTTTACGAAATCATCATCATCCTGGGTGAAAAAGCGCAATGCAGCCAGCCTGAAAAGTGAAGGGCTCCTGAGCTCGGAAGTGCAGGAAAGCCTGAATAATTTTAAAGTGATTGTAGCGTTTGACCGGCGTGATTATTTCCGGGAACATTTTAACCTGGCCAATCAGGACAATTACGATAAAGCAACCCGTGCAGGTGTGGCCAACACCTTGTACATGCCGGTGTACACCTTCTTTTCCAATATTGGACAGTTGGTGGTGCTCACCTTTGGTATTTTCCTGATCGCCACCGGTCATTTTACCATTGGTTTGCTGATTAGCTTCCTGGCGTACATTACCAGTTTTTACAATCCACTACGTCAATTAGCTTCGTTGTGGGCAAACTTTCAGGTAGCGCTTGCCGCCTGGGATCGCATCTTGCGGATATTGAATATGGAAAATGATATGCCACAGGTTGAAGCTGAAAAATCAGGGGACGAAGCATCGCTGCTCACATTTCAGGATGTCTCATTCTCATATCCAAATGGAAAGGAAGTACTGCACCACATCAACTTCAATTTGAAGCTGGGAAAAACTTACGCTTTTGTTGGACCAACCGGCGGTGGGAAAACAACCACCGCATCGCTGATCGCCCGCTTGTATGACCCGACAAAAGGAAAAGTACTGCTCAATGGTCGCGATATTCGAAGTTATTCAGCCGAAGAGCGAGTGAAGAAAATCGGTTTCATTCTGCAAGATCCACTTTTATTTAGCGGCACCATTCGTGACAACATTCTGTATGGTAATGAAGAGTACCAAAATTTGAAGAATGGCGAGCTCAAGAAGGTGTTTCAGGAAGCTGGCCTTGAACGTTTGGTGGAACGTTTTGACAATGGTTTGGAAACAAAAGTGGATGTGGCAGGTGATGGAATCAGCCTTGGACAAAAGCAGCTTATCGCCTTTATGCGCGCTGTGTTACGAAAGCCTGATTTGTTGATTCTTGATGAAGCTACTGCTAACATTGACACCGTGACGGAACAACTGCTTGAAGAAATTCTGCAAAAACTACCAGAGCGAACAACCAAGGTAATCATTGCACACCGACTGAACACCATTGAAAATGCAGACGTCATTTATTTTGTCAACACCGGGGAAGTTACTCGTGCCGGCTCGCTCGACGAAGCGGTTGACATGCTGATGCACGGAAAGATGGAAAATTAATATCGACATTGATAATTATACAAAAGCGTCATTACGAGGAGGTATGAGTAAGCAATCTATCGTCAGATTGCTTCGCTTCGCTCGCGATGACGCTTTTGTTTTTGGTTCCAGCGAAACTTATTCAGTCGTTATTTTGTCACTAACATTTTGACGGTTCGTGTTAGGTTGTCGCTTTGTAAGCGTGAAAAATAATAGCCGGCATTTACTTCTATGCCAAACTCATTTTGGCCGTTCCAAACCACTTGGTAGGCACCAACGGGTTTGTATGAATTGACTAATGTTCGGATTTTTCGACCAGACAGATCGTAAACCGACAAATTGATTTTTCCTGCTCGCGCAACCTGGTAGTTAATCTGTGTTTCAGTCCTGAATGGATTGGGTTGGTTTTGTTCCAACGTTAAGCTGGATCCCTGTGCTTTGTCTGCAAAAACTCCAGTGCTGCTGTTTTTAAGTATCGACCAATTGACGTCTCCGGTAACTGAGCCGGAGGTGACTGTTGTGTCGGAGCTGGTCACCGAAACAAACTGGCCTGATTTCGTGATAAAAAGAAAGTCAACAGTTGGTATTTTTGTAGTAGGCAAGCCAGGAAATGCTGAGCTATAAAGTACGTGTACCTGTCGAATTCGTAAGGCATCTGAAGTACTTCCATCTGGCATTTTAACTGTTCCATAACCATCGACTTCATTTCGCATTTCGATCTTATTTCTGGAATAAACCATCATGTTTCCCATCATGTCAGTCGACATCATCATGGAATCAGTTGAGCTCCACATCAATCCGTTTGTCACCGGGAATTGGATCGATACCACTGGAGGACTATAATTGGTGATCAGATTGGCGGACTGGTTGGATGAACTTACCACTGTTCCGTTTCCATACCGCTCCATTTTTCCAGAGCCAATTTTCTTATACGAATAAAATTCATAGGTCGTATCGCCATAGGTTGTTTTGAAGTACTGGCAATAATTGGCGTCGCTAAACTCACTGGCAAATGGCGTTCCTGAAGGATCAACGTTTGTTAAAGTGGCGATAGAATCGGCATTCAACATACTAAAATCCCACGCGTTTCCTCCTCCCGGAGAGCCAATATCAACGGTGGCTGACTCAGCAGTTGAGGACACAAACGTATTCGAGGTAGAATAAAAGTCAGCGACATCAGATTCAGTGATCGTGATTTGTGCCAATGCCGACGAGGCAGAAATGACACTGATAAATAAAAAAATAAAAGTAAATTTTCTCATGAGCTTTCCTCCATGTTTAATCGTGAATAATTGAAATTTCAATTCTTTTAATTAAAAAGTTAGAAACCATACGGGGCTTGTGATTTGGGGTTTCGTAATAAAATGAGAAGCCGATTATGTTTCAACTTCTCGACAGAGTTTTAAAAATCAATGCCTGTTGAACATCGAATTTTGCTGACTTACATATGCTACAACAAAATGAAAACCAGATTGTTTTTTTTGTCTTATGATGAAAGAGAATTATTTTATTTTATTGAAATTCAGCTATTTGAATGAGCTGGCTCTTGTTTTAAAGTTCGTGGATATTTTTAATCCTGATAACAATTGAAAAAAGACACGCAACCATTTTTTGTCTCCTTCATCTCACTAACAAACAACCTGAAAATTCACCATTATGAAAAAAGCCATTTTCCTGCTCGCTTTGTTATTTCCCTTGATTAGTTGTTACGCCCAGAAACATAAAAAGGAGACCATCTATCTGAAAAATGGATCTGTTCTCAAAGGCCGAAGTGTCCGGATTGATGACGATCGGATGGTCGTTCGGTCTGGGCGAAATATCTGGGTGTTGAACGACTCACAGATTGATACCGTCGCTCCAAAGTCTTTGTCAAAGTCCTTGGTTTTTACGAGTCCTGTTTACTTTCTGAAAACAACAGTTGGTGTGTTAGCCGGAAGTTCAATCAACGAGCAAAAGACACCTTTTTCATTTGATGCATCATTCAACTATCGGTTGTCGCCCCAATTTTATACCGGACTTGGTTTGGGCGTAGATCTGTTTGAGGAATCCTATCTGCCTGTGTTTTTGAAAGCGGAATATCGTTTGCGCGATACCCGGTTTTCTCCGTTTGCTAGCGTTAAAGGTGGGTACATGATTCCACTGGATCAGAAGATCAGAACGCAGACTTATTATGACATAGCCCCTTATATCTCTTATTGGCCACAAAATTACCAGGAAACGCTTGATAATAAAGGAGGAGTCATGTTCAATCCAGAATTCGGTTTTGTCAACTTTTTCAGTAATAACATGGGAATGTCGCTCGCTTTTGGCTATCGTTTTCACCAGTCTAATTTTGAAGGCGAAAAACATTACAAGTTGGAGAAAAACTACAACCGATTATCGATTCGTTTAGGAATCCTGTTCAACTAAAACCCGATCACCATGAAAAATCAAATTCTTTATTCCAGCTTGCTGTTGATGGCCGTATTTTTTTCTGGCTGTCGCGATAAACTTTATGAAACTTTTGAGGCCAATACGCCTGTTTACATGAGCTACGACGAGCTTCGTTCGGCTGTGAAAGAAGAAAATTCACGAGCCATTGAAAAGCCCGGCAAAATCTACTTCAAGGATAATTTCTTGTTTATTAATGAATTGATGAAAGGCGTGCACGTCATTGATGTCAGTGATCCGTCAAATCCCAAGAATGTGGGGTTTATCGACATTCCTGGTAACGTGGATATCGCGATCAAAGGCAATATTCTGTATGCCGACAGCTACGTGGATTTGGTGGCTATTGATGTGTCCGACCTGAACAATATTGATGAAGTTGGACGCGTGGAAGATATCTTCCCGTACACGGTGCCGGAATATGATACGGATTACCGGCTGGCTGAAGTGGATCAGGACAAGGGGGTTGTGTTGGACTGGAAAATCAAGGAAACGAAGCAGGAAGTTGAGCAATATTATTACCCGATCTATTATGCGAAAAGCTATGCTGAAAATTTAGCGATGGATGGTGCTTATTTCTCAACCAGTTCATCGGGTGTCGGCGGTGGAGGTGGTACAACATTCGGCGTTGGTGGTTCCATGGCACGCTTTGGTTTGTACAAAGACTTTCTCTATACGATCGATCAAAGTAAGTTGTACACCTTCAAAATTAATGACCTCGAGAACCCAGAGAAAGTCAATAAGCAAAATATTGGGTGGAACGTGGAAACCATGTTCATATACAACGATCACCTGTTTTTTGGCACTACCAGCGGTATGTTGGTTTACAGTTTAGAGATTGAACAGAATCCGGCCTTCATCAATCAATATTCACACATTACCAGTTGCGACCCCGTTGTGGTGCAAAATGATTTGGCCTTTGTGACCTTGCACGATGGCAATTCCTGTGGGCGCTCGGTTAACCGACTGGATATCCTGAAACTGGGTGAAAATTACGGAACCCTGAGTTTGCTGAAAAGTTACCCGATGGCCAATCCACATGGTTTGGGAATTGATGGCGACCTGCTTTTTATTTGTGATGGTGATGCCGGTCTGAAAATTTACGATGCATCTGATCCGATGCAGATTTCATCTCACCAGATAGCTGAGTTTCCCAACATTAATACCTACGATGTGATTCCGGTGAACAACTACTTATTCATGATTGGCAACGACGGATTTTACCTATACGATTACAACGATATTCAACACATTACTTTGCTTTCTCAAATTCCCATTTCTGAAGCGGGTAATTAATTCAGTTAATTCAATTTTTTAATCCGGCTCAATTATGGGCCGGATTTTTTTGGGTGTCGCGATTTCCATGTCGCGATAAAAGAACGCATGGGTGATTTCCAGTTTGCCGGCAAACGATTCGCGTTATTCGCGGCGAATCGGAGTTCGCCGCACCCGGGGGCGTTATGCTGGCTATCCAGAACGCGGGGGATAGATTATGCAATTGCTGTTTTTCTATGGATTGCCATTGGAAATAAGTTTTAGCTGTATAAGCCTTGTTTTTTTGATTTCACCTTAGTGGATCATTGTCCCATACATTCCCTCGTTAACCGAATTAAAATCAGTTCAAAGAGCCGGG
>Ga0102953_1002222_pt1 | contig 11718 bp, 9 predicted proteins | sample SalPon2A_C_D2_MG_FD_78509 | JGI IMG/M metagenome (GOLD analysis project Ga0102953, IMG submission 78509) | Soil microbial communities from South San Francisco under conditions of wetland restoration - Salt Pond MetaG R2A_C_D2_MG | ecosystem: Environmental > Terrestrial > Soil > Wetlands | place... | reverse complement strand
TTGGTTGGGCTCGTCCCGTTCCGGTTAATGCCGGTAATCTGCGCAACCCGCGCCGGGACATGATCTGGGTTTCTTTGGCCGGTCCGCTGACGAACCTCGCTTTGGCCGGGGTGTCGATCCTTTTTTTACGTGGAATCAGCCTCCTCGAAACAACCCCTCTGGCGAGCGGGGAAATTTTTCTTGAGGTGATCCGTCCGCTACGCATTATGGCAGCCTTCAGCCTCTATATTAATGTTCTGCTCGGCATTTTCAATCTGTTACCGATCCCGCCCCTCGATGGAGGGCGGGTGCTGGTCGGAATCCTCCCCGGGAAGCACGCGCTCTGGCTGAATCGTCTTGAGCCCTTCGGTTTTGTACTGCTGCTGCTGTTAATCTTTTTTACCGATCTCTGGAGCCGGATTCTCTCTCCGCTCATCAGCTTGATTATTCAGGCCTCGGCAGGGACAGAATACATCTATGTTGAGAAGGCGATAAGCTTTCTGTTTAGCGGTTGATTCATGACGATTGAGATCAGTCTGCATAATTTTGATGGTCCCCTCGATCTGTTGCTTCATCTGATCAAGACCAACGAGATGGATATTGCAGATATCCAGATGGTCGAAATTACCGAGCAGTATCTCTCTGTTATTGAACATATGAAGCAGCTTAATCTTGATGTCGCCGGAGAATTTCTGTTGATGGCGGCCACCCTGATTCACATTAAATCCAGGATGCTGCTGCCTGTTATTGAAGAGCCGGATAGCGAAGAGGATGAACTCGATCCGCGCGCGGAACTGGTCAGGCGGCTGTTGGAATACCAGCGCTACAAGGATGCGGCGAATAGTCTCGATCGGCTCCCCTGTTTGAAGCGCGAAGTTTTTCTGCGTCAGTTTGTCGAGTCCGATGTCGCCGGTGTCGGAGCGGAAGAGGATCTCAGTATCGGAATCTACCAGCTGGCCGCCGCATTCCATCAGCTGTTGAGGCATTCACAGGTGGAATTTATCCATGAAGTCGTCCGCGAGCAGTTATCGGTCGCCGACTTTGTACACAAAATTCTCGATCAGCTAGGTCGTTGCGGGCAACAGTCCTTCACCGACCTTTTTCCCCACGGCGCCACGCGCCAGGAGATGGTCGTGACCTTTCTGGCGATGCTCGAACTGGTCAAGATGCGGATGGTTAAGATTTCACAAAGCGTAGAATTTCAGCCGATATGGCTCCGTTTGGCGGTTTCTGCTACGGAAATGGACCCTGCGAGCTTAGACGAGGGGGCTTTTGGCTATGGATGAGCGTTGCAGGGCCGTAGCGGCGTTGATATTTGCGGCCGAGGGGCCGTTGAGCCTTGACCGCCTTTGTCAGTTCTTCGAGTGTTCCCGCGCCGACCTGCGTCCGGCGATTGCACAATTGCAGGAGCTCTACCCGCCTCGGAAAAGTGGTTTTTATCTGGCGGAAGTTGCCGGCGGCTATCAGTTTCGGACCGATTCCGACCTTGCCACCTGGCTGGGCAAGTTGAATCGTGAGCGGCCGTTTCGTTTTTCTCAGGCCGCGCTGGAGACCTTGGCGATGGTTGCATATCGGCAGCCGGTAACGCGTGGGGAAATCGAATATCTGCGGGGCGTTGATTCTGGCGGTGTCTTGAAAACCCTGCTCGATAAGGGTTTTTTGCGCATTCTGGGTAAAAAGGACGTCCCGGGGCGGCCCTTGATGTACGGCACCAGCAAGCATTTTCTTGAATTTTTTGGTTTGAAAGACCTAAGCGCCCTGCCGACACTCAAGGAATTTTCGGCGCTGGAACCGGTACCGGATTCCGAACCAGGCCGCGTCGAAACCGAGGGGGAGGCGCGGCCTCTACTAATTAGCAATGAAGTGGAACCGACCACAGAATGAAAGAACGTCTGCAAAAATTAATATCACGGTCCGGTCTGATGTCGCGTCGTCAGGCCGAAGAGAAAATTCGCCAGGGCCTTGTCAGGATAGATGATCGGGTCGCCCAGTTGGGAGAGAGTGCCGATCCTGAGCGGGAAAAGATCATGGTCGATGGGGAACTGCTGCGTTTTGCGGCAAAGACCTTGACCCTGATGTTAAACAAACCGGCCGGTTATATCTGCAGTATGAATGATCCGGGGGGGCGTCGATTGGTCATCGAACTCTTGCCTGCTGAATTTGGCCGTCTTTACTCGGTCGGGCGACTCGATTACAACACCGAGGGTCTTCTGCTGTTGACCAATGACGGCGCTCTGGCCCAGCACCTGACCCATCCGAGCCATCATGTCTCTAAGACCTATCTGGTTAAGGTGAGGGGCTGCCTTGATGACGCTGGTCGCCGAAAAATGGAGTCCGGAATTAAACTTGAGGATGGGTTGACTGCCCCGGCGCGTGTTTCGGCAGTGCGTCGTTCGGGGCAAAACTGCTGGTTTGAATTAACCCTGCGCGAGGGCCGCAATCGGCAGGTCCGCAGAATGTGTGAGGCCGTCGGCTTGCCCGTTGTGCGTCTGAAGCGGATTGCTCTAGGCGGATTACGTTTGGACGATCTCAAATCCGGGATGCATCGTGTATTAACAGATGGTGAGCTGGCCGACTTGAAAAAGAAGGCCGGTCTGTAATACTTGTTTTACGCTTGTTTCACGCGGGCGGCGGTGTCTGCGCTCGCGTCTTATCTCATCGCAAACAGACTGTTTTTTCAAGGGAAACAGGGTGCTTTTCTTGACAACCCCGGACGCCATCGCTTATCTTTGCAAGGTGGATTATTCGTTAGTTTTATGAGTGGGGAGTATGTCTCTTGTCGAATAAGCAAAAATATCTGGAGTCTGCGCAGAAGAACATCAAAAAGAAGCAGCTGCTGCGGGCGACAAAGGACTATCTGAAGGTCGTCGAACTCGACCCGCGCGATATCCGTTCTCGTCAGCGCCTGGCAGAACTCTATGTCAAAATCAATAAGGCCGGGGAGGCCTTTGAGCAGTATGAAGCGGTTGCCAAGTATTTTGCCAGCAACGGCTTCTATCTCAAGGCGATCGCTATCTATAAGCAGATGCAACGCCTCGATCCGAGCCAGATCAGCATCTTCAGTCGTCTTGCCGAGTTGAACGAAAAGCAGGGGCTTGTTGGAAATGCTCTTGCAGAGTTGCGCCATCTCGTAGGCTACTACGAAAAGAACGCTATGGTGGCTGATGCTATCAAAACGCTCGAGAAAATGCGTGACCTCGATCCTGGAAACATAAATGTTCAGGTCAAGCTGGCCGAAGTCTATGCTAATAATGATAGAATTAACGATGGCTTGGCGGAATTTCGGGAGGTTTTGAAGCAGCTTGAAGAGAAGCGAGATTATGACAAAATCTTACGTCTCTATCAGATGTTCCTTCCTCTTTTCCCTGAAAATGTGGATCTTCAGAAAGGCTTGGCTCTGACCATGCTCGAAAAGGGCGAGTCGGCGAAGGGGATCAACATTCTACAGACCTTGTTACGCAAGCGTTCGGATGATGTTGAGGTCCTGTCGATCCTCAGTGCCGCTTATGAAAGCCAGGGTGACAGTAAAAATGCGCGCCTGACTTATCTTTATCTGCTGAAGCTTGAACCGAAAGATCTTGAGGCTCGTGAAAGCCTGGTGCAGTGTTATCTGAATGAAGAGAATTACGACAAGGCCCTTGCTGAGCTAGAGGACTGGAAGGACGCATTTCTTAAGATCAACCGCCTGGAACGCCTGCAAGAACTGTATGAAGCATTGCGAGTCGCCCTACCTGACAATCGGCAAGTTCTGCAAACCCTTGATTCAATCTATGAGATAACAGGAGATGGGGACAAGCTGCTCGACATGGTTTCCGGTGCTGGGGGTTCCGACTCGCTTGAGTTTACCGCGGGGGGGATCGGAGAGGAAACGGTTTCAGATTCTCTGCTGGGCGCGATGGACACCGATGATGACGTTTTGTCTTTGGACGACAATGATCTGTTGGGAGATTCTCTGATTTCGGAAATGCCGCTTGAGGAGGATGGCACAGAACTGGAGCTCGAATCTCTTGAAGAAATCCCGCAAGCGGAAGACGAGGAAGAGGAGTTTATCGAACTCAACCTTTCAAGTGCTCCTGGGGTTAAAAATGTCGATTTGACCGAGGAAATGAGTCTCGACTTTGACCTTGGTGGCGATGATGATGAGATTTCGATTCGAGATATCTCAGCCGATCTTGAAGAGGCAGAGTTTTATTTACAACAGGGCCTGTTTGAAGATGCGGAGAAGGTCTGTGTCGGGATTCTGGAACAGAGCCCTGATAACGCTGAGGTCAAGGCCAAGCTTGATGAGATACATTCAAGGCGGGATTTATTGGGTTTTCAAGGCGAAACATCCTCGGAACTGCAGGACCTTGCGGCCGAACTTCTCGAGGATGGCTTCCCAGAGCTCGATATTGACGCTCCGCTTGAAGTTGAAGAGCCATTTGATGGTTTTACGGTACTCGACGAACCTCAGCCGAAAACGGGTGGAACAGCGGCTCCCAAGGTCTTTCGGACCGATGTCGATGAACAGATTGCCGCCGATGATATGGAGTCTCATTACAATCTGGGGATTGCTTATCGAGAGATGGGCTTGCTCGATGACGCGGTCGCTGAATTCAGCAAGGCGGAGCGCGACCCGTCACGGTTTGTCGATTGTCAGACATTAAAAGGCCTTTGCTGCGTCGATAAGGGTGATTTCGAAAAAGGCGAGGAAGCCTTTCGTGCGGCCCTTGAGGGTGACTCTTTGGCCGAAGGTCAAAAATTGAGCCTTCATTATGAGCTTGGCGCTCTCTATGAAAATTGGGAACGTCCCCTCGATGCCCTCGACAGCTTTCAATTTGTTGCTGATTCCGATCTTTTCTTCCGTGATGTTGCTGATCGCATCGACGGTCTGCGTAAAGTTCTCGGCATGACGGACGCGCCCGAGACAAACAAAAAAGCCGATGCTGAAATGGCCCCTGAAGAAAGCAAGGATCGGGTCTCCTTTCTGTGATATCTCAAGAAAAAGTACAAATTATACTTATGCCTGCCGCCGATCTTTACCTTTTTAATCTATGCTCTGTTATCACCTGGGGGAGTCATGGGGTACGCTGACTATTTCAATCTCGAGCGTGAGCCGTTTTCCAACGCGCCCAATGATAAATTCTTTTTTAATAGTGATCAGCATAATCAGGCGCTCTTGCGCCTGATGTATTCGGTCGATTCCAATAAGGGGCTGGCCGTCTTGGTAGGCGGGGTCGGTACCGGCAAAACGACACTTGCGCGGCGTATGCTCGACAGCTTGCCCCTTGAGGAGTATGAATCGTCTTTGCTGGTCATGATTCATTCCGGGATTACTCCCGAGTGGATTTTGTCGCGTATCGCCTTGCAACTCGGGGTGAAATCTCCCGACGCGGATCCGCTGAAAATTCTCAAGCAGCTTTATGAACGTCTTCTTCAAATCCATCAGGAAGGCCGCAAGGCCGTGGTTTTGATTGATGAAGCTCAAATGCTGCAGAGCCGTGGACTGATGGAGGAATTCCGTGGTCTGCTGAATCTTGAGATCCCGGGGAAAAAGCTTTTAAATGTGGTTTTTTTTGGTCTGTCCGAATTAGAACAGACCATGAAACTCGATGAACCTCTTGCCCAGCGCGTGGCCGTGAAATATACCCTGAAGCCGCTTTCGGCGGAGACAACTCGCAGTTACATCGCACACCGTCTTAATGTCGCTGGTCGCGATGAAGTGTTGTTCGAGGCGAGTGCTATCGACAAGATTCATGCCTATGCCGGCGGTGTCCCGCGTTTGATCAATACCATCGCAGACAATGCATTGTTCGAAACCTTTTTGCGGCATGACAAAATTGTTTCGGAAAAAATTGTCGACAGTGTTTCAGAGGACCTCGGGCTTAAGCTGTCTGAAACACAGCTATCCGATAAACAGGCTGGCGCAGAACCGTTTGTCGGGAGTGCCCAACTTGATGTTTCCGCTAAAAATACTCATGAAGAGCTTGAGGCCATTGATACCATGCTTGAGGGTTTTCAAGAGGGTTGAGACATTGCGTATGATTTTTCCTCTTCTGTAGCGACTGGGGTTTTCGGTCGCTACAGTTGTTTTGCGTTGAGGTATTTCTTGGACAATCATTCCCGAATTAAAATTCTAGAAGAAAGCCTGTGCAATCAGATCGCGGCGGGCGAGGTTGTGGAGCGTCCCGCCTCGGTGGTTAAGGAGCTGCTCGAAAATTCGATAGATGCCGGCGCCGATGAGATTATCGTCGAACTCGAATCGGGAGGGAGCAGGCTGATTCGTGTGAGCGATAATGGTCAGGGGATGAACCGGCAGGACGTTTTCTTGTGTCTTGAGCGGCATTCAACGAGCAAAATCCGCAAGGCTGAAGATCTCTTCGCCTTGACGACCCTCGGTTTTCGCGGGGAAGCCTTGGCTTCAATTGCTTCGGTATCCCGTTTTCGCCTGCGTAGTTGCGCGGCGGATGATGGGCTTGGGCAGGAGATTCTTGTTGAGGGGGGGACGGTGCGCAAGGCCGAAGAGGTCGGGATGGCGCGGGGGACCCTGGTCGAAGCGCGAAATCTTTTCTTTAATCTTCCCGCCCGGCGTAAATTTCTGCGTCGTGAGCAGACAGAACTCGGTCATTGTGCCGATGTTGTGACCAAACAGGCCCTCTCCCACCCGGCGATCAGCTTCAGATTGCGCCATAACGGTCGCTCCATCCTTGAACTACGCCGCGAGAAAGGGTTGGCCGAACGGGTCGCAGCACTTCTCGGGCGCAGCCTGCTCTCGGAAATGCAGGTTCTGGAAATCAACGATGAAGCCGCCGGAATCGGTCTGCACGGCTTGCTTGGTCAGCCCACCCTGAATCGTTCTGCGTCATCACATATCTATACCTTTATCAACGGACGCTATATTCGAGACCGGGTGGTGCAACATTCGATCATGGATGGTTATCGTCATCTGTTGATGAAGGGGCGTTTTCCCGTTGTGGTATTGTTTCTCGAAATCGCGCCCGATAAGGTCGATGTGAATGTTCATCCCACCAAGCATGAAGTCCGCTTTCGCGAGCAGGCAATGGTCCACGATTTCATTGCGGCCTCACTGCAACATCAGTTGAAACCCGCCGCCTGGGTGAATCCCGTCACGCAGGATTTGAGTGCTGAGCATCCACACTCTGCTTCCGCACCGGTATCCCGGAATATTGCTGAAAACCAGGTGCAGACCCCTTTGATTCATGAACCGTTTGCACCTGTCTATCGCTCTTCCGTGGCGCTGGAAAATGAGACCGCGCCGGCTGAAGTTTCCTTCGATGGGATAAACTGCTCGTCGACAACCTCCGGCGCTGCGGAGGTTCGGGAACAAATCGCGGAACAGAATCGCTACTTTTCCAATTTGCGCTATCTCGGTCAGTATCGTAACAGCTATCTCCTCTGTCAGGATGGCGACGATCTGCTGCTGATAGATCAGCATGCCGCCCACGAACGGATCGGTTTTGAATCTCTGAAAAAAAGTTTCGCCCGGGGGGAAATTGAGCAGCAATGCCTGCTCTTCCCCGAGATGCTGGATCTCGATTTCCGCAGCGCTCAGGCGCTCACGGAGCATCTGGAAGATCTTGCTCGTCTCGGGTTTGATGTTGAACCCTTCGGCGGAAAGTCGTTCGCCCTGAAAGCCGTTCCGCAACTGCTTGCGGCGGGGGATAACGCCAGATTGATCGTCGATATCGCCCTCGAACTGGAGCAGACCGGGAGCAGTGGCGGTTTGATCGATAAACTGGATGCGGTACTGATCCTGATGGCCTGTCATTCCGTAATTCGTGCCAATCAGGCACTCGATCCTCGCGAAGCGCGAGCCCTGCTTGAGCAACTCGACCGGGTCGATTTTAAGGCCAACTGTCCGCATGGCCGTCCGGTCCTGCAGAGGTTGCGCCTGGCCGAGATAGAGCGCATGTTTCGGCGTCAGTAGGAATGAATGTGATGGCGCAGATTCCGCTGTTGGTGATTCAGGGGCCGACTGCTTCAGGCAAAACCGGCTGGGCGATCCGTCTCGCCGAAAGAATCCCGCTTGAAGTGATTTCGGCCGATTCTCGCCAGGTCTATCGGCGCATGGACATCGGCACCGCCAAGGCCACCTTTGAAGAGCGGGCCGGCATCCCCCATCATATGCTCGACCTGGTCGACCCGGATCAAAATTACTCGGTTGCAGATTATGTCACCGTCGCCAGAAAGGTTGCGGCAGAAATTTACGCCCGCGGCAAACTACCATGTGTGGTCGGCGGTACCGGGCTCAATATCCGGGCGTTGGTCGGAGGCCTCGCCGAGGTCCCCCGGGGAGATGAAGCGCTGCGCGAAGAATATCGTCGGCGCGAGCTGCAGCAGGGGAAGGGGACGCTCTATTCGGACCTGCGGCAGTTTGATCCGGAGACGGCGGCCCGGGTTCATCCGCATAACCTGGTAAAGATTATCCGCGCCCTTGAGGTTTTTCAGCTGACCGGCCGGAAGATGTCGGATTTGCAGCGCGAGCACAGTTTTTCGGATGCTCATTTCCGTGCGCTTATTCTGGCTCCTGAATGGCCGAAGGAGGATCTGTATCTGCGGATCACCGAACGAACCAGAGTGATGCTGGCAGAAGGATTGATCGAAGAGACAGCCGCCCTGGTTGCCGACTACGGAGAAGGGTTGAAAAACCTGCAGACCCTCGGCTATCGTGAAATTCTCGGCTTTTTGCGCGGCGATGTCGGGCTTGACGTTGTCCGGGGTCAGATTGCACTCCAGACGCGGCGCTATGCCAAACGTCAACTGACCTGGTTCCGTAAGGTACCGGATACAATTTGGGTTGATTCCTGTCGGGAGTCTGATAGAGTGTTGAGATTAATTGATAATTTAATTCAGCCAATAAGGAATGAAGGAGCGGATGATGCCAAAATCACCTTTTAATATCCAGGATCAATATCTGAATCAGGCCCGTAAAGAGCGGGTCAAAGTCACGGTCACCATGATGTCGGGCGGCAAGTTTGAGGGCTATATCAAATCTTTCGACAGTTTCTGCGTTCTGGCAGAAAGCGAAGGAGACATCCTGGTTTACAAGCATGCCATCGCTTCGATTACTTCCTCCGATGGAACATTCCGTCTGCATGGCGGCCGCGACTAGACGCTTTTTCGCTATGTTTTTTGAGCAGGGGTGCCAGAGATGGTGCCCCTGTTTCTGTTTTGGCTGCGTAGCTAAGATCGACAAGGCGATGCTAAGATATCCCCATGATAATAATTGATCAGGTCATAGCCCAATCTGCGGCTGAAATGGCGGGAATTGTGGGCGGCGACCAGCTGCTGGCGGTCGGAACTCGGGCTGTCGGCGACATTGTGGATTACTTCCTCGCTCTGGAAGGACAGTCTACGGTTCCTCTGTTGTTGTGCAGGGGAGATGAACCCTTTGAGGTTGTGCTCGAACTGGCCGAGGAGGAAGACCCGGGGATTGTTCCGGCTCATCCCGCTCCGGCCTGCTGTGGTAATAATTGTATCTTCTGCTTTGTTCATCAGTTGCCCAATGGATTACGCCGCTCACTTTACGTCAAAGACGAGGATTACCGTTTTTCCTGGCTCTACGGCTCCTATATTACCCTCGGAAACATCGGAGAAGAGGAGTTGCAACGGATTGTGCGTGAGCGGCTCTCTCCGCTCTATATCTCCGTCCATGCCACAGACGAAGAGGTCCGGTGTCGTCTGTTGGGCAAGCAGGTACCGCCGATTCTGCCCATGTTGGAGCGTTTGACCGCCGCCGGGATCGAACTTCATACCCAGGTTGTGCTCTGCCCCGGATTCAATGATGGTGATGTCCTGCGGCGAACCATCAACGATCTTGCTCTCCTCTGGCCCCAGATCCTTTCCCTTGCAGTTGTCCCGGTTGGCTTGACGCGTTATCGTTCCCATTTGCCGCAATTAGAGGCGGTAACGACTGATCTCGCCGGATCAACCCTCGATATTTTGCAGCAGGCCCAACAACAGCAACTTGAGCGAACCGGAAGCCGTTTTGTGTTTGCCGCCGATGAGTTTTATCTGCGTGCGGCACGCGAGTTCCCCGGTATCGAGAGCTACGAAGATCTCTGGCAGCTTGAAAACGGGGTTGGGATGCTGCCGCTATTCCGCTGCGAGGCGGAAGAGGTCTTGATTGAGGCGATCCCGCTCGACCTGGGCAGAGTCAGTATGGTGACCGGCTCCTCCTTTGTCGCCGAGCTTGAAAGCTTTGCAACCAGGCTTGGTGTCAGAACCGGGGTCGAGCTACAGGTCATCGCGGTAGAAAACAGATTCTTCGGCAGTAGCGTCAGCGTGGCGGGCCTGTTGACCGGAGCCGATATCATTGCCGCATGCGAAACTGTCGATCTGGGGACGGCGCTGCTGTTGCCCGACGTTCTGTTCAATGATGGCGACAATCTGCTGTTGGATGATATGCGAATCGAGGATCTGGAGCGGCATTTTAAGATTCCGGTTCTGCGGATCAGTAGTGATCCCTGGGGGATTCTGGATGGTCTTGAGCGACTTGACTGCAGTGAGATCGAAATACTGCAGGGTTAGTGGAATCGGACAAGGATGACAAACCGACAAACCCTTCCCGTGTACGGTATGAAATGTCAGAAATGTGTTGCGCGCGTGACCGATCTGCTCGCAGCCCAACCTGGTGTCTTCGAGGTCAAGGTTCTCCTCGATGAAAAAATTGCACAGCTTCGCCTTGATCCCACCGTTTCCAGCCTCTCTTCTTTAAGTGAAACGTTGGCAGCGGCAGGTTTTTCGACCAGCCGGCCCGACGCTCCCGCAAGCTCCGTGGATACACCAAAAAATATCTCGACCGGTCTTGTGACTAGCCGTTTCGCGATTCGTAAGATGAGCTGCGCCAACTGTGCGCTGACGGTGGAGAAGACCGTTTCGGCGCTGGCTGGAGTCGCAGGCGCGCGGGTCAACTTTCCCGCAGAGACGCTTGCCGTCGAGCACGATGCCGCCCCGGGGCGGGATGAATTGATCTTAGAGGCGCTTGAGAGGGCCGGCTACCCGGGACGCTTGCTTGATCAACCCGGAAAGTTGCGCTTTGCCATCAGCGGCATGAGCTGTGCGAATTGTGCCGCCAAGATAGAAAAGACCCTGAATGATCACGCGGCGGTGAATTTTGCGGTGGTGAATTTTGCGGTGAACAGCGCCGAGGTCGCTTTTGATTCCGCACTCATCAGTGAGGATGAGATCCTCGCTCTGGTCGAGGGGCTGGGCTATCGCGCTGCCCTGCAGGAAGACACCGATCAGCAAATCAGCGATTCGCGGCATGCCTTTTACTGGGTCCTGTTCTCCGGACTTCTGGCGATCCCGATCATGCTCTTTATGTACCTGCGCCTTTTCGGCACGACGACGGTGATGGTGAACGCTGTGCTCGCCAGCGTTTTGCAGTTCAGTGCTGGTGTTACTTTCTATCGCGGCGCCTACAAGTCGTTACGCAACCGTGCCGCCAATATGGATGTCCTGGTCGCAATGGGGATCAGCGCCGCCTACGGGTATTCGTTGCTGGCCCTGTTCGGTGTGCTTGGCGAGCACGCGGTGGTGTTCTTTGAAACCAGTGCCATGCTGATTTTCTTTATCCGTTTCGGGAAATGGCTCGAAAGCCGTGCCAAGGGGCGTGCCGGGGCTGCCTTAAAGCAGCTGCTCAAGCTTCAGGCCGATCGTGCGATTTTGCTGGTCGATGGCCGCGAGGAAGAGGTCGCGGCCAGTCGCCTTAAGCCTGGTGATCTGGTGGTTGTTCGA